>Ga0209816_1000048_pt1 | contig 93652 bp, 61 predicted proteins | sample CoawatmetaG01DNA_FD_187509 | JGI IMG/M metagenome (GOLD analysis project Ga0209816, IMG submission 187509) | Marine microbial communities from the West Antarctic Peninsula - Coastal water metaG017-DNA (SPAdes) (version 2) | ecosystem: Environmental > Aquatic > Marine > Coastal ...
GCCCCCGACCACCCGCGCCGCCGATCGGTTCTACGACCCCGCCGCCATGGCCGCTGCCGATCGCACGATGCGCGCCGAGCATGGCGGGATGCGCTTCTCCCAGATCCTCTTCAACCTTGCCGAGGTGCAGGTCCGCCACGGCGGCGACGGCTATCGCTGGGACGGCGAAGGCTGGTTCGGCGGCGATATCGACCGCGTCGTGCTGAAGAGCGAAGGCGAAGGTACGTTCGGCCGATCGATCGACCAGGCCGAGGTGCAGGCGCTCTACGCCCATGCCATCGGCCCCTATTTCAATTTGTTGGCCGGCGCCCGGCAGGATCTCGGGCCGAACGGCGGCCGCACGCATGCCGCGATCGGCGTAGAGGGCCTCGCGCCCTATTGGTTCGACGTCGAGGCGACGCTGTTCGCCTCCGACAAGGGCGTCCGCGCCCGCGGATCGGCATGGTATGACCAGCGCCTGACCCAGCGCGCGATCCTGCAACCCCGCGTAGAGGTGAACCTGGCCGCCCAGGACGAACCCGACGCCCGCATCGGTGCCGGCCTGTCCAGCGTCGAGGCGGGGCTTCGCCTCCGCTACGAAATCGCCCGCGAATTCGCGCCCTATGTCGGGGTCAACTGGGAACGCCGCTACGGCGCTACCGCGCGCTATGCCCGCGCGGATGGCGAGGGCAGCGGCGGCGTGTCACTCGCGCTCGGGATCCGCGGCTGGTTCTGATGCCAGCGCGCGCTGCAACCGCCGGACGTTCTGGGTCAGCGCCCGCAATTCGTCGATGCTAAGGCCCGTCTTCGCAAACACCGCCTCCGCCAGGCATGTCGCCTCGCTGCGCAGCCCCTGCCCCGCCTCGGTCAGCAGCACGCGCACCTGCCGCTCGTCCTGCGTATCCCGCGCCCGCCGCACCAGCCCGCCCGCCTCCAGCCGCTTCACCAGCGGCGTGATCGTGCTCGATTCCAGCGACAGACGCTCGGCGATCGCCCCAATCGTCCGCCCGTCCTCTTCCCATAAGGCGTGCAGCACCAGATATTGCGGATAGGTGATGCCGATCCGGTCGAGCATCGGCTTGTACACGCGCGTCATCGCGATCGACGCGCCGTACAGCGAGAAGCAGAGTTGCTCGTCCAGCGACAGCGGGTGGGACGGCGGCATGGTCATCGACAGGTCGTACACGCTTTTCCTCCACGGCGGAACGCCACTGGACAAATCAGTATCGCGATATACATTGTTGCAATAACAGTTTCTGCAAGGAGCATGCATCATGTCCGTCGACGTCAAATACGCCACCCGCGCCACCGCCACCGGCGGCCGTGAAGGGAATGCCCGCAGCGAGGACGGCCGCTTCGAAGCCAAATTGTCGACGCCCAAGGAACTGGGCGGCGCGGGTGGCGATGGCACCAACCCCGAACAATTGTTCGCCGCGGGTTATTCGGCCTGCTTCATCGGCGCGTTGAAGGCCGCCGGCCAGCAACTGAAGGTGAAGGTGCCCGACGCCACCACCGTGACCGCGACCGTGGGGATCGGCCCGCGGGATGCCGGCGGGTTCGGCATCACCGCCGATCTGCTCGTCGATCTGCCTGGCCTGGAGCGCGATCAGGCGCAGCAGCTGGTCGATGCCGCGCATCAGATCTGCCCCTATTCGAACGCGACCCGCGGCAACGTCGACGTCGGCCTGACGCTCGCCTGATCCGCAATAGGCTTAGAACAGCGGGGCGTTGCCGATCGCGGCAGCGCCCCGCTGTCGTTTCGGGGGCGTCCGACATTATCCCGCCCCCCACGCAACCGCTGCGAAAATCGATCGTTCGAGGGAGCCCCCTTTCAAAGACTTCCCTGACCTTCGGAGACATTCCATGACCCTCGACGGCAAGACGATCGCCATTCTCATCGCCCCCCGCGGCACCGAGGAACCCGAATTCGCGCAGCCCAAGGATGCCGTTGAGCAGGCCGGCGGCAAGGTCGTCGTCATCAGCCTGGAAACGGGCGAGGCGCAGACGGTGAACAACGACCTCGACCCCGGCAAGACCTTCGCGATCGACAAGGCGATCGGCGACGTGTCCGCGGATCAGTTCGACGGCCTCGTCATCCCCGGCGGCAGCGTCGGCGCCGACAAGCTGCGCGCCTCGAAGGAGGTCGTCGCCTTCGTCCACGCCTTCTTCGAAGCCGGCAAGCCCGTCGCCGCCATCTGTCACGCGCCCTGGACCCTGGTCGAGGCGGATGTGGTGAAGGGCCGCACGCTCACGTCCTTCCCCAGCCTGCAGACCGACATCCGCAACGCCGGCGGCAATTGGGTCGATCAGGAGGTCGTCGTCGACAAGGGCCTCGTCACCAGCCGCAACCCCGATGATCTCCCCGCCTTCTGCGCAAAGCTGATCGAGGAAGTCGCCGAAGGTCGCCACGCCGAGCAGGCCGCGAGCGCGTGAACAGCAGTCGGTTCGCCGGCAAGGTCGTCGTCATCACCGGTGCCGCCTCCGGCATCGGTGAGGGCGCGGCGCGGCGCTTTGCGGCGGAAGGTGCGCACCTCGTGCTAGGCGACAAGGACGCGGCGGGCCTCAAGCGCCTCGCCGCGGAGCTGGGCGATGCAGTCGAGACGTTGGAGGTGGACGTCAGTCGCATGGCCGATTGCGAGGCGCTGGTCGACCTTGCCGTCAGCCGCTTCGACGGCATCGACGTGCTGGTCAACGACGCCGGTGTCGATCATCTCGGCAAGCTCGACGAAGGCGATTTCAGCGCCTTTTCCAAGGTGATCGAAACCGACTTGTACGGCGTCGTCCAGATGAGCCGCGCCGCGATCGCGCATCTGCGCGCGGCCAAGGGCTGCATCGTCAACGTCTCTTCGGTGTCGGGTCTTGGCGGCGACTGGAACCACAGCTTCTATTGCGCGGCCAAGGGTGCGGTCACCAACTTCACCCGTGCATTGGCGATGGACGAAGCGAAGGCCGGCGTGCGCGTGAATGCGGTCAACCCGTCGCTCACCTATACCGCGCTGACCGAAGGCATGAAGGACCAGCCCGACCTCATCGCGAAATTCGAGGAGCGCATCCCGATCGGCCGCGGCGCGGAGCCTGCCGACATCGCCGGGGCCATCGCCTTTTTGGCGAGCGAGGATGCGCACTATATTACCGGTGTGAACCTGCCCGTCGACGGTGGCCTCTCGGCCTCCAACGGACAGCCGCCGCTTAGCTGAGGAGCCGACCATGGCCGATTACCGCAAGACCGACGAAGCGATCGCGAAGCTGACGCCCGAACAATATTATGTGACGCAGGAAAGCGGGACAGAACGCCCCGGTACGGGCGAATATCTCGGCAACAAGGCCGCGGGCATCTACGTCGATATCGTCTCGGGCGAACCGCTGTTCGCCTCGACCGACAAATATGAATCGCATTGTGGTTGGCCGAGCTTCACCAAGCCGATCGAGCCCGCCAATGTCGAGGAACTGCACGATCGCAGCCACGGCATGGTGCGCACCGAAGTGCGTTCGAAGCATGGCGACAGCCACCTGGGCCATGTCTTCCCCGACGGTCCGCGCGATCGCGGCGGGCTGCGCTATTGCATCAACTCCGCTTCGCTGCGCTTCGTGCCCCGCGATGCGATGGAGGCGGAAGGCTACGGCGCCTATCTGGATCAGGTCGAAGACGTCGGCTGATCCGACGCATGTCCTGAAGATCACGCGGTAAATTCCGCACGGTTAACGCCTCTTTATCCCCTTTCCGGCCAAGGCTTGGCCAAGGGAATGGATCAAAGAGGGGCATAATCGATGCGGAAGTGGGTATATCTGGCAGCGGCGGCGTCGTGCGTGGGCGCGGTCGCGCCAGCCGGCGCGCAGGGCCTGCGCGGCGTTGTACCGTCGGGGAAGCAGGCCGAAGCGGAAAAGGCCCGCGCCGAAGCCGAATCGAAAAATACTGCCGATATCGTTGTGACCGCCACGCGCCGCTCGCAGCGCCTGTCGAACGTGCCGATCGCCGTCAGTGCCTACAGCACCGCAGCGCTCCAGAATTCGGGCGCGACCGATATCCGCCAGATGGCGCAGCTGGCGCCGTCGCTGATCGTGTCGTCCACCGGATCGGAAGCCAATGCGACCGCGCGTCTGCGCGGCATCGGCACCGTCGGCGACAACCCCGGCCTCGAAAGCTCGGTCGCGGTGTTCATCGACGGCGTCTATCGCAGTCGCACCGGCTCGGGCCTCAACGACCTAGGCGAAGTCGAACGCATCGAGGTGCTGCGCGGGCCGCAGGGCACGCTGTCGGGCCGCAACTCGTCGGCGGGTGCGATCAGCATCTACACCAAATATCCCGAATTCAAGTTCGGCGGCTATGGCGAAGCGAGCTACGGCAATTACGATGCCGTCCGCCTCGCCGGCGCGCTGACCGGCCCGATCATCGCCGACAAGCTCGCCTTCCGCATCGACGGCGTCTACGGCAAGCGCGACGGCTTCCTGCACGATGTCGTCAACAACACCGACTTCAACAACCGCAACCGCTATTTCGTCCGCGGTCAGCTGTTCTGGAAGCCGTCGTCCGACTTTTCGGTCCGCCTGATCGGCGATTACACGCATCGCGACGAAAAGTGCTGCGGCGCCGTCTATATCGACACGCGCGAAAAGTTCGATCCGACGCCGGGCGTACCGGGCGACTTCTCGATCGCCTCGCAGAACCGCATCGTCTCGATACTGCAGAGCCTGGGCGGCGTGCTGCCCAGCATGGGCAATCCCTACAACCGCCAGATCGCCCAGACCAAGGGCCAGGCCTATTCGAACGTCACCACCGACGGCGGCGTGTCGGCGCGCATCGGCTGGACGCTGGGCAACGTGCAGCTCATCTCGATCAGCGCCTATCGCGAGTACAAGGCCGGCGGCGCAGGCGACATGGACTACGGCAACGTCGACATCGTCTACCGCCCCAACGACGGCAACGCCTATCGCCAGTTCAAGACGTTCACGCAGGAAACCCGCCTCAGCGGCGGCCTGTTCAACAACCGGCTCGACTGGCTGGTCGGCGGCTATTACGCGCACGAGGATCTCGACGTCGTCGATAATCTGCGCTTCGGCTCGCAATATGGCGCCTTCGCCGCATGCCGTGCCGTCGCGACGGTGAACCCGGCCGCCGCGCTGCGCGATCCGACGGCGAGCGGCTGCCTGAGCGCTGCCGGCCGCGCCGTGCTGACCCCCGCGGTCGGCCAGGCGGTGATCAGCGGCATCGATCGCCTCAGCACCGTCAACAACGTCGGCAGCGTGCGCGACCTGTATCACCAGACGAGCAGCAACTACGCCTTCTTCACGCACAACATCTTCAAGATCACCGACACGCTCAGCATCACCGGCGGCCTGCGCTACACCAACGAGCACAAGCGCCTGGATGCGAGCTTCAACAACAACAACACCGTCTGCCCGGCGCAGCAGGCCGCGCTCAGCCCCCTGCTCGCCAGTGCGGCGGTGCCCGCAGCGCTCAAGCCACTGATCGGCGGCATCATCACGCTCACCTGCACCGGCAATTCGACGTCGGCGCTGACCGGCGTGCCGATCAAGGACAAGATCGCCGAGGGTCAGTTCACCGGCACCGGTGTCGTATCGTGGAAGCCCGCGCCCAGCACCTTGCTGTACGCGTCCTACGCCCGCGGCTACAAGGCGGGCGGCTTCAACCTCGACAAGTCGGATCTGTCGGCCACCGTCTTCGCCACGCCGACCGCGGCGGCCGCATCGAACCTGCGCTTCGATCCCGAGACGGTGCAGGCGTTCGAAATCGGCATCAAATATGCGACGCCCAAATTCACCGCGAACCTCGCGGGCTTCCGTTCGGCGTTCAAGAACTTCCAGCTGAACACCTTCAACGGCACCAACTATATCGTCCAGAATATCGGGTCGTGCAGCACCGGCCTGAACGGTGCCGATCGTGACAATTCCTCGACCACCGGCGCCTGCACGGGCAAGGTGCGCTCGGGCGTCATCACGCAGGGCTTCGAACTGGAGGCAGGCGCCTATCCGACCGAGGATCTGACCTTCAACCTCGGCTACACCTATGCGCACACGCAATATCGCAACAATCTGGTCGGCAGCGATGCGGGCGAGGCGCTGAACGCCGCGCTGTTCCTACTGCCGGGGGCGCAGATGTCGAACGCACCGCGCCACACCGTCACCAGCTCGGCGTCGTGGACGCCGCCGATCGGCGACAATGGCATGCACGCGCTGTTCTACGTCGATAGCCGCCTGACCAGCGATTATAACACCGGCTCCGACCTGTTCCTGGAAAAGCGCCAGGACGGCTTCTTCCTGGTCAACGCGCGCATCGGCATCCGCGGCCGCGACCAGCGCTGGGCGTTGGAATTCTGGGGACAGAACGTCCTCAACACCAATTACCAGCAGGTCGCCTTCGCCGCCCCCTTCCAGGGTGCGGGCAGCGCGTCGCAGGTCGCCGCCTTCGGCTCGCCCGACTTTGCGACGGGCAATGCGATCTTCTCGTCGTACCTCGCCGAACCGCGTACCTATGGCGTGACGCTGCGCTCGCGCTTCTGAACGCCCTTCCACTGATCCGGGACCCGTGGACATTATGAAGATACCGCGCAAACTGGGCCTGTCGTTCCTCACCATCATCGCGACCGCAGCGGTCGTGATGATGGTGCTCTTCGGCACGATCATGCTGATCAGGCAGTCGACGGATCGGAACAACTTCGCCCAGACGATCTATGCCAAGGCCTTGACGCTGGAGACGGCGATCCTCCGCCAGAACAGCCAGTTCCGCGGCTTTCTGGTGACGGGCGACGTCACCTACCTCAAGTCATACGAGGAAGCGCGCAAGGAGTTCGACGGGACCGCCGCAGAACTGGACACGCTGCTGACCGATCCGGTCAAGTTGCGCCAGCTCGACACGGCCCGTCGCGAAACGCTGAAATGGCGCCGTAACTGGGGCGACCGGCTGATCGGCTGGGTGAAGGCCGGGCGCCGCGACGAAGCGCAGCAGGCGGTGCGGGACGCTGGCGCTGCGGTGCTGGTCAGCAAGATCGCCCTCCCCCTGCGCGATCTGCGCGCCGCGGAAACGCAGGACATCGAGTCTGCCGCGGCCAGCCAGGAAAAGGCGATCCTGACCGCACTGATCGCGCTGGCCATCGGCGGCATCGCGCTGATCGGTGTGGCAATCACCTTGTCCGTCCTGCTCAGCCGCCAGATCGCGCGGCCGATCACGCTGCTGACCGATGCGATGGCGCAACTCGCCAGCGGACGGCATGACATCGTGGTCGAGGCGGACCGCACCGACGAACTGGGCGACATGGCGCGCGCGGTGGCCGTGTTCCGCGACACCGCCGCGGCCAAGGTGGCCGACGATGCCGACCGCGAGGCGGCGATGACCGCGATCGGCGGCGGCCTGCATCGCCTGTCGGACGCGGACCTCACGGTACGCATCGCCGACGTGCCGCAGGCATTCCGCCTACTGTCGGACGATTTCAACACCGCCACCGCCAGCCTGTCGCGCGTGCTGGGCGAGGTGCGCGGCAGCGTGCAGTCGATCAAGCACAATTCGGGCGAGATCAATCAGGCCGCGCTCGACCTCGCGCAGCGAACCGAACAGGAAGCCGCCGCCTTGCAGGAATCGGCTGCGGCGCTCGACGAGGTGACGAAGTCGATCCGCGAGGGCGCGGGGGCGGCGATCGGTGCCAGCTCCGCCATGGCGCAGGCCCGCACGGAGGCCGAACGCGGTGGCACGATCGTGCGGCAGGCGATCGACGCGATGCAGGGCATCGAACAGGCCAGCAACGAGATCGCGGCGATCATCAGCCTGATCGACGGCATCGCCTTCCAGACCAATCTGCTCGCGCTCAATGCCGGCGTCGAGGCAGCGCGCGCGGGTGAAGCCGGCAAGGGCTTCGCGGTCGTCGCATCCGAAGTCCGTGCGCTCGCCCAGCGCTCGGCGGATGCCGCGACCGAGGTGAAGACGAAGGTCACGTCCGCTTCCACCCATATCCGCGCCGGCGTCGATCTGGTCGACCAGACCGGACAGGCATTGTCGCGGATCATCGACAGCGTCGGTGCGGTCAGCGGTTCGATCGACTCGATCGCGCAATCGTCCGATCATCAGGCCAAGAGCCTGGGCCAGATCAACGTCGCGATCGGCGAGATGGACCAGATGACGCAGGAGAACGCCGCGATGGTCGAACAGACCTCCGCTGCGGCGCGCCAGCTGGTGGCGGAAGCGCAGCAGCTCGCCGCATCGGTCGCGACCTTCGAAATCGACGGTCAGGCCCCTGCCCCCGCTTCTGCCCCTGCCGATTACCGGCCGGCGCGATCCCGTCCCGCGGCCGCGGCTCCGCGTCCGACCGCCATTCCTGCGCCGCGCCGCGTCGCGAATGGCGACTGGGACGCGTTTTGATCGCAATGGCCGTGCGCCCCGGGCCCATGCGCGGGGCGCCCCTGCCCGACACGATCGGCGGCATCGATCCGGGGCCGCTCGCCCGGCAGGCGATGGCCGTCCGCGAGATGGGATCGCCGTTCGTTGCCGCGGTGCTCGCAGCGGGAGAGCGTCAGCTGTACCGCGCGCCACGCACCGCGGCCTTGATCGCCGACTGGCCGCGCGATGTCGCCGCCGACGCGCTGGCGATGCGGTTCAACGCCGCGCTGCATGCGCTGGCGCGGGCCGGCCACGACACGGCCCTCACCGACCTGTACCGGCGGCTGGACGGCGATTTCGATGCCGTGATCGGCGCAGCGATGCACGCTGCCGATGCGCATATCGCCGAATGGATGCGCACGCCGCCGCAGACCAACGAAGTCGGGCGTACCGCCGCGATCATGGCGGCGCTGATGACGCTGCGCAGCCGGTTCGACATGCCGTGCGAGTTGCGCGAACTCGGCGCCAGCGCCGGACTGAACCTCAATCTCGATCGCTATGCCTATGATCTGGGCGGCCATGTCGCCGGGGATCCGGCCTCGTCCGTCCGCGTCGCGCCTGCATGGCACGGCGCCGTGCCCGTCATCCGTCCCATCGCCGTGGCGTCCGTGCGCGGTGTCGATCTCAGCCCCCTCGACGTGACCGACGCCGCCGCCTGCGAACGGCTGATGGCCTTCATCTGGGCGGACGAGGCCGACCGCGCCGAACGCCTGGCGCAGGCGCTGCGCATCGCACGCGCACACCCGCCCGTCGTCGATACGGGCGACATCACCCGGTGGCTGCCGGCGATGCTCACCGCACCGCAGACCGCAGGGGTCTGCCGCACGATCGTTCATTCGATGGCGCTGCAATATCTGGACGCCAGCGGCCATGCCGCCGTGGAGCGGGCCTTTGCCGAGGCGGGCGCGCAGGCGAATGCCGATCGCCCGCTGGCCCGCATCGGGTTCGAATGGACCGAGGCGCGCGACGCAGTCCATCTGTGCCTGACGACCTGGCCCGACGGGGTGACCCGTCATCTCGCCACCTGCCACGCTTATGGGGCGTGGATCGACTGGCACGACACAGGGGCCTGACGGCCCCTCTCTTAGATACAGCCTCTGTAACGGATGCCCCGTGCCGCCATCGCGGACACGGGGCTTTCTTCGTCAGAACAACCCGTCGTCGTCGTCATCCTCGGCGACGGCCGCCACGGCCGGCGCGGGCGCGAGGTGCGCGGGCAGATAGGCGGCATGGACTTCGCGCTCCTGTGCCATCGTGTAGAGCGCAGCGATGCGCGGCAGCACGTCGGCGAGGATCGCCGTCGCCGCCTCCGACGGATCGCTCATCGCGGGCATCACGCCGAGCACGAGCGCCGCGTCGCGCATCTTGCCCCCCAGCGCCATTTCCGCGCCGATCTCATCGCCGACCGAGGCCAGCATCTCGATGATCTGCCGCGCATCGTCACCGCCGACGCGCACCGCGCCCTCGGTCCGCTGACACCCTTCGCGGATCACCGCCAGCGCATCGGACAGCTTGCTGCCCAGATCGCGATCGTCCGCCGCCGCGCGCTTTTCGACCAGCGTCGCGTTCACCGCGGCCAGCTCGTCGAGCGGCTGGCGGATTCCGCCCATCGCCTTGCCGAGCGACTGGGCGTGGACGTCCACCTCGCCCGCGACGACCGATACCGCCTTGCCGAGGTCACCGTGCCGGCGGCACAGCAGCCGCGTATTGGTGGCGATGTCCTGCACGTCGAACTGCACGCGCTGCAACAGCGCCAGCCGCCCGGTCAGTTCGGACACCGTCTCGCCGATCATGCCCAGCATCGCGGTCGAGCGCCGGTCGGCATCCTGCAACTGCGCGGTGATCGACGCGACCTCGCCTACCGCCTTGTCGATCTCGGCGAGGAAGGGGCGGCCGTTGCTGCCTGCGTCGTTGTCGATCAGGCCCAGCAGCGCGGTCGTGTCGGGGCTCAGCGCCCGCAGCGCATCGACTAGCAGGCGCGTGTCGCGGTCGAAATCGACCGCGCTCGCCTCCAACTGCGCCGCGAGCATCGGATGGATGACCGCGCAAACCTCCATGCGCACCATGGGATCGATGGAGGGGCCTGTGACCTCCAGCATCTGCAACGCGGACACGACATGCTCCAGGCGCTGGCGCGTGCTGTCGCCGACCTGCAACGCGCCCAGCATCGTCGCGACGCGCCCCTGCACCGTGCGGGCGATCGACGCCACCTGCTGCGCCATCGTGGCGGTCGTGCCCAGATGCGCGTGCAGCGCGATGGCGTGACGCACCAGGTTTTCTGGTACTGCGGGAACGACCTGTCGCGCCTCCTTGGTGACGAGGCGCCCGGCCTGCTGCACCGCGCCGACGCTGTCCTTCAGGTCCTTCAGCTTGGCGAGGAAGCCTTCCAGATGCTCCTCGCCCGCCGCCAGCCGATGCCCCATACTGTCGACGAAGCCGACGAAGGCGGGCTCGCCCGACGCCGCGATCTTGATATTCAGCCCGTAGATATGGAGCACGCGCAACGCTTGGCGCATCTCCATGATGTGATCGCGCAACATCCGCGCCGCGCCGCTCACCCGCACCATGTCGGTGTCGCGCTCCTGCTGCACCACGGGCAGGTTGGCGAGATCGGCCGCGACCTCTTTCAGATTAGTCACTGCGATCCCCGCGACGCTTTCGTCGAGTGCGCCGGTGACGCCGTCGATCGCGGAGATGATCCGATCGATCGTTTCTATGGCTCCTGCGAGCGTGGTCCCAGCGCGTACGAAATGCGCATCCATACCCGCCGCCATCAGCGCCAGCGTCCGTTGCAGATCGCCGACACTCTGGTCCAAGGCGTGATCGGCCGTGATGGAGGTGTGCAGCATGGCCTATCCTTTGCGGGCGAGAAGAAAATGCGGGACAGGCGCGCTCATCGCGCCGTCGCCTGGAGCAGTTCGCGGGCGATATTGCCCAATGGTATGACCTTGTCGGCGGCGTTGCGGGCGATGGCTTCCTTGGGCATGCCAAACACGACGGAGGTTGCTTCGTCCTGGGCGAAAGTTCGCGCTCCTGCCTGCTTCATTTCCAGCAAACCGCGCGCGCCGTCGTCGCCCATGCCGGTCATGATGATGCCGACCGCATTGGACCCGGCATTGCGCGCCGCCGAGCGGAACAGCACGTCGACGGACGGGCGATGGCGCGACACCAAGGGCCCTTCCTTGACCGAGACGACATAGCGCGCGCCCTGCCGTTCGAGCAGCGTATGGCGCAGCCCGCCCGGCGCGATCAGCACGTGGCCGCGCATCACCGTGTCGCCATCCTCCGCCTCCTTGACGTCGACCTGGCACAGGCCGTTGAGCCGCTTGGCGAAGGCGCGGGTGAAGCTTTCGGGCATGTGCTGGACGATGACGATGCCGGGCGAATTGGCCGGCAACGCCTCCAGCACCTCGCGCAGCGCCTCGGTGCCCCCCGTCGACGCGCCGATGCACACGACCATCTCCGTCGTCCGGCTCATCGCGCGACCGGTGGGAGGCGGCAGTACCGCATCGGCGGTCAGCTTCTGCGCCGGCGACGCTGCCCGCGCCTGGCGCCGCGCGCCGAGCCGTGCCTTGGCCGCGCCCTTCACTGTCTCGCGGATCATCAGCTTGGCTTCGGTGAGATGCTCGGCGACGCCCATGCGCGGCTTGAGGATGACGTCGACCGCCCCGGCTTCCAGGGCTTGCAGCAGCGTTTCCGACCCCTCCTCGACCAGCGAGGAGCACATGACGACCGGGATCGGGCGCTGGCTCATCAGCTTGCGCAGGAAGGTGACGCCATCCATCCGCGGCATTTCGACGTCCAGCGTGATGACGTCGGGCACCTCTTCCTGGATGTAGCGGGCGGCGGCGAAGGGATCGGCGGCGGCGGCGATTACCTGAATGTCGGGATCCTCGCCGAGGATCGCGGTCATGGCCTGGCGGACGCTGGCGCTGTCGTCGATGATGAGGACGCGGACGGGTTTCATATCAGCAGCGCTCGAATACGGTGTAGGACACGGTCTTCACGGGCAGATCCATGCCCGCGATCGATTCCGAATGACCCAGGAACAGATAGCCGCCGGGGCGCAGGCAGTCGCACAATCGTCGGACCACCGCCTCCTGCGTCGGCTTGTCGAAGTAGATGAGCACGTTGCGGCAGAAGATGATGTCCATCGGCTCGCCGACGGGATAATGCGTGTCCATCAGGTTCAGCCGCGCAAAGCCGATCGCGGACCGCAGTTCGGGCGCGATCCGCACCTTGGCCGCCCGCCGGTCGGTCGAGGCGGCGACGTAGCGCTGACGCATCACCGACGGCACCGGATCGACCTGCTCGGCGGGATAGATGCCGCGCCGCGCGGTCTCCAGCACCTCGGTATCGATATCGGTGGCGAGGATGCCATATTCCATGCGGTTCGCTTCGGCGAAGCGATCCAGCACCATCGCCATCGTATAGGGCTCCGCCCCCGTCGAACAGGCCGCGCTCCACGTGCGGATCCGGCGCCGGCCCTGTGCGAGCATGGTCGGCAGCACCGTGCCCGCCAGAAAGTCGAAATGACCGGGTTCGCGGAAGAAGTCGGTCTTGTTGGTCGTCACCGCATTGATCAGATGATCGATCTCGCCATTGGCGGTCGGATCGGCGAGCAGCAGGTCGCAATAGGCGTTGAGCGACGCGGTCCCCGTGTCGCGGACGCGGCGCCGCAGCCGCCCCTCCAGCATCGTCGCTTTGGTCCGGGGCATTTTGATGCCCGTTTCATCATAGATCAGCGCGGCGAGACGGGTGAACCGGTCGGCGCTGAGGTGATCGAGATCGGACGGGGCAAGCGCTTTGGCGACAGCAGCCATGATGGTCGTTCCATCAACGGGAACCGGGGGTCCGGGCCGTCGTCAGTGAGAGAAAGGGGGGTGGGAGCCGCAGCGACTGCGGCTCCTCTTAGAAAGACCGACGCCGGGTCAGGCCGCGGCGGCGAGCGCGGTGGCGTCGATGTCGTCGCGGGAGAAGATTTCGGCGACGTTGATGACGACGACGAAGCCCTCGGGTTCGCGCACGACGCCCTCGATATAGTCCGAGCGCCAGCGCATGCCGATGTCGGGCGCCGATTCCAGCCGTTCTGCGGCGAAGGTGGTGACCGCGAGCACGCGATCGACCACCAGGCCCAGCGACACGGTGCGGTCGGCGAGCGGCACGTCGACGATCAGCACTCGCGTCGACAGCGTCGGTTCCGCAGGCGTGAGGCCCAGGCGCACGCGCAGATCGACCGTCGGCACCCCCTGCCCGCGCACGTCGGTCAGCCCGAGCAGCCAGCCGGGTCCGTTGGGGACCCGAAAGGCGGGGGCATAATCGAGGATTTCGCGGACCAGCGTCACCGATACCGCGAACACCTCATCTCCAAGGCCGAAGGTGACGGCCTGTACTGTCGCATGCTCACTCATGCCGCGTCTCCGAAGTCGGCCGCGTGCGGCCGAGCGTCTTGATACAAAAAGGTTGGGGGCGGGCGCCGGCCCGCCCCCGATGCGTGGATCAGGCAGCCTGACCGAAGTCGGCGTCCTCGCTGTCCGGGCCGCCCTGGGTCAGGTCGAGGGCGAAGCCGCGGGCGCGGGCCTGCTGGTCGGCGACCGAGTTGGCCTTCGGGCGCGGGGCCGGCGCAGCCTTCTTGGCGGGCGCCGCCTTGCGGGCCGGGGCGGCCTTGCGCTGCGCGGTGGCGGCGCGGGCGATCGGCGAGGCGCGATCTTCGACCCGGAAGAAGGCGATGCTCTGCTGCAGTTCCTCGGCCTGGGCCGCCAGCTCTTCCGAGGTGGACGAGATCTGCTCGGAGGCGCCGGCATTCTGCTGCGTCACCTGGTCGAGCTGCTGGATCGCCTGGTTGATCTGGCTGGCACCGATATCCTGCTCACGGCACGCCGCACTGATTTCGGACACCAGTTCCGCGGTGCGGCGGATATCCGGGACCAGCTTGCCCAGCATCTCGCCCGCATCGGCCGCGGCCTTCACCGTCTCGGTCGAGACCGAGCTGATTTCGGCCGCCGCGGTCTGGCTACGCTCGGCGAGCTTGCGCACTTCCGATGCGACCACCGCAAAGCCCTTGCCATGTTCGCCGGCGCGGGCCGCCTCGACCGCCGCGTTCAGCGCGAGCAGGTCGGTCTGGCGGGCGATTTCCTGCACGATGCCGATCTTGTCGGCGATCGTGCGCATCGCTCCCACCGCACGGTCGACCGCCACGCCGCTCGCTTCGGCGTCCTTCGACGACTGGCGCGCGATCTTTTCGGTCTGCGCCGCATTGTCGGCGTTCTGCTTGATGTTGGCCGCCATCTGCTCCATCGACGCCGAGGCTTCCTCGGCCGCTGCGGCCTGCTCGGTCGCGCCCTGCGAGACCTGCTCCGACGACGCCGACAGCTGCTGGCTGCCCGCCGCGACGTTATCCGCCGCCGCCGAAGCATCGCCCACGACGTTGCGCAGACGCTCGATCATCGACACCAGCGCCAGACCCAGGCCGTCCTTGTCCGACAGCGGCTGGTGGTTGACGGTGAGGTTGCCGCCGGCGATCTCGGTCGCCAGCCCCGCGCTCTTGCGCAGGTTGGCGGTCATGCCGTTGACGGTGTTGACCAGATCCTTGATCTCGTCGTTGCTGTTGACCTTGACCTCCTGGTCGAGGTCGCCGATCGCCACCGCGTCCAGCGCGACGCCGATCCGCTTCAGGCCGTTCGACACGAGCAACGAAATCCAGATGGCACCTGCCACAGCGATGAGCGTGGCGATCGCCGCGACGATGATCAGCATCGTCCGCGATTCCGTGTAGAGCGCGTTGGTGTCTTTATCCGCCTGCTGCATCTGATCCTGCTGGATCGACACGAGTTGGTCGATCGTCGCGGTGAGCTCGCCCGCCACCTTGCGCGATTGCGTGATCGACAGATTGGCGGCTTCGACGTTCTTGTTGGCCAAGCCTAGTGCGCGCACGCGATCATTGACCGGCTTGAACGCTTCCCACTGGCTTTGGACCTTGAGCCACGACGGCTTACCCTGTTCGCTGGCCGTCGAGACGCCTTCGACCACGAGACCGTCGATCTTCTTGCGATGTTCGGTGATCTGGTTGTCGAACGTCCGCATCAGCGCCTCGTCGTTGGTCAGCGCGAGGTTCTTTTCGTAACGCAAGACGAAATTGACTTCGGTCGCGATCTGCTGGGCGACGCTCAGACGATGGGCCGGGCCGGAAATGACCTCGGAGATACCCTCATTGAGGCTGGCCATCCGCGTAACGCCAACGGTCACGACGGCGATCAGGGCCAAGATGAGGACACCGAATGTTGCCCCCAGTTTCATTTTAATCGTAGCACGCATGTGTTGGGTCCCCCCCGTTGAAATCAGTGGATGGAGCGCGCCGCGGCGTCGCCGTGCGCGAGGTTCAGGAAAATCGCTTCGAGATCGGGCAGCACGACGATGTCGTCGCCCTCGTGCCGGATCAGTGCGCGCACCAGATCCCGGCGCCAGCGCAGCCCCACGACGGGTGCATCCTCGCTGGTATTCGCATGGAACGTCGCGACCTCGTGCACCTTGTCGGTGCGCAGGCCGATCAACGTCGCCTCCCCATCGAGATCGAGTTCGATCACGACGATGCGGCTGTCGAGCGTCGCGCCGGTGACAGGCATGCCGAAGGCGAGACGCAGGTCGGCGAGCGGAATGATCCGCCCACGGAAGTTGAGGACATGTGCGACCAGCGGTGGCGCCCCCGGCACCATGGTTTCGGGCATCATGTCCAGGATCTCGCGGACCAGCACCGCCTCGAGCGCGAAGCTCTGGCCGCCGAGATCGAACACCAGCACTTCGAGCTGGCCGTCATCGGTCCATGGTATGGCCGTGGATCGGCGCGATTCATCCGGCTGCACGCAGGCTCTCCTCTTGGGGTTGGCCCGCGGCGACGAGCTGGGCGATGTCGAGGATCAGTGCGACCTCGCCATCTCCGAGGATCGTCGCGCCGGCGAAGGTGGATACGCCGCGATGCAGCGGCGACATGGGCTTGATGACGGTCTGGTGATTGCCGATGATCTGGTCGACGACCAGCCCGACGCGGCCCTGCCCCGTCGCGACCACGACGATCTTCTGATAGGGATCGGGCTTCGTACCGCTGGCGAACAGTTCGCGCAGGCGCAGGAACGGCACCAGCTTTTCGCGCAGCGTGATGAGGCTGCGGCCGCGATGGCGCATATCGTCCTCGAGGCTCAGCTCCAGGCATTCCTCGACCGCGGTCAGCGGAATGACGTAGCGGCTGGCGCCGACGCGGACGAGCAGGCCGTCGATGATGGCGAGCGTCAGCGGGATGCGGAGGGAGATCGTCGATCCCTGCCCGTCGACCGACTGGATGTCGATCGTGCCGCGCAGCCCCTCGATCGTGCGCTTCACCACGTCCATGCCGACGCCGCGGCCCGACAGGTTGGTGATCTGCGCCGCGGTCGAGAAGCCGGGCGCGAAGATCAGCTGCAGCAGCTCCTGATCGGACAGCACCTGATCGGGCTGGATCAGGCCGTTCGCCTCCGCCTTGGCCCGGACGCGGGCGCGATCGATGCCGCGGCCGTCGTCGCGAATGGTGATCACCACCTCGCCGCCGCTCTGATGCGCGCCGAGGCGCACGGTGCCCGCCTCCGGCTTGCCTGCGGCGACGCGCTGTTCGGCGTTTTCCAGGCCATGGTCGCAGCTGTTGCGGACCAAATGGACCATCGGATCGAACAGGCGCTCGATGACGGTCTTGTCGACCTCGGTCGCCTCGCCCTCAGTGACCAAAACGATGTTCTTGCCCGTGTCGCGTGCCAGATCGTGGATCAGGCGGCGGAAGCGGCCGAACAGGCTGGCGACCGGCACCATGCGCAGCACCATCATCGTGTCGCGGAGTTCGCCGGCGAGCCGTTCGATCTCTTCGGAGACGGAGCGGAGCACGAGGTCGTGGCCATGATGCGCAAGCTGCGACAGGCGGCTTTGCGCGATGACCAGCTCGCCGACGCGATCCATCAGCGAATCCAGCCGTGCGGCGGGAACGCGGACGCTTTCGTCGGCCTTCACCGGGGTGCGCGCGGCGGCGGCATCGTTGGCGGCGGCGGGCGGCGCAGCGGACGGCGCCACTGCCGCCTCCACGACCGCTGTCGGGGCAGCCTCTTCCACCGCAGCCGGCTCGGCCGCATCGGCGATCGGCGTGACCGTCAGCTCCATGTCGTCCATCACGAAGATGAAGACATCGTCGATCGCATCGCGGCTGACGTCGCCCATCAGCGTGACGTCCCAGCCGATGTGGCAGTGCGTCGGATTGAGGTCGGGCAGCGGCGGCACCTGATCGGTCAGCGCGACGACGGTGCAGCTGCCCAGCTCGCGCAATTCGTCGAGCAGCATCAGCGGGTTGGTGCCATTCGCCATCGAATCGGGCGGCAGGCGGAAGCGGATGTTCCAGCCGGCGGCCTGTGCGACGGCGGTGGTTGCCGAAGCAGGCGCCGCCGGGGCGGCATCCTTTGCCGGGGCCGCGGCACCGCCGGAGGCGGCGTCCACCGCCTCTTGCAGCGACGCGAGGATCGCGGCGCCTTCGCTTTCGGAGGCATTGCCCTCCACCAGCCCGCGCATATGGTCCTGTGCGGACAGGATCACGCCGACCAGCGCGGGCGTTGCAGGTACCTGCCCCTTGCGGACGCGGTCGAAGGCGGTTTCGCAATGGTGGGTGAAGCCGGCGAGCGCGTCGAAGCCGAACATCGCGCCCGAGCCCTTCAGCGTGTGCAGACCGCGGAACACCGCATTGACGAGGTCCATGTCGCCGAGCCGGTGAGTGAGATCGAGCAGCCCCTGTTCGACTTGGTCGAGCAGCTCGCCCGCCTCCACGCGGAAGGCGGCGATCGGATCGTCGGCGCTCACTGCCCCAGCACCTTGCGGGCGACCTTCACCAGCTGGTCGGGCACGAACGGCTTGACCAGCCATCCGGTGGCGCCGGCCGCCTTGGCCTGGTTCTTCATTTCGGGATCGGATTCGGTGGTCAGGAAGATGATCGGCACACCCGCCTGCGACGGGTTCTTGCGGATTTCCTTGATCATCGTCAGCCCATCCATGTTGGGCATGTTGAGATCGGTGACGATCATGTCGAAGCGGGTCGCATTGGCCTTCGTCAGGCCATCGACGCCATCGGACGCTTCGGTGACGGTATAGCCCGCGCCGGTCAGTGCGATGCGGATCGCCATGCGCAGGCTGGCGGAATCATCGACGGCAAGAATGGAAGCGCTCATTGTGGCAGGTCTCCGTGGAACCAGAAATCGAGGTCGTCGGGCGTCATCGCGTCGGTGAAGCCGGCGCGGCCCAGCAACGCCGCGAGCGGACCGGCAGCCGGCGCCGACAGGCGGACGCTGCCGCCACCGACGCGCGCCTGCGCACGGGCGCTTTCGACGAGCTGCAAAAGGCTGAGATCGGGTGCTGCGACCTGCGACAGGTCGAGCGTCAGCGGGCCTTCGCCTCCCTGCTGGCACTGCCCGATCGTCAGGGCGAAGTCGTGTATCGACGCCATCGTCAGCGACGATGGCGCAGTTGGGATGCTAGTCATGTCGGTGCCCCCTTGGCTGATTAGGCCAATTAGGACTTAACGGTTAATGTCCATTTAAGACTGACTGGCCGGCGGCAATTCGACGAAGTAAAAAATTCGAGCCGCAAAGGCTTTTCTACTCAAAATGGTGGTTTAAGGTAATGCTCGCTGTCATACCTCAATAAACAGAGCGCCAAATGAGGTTTTCAACCCATAGATCGGGCTGGATTTTATTTAGTCAGTATAACGGGTTGATACGGATCAATAGATGTCCCGCCGATACCGGCCTGTTTCGAGCAACATCTCCAGGCACGTTTCGCCCAGTATCGACGCCAACGCGTTATGGACGTCGCTCGCCATGCCCTGAAGGCTGCCGCAGACGTAGATCGCCGCGCCGTCCGCCACTGCCTGCGCGATGATCCCGGCCTGTGCCGTCAGCGCATCCTGAACGTAGCGGGGGCCGCTGCCCAGGCGGGACCATGCGACATGCTCCGCCGTCAGCGTATTGCTGTCGCGCAGTGCAGCACGCTCCGCGGCATGATAATCGTCCTGCGCCGGGTGGCGCTCGCCCCAAAACAGCCACACCGGACCGCCGCCGGTCACATGCCGGTGGCGTGCGTGCGCGAGCAATCCGGCAAGGCCCGTGCCGTTCCCGATCAGGATCAGCGGCGTCGCATCCGCCTGCGGCGCATGAAACGCCGGGTTGCTGCGGACGCGCGCGCGTACGACGCCCCCGATCGGCGAGCCCTGCGTCAGCCAGCCCGATCCCAGCCCCGGCAGTCCGTCTGCGGCAAGACAGTGCCGCACGATCAGCTCGACGCGGCCCGACGGCGCGATCGAGGCGATCGAATAGTCGCGATGCGCCAGCGGCGGCAGCGATTCGGGATCGAGGACGCCTGCATCGACATCCGGCAGGATCCGGGTCGCGAGCCATGCGCGCAGCTCGGGCGTATCGTTCCAGCCCACGCGCTGCAGAACGGCCTCGACCCGCCGCGGGTCGTGCTGCGGCAGGATTTCCACGATATCGCCCGCCGCCCAGTCGGCCGGCGCGTCCATGGGTTCGAGGGCGACATGCCATGTCGCGCCGCCGCTGCTGCCTGGATTGAGCAGGCGCCGCTCCATCAGCCGCCAGTCGCCCATCGGTGCCGGTGCCCAGTCAGGCTGATCGGTGCGCGCGCCGAGCGCGCTGAGCTGCTGCTGCCACTGGCGTTGCGCGTCGGCCGCATCACCGTCCATCTCGATACAATCGAACAGCCGCGTCGCACCGCCCGCGTGCAGCCAGCGATCGATTCGATGACCGAAGGCGCAGAAATCGGGATATTCGCGATCGCCGAGCGCCAGCACCGCATAATTGAGGTGCGACAGGTCGCCGGACGCTTGCGTGAGGCGCCGGGCAAAGGCGCGTGCCGTGTCGGGGGGCTCGCCCTCGCCATAGGTGCTGACGACCACGAAGAGGCGCGAGGCGCGGGCCAGCGCCGCCTCGTCCAATGCCGACAGCGGCATGGCAACCGCATCGGGCAAGGCCTGCGCGGTCAGGCGCGCGATCCGTTCGGCCGTGCCGGTCTGCGACGCATAAGCAACCAGCGTCCGGGCATCGTCCGGCACGATCGTGGGCGAATCGTCCGCCATCACTTCGGCGAGCGCGGCCTTGCGACGGCGCCGCGCCAGATACAGCAGGAAGCCGGTGATCGTGAACAGCGGCATCGTCAGACTGGCGAGCGTCATCGCCAGCCGGCCGACCAGACCGAAATACGCGCCGCGATGGATTTCGTAGATGCCGAAGACGATGTCCTGCCCCCAGCTGCGCTGCGCATAGGGGGTGTAGGTAGTCACCCTGTTCGTACGCGCGTCGATCGTCACCTCATCCGACACGCGATCGTGCCGCGCATCGGGCAGCTTCGCGCGGAATTCGATCTTGCCCTCGCGCGCGGTCGCCGTCACCGCCGCATAGGATCGGCCCGCCGTGGCGCGGTCGAACGCCGTCCAGGCGGCGCGCCAGTCGACGGGCGCATCGGCCTTGCCCTTACCCTTGCGCTCTCCAGCGGCGCCCGCTTTGCCTGTGGGCTGTTCGGCGACGAGCAGATGCCGCACACCGGTGCGATACCAGTCGTACGACCACCACAAGCCCGTGCTGGCGCTGATCAGGTAGAACAGCACCACCCATCCGCCGACCACGGCATGCAGCGCACGGTACAGGTTGCGCCCGGTGCGCCGCAGGTCGAGCACGAACCAGTTGCGCCAATCGAGCGGGCGGCGCGGCCAGCGCAGATACAGGCCGGACAGCGCGAAGAAGATCAGCGCCAGCGCCGAAAAGCCCGTGATCTGCCGCCCGATCCCCTTGCCCCCGCCGGGCAGCGCGAGCCACCGGTGCAGATTTTCCACCGTGTCGAGAACGGCTTCGCCACGCGGCGTGCCCAGCGCCCGACCCGTCACGGGATCGAGATAGGTGACGTGACGTGTCTTTGACGCTCCCGTCGTATAGCTCGCCATCGTGGCGCGGGTGGGATCGCGTTCGACCACCAGCCGGCCGATCCGGGCATCGGGCCGTTGCGCCTGGAACCGGGCGACAAGATCGGGCCCGGACAGATGCGGTCCGGGCTGCGGCGTGACGGTGACGATGCCGGGATTGATCGCCGCGATGATCTCCGGCGAAAAGCTGATCATCGCGCCGGTCACGCCCATGACCGCCAGCACCAGGCCCGCAGTGATCCCCAGGAACCAGTGGATCTGAAACAGGATCCTGCGCGTCATCCGGCTCTTTCGTTCCGCTGTTGTTATTGCGATTTAGTTGCGTTAGCGGGCGCCGTATTATGGGTCAATGACGGAGCGGTGTTGCGCGACCGTGCCGGTGAGGGCTCAAGCGCAGGCGCTCGAAATGGCCGCGCGGGCGCAAGATATCGGCATTGCGGGTGAACATCGCCACCCAGTCGATCGACATCGACGACGACCGCGTGCTCGATTGGCAGATCGCGGTCTTCCCAAGCGATGGCAGTCTCCACGCTCCCTCCGGCGCCGACGCTGACGCTTGGCGGGGGACGCATTCTCGATCCGCGACGCTCAGCTTTCGACGAGCTCGACGACCTCGAAATCGTAGCGGGTCCAGCCGCGCTGCCGGGCGGCGTCGGCCGTGGCGGCGCGCTTGCCGTTCGCCTCGCGCAGCGAATTGCTATGGCCCCAGAACACTTCGGTGCCGCCCGCCTCGGTCACCGCGACGATCCGCCAATAATGGGTGAAGGGCGCGGCTGTCGGCCCGATCGTCTTCACATAGCCATCTGACAGAGTGGCGGTCAGCAGCCGCTTGCGCTTCGCCATGGCGCGTGGCTCAGGCGGCGGTGGCCGGCAGCACGACGGACGCCGGCGCCGACGCCAGGCTGGCGGCCAGCTCGGCATTGCGGAACGGCTTGGTCAGACGCGGGATGTCGGGGTCGATCCCCTCTTCCTCGGCATAGCCCGACACGATCAGCACGGGCAGGCCGGGCCGCAACCGGCGAATCTCGCGTGCCAGCTGGGCGCCGCTCATGCCGGGCATCAGATGGTCCGAAACCAGCACCGCCGGCTCCAGCCCGTTGTGGATCAGCCGCAGGCCCTCTTCCGCCGATGACGCCTCGACCACGTCGTAGCCGAGATCGGCGAGCATGTCGGCGGTGCTCATCCGCACCAAGTCCTCGTCGTCGATCAGCAGCGCGATGCCGAGGCGCTTGACGACGTGCGTCACTTCGATCGGCGGCTCGTCGTCGAGCGCCGCGGTCGCGCTGATCGGCAGCCACAGGCTGATCGTCGTGCCCGCGCCCGGCGCGCTTTCGATCGTCAGGCCGCCACCAAGCTGAGCGGCCAGGCCATGCACCATCGACAATCCCAGCCCGGTGCCCTTGCCGACGCCCTTGGTGGAAAAGAACGGCTCGATCGCGCGGCGCAGCGTATCGGCATCCATGCCGACGCCGGTATCGCTGACGCTCAGCCGCACGTAATGGCCGCGCGGCAGCGCACGGTCGTCGAGCGCCGCCACGCTTTCGCGCCGTGCGCTGATCCTGAGTTCGCCGCCGTCGGGCATGGCGTCGCGCGCGTTGACCGCCAGGTTGAGCAGCGCCATTTCCAGCTGGTTGAGATCGGCGCGGGCGGGCGGCAGATCGGACAGGTCGACCCGCACGTCGATCATCGGGCCCAGCGTTGCCGCCATCAGACCCGCCATATTCTCGACCACGCGCTCGACATCGATCGCGGTCACCTGCAACGGCTGGCGCCGCGCGAAAGCGAGCAGGCGCTGCACGAGCGTCTTCGCGCGTTCCGCCGATTGCAGCGCGCCCTCGATCAGCCGTTGTTCGCGTTCGGTGCCGACGCCCTTGCGCACCAGCAGGTCGAGCGAACCGATGATCGGGGTGAGCAGATTGTTGAAATCGTGGGCGACGCCGCCGGTCAGGCTGCCCATCGCCTCCATCTTCTGGCTTTGCCGCAGCGCTTCGCGCGCGGTTTCCAGATCCGCCTCGCGCGCCTTGGCATCGCTGAGATCGCGGCCGATCGCGACGAAATTCACGCCGTCCGCTTCGGGCGAGACGGTCCACTCGATATGCTTCCAACCCCCGTCGCGCGTCGCGATCCGGTTTTCGAACCGGGCCGGGCGACGCGTTTGCGCCATGTCGGCGATCGCGGCCGTCGTGTGCGCCACATCCTCGGGGTTCATGATGCTGATGTAGCTACGGCTGAGCAGCTCCGCTTCGCTCCAGCCCAGCACCTGCGTCCAGGCCGGGCTGACGGCGGACATCATCCCCACATAATCGGCGCGCGCCAGCATGTCCTGCGACAGCGTCCACAATCGGTCACGCTCGGCGACGCGCGCGGCGACCTGTTCCTCCAGCGTTTCGTTGAGCTGGCGCAGCCCCTCTTCGGCGCGGGCCCGCTCGATCGCGGTCTTGACGCGTTCGGCGACGTCCTGGACCAGCGCGATCTCCGCCGCCGTCCAGACCCGCGGCGTCGCCGACTGCGCGGCCAGCACGCCGACATATTCGGTCTCGTCGAACACCACGACGTCGATGAAGGCGGCGACCCGGCGCTCCGCCAGTCCGGCGCGCGCATCCAGGCTCAGCCGCTCGTCACCGGGAATGTCGCAGGCGACGATCGGCTGCCCTGAGCGATAGGCCTTGAGCAGGTCCGGCCCGAAGGATTCGAGCGAATGCAGGCCGGCGATCGAGGGCACGCCCCGACAATGATCACACGGCACCGTCATCCAGCCGCTATCGGCGATTTCGGCGTAGAAGGTACGATCGGCGTCCAGCCATTCGGCCAGCCGTTCGGAGGCGAGCGCATTGATCGCTTCCCGCGTGCCCAGCCCGCGCAGCGCATCGGACAGGGACAGCAGAAAGGCGGTACGCCGCTGGGCCGCGACGCGTTCGGTCGTTTCCGCCAGGACGCAGATGACGCCACCCGGCGTGCCGCTTTCGTCGAGGACCGGCGAATAATCGAGGTCCATCCACACGCGCTCGGGCGAACCGTGACGATAGAGCGTCAGTTTCTGGTCATGGTAATGCAGCGTTCCGCCCGACAGGCAGACGCGCATCACATTGTCGTTGAAGTCGGCGACCTCCGGCCAGCCCTCGCGAACCTTCGATCCCAGCAGCTGCGGATGCCGGCCGCCGGCAAAGACCGAATAGGCATCGTTGTAGAGCATGACGCCGTCTTCGCCCCACAGCATCACGATCGGCACCGGCGAGCGGAGCAGCAATGCCGTCGCGGTGCGCAGGCTTTGCGGCCAGTCGCCAATCGGTCCCAGCGGCGTCGCCGACCAGTCACGCTCTCCAATCAGCGTGCCGCATGCCCCTCCGCCGGTCAGGAAATCCTGTCCGGTCGCGCGGTTAGGGACCTGATCGACGTCCGCCATGGAGTAGTAGCTCATTCTACATCGGGTAACGCACCACCCCGAACATCGGGTCATTGCGTCACCACCTTCTTTTTACACTAGACCAATATCGACCCACTGCAAAGCGGGCGCCCTGTGAACGCCCATCGACGCCGGACCGCTCACTACCCGATCCCCGCACGACTCGTCGCCGGTCAGGCTCGGTTCAGCCTGTTCGTGATAGGGTTCGAAGTATGAAAAAGCCCCTGCTCCTCGTCGGCGTCGCCCTCACGCTGACCACCGCCGCGGCCTCCGCCGCCAAGCCGCAACCCACGCCGGACGAGCAATTGCAGACCGCGCTTGCCGGACGCGTCGCCGGCAAGCCGACGAGCTGCATCAACCTCGCCAGCGTCACCTCGACCCGCATCATCGACGGCAAGGCGATCCTGTACCGGGTCGGCGGGCGCCTCTATCTCAACGAACCGCGATCGGGTGCGCCCTCGCTGCGCGACGACGACATTCTGGTGACCAACACCATCGGATCGCAATTGTGCAGCATCGACACGGTCCGCCTGGTCGATCGTGCCTCGCAATTCCCGCGCGGCTTCGTCTCGCTGGGCGATTTCGTCCCCTATACGATGCCCGCCAAGGACACGCTGCGCTGATGGCATCGGGGGTCGTCCCGCGTTAGGGGGCGGGATGGACCTCGATGACCAGATGCGCCGCTATTTTGGCACCGCCGACCTCGATGCGGTGCCGCCCGCGGCCTATGACGCCGGGATCGAGCGGATGCAGGTCGATCTCGGCCTCGAAACCGATCGCGCACGACGGTTCGCCCTGTGGACGCTGCTGCACATGCTGGGCGCGGCACCTGCTCTCGATATCGTCTTTCCCGACGCTGCCGATCGCGATGCCGCGCGCAACTGGATGGAATTGACCGAGCGGCTCGCGGACGCGGCTACATCGCCACCACGCGACTGAGCCGTGACACGCCGCGCTCGTCGAACGCCTCCACCGCGACATAATAGCGCTGGCCCGTGGTCAGCGCGCGCAGCGGCAGCGTTGCCGCGTCGCCACGCGCGACCCGGTCGGCGAATACTTGGTAGGTCAGCGCCAGACGATCGGGGCGGATGCCCCAACGCACATTATAGCCGACAGCGCCCGGCACGCGCCGCCAGCGGATCGTCGCATCACGCGTGTCCGCCGCCCGCGTCGCCGCGAGCAGCTCTGGCGCGCCCGGCGGCGGGCCATCGGCATTGCCGAACACGCGCAGGTCGCTGATCGCGAGGTGCGCCCCCCCGATATGGCCGTGGACGTAGCGAACATAGCGGGTGCGTGCTGGCTGCGGCAGCTCGATATAAGCGTTGGGCCGATCGCGACGCGGCCCCTCCGTCGTGGCGAGCGGTCGCCATGTCCGGCCGTCGAGCGACTGTTCCAGACGAAACTCGGTGTAGATATCCGGCGCATCGCCGAAGCGGCCCGCTTTGTAATCGGCAAAGTTGACCTGCACCGCACGCACCGTCTTCGGCCCGCCCAGATCGACGGTCAGCGTCGCGCCCGGCGCCTTGCTCGGCGACAGCCAGAAGGTGCGCGGGTTTTCGTCGGTCGCCTGGTCCGGCGCGAAGCCGGGAACGCTGGCGCTCGCCGTCGCGGGCTTGCGATAGGACAACAGCATCCAGCCGGTGAACAGCGAATCCGGATCGCTGAAGCGGCGCGTCGGCATGCGCTGCGGAAAGTCGCCGAAGCGCGTCGACACGCGCATCTGCCCGTCCGCGTCGAACACCGTCGGCCACATCCCGATCCGCCGCTCGAACGTCCAATTGTAGCCGATCCACGGCGTACCGGTATTCCACCAATTGCCGTTGAGATCCTGGAACGTATTGCCGTGCCCTGCCCCCTGCACGAACCCGCCGGGCTTGTAGCCGACGGGATTGTAGGCGGCGTAGGTGAACGGCCCCATCGGCGACGTGCCGACATAGGTGCCCGTGGCATAGGCATTATATTCGGTGCCGGGCGCGCCATATTGCAGATAATAGCGTCCGCCGACCTTCGTCATCCAAGCCCCCTCCATGAAGGGCTTGATCGGCGTACCGTTCGGCAACGTGCCGCTGTGATCCTGGCCGAAGCGTTCCCAGCCATGATGATCGGGATCGAGCAGGATGAACGATATGCGGGGCGTGCCATAGGTCATCTTGCCGTCCGCGAAGTGGACCGGCGCGCCATAGATCGGAAAGACGTTCGACGAGTTCCAATAGAGATACCAGCGCTTGTCGTCGTCCTGAAACAGGTCCGGGTCCCAGGGGCCCGGCGGCACCTGCCCCGGCTTGATCGTATCCTCCAGCCCCGATTTTACCGCGCTGGGCAGCGGCGGCATGCGGCGGACGTAATAGTCGATTTTGCCGCTCGCCGGGTCTTCGGTGCTGTAGATCGTGCCCTGCGTCGTCATCGACGGCATGATGAGCAGGCGCGTGCCGTCGGACGTGACGGCAGGCGCGACGATCCCCTCGGCCGGCCAGCGGCTCGGCGTGATGAAGTGCCACGTGAGGAGGTCGGTCGATCGCCAATATCCGTCGGCGAGCGTCAGGAACAAATAATAGGCGCCCTTGAACGGCACGATCACCGGGTCGGCACCGGTGCGGTACGACACCCCCTCGTTCACCTGCTCGAAATTGTAGCGATAGTCGATGTCGACCGGATTGGCGTAGGTCTGCGGCGTCGCGGCCGCCAGGATCGAGAGCAGCAGGGTCATCGGTGCGCCTGTACGAAGAGGTTGGTGGTCAGCCGCCCGACGCGCGGATCGGTGGACAGCGGCATGTCGGCGGGGATGATGCCCGAATGGAGCAGGCAACCCTGATAGAGAACGACGCGGTCCCGCTTCGCCGCGACCGCGCCGATCTGGTCGAACGCGGCGTTGCTGGCATTGGTATAGCCCGACAACAGAGCGCTATCGCGGCGGGCGGCGGCGATGAAGGCGTCGCGGTTGCCGGCATCGACCCGCTCGATCCCGGTGCTGCGCTGGCGATAGAAGGCGGTGCCGCTGCCCGGCGTATCGGACAGATAGTGGAGCACGGCGAGATAGCCCGGATCGACCGCATCGAAATGCGGCGCGCGCTGCGCCGGTGACAGCGTGGCGGGCGGCGCCGTGACCATCGAGAAGCTGCCCTCGATCCAGTCGAAGCCCTCGACATCGAACGCCCCGCCGATGAAGGGCGCCAGCGTCTGGAGCAGCGCGGTCGCATAATCATGCGCCGCGCCGTCCGCCGGCGTCAGCACTCGCCGCACGCCGGGATAGTAGCTGCCCGCCACCGCCGGAAACGGCGCCAGCGCCGCAGCCAGATCGACGATCCGGCCGACATCGCCGACGACATCGTCGACCACGACGACGGGACTGTCGCTGGCCCCGACCCGGATCAGCCGCGGCGTCATGCGACCGCCGCGGCCATGCGTGCAGACGCGGGGATCGTCACGACCCCCGCCCCCACCAGATCAGAAGCTGAACTTCGCACCGACCTGGAACGACCGCGGAACACCCGTGGTGCCGTCGCCGTCATTCTTCTTGATCGGGTTGGTGCCCGATCCGGCGCCCCAAGCCGAATAGTTGCGGTTGATCGAGTCGAACAGGTTGAAGGCAGCGAAACTGACCTCCAGCCCGCGGCCCCAAGGCAGGTTGAACGTCTTCGAGATGCGGGCATCGACACTGCCGTAGCCGACGACTTCACCCGGCCAGAACACACCGCCGAAGTTGCCGTAGCAGCAAGCGTTCTCCGGCTTGTTGGCCGGGAAGATGACCTGGCCGAACGACGGACCCGAGCTGAACGTGCCGGTCAGCGACACCTTCGTATCCCACGGACCACGTGCGATGCCGGTGCCGACGAAGCGCCACTTTTCGACGCCCGCGACATAGTTCATGCCATAGGCACCGAAGCGCGGTGCGTTGTACAGCTCGTCACCCTGCAGTTCCTGCGGCACGTTCGAACGTGCGCGCTGCAGCGTCAGCGTCGAGGTGAAGCCCCACCTCGACCCGGTCACGAACGGCTTTTCCGCAGTGAAGTAGATCGCGGTGTAATAGGCCTTGCCGTCGTTCGAGCCGATGTTCAGCTTGCCCGAATAGCCCGGCAACTGGCCCGACTCTGGGAAGCCGTCTTCGATCCATTGGTCGCCCTGCGTGGTGTACAGGCCGTTGGGCAAGCGGTTGCCGCGCACGAATTTGAAGATGTTGTGGCTGCGGACGTGGCTGAACGTCACCGCCGTTTGGATCCCGCCGAAGCGCTTGCGCACGCCGAAGTTGAACTGATCCGAATAGGGCAGCTTGGTATCGTTGTTGAGCAGCCAGACGTCACCACCCAGACCCGAAGCGGTCACCGCCGAGCGCAGGCCATCGACCGTCTTCAGCGACGCATTGTAGGCGAGATAGTTGTTCGGCAGCACGCCGCCGTTGGATGCGCGCGCCTGCGCACAGGTCGGCTGGCCGGCGCCATCGCAGAAATACACCGTCGGCGCCGACTGGTAGATCGCCTTTACCGTCTCGATGCCCGCCGTGATGAACAGCGGACGGTCGTAATAGCGGCCGGCACCGGCAAACAGGATCGTGTCGCGATCGCCGTACACGTCGTACGATACGCCGAGGCGCGGCTGGAACGCCTTCCAGTAGGGCTTACGGTTGTTGCCGGTCGAGATATAGTCCTCGGGGTTGATCCCCGCGGCCTTCCAGCCCTGATAGTTACGCAGCGCAGTCGCGATACGCGCGGGGGTCACGAAGTTCTCGTTCTTGGCGTTGCTTTCATAGTCCCAGCGGATACCGGCATTGATCGTCCAATGCTCGTCGGGCGACCAATCGTCCTGCAGGAACAGGCCCACCTGCGTGTTGTTCGCGGTCGCGGCGCGCACCGGCACCGTCGTCACCGAACCCGCAAACGGAGTCGATGCATCGAAGGTGCTGTAGGACGGCGCGGCAAAGAAGAAAGTGCCGTTGCTGCGCGAATCCTCAGTCCGGCCGTATTTGTTGAAGGCTACGCGAACGCCGCCCTTCACGATGTGCTTTTCACCGAAGAAAGTGACGTTGTTCTTGATCGTCCAGCTCTTCTGATCGTCGGACTGCTGGAACGACGCTCCGCCAAGCGCCGCCTGCGTATCGGTCGACGCGCCGACACCAACCGGCCCGGATGCCGGCCCCTGCGACAGAATGATTTCCGGCCCCGAGCCAATGCGCGGAGTGCCGTTGAAAACCTTCTGATACGCGCCGGTAAACTCGTTCAGGAACCCATCGCCGCGGTGGGTCCATTCCAGCTGATAGGTGTCGTTGTTGCTGGTAAGTAGGCGGCCGTGCTCAGGCACCGACGTTCCGCCAAAGTCCGACAGATTGCTTTCGCGACGCAGGAACGCGCTGGCGTTGATCGTGTCCTTGTCGCCCGCGAACAGGGTCAGCTTACCGAAATACAGGCGCTGCTTGAAGCTCTGCGGATAAGTCCCGTTGAACTGGCTCGCGATCGACTGTGGCACGTTGGGTACAACGGTGCCGTTGTCGAGGGTACGCGTGGTCTGCAGGTTAACCGCCGTCGACGGCAGCTTCTGGTCCGTCGCCTCGAACGCGCCGTAGAAGTGCAGCACGTCCTTGATGATCGGACCGCCCAGATCGCCGCCATATTGCTTGCGATCGTAATCCGCCTTCGGGCGGCCCTCGCGGTTGTTCGTCTTGCCGGGCCGATCGAAATACGGAATGCCGATGAACGCCTTGGGCTGCCATTCGCCGAAGATGTCGCCGTGGAAGCTGGTGCCGCCGGTTTTCGTCACCGCGCTGATGATCGCGGAGCCGGCCTGTTCGTATTCCGCCTTGAAGTTCTGCGTATCGACGCGGAATTCCTGCACGGCCAGCTGCGGGAAGGGATTGCCGCGGCTGAAGTTCTGGCCGGCGATACCGCCGTGGTTGACGGGATTCTTTTGGCTGAGGCCGTCGATGAAGACGTTGATGTTGTCGGCGCTGACCGCACCGGCCTGCACCTGGCGGCTGCCCGGCGAGTTCGAGATCGCGACGCCCGGCGCGAGCGCGGCGAAGTTCAGGAAGTTGCGATCGTTCTGCGGCAGGCTGTCGATCTGCTGCGTCGACACGTTGGTTGACACGATCGCCGAGCGGACTTCCTGCCCACGGCGACCCGTGACGACGATGTCGGTGCCCGTGCCTGCGTCCGTGCCGGCGGTATCGGCCACAGGCGCCGCCGCACCGATGTCGAAGGTTACGACCTGACCGACCGGAATGACCAGCTGCTCGGCGGGCAGACCGGTCGCCTCGACGCGATAGGTGCCCGGGCGCAAGCCCGCGATCGTGTAGCTGCCGTCGGCGTTGACACGGCCGCTGATGCGCTGGCCGGTATTCACGTCGGTCGCAGTGACGGTCGCGCCTGCCTGCGCGCCGGTCACGCGGCCGCGCAGCGTCGAGTTGATCTGCGCCATCGCCGGCGCGCTGATGACCAGCGTCGCGGCGAGGGCCGCTGCCGAAATGCCGCGCCCGAAGCGCGCACGATGAATCCTGGATGCCATTTCAAACCCCTCCACGTCGGTCCCATCGCCCCGTTTTTGCTCCCGTGGAAACCGCCGACGCGCGACGGCTCCACGGATCGCGGAGGGCGTATGGAACCGGTTACTCGCCCGCGTAACCGGTTACAACCGCCTGTCTGACGCGCCGGTCAGGATCGGTTCATTATCCGCCGGATTGTTGCTTGCGTGTCACAGTCGGTGGCGGGCGGAGCCGCTCAGCCGACTTTGGGCGCCTGGCAGTGGCGCGCGATGAAGGCTTCGTGCGTCGGCAGGCCGGCGGCGACATCGGCGACCACGTCCTCGACATCCTTCAGGAAAGCGGTGGTGTGTTCGGCGGGAATCATGTCGACCATCGGGTCGTGATGCGCCTGCAACCCCTGCCCCAGCAGCACCTGCACCCAGCTCTCCTCGCGGAACAGTTCGGCCTTGGCATGCATGAAGAACCGGCCCGAGGATCGGAACAGCTCCAACCGCTCGGTCAGGCTGTCGGGCACGGGCATATGCTTCAGGTAACGCCAGAACTCCGTGTCCTCGCGCGCCGTCACCTTGTAATGCGCGATGATGAAGTCGCGCACGTCGCGATATTCGAAATCGGTCTGGCGGTTGTATTCGTCCGTATCGGCGGCGTTGAAGCCGCGCCCGGGGAACAGCGCGATCAGCCGCAGGATGCCGGTCTGGATCAGGTGGATGCTGGTCGATTCGAGCGGCTCGAGAAAGCCGCCGGCCAGACCCAGCGCGACGACGTTCTTCTCCCACGCGCGGTGGCGCTTGCCGGGGCGGAAGCGGACGGGGCGCGGATCGCCGAGCGCGGGGGTGTCGAGATGTTCGAGCAGCGTCGCCGCCGCCGCCTCGTCCGACACGAAGCGGCTGGCATAGACATGGCCGTTCCCGGTGCGATGCTGCAACGGGATGCGCCACTGCCAGCCCGCCCCGTGCGCGGTCGCACGCGTGTACGGCGTCAGCGGCCCCGTCCCGCGCGCGCTCGGCACCGCAAGGGCACGGTCGCACAACAGCCACTCGCTCCAGTCCTCATAGCCCACGCCCATCGCGTCGCCGATCAGCAGGCCGCGCATGCCGGAGCAGTCGACGAACAGGTCGCCATCCACCCTGCTGCCATCGGCGAGCACGACATGGTCGAGGAAGCCGTCACTGCCACGCCGGTTGGCGGCGACGATCCGTCCCTCGATCCGCTCGACGCCCGCCGCCTCTGCCCGGCCGCGCAGGAAGCGCGCGAACAGCGAGGCATCGAAATGATAGGCGTAATCGATGTCGGCGATCGGCGACTGCGGATTGCTGGGGTCGGGCATCGCGAAGCGATTCATCCGCGCCGCCAGCGTGTTGAGCGCATAATGGTCGAGGTGCTTCGCCCGCCCTGCCGCACGCTCCTTCAGCCAGAATTGGTGGCAGTGCAGCCAGTACAGGTCCTGCCCGATCTTGCCGAAGCCATGGATATAGCTGTCGCCGGGCGCGCCCCAGTTGCGGAATTCGATGCCGAGCTTGAACGTCGCCTGCGTCGCGCGGACCATCTCGAACTCGTCGATGCCGGCGAGGCCGTTGAAGGTACGGATCGCGGGGATGGTCGCCTCGCCGACGCCGATCGTGCCGATCTCTTCCGATTCGATCAGCCGGATCGTGTAGGCGCCCAGCGTCAGGCGCGACAGCAGTGCCGCAGCCATCCAGCCAGCGGTGCCGCCGCCGACGATCGTGATCGTCTTGAGCGGGGGGTTGGGATGGGCGTCGGTCATCGAAGGCTCGCTCAACATATTACGTCCCAATAGCCGTCATCCCCGCGCAGGCGGGGATGACAGGCGGGCTTATCTCACCCCAGCCATCCCCCGGAGAACCCCGCCCGCTGCAAGCCGCGGCGGATCGCGGGCGAGCGGCGCATGACGCGCCACACGCCCTCGTCGCGGGTGTTCGCGATGGCGCCGGCGATCGCACCCTGGTCGATGCCCAGGTAATCGCGCGCCACCCAGCCGCTCTTCGGGTCGACCGACCCCGTCTCCAGCTTAACGTCGGTATAGCGGAACGAGGGGTTGAAGCTGTCGAGGAAGCCGTATTTGCCATACAGGTGCGGCCAGCGCTGCATCGCATTGGCCGCCGGTATGCAAATCTCGGGCGCGAAGGCGAGGCTGCCCAGCGCCGCGGTCGGCGCGATCGTACCGTCGTCGCGCTCGTCGGGCTGGCCGAGCGGGCCTCGGGCGGCATAGCCGAAGAACTCCGCGGTCCGCCCCTTGAACGGCAGCTGAAAGTTGCCGGGGCCGTCGCAGGCGGTCAGGCCCCAGATGTCGCGCGAATAACCGTCCCAGTGCATCGGATTGGCGATGCAATAGGCCCGATTGGCATAGGTCGCGCGGCGGCTGTTCTCGAAATAATCGAAGCCGGCGGCCCGCATCGTCTCATCGCGAATGCCGCGGAAGTCGATCCACATCTGGCTGTATTGATGGCCGAACAGCGGCGCGAAGGCGAGGTGCCGCGTGTCCCCCTGCCCGCGCCAGAAGGCGGGATAGCTCTGCGCCCAGGCGTCCCACGCCCCGTCGGCAAGCGACCGGCCGCGGCTGCCGAGGCCGACGACATAGACCATCATCCCCTCGTTATACCCGTCCCACGCGCGCTCGATGAAGCCCTTGCCGGGATGCCAGCCCATCGACACGGTGCCGCGCGCATTGGTGAACCACGGCCAGTCGGCCCGATCGGTGATCAATTCGGCAAGCCGGCGGATCTCCGCCTCCACCGGATCGGCCTGATCGTACCAGGCACCGGCGAACAGGATGCCGAGGAACAACAACGTCGTGTCGACGCTGGACAGTTCGGTGTCGCGATAGCGCTGCCCGGTTTCCATATCGAGGAAGTGGTAGAAGAAGCCCTTGTTCCCGGTCATGCCGGTCGGCGCATCGCCCTGCGGCGCAGTCGCGAAGAAGCGCAGCGTCGTCAGTGTCAGGTCGCGGGCTTCCTTGCGCGTGATCCAGCCACGCTCCACGCCGATCGGATAGGCCGTCAGCGCGAAGCCGACCGCGGCGATACTGGCGAAGGACGGCGTCGGCCAGCGATCGGGCACCAGCCCGTTCTTGCGATTGGCGAGGTCCCAGAAATAGCGGAAGGTGCGCTGTTCGAGGTCGCCGAACCATGCCGGCAGCGTGGTTGCGGCAGGGGCGGCCAGCGCGTGGCGGGGCAGCGCGCTCGCGGCGGCGGCAAGCGGCGCATGGCGCAACAGCGCGCGGCGATCGAGAGACAGGGTCATGACGTTAGGGCTTCCGTGGTGGTGCGGATGACGAGATCGGTGGCGACGACCTGCGTGTCGGGGGTCAGCGTGCCGCCCTGCAGCGCGTCGATCAGCCGGGCGACGGCCCGCGCGCCCATTTCCGCGAGCGGCACGCGCATGGTGGTGAGGCCGAGATACCGCGCGAGGGGAATGTCGTCGAAGCCGGTGACCGCGACGTCGCCCGGCACCGACAGGCCCTGTTCGCGCAAGGCCGCGAGCACGCCCAGCGCCATCATGTCGTTGGCCGCGACGATGCCATCGAAGGCGACGCCGCGCGCGCGCAGCATGGCGACCGCCGCCGCGCCCGAATCCTCGCGGAAGTCGCCTTCGATCACCACCGGTTCGATGTCGGGCGCGTGGCGCGCCATCGCGGTGAGGAATCCCTCGCAGCGTTCGCGCGCGTCGATATTGCCCGCAGGCCCGCCGACATGGACCAGCCGCCGCCGCCCGGTCGCGGCGAGGTGCGCGACGACCGTCGCGATCCCTTCGGCATTGGCGATGCGGAAGCCGGCGCGCCCTGCCCCGTCGAGCGAATTGACCAGCACAGCCGGCACGCCGCCCGGCAGCGCCTCGCGCAAGCCCTCCGCATCCAGCTGCGGCGCCATGACGATCAGCCCGTCGACGCGCCCGCGCATCGATCGCATCGCCTGCGCCGCCAGTTCGGCATCGGCGTGCATATTGGACAGCAGCAGATGATAGCCGCGCGCGCCGACCTCACGGTCCATGCCGCGCACGATTTCGGAAAAGAACTCGCCGTGCAGGTCGGGCAGCACCACGCCGATCGCATGGCTGCGCGCCAGCGACAGGCTGCGCGCGCCGGCGTGCGGCACATAGCCCAGCGCCTTGGCCGCCGCGAGTACGCGCGCGCGCGTATCGGGATGGACACTGCTATGGCCGTTCAAAGCACGCGAGACAGATGCGACCGATACTTCAGCGACTTGCGCGACGTCGCGGATCGTGGCCGATGCCGACTTCAACCCTTATCCTCCCCCTGCCGTCCGCTGGCCGCGAACGATCATCCGTGCGTGAACCGACACGTCTTGTACCGCACGCCCGGCCTGTGTAACCGGTTACAGGCAACGGTCAACGCGAAAAGCCGGAAGCATCCGTGCAAGCGCGGACGCTGGACGATAGCAGATCAGGGGAGAGGCTGGAACATGACGGATCACACCATTTCGCGCCGCGCGGCGCTGCTCGGCGCGGGCGCGGTCGCCGCATGGGCGGCCAGCCCGGCGCGCGCGCTGCTGGCGCAGGCGGACGGCGTCGCATTGCCGCCGCGGGTCGAGGCGATCCTGGCGGCGATGACGCTGGAGGAAAAGGCGGGTCAGCTGCAGCTCAACGCCGCGGCGTGGAGCGGTGGCGTCGCCACCGGCCTCAACCCGCCGTCGAACGGGCCCAGCTTCGACGGCCAGGTCGCCGACGCGGTCGCGGGCAAGCTGACCGGCGTGTTCAACGGCAATGGCGCGGAAATGGCGCGGCGGATGCAGGCCGCGGTGATGCGCGATTCGCGCCTCAAGGTCCCGCTGATCTTCGCCGCCGACGTCATCCACGGCCACCGCACCATCTTCCCCGTGCCGGTCGCCGAAGCCGCCAGCTTCGACCCCGATCTGGCAATGCGCACCGCGCGCATGGCAGCGTTCGAGGCCGCGGCGGCCGGCATCGACTGGACCTTCTTCCCGATGGTCGACATCGCGCGCGACCAGCGCTGGGGCCGCACGATGGAGGGCGCGGGCGAGGACGTGTTGCTCGGCAACCTGTTCGCCGCGGCGCGCGTGAAGGGCTTCCAGGGCAAGAGCCTCGACGCGAACGATGCCGTCATGGCCTGCGTCAAGCATTTCGCTGCTTATGGTGCGGCGGAAAGCGGCCTCGACTATAATATCGTCGACCTGTCCGAACGGACGCTGCGCGAAGTCTATCTGCCGCCATACAAGGCCGGGTTCGATGCCGGCGCGATGAGCGGCATGGCCTCGTTCAACGAGATCGACGGTATCCCGTCCACCGGCAACCCCTGGCTGATGAAGCAGGTGCTGCGCGACGAGTGGAAGTTCCCGGGCATCATCGTGTCCGATTACACCGGCGACGAAGAGATGATCGCCGCGGGCTTCGCCAAGGACGGCAAGGACGCCACGCGCATCGCCTTCCTGGCGGGCGTCGATATGAGCATGCAGTCGAACTATTACGCACAATACCTCCCTAGTCTCGTGCGTGAAGGCGTGGTGCCGCAGGAGGTGCTCGACCGGTCGGTGCGGCGCGTGCTCGCGGTTAAGCAGATGCTCGGCCTGTTCGACGACCCCTTCCGCCGCATCGACCGCAAGCGCGAGGTGGCGCGGTCGCGGACCAAGGCGGCGATCGCGTTGTCGCGCGAGGCGGCGCAGAAATCGATGGTGCTGCTGAAGAACGACGGCGACCTGCTGCCGCTCGACCCCGCCCGCAAGATCGCGCTGATCGGCCCCTTCGCAAGCGGCCAGCACGACCTCAACGGCCCATGGGTCGTCTATGGCGACAACAAGCAGGCGATCGACCTCGCCACCGGCCTGCGCAATGCGGGTGCTGCCAATGTCACGGTGACGCAGGGGTCGAACGTCGAGGAGCCGCTGGCCGGTGGCATCGACGCGGCGGTCGCGGCGGCGCAGGCCGCGGATGTCGTCGTGCTCGCGATCGGCGAGAGCGAGAATATGTCGGGCGAGGCGCAGTCGCGCACCTCGATCACCGTGCCCGCGCCGCAGATGGCGCTCGCCGAAGCGGTGGCGAAAACGGGGAAGCCGATCGTCGTCCTGCTCAAGAACGGCCGCGGCCTCGCGCTGGAAGGTGCGGTGAAGGACGCATCCGCGATCCTCGTCACCTGGTTCCTCGGTTCCGAAACCGGCAACGCCATCGCCGACGTGCTGTTCGGCAAAGTCGGGCCGTCGGGCCGCCTACCGCTGAGCTTCCCGTATGAAAGCGGGCAGGAGCCTTATTATTACGCGCACAAGGCAACCGGCCGCCCCGCGCCCGCCGGCCCGCGCCAGCCGTACAAGGCGCAATGGCGCACCGCGCCCAATGCCGCGCTCTATCCGTTCGGCCACGGCCTGACCTATGGCGCAGTCAGCTACGACGCGCCCGTCGTGCCCGCGACGCTGCCATGGGATGGCAAGATCACTGTGTCCGCCACGGTGACCAACACCGGCAAGCGCGCGTGCGAGGAACTGGTACAGCTGTATATCCACGACCGTGTCGCCAGCATCACGCGGCCGGTGCGCGAGATGAAGGCGTTCCGCAAGGTTGCGCTAAAGCCCGGCCAGAGCGAGACGGTGACGTTCACGCTCACCCGCGCCCAGCTGGAATTCCTGGGCAAGGATCTGGCGCCGACCGTGGAGCCGGGTACGTTCGACATATGGATCGCGCCGTCCGCCCAGGCCGACGGCGTCCACGGGACCTTCGATCTGGTCCGCTGAATGCCCATAGCGTGATGACAGGGCGTTGATCCCACCGCACCGTTCGCCCTGAGCCTGTCGAAGGGCGGGGCGCCCCTTGCAAGGTCCGTCCTTGCGGGTGCCTGTGCTTCGACAGGCTCAGGGCGAACGGTTCTCCGTCATGCCGTCCGGCTTTATGGCTACCGACGGGGGCGGATCGGGTTGAACGCCATCACCAGCGCGGACAGCGCGAAGCAGGCCAGCGGGATCAGCGCAATCGTCGTCCGCATCGTCGCCAGCATTTCGGGCGTCTGCGCCACATTGGCGACATAGCCCGCCTGTCCGAACGCCTGGCCGATCACCACCGTCGCCAGGCCGATCGCAACCCGCTGCAACAGCGCGGCGAGGCCGAACAGCGTACCCTCGACCCGCACGCCAGTGGTGCGCTGGCCGTGCTCGACCGCATCGGGCAGCATCGCCCAAAAGGCGAAGTGCAGGCCGACCGTCGCCGCCTGCATCGCGATCAGGAACAGCTGCGCCGTGCCCGCTCGGGTGACATCGGCCAGTGCGAAGACGATCAGGCCGGCGGCACACAGGCCGACCGCAACGAACCACAGCCGCCGCACGCCGATGCCGCGCGCCACCGCCATCCACGCCGGCACCGCCACCGCGCTCACCGCCATCATCGACGCCAGCGCCAGCTGCCCAGCGCCCTCGTCGCCGACCGCATATTTGAAATAATAGAGCACCGATTTGTTGAGCACAGTGGTCGCGACGATCATCGCCATCATCGCCCCCGCCAGCGTCACGAACGCCCGGTTGCGCGCCGCCAGCAGCAGCGAGGTGGCGATCGAGGGCACCGGCCCTGCCGGCCCGTCCTGCGCCGCGATCGCATCGCGAAACGTCCAGCCGACGCCGACCAGCACGAGGCTGGCGATCCCGGCGAACAGCCACGCCGCGCCCAGGAAGGCGCGCGGCCCCTCCCCCACCTGCATCAACGCGCCGCCCAGCGGCACCGTGCCGATCGCCACGACCACCGCGGCGAGCGTGCCGGCCAGCATCCGCAAACCCGCGACGAACGAGCGGTCGCGATCGTCGCCGCTCACGCGCGCCGACATGGCGAGATAGGGGATGTTGACGCAGGCGTAGGCGGTGCGGAACAGCAGATGGCCGACGACGACGAACACCGTCGCCGCCACGCCCGTCACCGGCGGCGGCGCATAGGCGGCGACGAAGGCGAGCCCCAGCGGCACCGCGCCCCCGACCAGCGCCAGACGATAGCGGCCGGGTGCGGCGTGCCGATCGACCAGCGCGCCGACCGCGAAACTGACGATACCGTCCCACACCGATGCGGCGAAATAGATCGCTGCCGCCGTCTCCACCCCGATGCCGAGCGCGTCGGTGTAATAGAACAGCAGGTAGAGCATGGCGCTCTGCCAATAGAGGTTGAAGGCGAAGTCGCCGGCCGCAAAGCCCGCAAGGCGCCATCGGCCGACACGGCCCGGCTCACGCTGTTCCTGCTCCATCCCCGCCCCATCGACTGCGCGGCCGGCGATGTCGAGAGGGCGTTACCCCAGCGTCCGGTCGAGCCAGCGCGCGAACAGCTGCGGCCACAGGCCGGCAGGCGCATTGTCGGGGCCGATGCCGTAGCCGTGGCCGCCCTCTTCGAAGAAATACGCCTCCGCCTTCACCTTCGCGGCCTTCAGCGCGGTGAGGAACAGCTCGCTATTCTGCCACGGCACCGCGCCGTCATCCATCGAATGCGCGAGGAAGGTCGGTGGGGTCGTCGCGGTGACATGCTGGGCGGGCGAACGCCGCGCCACCAGTGCCGCATCCGGGTTCGGCCCCAGCAGCAATTGTGCGGACAGCGGATGGGTAAGCGGCGGCGCGGCGGCGATGACCGGATAAAGCAGCCCGCCGGCATCCGGTCGCGCGCTGCCCCGGTCCGCGGCGTCGCGCGGGGCGTAGACGCGCTCGTCAAACCCCGTCAGCAGCGAGGCGGCGAGGTGCCCGCCCGCGGAAAAGCCCAGCACTGCGACCTTGGCGGGATCGACGCCATATCGCGCCGCCCGCGCCCGGATCAGTCGCATCGCCCGCTGCGCATCCTGCAACGGCACGTCGGCGCGCGGCGTCCAGCCCTCGCCGGGCAGGCGATAGGTCAGCACGAACACGGTATAGCCCAATCTGGCGAACACGTTCGCCACGCCGACACCCTCGTTGCGGATCGATACGAAGCTGTAGGCGCCGCCCGGCATGACCAGCAGCGCCCGGCCGTTCGTCTTGGCGGGCTGGAAGACGTGCAGGTCGGGCATCGTCACGCCGGTAACGAACGTGGGGCCGCGCCGGTCGAGGTCCTTGCGCGCCACGAACGGACCGCCCGGCGGCGCTCCGTCCCACAAGGGTATCCGCTCCGCCGCTTCCCAGGCCGGCGGCAGTTCGCCGCCGCCGGGCGGCGTGTGCAGCGGCTCGCGCGCCGCGGATGCCGCGCCGGCCACCATCGCAGCCGCGCCTGCGCCCAGCAGCAGCGCGCGCCGATCGATCCGTCCCGTGGCGTCGTCCATGCGGCCCCTCCCTCGTCACTCTGGTCCGGACGGATGCCATAGCGGAGTCCCGGTGCATAGGCCGTCGCTGCCCGGGCCACGATGCCGGAATGCGACCAGTGGCGATTGCCTTGATGCGCCGCGGGAGTAAGAGGCGAGGCCGTGACCGCTACCGCCCTCGCTCGCCGGACCCGCGTCCTGTTCGCCGCCTGTGCGCTCGCCGCAATGGGTGTCGGCAACGCCGGGGCGCAATCGACGGGGTTCGATCTGGCAGGCCCGTCGCTGACGGTCAGCGTCACGCACGGCGGCGTCACACTCCCTTTGTCGCAGGTGCCCAATCTGGCGGTCGGCGACCGCGTCCGCGTCGCGGTCGACCTGCCGCGGGCGCAAGGCGCGCGCTATCGGCTGGTGCTCGCCTTCCTGCGCGGCGCGACCAATCCGCCGCCCAAGGACTGGCTGTTCGACGCCGAACCGTGGAAGGCGAAGAAGGCGACGATCGACGCGACCGTCCCCACGGGCGCGGAGCAGGCGATCGTGCTGCTGGTCCCCGATACCGGCGGCGCGCTGGATGCCGTGTCGTCGGCGATCCGGGGGCGACCCGGTGCGTTCGTGCGCGCATCGCAGGAGCTGAATCAGGCGATGCTCGACCGGGCGCGACTGGAGACGTTCATCGCCAACGTCACCCATCGCGATCCGGCAGAGCTGGCCGACGTCTCGCCGCAGCTCGCGCGCAGCCTTGCGGTAAAGCTCGATACCGACTGTCTGCTGCGCCAGCCCGATGCGCGCGCCGCCTGCCTGACCCAATCGAGCAACGCCGCCGTGCTCGCCGATGCGCAGACCAGCTCGATCGCGCAGACCCTGGCCGGGACGCCTGCCGACATCGCCTTGCAGCTCAGTTCAACGCCCCAGGCGGGCTATGGCTATTACAGCCCCTATATCGGCGTGATCCGCGACGTCGTGCGCCTGTTCGGCGCGTTCCAGTCGGCGCAGCTCCAGTTCATTCCGGCGCTCGGCGTACAGCATGACGCGAGCACCGCGTTGCTGCTCAACACCGTACCCTCGTTCCGCAAGCCGCAATCGGTGCTGGTCGCCGCGCTGCCCGGCGTCGCCGCGCCGATCCTGCCGCCGCTGTCGGCGCGGGTGGAGGGCGCGCTGTGCGCCAGCCGGCCCGGATTGCTGCTGCCGGTCGCGGGGGCGCCTTTGGTGTTCGCGACCCGCTATGCCCGCGACCTGTCGCTGCGCGTCAAGAGCGCGAACGGACAGACGCGCGAGGTGCCGCTGACGATCGATCCGGTCGGCGGCGGCTTCGTCCTCGGCAAGACCGACGGCGCCTTCGAACCCAGCGCGGACGCGACGGTCCACGGCCTGTGGGGCTATCAGCCGTTCGAGGGGCCGACGTTCCGATTGGTGGCGACCGCGGGCCGCACGTGGCGCGTGGCGGACGACGCCACGCTGATCGTCGGGCGCGAAACGCCGCTACGGCTGGTCGGCGGCGCCGCGCCCTGCGTCACGCGCGTGGTGCTGGAACAGGCGGACGGTGCCGCCCGCCCGGTCGCTTGGACGGCAGCGGATGCGGACAGCCTGTCGCTGAAGGTGCCGCTCGCCGATGCGACGCCGGGGCCGGTGACGCTGGCGCTGTACGGCTATGGATCGGACCAGCCGCAACGGCTGGCCTTGCGCACCTTCGCCGAATCGAGCCGGATCGCCGGGTTCGACCTGCACGCGGGTGACCGGCAGGGTGTGCTGACCGGCACGCGGCTGGATCAGGTCGCCAGCCTGGACATGGCGGGCGTGCTCTTCCGCCCTGGCGCGCTCGAGCGCTCCGGCACGGGCGACCGGCTGCCGATGGTAACGGACATGGCCGATGTCGGCGCCTTCCAGCCCAAACAGGCACGCGAGGCGAAGGTGACGCTGCGCGACGGCCGCCAGATCGCGCTGAAGGTGACGATCGGCGCACCCCGCCCGCAGGCGACGCTGGTTGCGAAATCCGTGGAACGGGTCGGCCCCGCCCCTGCCTTGCCGATCGCGCTGACGGGGGACGATCTGGTGCCGCAGGATGCGCGGCTGACCTTCTCGCTGCGGGTCGGGGGCGATGCGCGCCTGTCACCCGGCGATGCGGTAGAGGTGACGGCAAGCGACGCCTCGCGATCGGTGACGGTGCCGCTGCAGCTCCAGGATGCGGAGGTGGGGATCGCGTCTCTCGTCCCCGCCACGGCACTGGGCGCATCGGCGCACGGGGCGCTGCGCTTCCGGCTGCTGCAAGGCGGCGTCGCGGGTCCGTGGCAGCCGCTGGCGACGCTGGTGCGCCTGCCGACGCTGACCGCCTGGCACTGCCCGAAGAGCGGGTCCTGCACGCTGACCGGCGACGCGCTGTTCCTGATCCGCAGCATTGCCAGCGGCGGACAGAGCGTGCCGGTGCCGGACGGATTTACCGGCGCCTCGATTCCCGTGCCGGCCCCGGCGGACGGGACGCTGAGGCTGACGTTGCGCGACACGCCGCAGCCGGTGGTGACGGTGCGTCTGGCGCCATAGCCGGACAGGACGGCGCCACGCGCGGGACAGGCGGCGTGCTCCCACCGGAAGATGCCAGCCTCCGCCGGGATGACCGCCTGGGTGTCCCCGTGGCCTCCTAACGCCAGCCGGGCCGGTTGGCAGCGATCGCCGCGCCGATCCGATCGGCAATGATGCGCTGATCGCCGAGCGAGGGGTGCGCGTTGCAGCCCCCGAAGACGAGGCCCGTCACCGGCACGAAGACGATGCGGCGATCCCCCGCCGCGCGCATCGCGGCGACCACCTTGCCTTCCTCCGCCGCGATCTCGCCATCGGCGAGGTCGGTCGCCCATAGGACGATCAGCGCATCCGGATCGCGCGCCCGCAGCGTCCGCAGGAAGCGCAGATAGGTCGCCTCATAATCGGCGTGCAGCGCCGCGCGCGTCGCCCATCGCTCACCGGCATGCAGCGGCGTGCTGAAGTCGTTGGTGCCGAGCGCCGCGACGATCACCTGCGGGTGCCACTCCGGCTCCGACGCCTGCGTCGCGCGATCGAACAGGACGTACGGATAGGCCTCGGGCAGTTTCGGTGCGGCGAAGCCATTATAGTTGCGCACGACGCCGCGGCCGGAGATCGCGTTCACCTGATAGTCCGCCCCATAACGCCGGGCCAGCATCGCACCGAAGCCGCGGGACGTATCGGTCGTCGCCCATACATCCGCCTCCGAGCAGGTGCGTGTAGGCGATGTGACACCATAGCCAACGGTGTGCGAGTCGCCGACGAACTCGATCTGTCGCGCACGGCGGGGCAGCGGCTCGGCCACGGTGCCGGGCTCGGCATAGAAAGGGCCGAAGCCGGTCGGCGCCGCCTGGCTTTCGGACGTGACCTCGACCCGTACGACATGGCGCGCGTCCGACAGCCCGCCGATCCGGTAGAGCCCCGGCGCGGGCTTGACGAGCGTGTCCACCACCTGTCCGTCGACGAGGACAAGGAGCGCCACCTCCCCCGCGCCCACCCGGAACAGCACGCCACCGCCGCGCACCGCCGTTTCCATATAGCCGCCCGGCCACTGACGGACGATTCCCCCTCCGTCCCGCGCCGCGCGCCCATGGACCGCCATCGGCAGCGCGGCGAGGCGCGGCGGCGTGATCGACACGCGCGTGACGCGTTGCGCCAAGCCCGCGGCGGGCGCGGCCGCGATCAGGACCACGCCGGCCAGCCATCCCGTCATCGCCCGTCGCATCGCCCTCATCCTCTCCGCCGTGTGGCCCCCTCATGGCAGAGCAAGCCCTGCAACGCCAAGGGCGCCTGCGCCGCGCCACCGTGTCGCCCATCGGCCACACGTCTGTCGTAATCGCAATCGATTGAAAATGAGCGTTGCAATCGATTGCCGTCATGCTATTGGCAGTCTTGCAGACTTCGAAAGAGAGTCGGTGTCAGGGAGGATCGCATGAAGGCTCGCCATTATCTGTTGACCACTGCCGCGCTGCTGATCGCCGGCACCGCCCACGCACAGGTCGCGCCCGCGCCTGCAGATACGGCAGCGAACGATACCGCGCAGACCGATGCCGCGCCGGCGCCCGATCAGGGTCAGGACATCGTCGTCACCGGCGTCGCCCAAGGGCGCAATCGCCTCGACACGTCGATCTCGGTCAGCTCGCTCGACGCCGATCTCACCTCGAAGATCCCGCCGCGCAACACCGCCGAAATCCTGCGCAACCTGCCCGGCGTTCGCGTCGAGGCATCGGGCGGCGAAGGCAATGCCAATATCTCGGTCCGCGGCCTGCCCGTCGCCTCGGGTGGTTCGAAGTTCCTGCAATTGCAGGAAGACGGCCTGCCGGTGCTGGAATTCGGCGACATCATCTTCGGCAATGCCGACATCTTCATCCGCAACGACCTGTCGCTCGCCCGCATCGAATCGGTTCGCGGCGGCTCGGCCTCGACCTTCGCCAGCAATTCGCCGGGCGGCATCATCAACTTCATCTCGAAGACGGGCGAAAAGGACGGCGGCTCGTTCCAGCTGTCGAGCGGCCTCGACTATCGCGAATATCGCGCCGACTTCGCCTATGGCGGCCATATCGACGCCAACACCCGCTATGAAATGAGCGGCTTCTACCGGATCGGCGACGGCCCGCGCCATGTCGGCTATGACGCCATGCGCGGCGGCCAGATCAAGGCGAACATCACCCGCGAATTCGACGGCGGCTATATCCGCCTCTACGGCAAGTATCTCGACGACCGCAGCATCGCCTTCCTCCCCAATCCGGTGCGCGTGACGGGCAGCAACGGCGACCCCAATTATCAGAACGTCCCCGGCTTCTCTATCAACGAAGATACGCTGCACAGCCGCTATATCCAGTCGGTGCTGACGCTGGACGGCAACAACAACCCCGTCCGCCGGCAGATCGGCGACGGCATGCATCCGGACGTGAAGTCGGTCGGGTTCGAAGGGCAGTTCCGCATCGCCGACGGCTGGAACATCACCGAACGCTTCCGCTATTCGGCGATTTCGGGCGACTTCGTCTCGCCCTTCCCCGCATCGGTAGGTGACGCGCAGACGACCGCCAACGGCTTTGCCGGCGCCAATGCGCAGCTCTTCTACGCCAGCGGGCCGCTCGCCGGACAGCGGATCACCAACCCGTCGGCGCTCGGCGGCAACGGCCTGCTCGCCAGCGTCGTGCTGTTCGACGTGAAGCTCAACAGCCTCGACAACATCACCAACGACCTGCGCATCAACGGCAAGGTCGATCTGGGCGGCGGCGCGCTGTCGATCGCGGCCGGCATGTACAATTCGCGGCAGGACGTGAAGACCGACTGGCTGTGGACGTCCTTCTTCCAGACGGTGCAGGGCGATGGCCGATCGGTGCTGGTCGACATCCGCAACGCGGCGGGCGTATCGCAAACCGCGGGCGGCACGCTCTATTCGGCGGCCTTCTTCGGCAATTGCTGCCGCCGCAGCTATGACGTGCGCTACACCACCAACGCGCCGTTCGCGCAGCTGGGCTTCGAGGTCGGGCGGCTCAACGTCGACGCCAGCGTCCGCTACGACTTCGGCTCGGCGAAGGGCGGGATTCGCGGCGATCTGCCGGGCGCGGTCACGACGCGGGCGCAGGACATGGACGGCAACGGCGTGATCTCGCCCGCCGAACAGACGGTGGCGTTCCTGCCCGCCAACCGCGCGCCGGTGAACTACGATTACAACTACCTGTCCTATTCGGCGGGTGCGAACTATCGCCTCAGCGACACGCTCGCGGTCTTCGCCCGCTACAGCCGCGGCGGCCGCGTCAACGCCGATCGCCTGCTGTTCGGCCCGCTGGTCAACACCACCACCGGCGCGCTCGTGAACGGCGCTAAGCCCTACGACTTCGTCAAGCAGGCCGAAGGCGGCGTGAAGTTCAATTCCGGCCCGATCGGCCTGTACGCGACCGTGTTCAACGCGCGGACGCAGGAGACGAACTACCTGCTCTCGCAGCAGCAATTCACCAGCCGCGATTACGAAGCGACCGGTGTCGAGCTGGAAGGCCGCTTCCGCCGCGGGCCCTTTTCGTTGACCGCCGCGGGCACCTACACCGACTCGAAGATCACGCGCGATGCGACCGACGCGACGCTGAACGGCAAGCGCCCGCAGCGGCAGGCGTCCTTCGTCTATCAGGCGACGCCGCAGGTGGATTTCGGCCGGATCAGCGTCGGCGCCAACGTCATCGGCACCACGTCCAGCTACACGCAGCCGGTCAACCAGCTGAAGATGCCGGCCTATACGCAGGTCAACGGCTTCATCGTGATCCGCCCGGCGGACAATGTCAGCATCAACGTCAACGCCAACAACATCTTCAACGTAAAGGGCATCACCGAAGCGGAAGACGCCGCGATCCCGGCCAACGGGCTGGTCCGCGCGCGCTCGATCAACGGCCGTACGATCGGCGCCGCGATCCGCTTCGACTTCTGACGCGTGCGAAGGCGGCAGGCGGAGACCGGCATCCCGGTCTCCGCCTGTGCCGTCACGTCCGATCCGCTATCGCTCCGTCCGAACGCACAGCATCGTCAGCCCGCCGCCCACCGCCAATACGGCCAACGCCAGCATCACGCCGACGAAATCGTGCGGCGTCGCAAAGACCCAGGCGAGCGGCGGCCCCAGCAGAGAGGGCAAGGTGTTGGCGAGGTTGAGCAGGCCCAGGTCGCGCCCGCGATGGCGTGGATTGGGCAGCAATTGCATCGCGACGCCCGCGTTGAGCGCGACGAACACCGACGACCCCAGCGTATAGACGACGAATGCCGCCGCCCCGGCCGGCCATCCCCGCGCCAGCGCCATCCCTGCGAGCCCCGCAGCCGCGATCAGCGCGGCCAGCAGGATCGCGGGCTTCCGCCGTCGCGTCAGGTCGGACAGACGGCCCAGGATCAGTGCCGCGGGCAATGGGACGATGAACGCAATCGTCAGCAGGTGCCCGATCCGGCCGGGCAATCCCGCTCGCTCCGCCGCGGGCACGATGCTTTCGAAATAATAGAGCAGATAGGTCTGCGTCACGACGCCGGCGATCTGGACGAACAGGCGCGCCACGCCCGCGACGATCAGGTCGCGACGCGACGCGCGCACGTCACCACGCGGATCGCGATCCGCCACCGCGATGCGGGCGCGGGCCAGCAGGAGCGGCGCGATACAGGCGGCAACCGCCGCCGGCAGGATCGCGAACCGTGCCGCCTCCGTCAGCGTCGCCTGCCCGACCAGCACGGTCGAAACGATCGACGCGAGCGGTCCGCCCAGCGCGAACAGGCCGCCCGCGACGCCTTTCTGCGCGTCCGGCACCTCTTCCGCCATGATCGCCATCATCGGCGCGAGCAGCGCATTCACCGCGATTTGAAACGCGACGAGCGCCGCGACCAGCGCGAGCGGCGTCGCCGCGACGATCAGCCCGCCATAGCTCGCCGCGGTCGCCGCCACGCCGCCCGCCATCCACGCCCGTCGCCCGCCGCCGCGCGCCACCGACCGGTCGCTGAGCCAGCCGAACAGCACGTTCGATATGCTGGCGGCGATGGCACCGGCGAATACCGTGGCGGTAAAGACGCCGATCCGCGCCTCACCGCTCAGCCCCTCGACCTTGAGCGGCAGCAGCAAAGTCAGCAGCGGCAGATAGGCGATGACGCCACCGGCATTGGCCAGCGCCACCGCCCCGAGGAAGCCGGGCGAGCGCAAGGGAAATCGGGACGCCATCGTCCTCCCCTGCGCTCCTTTGCGCCGCCCGGCAATCCACGTCAGCGGCCGTGCCCTATGGCTTCATCGTCTGCGCTTCGAGCGTCGCGGTCGACACCATCGTACGATCCGCCGCATCCTGCGCCAGCGCGACCCGATAGCGCCCGCCCGCGATCCGCCAGCCGGGCAGTCCGGTGTCGTAATCGGCGACGATGCGCGGTTCGGCGGTCAGCGTCACGCGCCGCGTCTCGCCCGGCTTCAGGGCGAGGCGGGTGAAGGCACCGAGCCGCATCGGCGTCGCGCCGTCGTCGCGCGCGACGTACATCTGCGGCACGTCCACGCCCTCGCGCCGTCCGACGTTGGTCACGGTGAACGTCACGCTCAGCGTCTTGCCGCCGGTCACCACCGGGTTGCTATAGGCGAAGCGCGTGTAGGTGAGACCATGGCCGAACGGGAACAGGGGTTTCAGCCCCTTCTTCTCATACCAGCGATAGCCGACATCGGCACCCTCGACATACTCGACCGGGAAGCTTTGCAGCTGATAATTGGAGGCTGCCGCCGGGTTCGCCGCTGCCGCCGCCTGCAGGTCGGTCATTGTGTCGAGGCCTACCGGCCGCGGGCGCGGCGGCTGCGACGCGTCGGCGGGGAAGGTGATCGGCAGGCGTCCGGACGGCGCGACCTTGCCGGTCAGGATCGCGGCCAGCGCCTCGCCGCCACGCTGGCCCGGATACCAGGCCTGCACCACGGCCGGCACCTTGGCGATCCAGGGCATCAGCACCGGACCGCCCGTTTCCATCACCGCGATCGTCTTCGGCTGAGCGTCCGCGATCGCAGCGATCAGCGCGTCCTGCTGGTTGGGCAGATGCAGGTCGGGCACGTCGTCCGCCTCGGTCGTCCATTGCGTCGCAAAGACGATGGCGAGGTCCGCCGAGCGCGCGGCGTCCAGCGTCGCGTTGAAATTGCGCCCGTCGACCCAATCGACCTTCACCCCCGGCAGCGCCTTGCGCAATGCGTCGAGCGGCGAGGAGGCGTGATAGGTGATCCGCGCGAACGACGCCGATCCGCCGGTCGACAGCGGAATCTCCACCGGCGCCCCGCCGACCGATCGGACCTGGCTGGACCCGCCGCCCGACAGGACGCCGACATCGGCATTGCCCCCGATCACGACGATCCGCTTTGCGGTGCGCGCGATCGGCAACAGGTCACCCTGATTCTTCAGCAACACGATGCCTGCCTCGGCGGTACGCTGCGCGACCAGCGCATGCGCGGCATAATCGGGGGTGACGGTGCGTGCGGGCACCGCCCGGTCGAACGCGCCCGTCTCGATCAGGCCGGTCAGATAGCGCGCGACCATGTCGTCCAGCCGCGCCTCGGAGACACTGCCCTTTACCACCGCCTCAGCCAGCGGCGCGCCGAAATAGATCGCCTTGTCGAGTTCCTGCCCCGATTCCTGGTCGAGCCCCGCATTGGCCGCCTTCACGGTCGAATGCACCGCGCCCCAATCGCTCATCACCCAACCGGGATAGTTCCAGTCACGCTTCAGCACATCGGTCAGCAGGTGCTTGTTCTCGCACGCCCAGTCACCGTTGACCTTGTTGTACGCGCACATGACCGATCCGGGATGCCCCTTTTCGATCGCGATCTGGAAGGCGAGCAGATCGCTCATGCGCAGTGCCGCCTCGCCGATCCGCGCATCGACCACCATGCGGCCAGTCTCCTGCGAGTTGAGCGCGAAATGCTTGATCGTCGAGACGATGTTGTTCGACTGGACCCCGGCGATATGCGCGCCGCCCAGCGTGCCCGCGAGCAGCGGATCCTCGCCCAGATATTCGAAGTTGCGGCCGTTCCACGGATCGCGCGTCAAATTGACGCCACCGGCCAGCAGCACGTTGAAGCGCTTGTCGCGCGCCTCCGACCCGATCATCGCGCCGCCCGCCTGTGCGATCGCGGGATCGAAGCTGGCCGCAGTGGCAAGGCTGGAGGGTAGCGCGGTAGCGACGTCGCCCTTGCGCTGTTCCACCTGATTGGCAACGCCAAGCGACGCATCGCTTTCGCGCACCAGCGGCACGCCGAGGCGCGGGATGCCGTCGATATGGCCGGCGGAGGGGATGAGTTCGTTCGGCGTCTTGCCCGCCGCCATCGGTGGAAACAGGCCATGGACCAGCGCGAACTTCTCCGCCTGCGTCATCCGCGCGACGATCCGGTCGGCGCGGGCACGGGGCGACGAGGGCCCGCGTGTTTCGTCGCTCGCCGGGGTTTGCGCTTTCGCCGAAACCGCCTGCGCGTGCGCCTGTGCGGTCATGCCCGCTGCGACCAGCGCGATCGTCGCCAGCCCGCCGGCCATCCTTGCCTTCGTCACCGTCATCCTCCCGACTATCCGATTTTGGCCGCTTGTGTTGCATTTCTGCCAGCCTGTCCAGAGAACGTTCACAATTGCGGATCGCGCAGTTCGGACACGTCTTGACACATTCGGGCCTTTGCACGAGTGAACGTTCCCAAGAAGCGCGGCGACAACCGCGCCCTTTTGTTATTGGGGAGGATTTCCATGCGCAGCGTCCATGCTCGCCTGCTTTCGCACTTCGCTATCGGCGTTTCGACCGCCGCCCTGATGCTGCCGGCTGCCGCCGCGGCGCAGGATGCCGCCGCCACCGTCGGCCAGACCGGCCCGGCGCAGACCGATCCCCAGCCCGCCACCGCCGATGGCACCGCGGGCCAGGCGGACGGCGACATCGTCGTCACCGGCATCCGCGCGTCGCTTCGCGACTCGGTCAACATCAAGCGCAACGCCCAGGGTATCGTCGACGCGATCAGCGCCGAGGACATGGGCAAGTTCCCCGACACGAACCTCGCCGAATCGCTGCAGCGGATCACCGGCGTGTCGATCGACCGGTCGAACGGCGAAGGCCAGTTCGTCACCGTCCGTGGCTTCGGCGCCGACTATAACCTCGTCACCCTCAACGGTCGCCAGATGCCGACGTCGTTCATCGGCGACGGCAACAGCGCGCCGGGCTCGCGCGCGTTCGACTTCGCCACGCTCGCGTCCGAAGGCGTGGCCGCGCTGGAGGTCTACAAGTCCGGTCGCGCCAGCATTCCGACCGGCGGCATCGGCGCGACGGTCAACGTCCGCACCCCCCGCCCGCTCGACAAGCCCGGCCTGCGCGGATCGATCGCGGCACGCGGCGTCGTCGACACCTCGCAGAACGGCCGCAAGGACGTCACGCCCGAAATCTCGGGCATCATTTCCGATACGTTCGCCGACGACCGGATCGGGATCCTGATCAACGGCACCTACCAGCGCCGCAACTTCAGTTCGAACACCGCCAACATCGGCTGGCGCGACGGCTATCTGGGCAACGAGAACAACTGGGGGTCGCTGGCGATGCCGGGCGACCCGCGCTACGCCAACATCACCAACCGGCCCAAGGCCACCGACGTGTATCAGGTGCCGCAGAACGGCGGCTACGACGTCATCAACGGCCGGCGCGAGCGCATCAACGGCCAGGCGGTGCTGCAATTCCGCCCGACCGACGATCTGACCGCAACGATCGATTACACCTACGCACGCAACACGATCGACATTCGCGATAATAGCGTCGGCATCTGGTACAACCACAACGACACGCTGAGTGCGTGGACCAACGGCCCGGTCGCCGGCCCGATCTTTTACACCGAGCGCTTTGGCGCGGGCGAAACCAAGGATCTGGCCTATTCGGCGTCGCAGACCTCGGTGCGCAACGAAAACAAGTCGCTCGGCGGCAACCTGACGTGGAACGCACCGGGTGGCGTGACGATGACGCTCGATGCGCATCACTCGACTGCCGAATCGAAGCCGAACAGCCCGTACGGCAACAGCAACTCGGTCGGCACCGCCGTCTTCGGCGTCCAGAACCAGACGCTGAACTTCGATCACGAACTGCCCGTGATCTCGTACAACATGTATTCGGGCATCGATCCGCTGAATGCGGCCAATATCGTTCCCACCGGCAACGCGTTCCGCAATTCCTATTTCCGCGACGAGATCAACCAGGTCATGGTGCGCGGCCATTACGACCACGGCCACGGCTTCATGGACAGCCTGGACTGGGGCACCGAATATACCGACAACTCGGTACGCTCGGCCTACAGCGTCCTGCAGAACGATACCTGGGGCGGCACCGGCGGCGACAGCCCGGCGCAGCGCGCCGCGGCGGCGGCATTGCTGCCCGACAATCTGTTCAAGCTGACCAGCATCCCCGATAAGTTCTCCGGGATCAGCGGCGCGAACGATCCGAACATCATCAAGTCGTTCTACAGCTTCGACCTGCCGAGCGTCGTCAAGCTGCTCGACCAGGCGTACAAGATCTGCGGTGGCAACGGCCAGTGCCTGATCCCGTACAACACCGATTCGCGCGTCCACGAAAAGACGATGTCGGCCTATGCCCAGTTCAACGGCAAGTTCGACCTATTCTCGCGCACCGCGCACCTGATCGCCGGGCTGCGGTACGAACATACCGACGTTTCCGCGTCTGCGCTCGTGCCCACGCCGGTCGGCGCGCGGCAGAATTCGCAGAACGAATTCAACGTGCTGTTCCAGGGCAGCGGCTTCACGACGTTCAAGGGCAGTTACGAGAACTGGCTGCCCTCGGTCGACTTCGACTTCCAGCCGCTGGAGAACGTCAAGCTGCGTGCATCGTATAGCCATACGATCGCCCGTGCGGATTACGGCAGCCTGCAGGGCGGTCGCCGGATCGACCAGCTGTTCCGCGTCGGTGGCGGCACCGGTGCGGTCGGCAACCCCAACCTCGTGCCCTACAAGTCGAAGAACATCGATCTGTCGGCGGAATGGTATTACACCCGCGACAGCTACATCTCGGTCGGCTACTTCCACAAGGACGTGTCGAACTACATCAGCACGACCCAGGTCAACACGACGATCCCGGGCATCACCACGCCGTATAACGGCCCCCGTTATCAGGCGGCGGTCGCAGCTCTTACCGCGCGTGGCCAGGATCTGACCTTCGCCAACATCCGCGATTACATCGGTACCAACTATCCGGGCTCGGTGGTCAACGGCACGATCATCGCGCAGGCGAATGATCCGCTGGTGAATTTCATCGTCTCGACGCCGTTCAACAGCAGCCAGACCGCCGCGATCGATGGCTTCGAATTCGCGATCCAGCACAATTTCTGGAACACCGGCTTTGGCACGATCCTCAACTACACGATCGTCAACAGCAATCAGAAGTACGACAACACCAAGCCCTCGAGCGTTGCGCAATTTGCGGTGCTGGGTCTGTCGGACAGTGCCAATGCCGTGCTGTTCTTCGACAAATACGGCATCAACGCACGTGCGGCCTACAATTGGCGCAAGGGGTTCTTGGCCGCAGCGGGCACCAACCCGGTCTACGTCAACACCTATGGCCAGCTCGACGGCACGATCAGCTATGCGATCACGCCGCACGTCACGATCTTTGCCGAAGGGATCAACATCCTGGGCGAAAATCGCGGCGGCCACCTTCGCTCGGACCGCAACATCAATTTCGTGACCAAGCAGGATGCGCGCTACTCGGCGGGCGCCCGCTTCACCTTCTAATTCCCCCACGGGCCTGCCAGCCTTCTCCCTCCAGAGAAGGCTGGCTTTTTTCGTGCAGGGACGGCACCCCTGCGCACGAGCAGATTTTGACTAAGAGTGGTGCGTTCGATGACCAGCCAGCACGCGATCCTGACCGCGGAGGCGCACCGCGATCTCGCCATCCGTACCGAGCGGGCTGCGGCCCTCGGCGACGCCCAGATGTGCTGCATCACCGTCCCCACCGAATTTCGCGCGGTGCAGGGCACCTACCCCATCCTGTTCCGGCTCAGCGACACGCGCGATCGCTTCACCGCGCTCGCCATGTTCGGCTTCGAAAATGGTGAAAACCTGTTCCTCGACGGCCATCGCTGGGACGCGCGCTATCGTCCGCTAGCGATGGAGATCCAGCCCTTCCTGATCGGCGGCAGTGCCACGCACGAAGGACCGGGGCAGGTCCACATCGACCTCTCCTCCCCCCGGATCAGCGCCACGGGAGAGGGCACGCGGCTGTTCGACGACCTGGGCCAGCCCACCCCCTATCTGGATCGCATCGCCGGTCAGCTGGGTACGCTCGACGAGGGCTATCGCGCCGCCCCCGCCTTCTTCGCCGCGCTCCAACGCTACGACCTGCTCGAACCCTTCACGCTCGACGTGACGCTGGACGACGGCGCCCGCAACCGACTGGTCGGCTTCCACATCATCGATGAGGATCGGCTCGCGGCCCTCGACGGGGCGGCGCTCGCCGACCTGCACGCCGGCGGCCATCTGGAGCCCATGTTTATGGCGATCGCCTCGCTGGCGCAGCTCGGCGATCTGGTCGAGCGCCGCAACCGCCGCCTCTCCCATGGCTGAGGCGGATCCGGGGCCGCTGGCCGGCCTTGCCGCCGTGCCCGAAGTCACGGTTGCCGACGCCGCCGACCTCGACGCGCGGCTGCGCACGGCCGACACGCCCTTCGTCGTCCGCGGGCTGGCGCGCGACTGGCCACTGGTCCGCGCCGGCCTGCAATCGGCGGACGCCGCGCGCGACTATCTGTTGCGCCATCATCGCGATCGTCCCTTCACCGTCGCGGTCGGCCAGCCGGGCAGTGGCGGGCGCCTGTTCTATGACGCCGCGATGGCGATGAACTTCCGCACGTTCGATGCGAAACTGCCCGAGATTTTCGCGCGCATCGCCTCCTTCACCGGACAGGCGGAGGCGCCCGCCGTCTATCTCGCCTCGATCGACATGCACCAGTATTTCGACGGGCTGCACGCCGCCAACCATATCGATCTGGGGACGCGCGAACCGCTTGCCAGCATCTGGATGGGCACGCGCACGCGCATCGCCGCGCACAATGACGTGCCGGACAATCTTGCGGTCGTCGCGGTCGGGCACCGGCGCTTCACGCTGTTCCCGCGCGACCAGTTTCGCAACCTCCATCTCGGCCCCGTCGACAACACCCCCGCCGGCCGCGCGGTGAGCATGGTCGATTTCCACAACCCCGATCTCGCCCGCCATCCGCGCTTCGCCGAGGCGATGGCGCATGGCCAAATGGTGGAGATGGCGCCCGGCGACGCGCTCTACATCCCGGCTTTATGGTGGCACCATGTCGAGGGGCTGGACGATTTCAACGTGCTGGTGAACTATTGGTGGCGCCAGACGCCGCGCTGGATGGGTCAGCCGCAGGAGGCGCTCAACCACGCGCTGATGGCGATCCGTGACCTTCCCGCCGACCAGAAGGCCCATTGGCGCGACATGTTCGACTATTACGTCTTCGACAATGACGACGCCGTGACGGCGCATATTCCCAAAGGGGGCCGCGGCGTGCTCGACCCGATGACACCCGAGCTCGCCGCGCGACTGCGCGCCTATCTGTTGCGAGCGCTCAGCCGATGAACGCCGTCACCCCGCGCCGTATCGTCATCGCCGGCGGCGGCACCGCCGGCTGGATGGCGGCCGCCGCCCTCACCCGCACGCTCGGCCGCACCGCGACCGTTACGCTCGTCGAATCCGATGCGATCGGCACCGTCGGCGTGGGGGAATCGACGATCCCGCCGCTCATCACCTTCAACCGGCTGCTCGGCATCAACGAGGCCGAGTTCATGGCGGCGACGCAGGCGACCTTCAAACTCGGCATCCAGTTCGACGGCTGGAAAGGCCCCGACGACAGCTACTTCCACGCCTTCGGCCTGACGGGGAAGGACCATTGGGCCGCCGGCTTCCAGCATTTCTGGCTCGACGGCCAGGCACGCGGCCATACCGAGTCCTACGACGACTATTGCCTCGAACTGGTCGCGGCGCGCGAGGGCAAGTTCGCGCATCTGCCCGACGACCGGATGAGCTACGCCTACCAGCTCGATTCGACACTGTACGGCCGCTTCCTGCGCCGGATGGCGGAAGGCGACGGCGCGACGCGGATCGAGGGCAAGATCGCCCGTGTCGAACTGGACGGCGAGAGCGGCGACATCGCCGCGCTGGTGCTGGACGGCGGCACCCAGGTGGAGGGCGACCTGTTCCTCGACTGCACCGGCTTTCGCGCGCTGCTGATCGAACAGGCGCTGCACGTCGGCTATGACGACTGGACGCACTGGCTGCCGTGCGACGCGGCAATCGCCGTGCAAACCGAAAGCGTCCGCCCCCCCGTCCCCTTCACCCGCGCGATGGCGCATGACGCCGGCTGGCAGTGGCGCATCCCGCTGCAGCATCGCGTCGGCAACGGCATCGTCTATTGCAGCCGCTATCTGTCGCAGGACGCCGCGCTCGATCGCCTGCTCGGCAATGTCGAGGGTGCGGTGCTGACCGAGCCCAATCGCCTGCGCTTCGTCACCGGCGCGCGCCGGAAGCAATGGCACCGCAACTGCATCGCGATCGGTCTGGCGGGCGGGTTCATGGAGCCGCTGGAATCGACCAGCATCCATTTGATCCAGCGCGCGATCCTGCGGCTTATTCGCCTGCTGCCGCCGGCAGGTGCGATCTCGGCGCACGACATCGCCGAATTCAACGACCAGCAGCTGACCGACATGGATCAGATCCGCGACTTCCTGATCCTGCATTACAAGGTCACCGAACGCCGCGATTCCCCGTTCTGGCGTCAGTGCGCCGCGATGGACATCCCCGACAGCCTCGCCCAGAAGATCGGCCTGTTCCGCGAGACCGGGCGCGTCTTCCGCCGCAACGACGAGCTGTTCGCGGAAAACAGCTGGATTCAGGTGATGCTGGGTCAGGGCATCGTGCCGCAGACCCATCACCCGATCGCCGCCAAGCTGCCCGACGACGAACTCGCCCGCTTCCTCGGCGGCCTGCGCCAAGGCGTCGCGACGACGGTGCGCGGCCTGCCCGCCCATGCCGATTATGTCGCGCGCTATTGCGGCGCGGCGCCGGCCTGATGGTCCGCCGTCGTCAGGCGGTGACGATCCGCCACGTCGCCGCCGATGCGGGCGTGTCGCTTCAGACCGTCAGCCGCGTCATCAACAAGGAGCCGAACGTCCGGCCCGAGATGATGGAGCGCGTGCAGGCGTCGATCGCCAAGCTCGGCTACGTCCCCTCGATCGCCGCACAGCGCATGGCGGGGTCGCGATCCTATCTGATCGTCGCGCTCAACGATCGCGAACGCACCATCGCCGGCTGGCGCAATCGCGAAGGCACCGACTGGGTCGACCAGATGCTGCTCGGCGGCATGCTGACCTGTGCCGAACACGGCTATCGCCTGATGGTCGAGCTGATCGACACGCACAGCGACCATATTGCGCGCGAATTGCTCGGCGCCATCGCCGCGCTGCAACCCGATGGCGTCATCCTGACCCCGCCGCATTCGGAAAACCCGCTGATCACGCAGCTGCTCGAGGCGCAGGGCATCAGCTTCGCGCGCATCGGCTCGCGCCAGCCCGGCAGCGGCTTTGCGGTGGCGATGGACGAGGATGGCGCCGCCCGGCTCGCGACGGAGCATCTGATCGGCCTCGGCCACGAACGGATCGGCTTCATCGCCGGCCCCGACGATTATGCGTTGAGCGGCTGGCGTGTCGACGGCTGGCGCCAGGCGATGGCCGATGCGCGGCTTTCGACCGAGAACCTGCTCGCGCAGGGCGATTTCGGCTTCGCATCCGGCCGCGCCGCCGCCACCTTTTTGCTGGACGGCGCGACCCCGCCCACCGCGATCGTCGCGAGCAGCGACCAGATGGCGCTCGCCACGCTGGAACTGGCGCGCGAGCGCGGCCTCGACGTTCCCGCCGACCTGTCGATCGTCAGCTTCGACGACACGCCGATCGTCCGCTTCGTCCACCCGCCGCTCACCGCGATCGTCCAGCCGATCGCCGAGGTCACCGCCAACGCCGTCGAGCGCGTCATCGCCGACAAGGCGGGTCGCGAACCCTCGACCGAACCGCTTATCGTCCCCGCGACGCTCGCGATCCGCGCCTCCACCGGCGCACCGCGTTAGCGGGCATCACCGCGGCGCCATCGCTCCGTCGCGACGCGGCGCGACGGCCTCCGGACGATCGATCAGATCGCGGATCGCGGCGGGATCGCCCTGATCGACGATGCCGAAGACCGGCGTGCGCGCGGCGCTGCGATCGGTCAGCGACAGTTCGTCGGCAGGACGGACGGCATAGCGATTGACCGCGTCGATCACCTCCTCCAGCGGCTCGCCATGGAAGACGAGCTGGCCGCGCGTCCAGGCGTCGGCATCGGCGACGCCGACCGGTTCGGCCTGGCTGATGAAGCCCATGCGCGCGCCGCCCTGTTCCATCGTCCCGAACGCCACGCGTTCGCCTTTGCGTGCCAGCTTGGCGACCGGCGTGCCCTCGTCACGCGCATCGACCGCGACCGTGACGCGGACCGTGCCGTCCGTCACCGCGACATCGGCCGCCCGGCGACCGATCGTCACATCGAAGGCGGTGCCGACCGCGGTCACCGCCCCGAATGGCGTCTGCACCACGAACGGCCGGCTGGTATCGTGCGCCACCTGGAACAGCGCCTCGCCCCCCTCCAGCGCCAAGCGACGCCGGTCTGCCGTGAAGCTGACCGTCAGCGCGCTCCGGGCGCCCAGGATCACGGTGGAGCCATCGTCCAGACGGATGACCTTGCGCTCCGCCCGCCCGGCGACATAGCGGGTCGACGGCGCATGCGTGTCGCCATCCGCCAGCCACGGCTGCGTGCTGGCGCCGACCGTCAGCACCAGCGCCGCAGCCGCCGCCCAACCGATCCACGCCGGCCGGCGCGGCATGTCGCGCACCGGCGCGGGGCGTGGCTGTTCGCCCAGCCAGTCCCAGAAAGCGGCGGCCTCGGCGCGATCGTCGGGGTGGAGATCGTCGGCCCGCTCGCCGAGCAGCGCATCGAACACCGCATCGCGGCGCCGGCCCAGATCGTGACGATCGCTCACGGCGTCACCTCGCGCAGATGCCCCAGCCGGGCATAAAGGTGGCTGACCGCATGCGTCAGATGCTTCTGGACCATGCGCGGGCTGATCCCCAGCGCGCGGGCGATATCGCCCGTCCCCATCTCATCGAACCGGCGCATCACGAAGATCGTGCGTGCCCGCGGGCTGAGTTCGGCGAGCGCCGCCTCCAGCGCCTGTTGCAGGTCGACGACGCGGCGGCGTTCCTCCTGTCGCGGCGCGATCGACGGATGCATCTCGTCGGTCAGCGGCACCACCACCAGCCCGCGGCGGCCGCGATCGGCGATCAGATTGGCGGCGATGCGGAACAGATAGGCCTGCGGCTCTTCGAGCGACCGCTGCTGTGCGGTGGCGATCAGCCGCGCGCATGCCTCCTGCACCAGATCCTCGGCCTCGTGCGGATCGGCGATGCGCCGCGCGACGAACGCCCGCAGCGCGGCACGATAGGCGCCGAGCGAGTCGGCCACGATCGTCGCGCCCTCCCCCTCGCCAGCCGGCGGTATCCGGTTGTTCGCATCCTGCTGCACGTCTCTGTGCGTCCCCCCTGTCCTCTATGACGCGGGTTCGGGCGGATCGCGAACCCCGCGACGTAAAAATGTAAAGAAATGTCGTGCATGGGGTTCGCATTGGTGGCCGCGTTGCGTCGATAGGATCGGGGGCAGCGGAAAGCTGCGATACCGATCCGGGGGGACACGACATGACCAGGGCCTATCGACTGCTGCTGTCCGCATGCGCGACGGCGATGATATTGCCGAGCGCGGCGACGGCGAAAGAACAGCGGATCGTTGCGATCGACGTGCCGGCCGGCCGTCTGGACGAAGCGTTGATGCGCGTGGCGCGGCAGGCCGGGCTGCAACTCGTCTTCACCGATCCCGCCGTCGCCGATCGCCAGGCGCCCCGGATCGCCGGCCGCTACACGCCCGACGCCGCGCTGAACATGCTGCTCGCGCGCAGCGGCTTCGGCTGGCGCTATACCGGCCCGCGCACCGTGCGCGTCATGCCGATCGACACGGCGTCGCTCACGCCCGTCAACTTCGTCCAGGCGGCGCCGGCCCCGCAACAGGTGGGCGACGAACGCCTCGCTCCTTCGAACGCCGCGGTCGAAGCGGCGGTCAACGCCGACCCCGGCGCCGCGGCACCCGCATCGGACATCGTCGTCGTCGGATCGCAGATCAAGGGCGCGAAGAACACCGCCGCGCTGCCCGTCACGATCGTCGACGAACAGCAGATTGCCGCCACCGCCGCGGTCAGCGGCGACGAGCTGTTCCGTTCGATCCCGCAGCTGGGCGACGTCACGTTCAACAGTTCGTATTTGCCCAACAGCTCGAACGCGGCGCGCGGCGATGTCGGTTCGGTCAACCTGCGCAACCTCGGCGTCGGCAACACGCTGGTTCTGCTCAACGGGCGCCGCGTGGTGAACCACCCGACCAGCCGCGCCGACGACAATCTCGTCCCCGTGCTGACCTACAACACCAATGCCATCCCCGTCTTCGGGCTGGAGCGGCTGGAGGTGCTGCGCGACGGTGCCGCCGCCATCTACGGCTCGGACGCGGTGGCGGGCGTCGTCAACACCGTGCTGCGCACCGACTTCACCGGCGTCCAGATCGAAGGGCAGGTCGGCTACCCCGAGCGCACCAGCCAGACCGAAAGCACCGTCAACCTGCTGGTGGGCACCGACATCGGCAAGGGCCGCGGCAACATCACGCTGTTCGCCAATTACACCAACCGCACGCCGCTGCGCAGTTCGGAACAGGATTACACCGCCTCCGACGACAAGCGCCCCTTGTTCGCCGGCACGCGCTTCGACGGCGCGACCGCGCTCGACGGCCGCTCGTCGATCACACCCTGGGGCTCGTTTCAGACGGTCGGCAACGTCCAGGTGCGTCAGGGCACGACCGTCCTGACCAACGCATCGGGCCAGTTCCACATCCAGCCGCTCACCAATGCCGGCTGCCAGACCAACGCGACGACGGGCCTCAAGAACGGCCTGTGCATCGACGACGGCACCAACACCGCCGCCGCCGACCGCAATCTGCGCTTCGATCCGCGCGCGGCCTACGACACCTACATCATCCCCTCGGTCGAGCGGATCAACCTGTTCGCCAACGGCCATTACGAGCTGACGCCGGGCCTCGAGCTGTTCGGCGAGGCCGGCTATTACAAGGCGACGACCGACAGCATTCAGTCGTCGTCGGGCACGCTCAGCTCGCTGCCGATCATCGTGCCGGCGACCAATTACTATAACCCCTTCGGTCCGACGACGCTGAACGGCGCGGCCAACCCCAACCGCCTGCCCGGCATCAACGCACCCGCCAGCGGCCTCGCCGTCACGCTGTCGAGCTACAATGTCGCCGACGCCGGCCCGAACCTTGTCCACGTCGAAAACGACCAGTATCGCGTGCTGGCCGGACTGCGCTGGGACTGGCTCGGCTTCCAGTGGGAAAGCGCCGCGCTCTATTCGGAAGCGCGCGTGCGCGACACGTCGGACGGGATCAGCGCGACGCTGCTCCAGCGGCAGCTCGCGCTGTCGACACCGGATGCCTACAACCCCTTCAACGGCAGCGACCTCACCACGCCCTCGGGCCGCGATGCGACGCCCAGCAATGACGCGGCGCTGCAGGCGATCCGCATCAAGACGACGCGCTTCAGCAAGGCGACGCTGGCGCTGGCGGACCTCAAGCTGTCCAACGCCCGCCTGCTGTCGCTGCCCGGCGGCAATCTCGGCTTGGCGCTCGGCGCCGAAATCCGCCGCGAAACGCAGCTCGACGACCGCGATCCGCGCGTCGACGGCACGACGACCTTCACCGACAGCGTCAGCGGCATCACCTATGGCTCGGACCTCGTCGGCACCAGCCCGTCGCCCGACACCAGCGGCCGGCGGATCGTCGCCGCCGCCTATGCCGAACTGGCCGTCCCGGTCATCAGCCCGTCGATGAATGTGCCGCTGGTGCGCAATCTCGAATTCCAGCTGGCGGGACGGTTCGAACATTACAGCGACGTCGGCTCGGTCGCGAAGCCGAAGATCGCGGGCGCCTGGGACGCGGTCAGCGGCATCCGCCTGCGCGGCAGCTATGCGCAAGGGTTCAAGGCGCCCAACCTCGAACAGATCAACGCGCGCGTCGTCACCCGCTCGAACACCCGCGTCGACTATGTCCGCTGCGAGGCGCAGCTGCGCACCGGGGCGATCAGCTCCTTCGCCAATTGCGCCCAATCCTTCGCGATCAGCGCGCAGCGCGCCGGCAACCCCGACCTGAAGCCGGAAACATCCACCACCTGGAGCGCGGGCGTGGTGCTGGAGCCGCACTTCCTCGATTCCGCGATCGGCCGGATCACGCTGACCGCCGATTATTGGAACGTGAAGCAGAAGGGGATCGTCGGCATCTTCGGCGAAGGCAACGCGCTGATCGCCGACTATCTGGCTCGCGTACAGGGCACCACCAACGCCAATGTCGTGCGCGCCGCGCCGACCGCGGACGATATCGCGCTGTTCGCCGGCTCCGGCCTGCAACCGGCGGGCCGCGTGCTGTTCGTCAACGACCGCTACGTCAACCTACTGCCGCAGGAGGCGTCGGGCCTCGACCTCGGTCTCAACTGGCGGTTGCCGGACTTTGGCGCGGGGCGCCTGACGCTGTCGGCCAACGCCGCCTACCTCGGCCGCTTCTTCCTCGAACCCTCGCAACCGATCCAGCAGCTGATCGACGCGCGCGCGGCGGGCACGATTAACGCCGGCACCGCGATCGCCGATGCGGGCGACCTCGTTCGCCAGAACGGCAAGCCGCGCTGGCGCGTGACGGGCACTGCGACGTGGAATTACCGCTGGTTCCAGCTCGGCGGCTTCACCCAATATACCAGCGACGTCGACGACACGGGCCTCATCGATTCGACCGGCGCGGCCTGGTTGATCAAGGACCAGATGACGTACAACCTCTACGGCCAAGTCAGTGTCGGCAACAAACGCGAAGGCCAGTACCGCATGCGTATCGGCGTCCGAAACCTCACCAACGCAGCCCCGCCGCTGTCGTCGAACGGCTTCCTCGGGTCGTTGTACAACCCGTACGGCCGCTATTGGTATGCCAACATCCGGGCGTCGTTCTGATGCGCGTGCGGCACCTCGCCCTCGCCCTGTTGCTCGTTCCGTCGCTCGCCATCGCGCAGGAAGAAGAGCCGCAGGCGCGATCGCCATCGGGTGGTGACATCGTCGCCTACGACCAAATCCACAAGCCGATCGTCGGGCGCGGCGGCATGGTCGTCAGCCAGAACAAGCTCGCCGCCGCCGTAGGCGCCGACATTCTGCGCAAGGGCGGCAATGCGGTCGACGCCGCGGTGGCGGTCGGCTTCGCGCTGGCGGTGACGCTGCCGCGCGCGGGCAATGTCGGCGGCGGCGGCTATATGCTCGTCCATATGGCGGCGACGGACGGCAAGCCCGCGCAGGACATCGCGATCGACTATTACGGTCAGGCGTCGCGCCACATCACCGACGATCTGTTGCTTGGTCCGGACGGCAAGGTCGACGCCAAGAAGGTGATGTCGATGAAGGGCGTCGCCATCCCCGGCACCGTCGCCGGACTATGGGAGGCGCACCGCCGCTTCGGCTCGCTACCCTGGGGCACGCTGATCGCCCCCGCGATCGCCATGGCCGAACAGGGCGTCATCCTCTCGGACGACGAAGCGCAGGCCCAGTCCGCACAGCGCAAGCTGATGGCCGACGATCCCGCGGCGATGGCGATGTTCTTCAAGCCCGACGGGGCGGCCTATGCCGCTGGCGAGACGTTCCGCCAGCCTGACCTTGCTGCGACGCTGAAGACGATCGCCGCCAAGGGTCGCGACGGCTTCTACACCGGCCCGCTCGGGACCCGCATCGCGGTGGGCATTCGCGCCGGCGGCGGCGTCATCGATGCTGCCGACCTTGCCGGCTATCGCGCGATTGTCTCGACGCCGATCTGGTCGAGCTATCGCGGCAAGCGCATCGCCTACATGCCGCCGACCGCCTCGGGCGTCAGCGTCGCGGAGGCGATGAACATCCTCGAAACCTTCCCCGTCGGCGCGCAAAAATGGGGCAGTGTCGCCAACCTGCACCTGCTGTCAGAAACGATGAAGATCGTGTCCGCCGACCGCCGGCTGGTGGGCGGCGGTCCCGACTGGCGGACCCCGGCGATCGGCCTCGCCAGCAAAGGCTATGCGACTCAGCGCGCCAAGCTGATCCGCCCCGACCGCGCCCTCGGCAAGGACGACGTGCCCGACGGCAACCCTTATCCGTACGAAAGCCGCGACACGACGCACTTCTCGGTCGCCGACGCGGCGGGCAACGCGGTCAGCAACACCTATACGCTGTCCGCCTCTTATGGCGCGCACGTCGTCGCACCGGGCACCGGTATTCTGCTCAATAACTCGCTCGGCAATCTCGCCTGGGGTCGCCGCGGCGCCGCAGCCGAGCGCCGCGCCACGCTGCCGGTGCCGGGCAAGCGCGTCGGATCGACGATCACGCCGATAATCGTCTTCGACAACGACCGCCCGTGGCTGGTCACCGGCACACCGGGCGGCGGTTATATCATCGCGACGATGGTGCAATTGCTCTCCAACGTCATGGACCATGGCCTCAACGTCAGCGAGGCGGCCGAACGGCCCCGCATCAACCAGGGCGGCGGCGATTCCGCGCTGGAGCTGGAGGAAGGCTTCTCGCCCGACATCGTGCCGCTGCTCGAGGCGAAGGGCCACAAGGTCCGCCGCTCGAACACGATGGGCTCGATCCAGTCGATCATGGTCGAGGGCGCCCGCTTCCTCGGTGCCGCCGACACCCGCCGCCCCGACGCCGCCGCCGTTCCCGTCAAGTGACGCACCGAAGCAGGATGCCCGCCATGCACCGCCCCGCCATCGCTCCTATCATCGCCCTTCTCATCGCGACCCCGGCCACCGCGCAGATTGCCGCCCCGGAGCGGCAGGCGATCCTCGCCGACGTCGACGCTCGCTCGCCCGATCTCGCCAAGACCGCGCTCGCGATCTGGAATGCGGCGGAGGTCGGCTATCAGGAAACGAAGAGCAGCGCGCTGCTCCAGGCCGAACTGAAGCGCGCCGGCTTCGCCGTCACGCCGGGCGTCGCCGGCATGCCGACCGCCTTCGTCGCCAGCTTCAAACGCGGCGGCAAGGGGCCAGTGATCGGCATCCTCGCCGAATATGACGCCCTCCCCGGCCTCGCCCAGCGTGCCGATACCAAGCGCGATCCCATTCCCGGCCAGGCCGCCGGCCACGGCTGCGGCCACAACATCTTCGGCGCGGCGTCGGTCACCGCGGCGATCGCGGTCAAGGACTGGATGGTTGCGAACGCGATCGATGGCGAAGTCCGCGTCTACGGTTCGCCGGCAGAAGAAGGCGGATCGGGCAAAGTCTATCTGGTTCGCGCCGGCCTGTTCAACGATGTCGACGCCGTCCTCCATTGGCATCCCAGCGATTCGAACGGTGTCAGCACTGGCGCCAGCCAGGCCAATATCTCGGGCAAGTTCCGCTTCCACGGCGTGTCGGCGCACGCCTCCGCCGCGCCCGACAAGGGCCGCTCCGCGCTCGACGGCGTCGAGGTGATGAACGTCGCGGTCAATTATCTGCGCGAACACATCCCGATGAAAACGCGCATCCATTATGTCATCACCAACGGCGGCGAGGCGCCCAACGTCGTCCCCGATTTCGCCGAAAGCTATTATTACGTCCGCCACACCGACCCGCAGGTCGTCCGCGACGTCATGGCGCGCGTCCAGAAGGCGGCGGAGGGCGCGGCGCTGGCGACCGGCACGACATCCGAGTTCGAGGCGACCGGCGGCGTCTATTCGATGCTGGCGAGCGAGACGCTGGCCAAGGTGATGGACGCCAACCTGCACGCCGTCGGCGGTCCCCGCTGGACGGCGGAGGAAACCGCCTGGGCCGGTCGCCTGCAGCCGACGCTGCCGACGCAGCGCGCGCTGGACAGCGTCTCCACCGTCGCGCCGATCTCCGATGGCGATGGCGGCGGATCGACCGACGTCGCCGACGTATCGTGGGTGGTGCCGACCATCGGCCTCGGCGCGGCGACCTGGGTGCCGGGCACGCCCGCCCACAGTTGGCAGGCGGTCGCCGCCTCGGGCATGTCGATCGGCGCGAAGGGCGGTACGGTCGCGGCGAAGACGATCGCGCTCACCGCCGCCGATCTGATGCGCAGCCCGCAGACCCTCGCCGAGGCCAAGGCCGAACTCAACCGCCGCCGCGGCCCCGGCTTTACCTACAAGGCCATGCTCGGCGATCGCAAACCCCCGCTCGACTATCGCAAGACCGCGACGCCGGCGAACTGACCGGCCTATCGGGCCGGCAGGTCGGGGAGCGCATCCGCCAGCCGCTTGGCGTTCGCGGCGTTGCCCGCCGCGTTCGCCAGACCATCAACACGGAACGGGGTGGCCTCGCCGCTCGCGGATGCGGTTCCGACGCAGGTCGGGGCGCAACATCAGCGGCGCATCACGCCGGTAGCGGTAGCAACGTGGCCGTCACCTTCGCAATGTCGGCGCGCAACGCCGCCAGCTGGCGCAAATTGTCGTCGCGCCCCACCGCTTCGATCAATGGATTATGATCGCCCGGCCGCACCCCCTGCCCGTCGAGCACCGCGAACCAGCTCGCGTCGCGGAACAGCTCGTCGCTCGACAGCACGATCCGGCCCGAGGCACGGAAGTGCGCGATCTTCTCGGCGAGCGTGTCTGGGATCGCCATGGCCTGCCGCTCCTGCCACATCGGCTCGGTACGGCCCGTCGTGGCGTGATAGTGCAGGATCAAGAAGTCGCGCACGTCGAGCATTTCCTGCCCGAACACGCGGTTGAACTGCCGCGCCAACAGCGGTGAGCAATCGGCCGCGGGAAACAGCGACAGCAGCTTGGCAATGCCGCTCTGGATCAAATGGATGCTGGTCGATTCCAGTGGTTCCAAAAAGCCGCTCGAGAGGCCGATCGCGACGACATTAGCGCGCCACGCCTCACGTCGCATGCCGGGCGTAAAGCGGATCAGGCGCGGATCGGCGAGCGGCGGCCCGTCCATCCCGGCGATCAGCGACGCGCGCGCCGCCTCTTCGTCCTGAAAGCGGCTCGCGAAGACATAGCCGTTGCCGACCCGGTGCTGGAGCGGGATGCGCCAGCGCCACCCCGCCTCGGCTGCGGTCGCACGGGTGAAGGGCGTGCGGCCGACCTCCGCCGCGCTGGGCGCTGCCCAGGCCCGATCGCAGGGCAGCCAGTGCGACCAGTCGTCATAGCCGACGCCCAACGTCTCGCCGATCAGCAGGCCGCGTAGCCCCGAACAGTCGATGAAGAGGTCGCCGGCGACGACCTGTCCATCCGCCAGCGTGAGCGACCGGACGTGTCCGCTGTCGTCATGCCGTTCAACCGACGCGACCATGCCCTCGATCCGCGTGACGCCCGCGCGTTCGGCGAGCCCGCGCAGGTAGCGCGCATAGAGCCCGGCATCGAAGTGATAGGCATAGCCCAGCGTCGACAGCAGCGAGCGTCGATCGGGCACCGGTCGCGTGAAGCGGCCGGCGCGCGCGGCCTGCGCGGTCAACGAATAGGCTTCGGTGGACGCGGTATCGCCATCGGCGCGCGCGCGGATCAGGCGGTGGAGGAACATCGCGCCGTCGCCCGGCGGCCCGAACGTGCCGAAGGGGTGGAAGTAGCGACTGCCCTCGCCGTTCCAGCCGACGAACTCGATGCCGAGCTTTACCGTCGCCTTGGTTTCGGCCATGAACTGGCGCTCGTCCAGGCCGATGATCTGGTTGAACCAATGGATCGTTGGGATCGTCGCCTCGCCGACCCCGATCGTCCCGATCGCGTCGGATTCGACCAGCGTGATGGCGACCCCCTGCCCCGCCAGCGCGCGCGACAAAGCCGCGGCGGTCATCCAGCCCGCCGTTCCCCCGCCCAGGATCACGATGCGGCGAATACGTGTGTCGCTCATACCGCCGAGCCTATCCGATCGGGATTGTGCCGGCGAGCGTCATCGCCCCGTGCAGGCCACCGCTGTCCCGGTCGGTCGGCGCAGCGCGAGGTAGACCGTGCTCCACAATTGCGCCGCGTTGGATTCGTCGACATCCGCGCCCGCCGCGCCGAACGGCACGACACTGTAGCGGCCATCGGCGTAGCGCCACGACCACAGCTCCGAACTCTGGACGCTCTTCGTCGCATCGATCCCGTCCCAAAGGCAGGATTGTGCGCGGGTCAGTTGTGCGCGGACGTCGGCCGGCAGATCGCGCCGTTCGAGCTGCCGCGCCAGCCCGGCCGCGACCAGCGCCTGCTGCCAGCTCCACACCACCGTGCCGTGATAGGCGTTGGGCGAGAATTTCCGCTGGATCGCCGCATCGGCAAAGGCGGGATTGGCGACAAGCATGCCCGCGCCCGTGCGCAGCCCCGCCGGGAACGCATCGATGAAGCCACCCGCCATCACGCGCAGCGCGTCGGCCGACGGCGTTTCGAACAACAGGGCAAAGCCCGGATCGCTGTTCTGCACCGGGATCGGACGTCCCTGCGCGTCGAGCGCGATCGCCGGGAACCGGACCGGCGCAGTGCCGATTGCCGCAAGCGCGGGCGACGCGGGCACGCCGATCGTGGCAGCGTAGCGGCTCACCGCCTGCCGTGCCGCGGCGGCGGGCAGGCTGACGTCGAACAGCGGCGGGGCCTTGGCGCGCCATACATCGGCGACTGCACGGGCGCCCGCGAACGCCGGCGCGTCGCTGGCCGCGAGATAGGGACGGAGCAGCCCGCTCGCCTGCAACGCCGCGGCGGAATCCAGCGCGGCGGGGACCAGCACCGCGTTGACGTCATAGGGGATGCGCCCCCCGGCCAGCCCATCGTTGCTATCGCGCCATTCGCCGGCATCCATGCCGGGCTTCAGCGCGATCAGTTTGGCGGCGACCGGATCGCTGGCGAAGGGAGCCGCCTGCTGCAGCACGAAGCGCAGGTTGCGCACCATCCGCGCGCCCATCGTCTCAGCCCCGACACGCTGCGCCAGGAACGCCACCGCCCGCGCCCGCCCACGGGCATCATCGAGCAGCCACGCCCGCGCGACCGGGGCGAGCATATAGTCGCTGTCGACCATGTTGTAATTGTAGACCGGCGCGTCGGACAGGCTGCCGTCCGCCTTCTGATGATCGAGGATCGCGAACTCGCCGATATCCTCCTCATGCGCCACCTCGCCCTGCGGCGACAGGCGGGCGAGAACCGAGGCCAGCCCCGTTTCCACCGCCGCGGGTTGCAGCGCCGGCATCAGCAGCCGGACGGACATCAGCGTGTCGCGCCCGAAATAGGTGTCGAAGCGCCACGACCCCGCCAGATACTTTTCGGCATAGCTGAGGAAGGTCAGCGCGTTGCGCGCACCCGGATCGGGCTGGGCCTTGGTATTGAGCAGGTCCGCGCCGCCGCGCGGGGTCAGCGGCGTCTCGCCGGTCAGCGCGGTGACGACGAAGCGGATCGTTCCGTCCTTGCCGGCAAGGATGGCGCCATTTTTGATCGCACCGTCGGTCACCCGCATCGCGAGATCGTACCCCGCCGCCCCGTCGAGCCGATCGCGCGACCAGCGGATCGTGTCACCGGTCATCCGGGCCGCGGTCAGCACCTCGGCGGGTGCCTTGCCCAGCGCCTGATAGTCGCGCAGCACGCGGATGCTGGAGAGCACCGCCTGACGCGGCACCAGCCGGTCCGCCGCGATCGTCGCCACGAAGCGCACGCCATGCAGCGGGCGCCCCTTGGCATCGCGCACCGTCACCGGTTGCGGTTCGCCCTCCAGCCGCCATTCGGCGTCCTTGGCCAGCGGCTCGAACCAGAGAGCGGTGCCGCTATTGCCCGCCGGAAAGGCGACGAGCAGGCGGGGTTGCTTGCCCGATCGCAGCACGACATGCGCCGCGACCGGGCCGGCGCGCGTGAAGCTGTTGACGTTCAGCCCCTCGCGCACCGCATAATGCTCGACCTGAGCAGGCGCGGCGCCCGCCCCGGTCAGCACCAAAGCCATCGCCAGACCCAGCGACAGCCGCAACCCCGCCTTCACGCTCACAGCTTCAGCGTCGCGCTGAACAGCGCGTTGCGACCGACGATCGCACGACCGTAGAAATAGCCGTTGACGATCGTCTGCGTCTGGCCCTGCCGCGGGTTGCCTTCGGTGAAGCCCTTCGTGTCGGTCAGATTGTCGACGCTGACCGACAGGTTGAGCCGCGGCGTCGCGTCGATGCTGGCACCGACCGAGAAGACGCTATAGTCGGGCAACGCGATGCCGTTGCCGCTGTCGGCGAAGATCTTGCCGATATACTTCCAGCGACCATAGATCTCGCCCAGCCCGCCCGGCAGGATGAACGACGGCGTCACCGTCAGCAGCTTCTTGGGCGTCCGCTCCGGCGTGTTGCCGTTATATTGCGGCTGCGCGACGCCGTTGAAGCGCAGGTTGCTGAGCTTGGGGTCCTGATAGACGCCCTGCACGTCGACGCTGAAGAATTGCACCGGACGCAGCGTCGCATTGACCTGTACGCCATTGGTGAAATTGTCCGCCAGCGCATTGCTCGCCTGTGCCGGGTTGGCCGGGTTGATGAACTGATAGTTCTGGTCCCGGAATTCGGTGCGGAAGCCGATGACCGAGGCGTTGAAGCCCCGGGCATTGAACCGCACGCCGCCTTCATACAGCGTCAGCCCGGTCGGCGCATGCGTACCGCCCGTGTCGCCGCCATTGGTCTGGAAGCCATGGGCGCCGCGCACGTACAGCGCGACATGGTCGGTCAGCTCATAGTTGATACCGGCGGTATAGGCCCAGTCGGAGTAATTCGCCGTCTGGCGCGTGTAGGTGCCGTTAAACGTGCTGCCGACATTGTCGTAGATACCCGGCGTGCCGGCCGGGACGAGCGCGTTGGTCCCGGCGGTATTGCCGATGTCGACGCGGACGTGCTGGTGTTCGTAGCGCGCACCAAAGTCGATGTGCAGCTTGTCGCCGATCGTCAGTTCGTCGTTGAAATAGGCCGAGAGCGACGTGACCTCGTCGTTGAACAGACCCTGGCCCCAATTGCCGTAATTGACCATGCCATTGTTGGTCAGCGATCCGATCACGCCGCCACCGGCGTTCAGCGCCACCATATCATAGACGTTGGAATCGTTACGCACGTCGTTCAGCACGGTCGCGACCGCCGACTGGTTGTTGCGACGGCGTACGTTGTACACCATGCCGCCGACGGTCAGCGAGTTGTCGATATTGCTGCCGCCCGCATCCCACTTCACGCCGAAGTCGCTACCGAAGTCCTTGGTCGCGAGCGTCTGGTGGTTGAGCACCGTCTGCTGGAGCAGGCCGTTGCCGTTCAGCGCGTTCAGCGTCGCCGTATCCGATGCGGCGATCACCTGGCCGGTACGGATGTTGCGCAGGCCATATTGCGCGGTGTTGGGGAAGCGCGCCGCCGCCACCTGGAAATAAGTGAGCGTCGAGCCATTGAGCGGCGTCAGCCCGGCGAGCGGCGAGACGGCGGGATTGAGGTAGTTGACCGCCGAGGTCAGGCCCGCCGTGCCCGAACCGCTGCCCGGGAAGATGCCGTTGAAGTCATACGATCCGTCCAGATAACGCGCGCGACCGAACAGGCGCAGGCTCGGGGTAACCGGCACCTCGACATCCATGCGATAGGTCGTCGACTTGACGTGGACGCCATCCGCCGAGCTGAAGCGGCGCAGGCTCTGGCCCGTCGCGGGCGCATTGGGCACGAGGAACTGGGTGAAGCCGCGCCCGCCGACGTCGTCGCGCTTCAGGTCCAGGCTGGGCACGCTGCTGATCGTGCCGTCGGTCGCCACCCGGAACGGCATGTCGGCGTAATAGGGGAAGTGCTTGTCGCCATGCTTGACGGTGAAGCGCACGAAGCCGCCACCGGCGAACTGCTTCTCCAGCATCGCCTTCACGTCATAGGCGTTGAAGGTGAACGGCGTGCGCCGCACGCCGCGCTGCGACGTGACATAGCCGCCGACGTTGAATGCCCAGCCATCTGCGATCGGTGCGGAGAAATAGCCGTCGGCGCGCAGGTCGCCATAGGTGGTGCCGGTGTAGCGCACCATCGCGGTCGCCTTGTCGTGATCGGGCTTCATCGAGATGAAGTTGATCGTCGCACCCGCGCCGTTCGGCGCCAGCACGCCCGACGTGCCGCCCTGCACCGCTTCCATGCGGGCGATCGTAATGTCGTTCTGGAAATAGAAGTCGGCACCGCCGCCGCCGTACAGGATCGGCATGCCGTCCTCTTCCAGCGTGATGAAGCTCTGGCCGCCGCCACGCAGGCCGCGCACCGAATAATTGTTCGAGATCGGGCCCGCCGTGCCTTCGACGAACACGCCCGGCACCAGTTCGAGCGTGTCGGCGGTGGAGCGCGGCGCCTTGCGCAGCAGGTCGGCGGCGTTGACCAGCGTCACGTTCGACGACGAGTTGAACAGCGTCCGCTTGTCGGAGGTGTTGCCGGTGACGATGATGTCGTTCTGCGGGTTGTCGTCCGCGGCGGCGGTGTCGGCGACCTGCGTGGGGTCCGTGCCGGTCGGCGCGGCGGTCGTGTCCTGGGGCGCGCCATAGCTGACGGTGCGCGGGACAGCCCCCTGCGCGCCCGCGGCGATCACCGCGGTACGGCCGTCGAACGAGACGAGGCGCAGGCGGCTGGTCGCGATCAGGCGACGCAGGCCTTCCTGGATGCTGAGCTGGCCCTTCACAGCCTCGACCGTCTGGCCGCGGGTGACGTCGCTGGGTGCGAGGATCTGGATGCCGGCCTGCTGCGCGAAGCGGACGAGGCCCGTGGCGGCGGGCTGGCGCGGCACGTTGAACGTGCGGACCGCGGGCTGGGCGGCGACGGCAGGCGTCGCGATCCCTGCGGCGATCGCCGCGACCGAAACCAGAGGCAGACTGAAGATATGACCGGTGCGCATGGAACCCCTCCCTGAAACTGTGTCCGCGCTTCGCATGGCGCGTGCCCTCAAGGATGTATTGCGGCCCTATTTCCGTCAGTGGTGGACGAATTATTTTGCGGGGACGATCCGCGTCACCTCGCCCCCGCCGGACAGGGTGTGCCGTTCGACGCGGCCGCCGACCATCGCCGCGCTGGCGTTGGCGAACCCTTCCATGTCGTAGGTGCGGAACCAGCCGACCACGCGCCGCCCGGCCAGCGCCGGCGCCACCTCCAGCCGATCGCTATTGTAGCGGTTGAACTCCGCGACGGCGTCGCGCAGCGTCATGTCGTCGAGCACGATGCGCCCGTCGCGCCACGCCAGTTGCTGGTCCGATGTCTGGGCGGATACCGTCCGCACCGCGATCCGCTCGCTGGCGTCGATCGTCGCGGCATGGCCGGCGCTGACATCGATCGGTGCGACGCCGCTTCCCTCGGTCCAGATGCGCACGACGCCCTTGGTCACCACGACCCGCGCCGCATCCCCCTGCCGCCGGACGTCGAAGGCGGTGCCGACCGCCTGCACGCGCACGGGTCCGCTCGCCACCACGAACGGCCGCTTCGGATTGTGCGCGACCTGGAACCACGCCTCGCCGCTCGCCAGTTCGACATTGCGGCGCGCGGGCGTGAAGGCGACGCGCAGCGCCGTGCCGCTGTTGACCACCGCGACCGATCCGTCGGCCAGCGGCATGCGCCGGATCTCGCCGAGCGCCGTGTCGATCCGCGCCGCCCGATCGGGCCATAGACCGATGCCGACACCGGCGACCAGCGCCGCCGCAACCGCCGCACCGCCCAGGCGCCACCACCGCCTGCGCGATGGCAGGGGTGCCTCGTCCTGCGCCGCCTGCTCGATGCCGGACAGCGCGCGACCACGGTCGAGCAGGCTCAGCGCCGCCTGCGCGCGGAGTAACGCGCCGCGGTGGCGCGGATCGTCCTGCAACCAGGCGGCCAACTGGGCCTGCTCCGGCGCATCGAGCCCGCGATCCAGCGCGGCCGCCCAGCGGCTGGCGGTTTCCGCGATCATCGCCGCGTCTCCCCGTCGCGGCCGCGCGCCCGCGGCACGGCCGCCGGTCGGCGGCGACGGATCGGCAGTTCCGCTTTCTCTTCCTCGGTCAGCTGTTCGAGGATGCGGCGCAGACCCCGCGCCACGTCATTCTCGACGACCGTTTCCGATATCCGCAGCCGTGCGGCGATATCGCGCTGGCCGATGCCTTCGATCTTGCGCAGGCGGAAGATGGTACGCGCGCGATCGGGCAGCGCATCGATCAGTCGCTCGATCCGTGCCAGCGCATGACGGCCGGCGACGATCTCTTCGGGCGATCCGGCGGGCTCAGGCACCAATTCCAGCTCGGCCAGCCCGCTCGCCGCCTCGATGCTCACCACGCGTTCGCGCCGGATCTGCTCCAGCACCACGTTGCGCGCGGTGCGGAAGACGTAGCGCAGCGGATCGTCGATATGATCGAACCGGTCCAGCCCGCTGATCCGGCAATAGGTTTCCTGCACCACATCGTCCACGTCCACCGTCGGGAAGGCCGCACGCAGCCAGACGCGCAACCGCCGCTCATGCGGCAGGATGTGACGACCGACCCAGGCAACTAGCTGATCCGAATGCACGGCTTCTCCCCGACACCCCTAGATGCAGCAGCGCGCACTTTCCGTCGATGGCCTGTCGCAATTGACGCCGGACATGTCGGAAACCTGTCACCGAGTTCACTTGCCTCGCCCCCGCGCCGCGCCGCATCCTGCGCCGCACACGACGCTGGAGGGCAGTTCGAATGCGCAAGGTCCTGATCGCGGCACTGACGACATGCGGCATCGCCATCGCTTTGCCCGCGATGGCGGCGCCCCGCGCGACGGTGGCCGACGGCACGCTGCCCATCACGATCGACGGCACCGGCTATCAGCTTGCCGCGCGCGTGTACCGACCGGCGGGGTCGGGACCCTTCCCGCTGGTCGTGATCAACCACGGCACGCCGCCCGACAAGAGCAAGTTCCCCGGCGTCGAGCTCGGCTTCGTCCGCGCCGCCGCGTGGTTCGTCGACCATGGCTATATGGTCGTCACCGCCCTCCGCCCCGGTTTCGGCACGTCGAGCGGATCGTATCTCGAGGCCGCCGGGCGATGCCAAGACGAGAATTACGTCGCCGCGGGAGAGAAGACCGCCGCGGTCGAGCGTGCCATCGTCACCGCCGCCGCAACGCTGCCGGGCGCCGACCCCGCGCGGATCGTCGTGGTCGGCCAGTCCGCCGGCGGTTTCGGCGCGGTCGCGCTCGCCGATGCGCCGCCGCCGGGTGTCGTCGGCGTCATCAGCTTTGCCGGCGGGCGCGGCGGCGACGGCAAGGAGCATATCTGCGGCAGCGAAGACCGGTTAATCGCCGCCGAGGGCCATTTCGGCGCGGGCAATCGCGTGCCGCAAGTGTGGCTCTACGCCGCTAACGACCATTTCTTCCGCCGCGACCTCGCCCATCGCATGTATGCGGCCTATGCCGGTGCTTCGACGCCGCCGGTCACCTTCGTCGGCCTGCCGTCCTTCGGCGACGATGGCCACAAGACCTTCGCCAAGGCCGATCCGTCGGTGTGGGAACGGCCCGTCTCCGCGTTCCTGAAGCGCGTGGTGCCGGCGGCACGATAGCGGCCGCTACAGATATTTCAGCCAGGCGATGTCCCGCCGCCGCGCCTTGAACCGCGCGAACCAGGCCGTCGGCAGGTAGAGCGGCACGATCAACGCGACATACCACAACAGCACCCAGCCGTAGTCATCCACGCCGAACGTCGCGCCATGCGTCGCCCCCCAGATCGCGAAGGCGCTATGGTAGAGCAGGCGCAGGACGGTCAGGTGCAGCAGGTAGAAGAACATCGGCGCCGCCCCGAACACCGCCAACGCCGCAACCAGCCTGGTGCCATCCAGCCGGTCGAACGCCGCGAGCAGCAGCGCACCGCAGCCGAGCGTCAGCAGCAGGAACAGCAGCGAGGGCGGATATTTGGTGAGCGCCAAGACACTCATCCACGTTCGCATCGCATCGCCCGCGACGACGAACCAGGGCGCATCGCCGTAGACGTTGGCCAGCCGCAGCGCCGCGAACAGCAGCAGCATCGCGCCGCCGGTCATGACCAGCCGCCGGCGACGGGCGGCCGCGGGTACGTCGCCGCCGAACCACGGCCCAATCGACCAGCCGAGCAGGATGACGCCGATCCACGGCAGCACCGGATAGGTCGTCTTGGCGACCAGTCCGAACGGCAGCGCGATCACGTCACGCTGGTGCAGCATCGCCCATAACGGGAACAGCGGATCGCCGGCACGCAGATGGATGGGATCGAGCAGATTGTGCCCGCACACGATTGCCAGACCCACCGCCAGCAGCACCCGGCGCGGCAGACCGATCAGCGCTGCGAGTACGATCATGCATACGCCGATACACCACATCACCTGCAGCCAGATCGTCGGACTCGCGACGCCCCAATACAATTCGGATAGAAAGAAGACGTCGAGCGCCATCAGCACCAGCCCGCGCTTCACCAGAAACGCGCGCGTCTCCGCCAACGTATGCCGGGTGTAGAACAGATAGGCCGACAGGCCGGTCAGCACGACGAACACCGGCGCGCACAGGCTCGCCGCCAGCCGACCCAAATACAAAGCGGGCAAGATCACTCGCGCATCGACCGGATCGGGCACGGGAACGTGTAGAAACCATGTTTCGCGTAAGTGATCGAGCAGCATCACCAGCATGACGAAGCCGCGCAGCGCGTCGATCCCCTGCAATCGCAGGCGCGTCGTGGGACGAGCGGCGCGCCGCTCCCCCGTGTCCGCCACCATCGTCACCGTGGCGGGCAAAGCAGCCGTCATCGTCGCCAGTCTCCGTGGGTTCGCCCGGTGCGCAGGACCACGACGATGCGGCGCAACGGCCGGTGCCCTTTGGTCGATGGCGGCATCCGGCACAAGCCGAATGTTACACTGTATCAGGACGGATGCGGCCGAACGGTGCCCCGGATCGTCAGAAGACCGCGGGCACCTCCGCCGACGGCAGGCTCGCGCCCAGCCGCCGTGCGATCGACGGCGCGATCGCGCGCATGTCGACGACGCCCAGATCCTTGCCTTTGGCGATCCCCGGCCCGGCGACGATCAGCGTCGATCGCATCGCCGGGTCCCAGGGGACGTAGCCGTGCATGCCCTTATAGACGGACGGCTTCGCGATCGGCGCCGCCGGATCGCGCCCCGTCTCCGTGCCCGGCTGCATCGCGACGAGGAAGCTCGCCTCGCCATCCCCGCCCGCCTTGGCGATCGCGCTGCGGTCGAGGACGCTGGCGATCTTATACGCCGGATCCGAGGCCATCGCCGCGAGCACGCCGCGCACCTTGGCGATCAGCGCGGCATCGTCGGGCCGGGCGAGGCGGATCGCCGCCGTGCCGCCCGCAATCCACGGCATCGCCTGCCAGCCCGTCACCTGCCCCTTGGCATCGAGCGTGATGAGCCCCGCATCGATGAACGGCTTGAACAGGTTGATGTCCGTGCTCACCGGCAGGAAGCCATGGTCGGACACGACGACCACCGTCACGTCCGGCATCGCCGCGCGCGCCGCGCGCACCAGCCGCCCGACCAGCGCATCGGTCGCCTCGATCGCCGCCTTCGCCGCCGCCGAGTCCGGGCCGTCGTGATGTTCGGTATGATCGATACCGGCGAGGTACACCGTCGTGAATTGCGGCTTGTCGGCCAGCAGCGCCTCGGCAAAGGCGACGCGCTGCGCATCGCCCTCCACCGTCTCGTCGATCCCCTGCGGATAGCGGGCACCGACGCGGCGTTCCAGCCGCGCGACGAGGCCGGGCGTGGCCAGCGCGGTCAGCAGCTTGCGATCGTCCTCGGTGCCGGCCCGCCAGATCTGCGGCAAATTCTCATCGATCCCGGTCGCGCCGACGGTCACCGGCCAGTGGACGTTGGCGGTCGATAGGCCCGCGGCATGCGCCGCCTGCCACAGGGTCGGCACCTTCACGTCCGACGTATACCAATACCAGCCGCCCTGGTTCTTCTGTTCGGGATCAAACGTCAGGTTGTTCACCACGCCATGCCGGCCGGGCGACACGCCCGTCACCAGCGTGGTGTGGCTGGGGTAGGTGAGCGTCGGCAGCACGCCCACCACCCCTTGTGCGCTCGCGCCCTCCGCCCGCAGGCCGCTGAGCACGGGGAGGGTCATGCCCCGTACCTTCGCGTCGCTGATATCGCCGGGGCGCAGGCCGTCGAGCGAGATCAGCAGCACCGGCGATGCCGCTGCCGGGCTTGCCAGCAGCAGCGCGATGAGGGTCGCGAGCCGCCGCATCAGAAGCCCCGACGCAGCGTGACGAAGAACTGGCGCGGCGCGCCCGCGAGCAGCGTCTGATTGTCCCCGCTCGCGATGAAGCCGTTCGACCCGATCGTCGAGATGTGCTTCTTGTCGGTCAGGTTGGTCACGCTGCCCTCGATCGCGAAGCCATGGAACATACCCGTGCCCTCGCCGAAGCGATAGCCGATGCTGGCATCCACCAGCACGCGGCCGGGCACCGACTGGTCGTTCAGATAGGTGAAGTAGCGCTTCGACATATAGTCCGCGCCGGCGCGGGCGAAGACGCTGCCGTCGTCATAGACGATCTCGCCCTTCACCATATGCTCCGGCGTATCCACCACCGTCTTGCCTGCGGTTGCGGTCAAAACGGTGCCCGCGGCATTGCGCACGTCGTTCTGATAGGTCGCGTGGTTGTACGAATAGCTGGCGAACAGCGAGAGCGGCTGGACGACGCGGTAATAGGCCGACACTTCGGCGCCATAGCTGTGGACGCTGCCCGCATTGTTCAGCGTCGGCGGATTGCCGATGATCCCCGCGCCGTTCGAGAAGGTGAGCAAGCGGTTCGAAAAGTCGATGAAATAGCCCGCCGCCGACAGCTGCAAACCGCCGCTGCGCACACGCGCGCCGCCCTCCACCGTCTTCGACGTTTCGGGCTTCAGCGTGTTGCGGATGCCGTTGAAGCCATCCTGCGTCGTCGCGAACGGACCGGTCGTCGCCGACGAGACGAAGGCGCGCATGTTTTCGGTATAGCTGGCGAACAGCTCCGCGCCGCCACCCAGGCGATAGACCGCGCCGACCTGCGGCAGGAACCAGTCCTCCGCCTTGATCTTGCCGTTGACCAGCGTGCCGACCAGCAGGTTCGCCTGGTTCTTGACGCGCATGCCCTTCCAGCCGCCGTTCAGCGTCAGGTCGCCGAGCGTCAGCGTATCCGCCACGAAATATTGCAGCGTCTCGGTGTCGTACTTGCCGTTCCACTGCGTACGATAGGCGTTCGACTGGAAATCGCGGGCGTTGCGATCGGGCGTCGTGTTGCTCATCCCATAGAAACGCCGCGCCTGGGTGAAGCTGTTGCTTTCGTACCAGCCGCCGAACTCCAGCCGGTTCGCGCCCGTCTCCAGCGTCAGGCGGGTGATGTTGCCGCCCCGATCGATGCCATATTCGGTGGTGCGGAAGCCGAGCGGCGAGGCGAGGTTATAGGCCGCGGTCGACGCGAGCGGCAGCGGCTGGCCATTGCCGCCGAGCGCGCCGGCCGGCGTCGGCGAATAGGGCGTGATCCACGATCCCTGCCCCTTGTTGTGATGGTAATAAGTGGTCGAGACGATCGACAGCGCGTCGGTCAGCTTGCCGTCGAACGTGACGCCGGCCAGCCAGTCGCGACGCAGGCCCGCCGCGTCGTAATAGGCATCGTCGGCCGTGCCGAACCCGCTCGGCAGGGTGAAGCCCGCGCCGGTCCAGGGCGCGACATACCCCACCGACGATCCATTGTTCGCCGCCTGATAGGCCGCCAGCGTCGCCTGATTCTGGTAGACGCGCGCGATCTGCAGCGCGAGCGGGTAGTTGTCCGAGATATTGTCGTTGTTCAGCCCGCGGCGACGGATGATGTCGAGGCTAAGGTCCTGATAGTCGTTTTCGCGACGGTCGGAATAATCGACGAAGGCGGTGATGCTGCCACGCGATCCCAGATCCTTCATCAGCTTCGCATTGACCTGATGCTGGCGCTGCGAACCGAAGCCCTTCCACTTGTCGGTGGTGAGATAACCGTAGCTGATATAGCCCTTCAGCCCGCCGCCGAGATCACCCGTGTCGAGCCGCGCGAAGCCGCGCCACGTGTTGTTGCTGCCATAGGTGCCGGAGCCGACCAGGTCGAACGTGTCCGACGGCTTGCGGCTGACGAATTCGATCGTACCGCCGAGATTGCTGGTCGATGCGGTGCCGAGCGCACCCGCGCCCTGCGCCACGGTGGTGCTGGCGAGGTTTTCCGAAATCACCGCGCGGCTGATGTGCAGGCCGTTGACGTTGCCGTAGCTCATGTCGCCCAGCGGCACGCCGTCGAGCGTGAAGCCCAGCTGGTTCTGGTTGAAGCCGCGCAGCGATATGCGTGTCGACCATTCATAGGCCCCGAAGGCATCGGCCGACTGGAAGTTCACGCCGGGCAGCTTGGCGATCGCCTTCAGCGGCGACGTGCCGGGGGTCAGGCGCTCCATCTCGATCGCCGACACGGTCTGCACCTGACGCGTCCGGCCGAAGCCGAGCACGACGATGTCGCCCGACGGAGCGTCGGTGGCATCCGTGGCGGCGGGCGTTTCGACCTGCGCCGTCGCGGCGGCATCCGCCGACACGGTCTGCGCCGCGGCATTGCCCGCGACGAGCGCCATCGGCGCGGCACACAGAAGCCATTTGCAAGCGATCATGATGTAGGTCCCCTTTGGCCCATTCGGCCTGTCGGGGCGGCATTGGGCGGCGATCGTTACGGCCGTGCTACAATTCGGCATGCCCGTCATGACGCGTCAAAGACAGTTTCGTGACACCCCCCACCCTTGTTCGGGCCTTGCGCCACGGCGTCATCGAACCGCCGCAGACATGTCACCGATCTGTTGTCGCGGTGCAGCAAAACTGCCGCGAAAGCGCTCTACCGCGCCGCTCAGCCGCATACGTCTTTGCGGTTGTGGGGGAAAAGCCGAACATGATCCGTCCGTCCGTGTCGCTACTGGCCGTAGCCGTCGCATCCGTCAGTCCCGTCGCCGTCCGTGCGCAGCAGGCGCAGACGGCCCCCGCCCCTGCGGACGACACGGCGGATGCCGCCGGGGAGCCCGCCGCCATCGTCGTCACCGGTGGCCGCACGCGTACCGCGGTGGAGCTGCCCGGCACCGAGATGCAGAAAATCCTGCCCGGCGTCAGCCCGCTCAAAGCAATCCAGACGCTGCCCGGCGTGCTGTACGTCACCGCCGACCCGTGGGGGAACAACGAACAGAACGCCCAGATCTTCATCCATGGCTTCGCCGGCAACCAGCTCGGCTATACGATGGACGGCATTCCGCTCGGCGACCAGAGCTACGGCAATTACAACGGCCTGTCGCCGCAGCGCGCGGTGATTTCGGAAAACGTCGGCCGCGTCGTCGTCGCGACCGGCGCGGGCGACCTGGCCACCGCGTCGAACAGCAATTTGGGCGGCACGGTCGAAACCTATTCGTCCAGCCCGCTGTCCACGCTCGGCATTCAGGCCGCGCAGACCGTCGGCAGCTACGACACGTCGCGCACCTTCGTGCGGATCGACACCGGCACCTTCGGCGGCGGTACCAACAGCGCCTATGTGTCGGGCGTCCGCCAGCGGGCCCGCGCCTGGGACTTCAACGGTATTCAGGGCGGCTGGCAGGCGAACGCCAAGTTCGTCCACGATGACAGCCTCGGCAAGCTGACGCTGTACTTCGACTATAACGACATGACGCAGCCGAACGAGGATTCGACGGTCTTCTTCAAGCCCTCGGCCGGCGGCACCGCCAGCGCGACGCAGCTCTACACGCCCTATACCAAGCCGTTCTTCTACCCCGACTTCAACGGCTATCGCACCAATTACCTCAGCGCGCTCGGCAACTCGCCCGCGGCGGAAGGCGGCAATTACCGCAATTATTACTCGGACGCGCAGCGCACCGATTACCTCGCCTACGGCCGGTACGAGGCACGCCTCGCCAAGAACATCACGCTGACCAACACGGCCTATTATCATCACAATGACGGCGTCGGCGTCGTCGCGGGGCCGCTCGGCCAGTCGATCACGACCGCGCAGGCCTATCTCGATCCGGCGTATGCGACCTTGCCCAGCAACTGCCGCTTCACCGCCAATACCAACGGTATCCGCCCGACGAACTGCACTGCGCGCACCGATGCGCAGGCGGCGGCGGCCGGGGCCGCGCTGGTCGCCGCGACGGGCGGGTCGGGCCTGATCACCCGCACCACCGAATATCGCATCGATCGCTGGGGCGTCATCTCCGCGCTCGACCTCGATCTCGGCGCACACAAGATCGAACTGGGCGGCTGGTTCGAACACAACAGCACGACGCAGTGGCGCCGCTGGTATGGCGTCGACGTCAATACGCCGGGCAACAGCACGCCCTACATCCGCCCGCTCTCGGTCGCACAGCCACTGTTCACGCAATATCAGGGCGATGCGAAGATCGAACAGCTCCAGCTGCACCTGCAGGACAGCTGGCAGGCATTCGACCGTCTGCTGATCCAGGCGGGCTTCAAGACCAGCGCGCAATGGGCGACCGGCCGCTTCCCGGTGCAGCCGGTGGTCGGCTCGCTCTCCGGCCTGACCGGCAACCTGCCGCAGGGGCGGATCGACACGCTGCGCTGGTTCCTGCCCGCCGTCGGCGCGACCTATGACGTCAACGGCCACGAACAGCTCTATGCCAACGCGCAGAAGAACCTGCGGCAATATCAGGCCTATCTGGCGGGCGGCGGCGGCCCGTGGTTCACCGGCAGCCAGGCGGCGTTCGACGCCTTCGCGCAGAGCGGCCGGCCGGAAAGCAGCTGGACCTATGAAGCCGGCCTGCGCAGCAACCGCAGCTTCGGCGGCGGCATCGGCTTCAGCGCGCAGGTCAATTACTACCACGTCGACTTCCAGGACCGGCTGCTGGCGATTTCGACCAATCCGGGCGGCATCGCCGGCGGTGCGATCACCGGCGGCACGTCGATCCTGGTCAACGTCGGCAACGTGAAGACCGATGGTGTCGACGCCGCCTTCACGCTGCGCTTCGGCCGTGTCCTGTCGCTGTACAATGCCGCGTCGTACAATCTGTCGAAGTACAAGCGCGACTACACTTCGACCGCCAGCGGTATCGGTGCGGCGACGGACACGTGCATCGGCGGCTATCTGGTCAGCGGCGGCATCGTGCCGACCTGCGGCAAGCAGCTGCCCGGCATTCCCAAATGGATGAACAAGTCGGTCGCGACCCTCTCGCTCGATCCGGTCGAGGTGCAGGTGATCGGCGATTATGTCGGCGCGCGCTACGCGACGTTCAGCAACGATGCGAAGGTGCCCTCCTACTTCCTCACCTCGCTGCGCGTCGCGGCGCGGGTGCCGGAGGGCGTCATCCCGCTGCGCAAGGCGGAGTTGGCGCTCAACGTCACCAACCTGTTCGACAAGAAGGGCATTTCGACCCTCGGTGTCGGCTCGGCGACGAACAATTACTCGGGCTTCCCGATCCCGCCGCGCCAGTGGTTCCTGACGCTGTCGGCCGCCTATTGAGGCCGCCCGCCAGCCAAAAGCAGGCCTTCCTCAGCAGCGCCGATGCACCCCATCGGCGCTGCTTTTCTATGGCTGCATGCCCACCAACCCGACATAACGATATAAAGATATCTTTATATCGCGCTTGACAAATGCCCCGCGATCCTGCCTAAGACGCGGGTCGAGGTTCCCCATCCCAGGCATGGCGATGGGGCTAAGACGGGAAGCCGGTGATGCCCCCTGCGGGCAAAATCCGGCGCTGCCCCCGCAACTGTAAGCGGCGAGCGGCGGTTCCAATTCGTGTCACTGGGCGCTGCACCCGCGCCCGGGAAGGCCGGAACCACCGCGTTGACCCGTGAGCCAGGAGACCTGCCTCCGACGCCATAACGTTCCTCGGACGGGGGTTCCTCCGGTGGATCGCGCTTGACGCGGACGGTCCACGGCGCACGCCATCCGGGCCTCGCTCACGCCTTGCGCGCTCTTCCATGCCCCTGTTCGTCAACAGCAGGTGAGTCATGACGAATAGCGGCTTTACGTTCACCATAAGCAGCATCCCGTTCGACGAGGACTATCGCCCCGCCGACACCACGCGCATCACCACCAATTTCGCCAATCTGGCACGCGGGGAGAGCCGCCGGGACAATCTGCGCAACACGCTGGTGATGATCGACCGGCGCTTCAATTCGCTGATGCATTGGGACAATCCGACGGGTGACCGCTACACCGTGGCGCTCGACATCGTGTCGGCCGCGCTGCGCATCGGCCCCGATGCGCAGGACGAGGCGTTTCCGCTGATCGAAATCCTGCACACGCGTGTCACCGACACGCGCAGCGGCGCGTGCATCGCCGGCATGGTCGGCAACAATTTCTCGTCCTACATCCGCGATTACGACTTCAGCGTCGTGCTGCCCGATCATCTGCGCCAGTCGGGCAACACCGGTGCGCCCGCCCAGTTCGGCGACCTGCACGGCAATCTGTTCAAGCATTTCCTGTCGTCGGACGCCTATCGCGAGCAATTCGACAAGCCGCCGGTCATCTGCCTCAGCGTGTCCAGCAAGCAGGTCTATCACCGCACGACCAACGTCCACCCCATCCTGGGGGTGGAATATGCGGCCGACACGCGTTCGCCCACCGATCTGTATTTTGCGAAGATGGGGATGACGGCGCGCTACTTCATGCCACCGCACAGCGTCGCGCCGCTCGCCTTCTACCATATCGGCGATCTGGTCGACGGCTATACCAACCTAGAACTCGCCAGCACGATCAGCGTCATGGAGACCTTCCAGAAAATCTACCGCCCCGAAATCTACAACGCCAATTCGGCGGCCGCCGCCCGCTATCAGCCCAGCCTGGACGAGCAGGATTATTCGCTGACCCGCATCGTCTACGATCGCGAAGAGCGCAGCCGCCTCGCCGTCGAGCAGGGCCGATTTGCCGAAGCCCATCTCATCAAACCGCATGGCCCCGCGCTGCAGCGCTGGTCGGCGACCTGCGGCCTGTGATCGCCCCGAACGCGAAGGTATCCTGATCATGACGACACTCCTGCCGACGACCACCGCGGGCAGCCTGCCCAAACCGGCCTGGCTCGCCCAACCCGAAACGCTCTGGTCGCCGTGGCGGCTGGAGGGCGACGACCTGACCACGGGCAAGCAGGACGCGCTGCGCCTCGCGGTCGACGACCAGCGACAGGCGGGGATCGACATCGTCGGCGACGGCGAACAGACGCGCCAGCATTTCGTCACCACGTTCATCGAACATCTGGACGGCGTCGATTTCGAACAGCGCGAGACGGTACGCATCCGCAACCGCTATGACGCCAGCGTTCCGACCGTCGTTGGTGCGGTGTCGCGCCCCGCGCCGGTCTTCGTCGACGATGCCCGCTTCCTGCGCGCGCAGACCCGCCAGCCGATCAAATGGACGCTGCCCGGGCCGATGACGATGATCGATACGCTCTACGACGCGCATTATCGCAGCCGCGAAAAGCTGGCCTGGGAATTTGCCTGCATCCTCAACGAAGAAGCCCGCGAGTTGGAAGCGGTCGGCGTCGATATCATCCAGTTCGACGAACCTGCGTTCAACGTCTTCTTCGACGAAGCGAACGATTGGGGCATCGCCACGCTGGAACGCGCCGCGCAAGGGCTGACGGCGAAAACCGCCGTCCACATCTGCTATGGCTACGGCATCAAGGCGAACACCGACTGGAAGAAGACGCTCGGGTCCGAATGGCGGCAATATGAGCAGACCTTCCCCAATCTGCAGGCCTCGACGATCGATATCGTCTCATTGGAATGCCAGAATTCGCGCGTGCCCATGGACCTGATCGAACTCATCCGCGGCAAGACGGTGATGGTCGGCGCGATCGACGTCGCGACGGATCGCGTGGAAACACCCGAAGAGGTCGCGGACACGCTGCGCAACGCGCTGCGCTTCGTCGATGCGGACAAGCTTTACCCCGCCACCAATTGCGGCATGGCCCCCCTGTCGCGCGGCGTCGCCCAGGGCAAGCTGCACGCGCTGGCGGCAGGCGCCGCGATCGTCCGCGCGGAAGTGTCGGCCTGATCATCCGGCACCGGGCTGACGGCGTCCGTCAGCCCAGTCCCTGCGACATCGCCCATTGGCGGAACAGCTCCGGCCATGCCGCCGCCGGCTTGCCGGCCGCGCGGCGCAGGCCGAAGCCGTGGCCGCCTTTCGCAAACAAATGAGTTTCCACGGAGACGCCCGCCGCCTTCAGCGCCGCGCGCATCGCCAGCGTGTTGTCGACGGCCACCGCATCATCGTCTTCGGCATGGACCAGAAAACAGGGCGGCGTATCGCGACGGACGTTCGCGGCCGGACTGTGCGCCGTCTCGAGTGCGGGCGAGGGATCGGGCCCGAGCAAGCGCGCCCGCGACCCCGCATGGGCGAGCGGCGGCGTCATCGACTGGACGGCATAGAGGAGTGCGGCGACGTCGGGCCGGGCGGACAGCCGGTCCGCCGCATCGACCGGCGCGTAGGTCGACCGGGCGAAGCGCGTCGCCAGGTCGCCGCAGACGTGGCCACCCGCCGAAAAGCCCATCGCCGCGACGCGATCCGGGCGGATGCCATAGGTATCGGCCCGCGCGCGGATCAGGCGCATCGCGCGCTGCGCGTCGGACAGCGCGACGTCGGGGCCTGCCGCCCACCCCTCGCCTGGCAGGCGATAGAACAGGACGAAGACCGTATAGCCTCGCTCCGCGAGCCAGCGGCCGATCTCATAGCCTTCCTTGTCGACGACGACCCAGCGATAGCCGCCGCCGGGCATCACCAGCACCGCGCTGCCATTCGGCACGCGGGGCCGGAAGACGACGAGCCGCGGCCGGGTGATGCCATGGACCGCGCGGTCGCGGACCGCCGGATCCGTGCTGCGCTCGTCGATCACCTCTTTGGGCGGCGTCGCGGGCATACCGGGGGCGCCGCCCGGCCATAACAGGATGGTTTCGGACGGATCGGCGGGGCCCACCCCCGCCGCGGGGCGGCGCGCGCGCGTCGATGCCGCCATGCCAGCCGCCGCCAGCGTTCCGAGCAATGCCTGACGGCGATCGATGCCAGCCACCCGCATATCCTCCATCAACGCGTGCGCCGGCGTTGATGACCGGCGCACCCACCCCCTCACATCTTGAAGCGCGCGCCGATCAGCACCGTTCGACCGAAGTGATTGTATTCGTAGTTCCGGTTGGCATCGAGATCGGTGTAGCGATCGCGATACTCGTCGGTCAGGTTGGTGCCCTCGAGCGACAGTTCGACATTCGGCGTCAGCTTGTAGCGGACGGAGGCATCGACGTTGATCGTCGAATTATAACCTTCGAAGATGTTGCCGGTGCCGCTGTTGGCATCGATATACGGCCCACGATAGCTGATCGACCCGCGCGCCGAGAACTTGGCGTCCTCATAGTAGAGCGTGCCGTTATACTGCCGCTTCGACAGACCGAACAAGGTCGCGTTGCGCGTCGAGCTGACGAGCGGCCCGAACGAGCAGGCCGCCGCTGGCGTGGCTCCCGGCACGCAAGCCGACACCGCCGGACCCTGTACCAGATAGTTCGCGTTCGAATCGACGAAGGTCGCGTTGGCGAGCACGCCGAAATTCTTGAGGAAGCCCGGCAGGAACTTGAACGTCGCCTGCAGCGCGATCTCCGCGCCCTTCAGCGAAGCGCCCGTGCCGTTCACCGTGGTGGTGATCGTCCAGATCGGCTGTGCCTGCTGCGCCGGGTTGAGCGCCGCGGGCGAAGACGCCGCGAGCACCGAGGTTGGCAGGCCGGTCGAGGTGAAGGTCGCGTTGGTGATCGACTGCGAGACCGGGAAGCTTTCAACGTTTTTCTTGAACAGCGCCACCGACAGGATCGACTGCGGCGCGAAATACCACTCCGCTGCGAGGTCGTAAGCGGCGGCACGGAACGGATTGAGCTGCGGATTGCCGAACGACACGCGATAGTTGAAGCCGTCGGCCGAACCGCCGGGCGTCAGATTACCGAGCGTCGGGCGCGTCATCACCTTGGCGGCGGAGGCGCGCAGGATCAGCTTCTCGGTCGGGAACAGCGCGAGGTTCACCGCCGGCAGCCAGTCGTCATAGTCGCGCTTCACCGTCACGACCGCACCCGAGTTGATGCCCGTCGATCCCTGGGCGGTGTGCGCGTAGCGCATGCCTGCGTTTAGCGCGTAGCGGAGGCCGGCGAGTTCGCCCTTCGCATCGACCTGGAAATAGCCTCCGCTCACCTCTTCGGTCACGCTGCGGTTGTCGCCGACGACCAGCGTCGGCGTACGGCTATACAGCTTGGTGTAGGCGGTGGCGGCATCGAGGTTGGGAACCAGCCATTGCGTCGTCGTGCCCGACGGCTGGCCCGCATTGCCGAGCGTGAACAGCTCGCTGAGCGCGGGCGTCACCTGATAGCCGTAGACGGCGTTGGGACCGAACGCGCTGGTCGGCGAACAGGTGATGGTGCCCAGCACCAGGTCCGTTCCGCCATTGCCGCAGATCGCCGTATCGCGCTGGAACGAGACGCTGTCGAAATCGAAACGACGGTACATGCCGCCGAGCTTCAGCGTATAGCCTTCGGCGACGTCCCATTCGGTCCGCAGCTGAGCGGTGCGGAACTTATTGGTCACGGTGGACGGGCGATCGCGGATTTCGGCGAGCTGGAAGTTCGCCGGATCGGTGACGCTCGTGCCGAAGCTAAGAAGCGGCGTGCGGCTGTTGGTGTAATCGAACTTGTAGCCCTGCGCGTCGCGATCGTCGAACACGACGGTAGTTTCCACCGGAATGTCGGCGGTCGACTTCGAGAAGCCGCCGAGCACCGTGAAGCGGAACGTGTCCGTCACGTCCTGATCCCAGCTGCCGCCAAGCTGGTAGAATTCCGTCTCCGATTGACGCTTGTAATGCTCGGTCCGCACCCACGCGTCGTTGAGCGTGCCTGAGACGAGGTTGTTCTTCGAATCGTACACGGGGTTGATGAGGTCGATCGAACGCTCGTTGGAACGCAGCAGCACCTCCGCCCATTTCTCTTCGCGCGTTTCCTTGAAGCGCGAATAGAGGCCGTCGATCGAGACCTTGGTTGCCTCCGACGGCGCCCATTGGACGCTGCCGGTGACCCCCAGACGCTCGCGGCCGTGGAATACTTCGCCATAGCGCGGGATGCGCGGGTGGAAGGCGAGCGCCGCCTGGTCGCACGCTGCGCTGGATCGGTAGAAGCCGCCCGCATTGGCGACAGGGGTCGTGCCGGTGTTGCTGTTATAGAAGCACGGCGTGCCGTTGACCGAATCGAACCGTGCCTGCGCCCAGCGCACCGTGTTGTTGCCGAGTTCGAGATTGTCGGTCTTCTGATACGCCGCCGATACCGACGCGCCGAACGTGCCGTCGGGCGATTTGTACGACAGCAGCCCGGCGAGGCGCGGCCGCGTGTTCTTGCTGAGATCGTTGTAGCTCGCCTGCGCCGACAGCACGCCGGTGAAGCCCGTCTTGCCGCCCAGCGGGTTGCCGGTGTTGAGGTCTACGACCGCGCCCAGTGACCCTTCGTCCAGCGACGCTTCCGCCGTCTTGTGGACAACGATCGAGTTGAAGAGCTCCGAGGCGAAGACGTTGAAGTCGAAGGCGCGATCACGGTTCGATGAGGCGCCGTCGGTCGAGGTCGCCACCGTCTCCAGGCCGTTGACGCGCACGCGGGTGAACTGCGCGCCAAGACCGCGGACGGTGATCGCGCGGCCTTCGCCGGCGTCGCGCTGGATCGAGATGCCGGGAATGCGCTGCAGCGATTCCGCGAGGTTCTGGTCTGGGAACTTCGCGATGTCTTCGGCGACGATCGCATCGACCGAAGACACCGATTCGCGCTTAACATTCAGCGCGGCGTCAAGGCTGCGGCGGAAACCGGTGACGACGATATCGGGCGCGGCGCCGTCGCCGTCCTGCTGCGGTGCGGTCACCGCCGCGCCGTCCGCGGCCTGCGGCGTCGCTTCCGTCGTCGTCGGCACGACGGCGGTCTGGGCGGGGGACGGATCGGTGTGGGTCGGCGTTCCCGGTGACGCGGTGGCCGGGATCTGCGCCGCCTGCGCCAGCGCTGCACCCGGCATCGCCAGCGCCAGGATCAGCGCGCCCGCAGAAATCCCGCGCAACTGCCCTGCGCGCACCGTCTTCCGTATCGCAACACCGTTCGCCATCTTGCTCTCCCCTGCGGCGAAACCGCACTGACACCGGTTACGGACACGAACGGTGTGACCGGAACCGGATTCATGATGAGGAGGGCCTTTTGCCGCGGATTTTCCGCGCGCCGTCTCGATCCTCCCCGGACATCGCAGGTCTTCGCCTGCTGATCCACGTCGTGTGTGCGTCCTGTGGTAACCGGTGTCAACAGCCTTTTTGGCTGATGCCTGTTAGTCTTGCGCCGATGTGGCGTGGTCGCGTCAGGTGCCGGGCTGGATGTAGGGCACGCGCGCGAACAGCTCGCGCTGCCAGCGGCGGGGATCGTTCTCGACGCGTGATTTGGCGTCGAAGATCATCGTCGCGCGGCGGCCCAGGTCATAGGCCGGCCAGGGTGCAAGGCCGGTGCGATTGGGCGTACCGGTCCGCGCGAAGGTGACGAAGCGCTCCTGCATCGCCGCACTCGCCGCACGGGCGTCGGCAGCCTGCCCCGTCTGCGATCCGGTCGCCCCCAGCGTGCCGAACACCAGCGGGATATCCATCGTATGGAAAGCACCGCGACGCGGATCGGTCCGCGAAGTGAAATCGACCTGGTAGACGAATCCGGGCACGCCCGCCGCCGCCCGCGCCTCCGCCTCGATCACCTGCCCGCGCCAGCTGCGTCCCGCGGTCGTCGCATCGTAGAAGACCTGCGTCGGCGACCAGGTCGGAAAATGCGCGCGATATTGCGCGACGACCCATTCGGGCAGGATGTCGATCTTGAGTTCGGGCGCCATCCGGTCGGCGAGATTGTCCCAGCTCAGCCCCCGTAGCGTTGGCGAATCGGGCGACAGGAAGCCGCGCGTTTCGTCATGGACGTTGCCGAGCATCATCGGGATGCCGTTGCCGATCGGATTGGCGTCGGGCCAGAACGGGTGACGGGTCAGCCAGTGCATGTCGAGCACCGGCCCGAAATAGAGCCCGCCGCCCAGGATCGGATCGCGTGTGTCGAGCGCCTCCACCAGCCGCTGCGTCGGCACCGCCAGCACCGCCGACAGGTCGTGTTCGGGCACGCGCAGCGCGGCCAGATAGGCGCGGGCGCGCTCGGTCGCGTGCAGCGGACCCGAGGCGGTCACCTGCTGTCCGCTCATCGTCGCAGCGCGGTGGAACAGGCCGCGCGCGGCGGGCATGCCCATCAGCGTCGCGATCTTCGCGCCCCCACCCGACTGGCCGAAGACCATCACCCGCCCCGGATCGCCCCCGAAGGCGGCGATATTGTCGCGCACCCATTGCAGCGCCAGGATCAGGTCGAGCTGCCCGACATTGCCGCTATCGGCAAAGCGCGAGTCGAACCGCGCGAGGTAGAGATAGCCCAGCGCGTTGAGGCGGTGGTTGACGGTCACGACCACCACATCGCCGCGCGCCGCCAGCGCCTGCCCGTCGTTGAGCGGATCGGTGACGCTGCCGTTCGAATAGGCCCCGCCGTGGATGTAGAGCATCACCGGCTTGCGCGCGCGGGGATCGGCCTCCTCGGTCCAGATGTTGAGGTACAGGCAGTCTTCGTCCTGCGGGCCATAGGGGCCGCGCTGCGGACAGACGGGCCCGAAGGCGTCCGCCGCGATGGTCTGGCCGGGCGCTGCGAAGGCGACCGGCGCGCGGAACCGTGGCGCGGTGCCGTAGCGGATACCACGAAACGCGCGCACACCGCCGTCGCGCGTGCCGATGAAATTGCCCACGCGCGTACGAACCGCGCCCGGCGGCGCGGCCCCCGTCGCCGCGCTCGCGAGCAGAGCGGCGCTCCCGCCGATCGCCGCCCGCCGCGTCCAGCCCTCAGCGCCGGACATCGAGCCCGCCGGCCAGATAGGCGTCGAGATCGGCCTGGCGGAACAATGCGGCGTCCCCGGGCAGCGAGTGTTTGAGCGCGGCGAGCGCCAGTCCCGTGCGCGCGGCGTCAGCGATCCCCGCGCCCGTCTCCAGCGCGTGCAGCACGCCGGCGGCAAAGGCGTCGCCGCCGCCGATCCGGTCGACGATGCCGGCAAGCACCACTGTCTCGGTCTGCGCCGTGTCGTCGCGCGTGTCGATCCGCGCCGACAGGTGGTGCAGGTCGACATGCTCAACCTCGCGCGCGGTCGATGCGATCGTCTGAAGGCGGGGGAAAGCGGCAAAGGCGGCCTCGCTTGCAGCCCGGCGACGATCTTCGCCCTCACCCGCAAAATCGTCCCGGCCCAGCAGCAGCGCGATGTCGCGATGGTTGCCGAACATCAGGTCGGCGTGCGCGACGATGCCCGACAGGATCGCGCGCGGATCGCCGTTCCAGCGCGCCCACAATTTGCCGCGCCAATTGCCGTCGAACGAAATCGCGATGCCGCGTGCCGACGCCGCCTCGACCGCAGCAAGCGCGCTTTGCGCCGGGACCGGGCCGAGCGCAGGGGTGATGCCCGACAGATGCAGCCGGGTGACGCCGGCGAGCAGCCTGTCCCAGTCCCAATCCGCCGCCGACGCCTCGGCGAAGGCAGAGCCGGCGCGGTCGTACAGCACTTCGGTTGCCCGCAGGCCCGCGCCCGATGTGACGAAATACAGCCCCATCCGGTCGCCGCCGCAGGCGATGCCGGACGTGTCGACGCCATGCCCGCGCAGGGTGGCGATTGCGGCGCGCCCCAGATCGTTGTCCGGTACGCGGCTGGCGAACCGCACGTCGTGCCCCAGCCGCGCGAGCTGCGTCGCGACATTGGCCTCCGCCCCCGCAACCCAGACGTCGAGCCGCGGCGTCTGCATCAGCAACTCGCGCCCCGGGGGCGACAGGCGCAGCATGATCTCCCCGAAGGCAAGCAGCCGGCTCATCGCGCCAGCCACCCGCCATCGACGGCGAGGATATGGCCCTGGACGTACGCCGCGGCGTCGGAGGCGAGGAACACGGCTGCGCCGCCGAGGTCGGCGGCATCGCCCCAGCGCCCCGCCGGAATGCGATCGAGGATCGCGGCGTTGCGCGCTTCGTCGGCTTGCAGCGCGGCGGTGTTGTTGGTCGCAATGTATCCCGGCGCGATCGCATTCACGCTCAGCCCATGCTTCGCCCATTCGTTGGCGAGCAGCTTGGTGAGGCCCCCGATCCCCGACTTCGACGCGGTATAGCTCGGCACGCGGATGCCGCCCTGGAAGGTCAGCATCGAGGCGATGTTGATAATTCGCCCCCTGCCCTGCGCGATCATGTGGCGCCCGGCGGCCTGGCAGAGGAAGAACACCGACTTCAAATTGGTGTCGACCACCGCATCCCAATCCGCTTCGGTGAAGTCCACCGCATCGGCGCGGCGGATGATGCCGGCATTGTTGACCAGAATGTCGAGCCCGCCGAGTCCCGCCACCGTCTCGTCGACGATGCGCTGTACAGGCGCGATGCTCGACAGGTCAGCCGACACGATCAGCGCCCGGCGGCCGAGATCGCGGATCGCGGCGGCGGTATCTTCGGCCGGGGTGCGCCCGACCAGCGCGACGTCCGCGCCCGCTTGCGCCAGCGCGATCGCGATCGCCTGCCCGA
>Ga0209816_1000049_pt1 | contig 92193 bp, 74 predicted proteins | sample CoawatmetaG01DNA_FD_187509 | JGI IMG/M metagenome (GOLD analysis project Ga0209816, IMG submission 187509) | Marine microbial communities from the West Antarctic Peninsula - Coastal water metaG017-DNA (SPAdes) (version 2) | ecosystem: Environmental > Aquatic > Marine > Coastal ...
GCCCTGCCGCAGGCGATGGTCTCGGTGAGACTCCCTTCCCTCCCCCATCCCCTCCCGCCTGCGGGAGGGGCGTGCTGTTAGGCCATCGTCGGAATCACGAACGCGTTCTCGCCCGTGGCGGAGCCATCGGGCCAGCGCTGCGTCACGGTCTTCACCTTGGTCCAGAAGCGGACGCCCTCCATGCCGTGCTGGTTCACGTCGCCGAACGCGGATCGCTTCCAGCCGCCGAAGCTGTGATAGGCCACCGGCACCGGGATCGGCACGTTGATGCCCACCATCCCCACCTCGACCCGCGCCGCGAATTCGCGCGCGGCGTGGCCGTTGCGGGTGAAGATGGCGACGCCATTGCCATATTGATGCTCGCTCGGCAGGCGCACCGCCGTCTCGAAGTCGGGCGCGCGGACGATCTGCAGGACCGGACCGAAGATTTCCTCGCGATAGCTCTGCATGGCGGGCGTCACCCGGTCGAACAGCGACGGGCCGATGAAGAAGCCCTCCTCATAGCCTTGCAGCTTGAAGCCCCGCCCGTCTACGACTAGCTCCGCGCCTTCATCGACGCCGGTCTGGATCCAGTCCTCGACACGGCGTTTGTGCGCGGCATTCACCACCGGACCATAATGCGCCTGCGCATCGGTCGAGACGCCGACCCGCAGCGCGTCGATCGCCGGGATCAGCTTTTCGCGCAAGGCATCCGCCGTCTTGTCGCCCACCGGCACCACGACCGGCAGCGCCATGCACCGCTCGCCCGCCGAGCCGAAGGCCGCGCCAGACAGGTCGGCGACCACCTGGTCCAGATCGGCGTCGGGCATGACGATGCCGTGGTTCTTGGCCCCGCCCATCGCCTGGACGCGTTTGCCCGCCGCGACCCCGCGGCTGTAGACATAGTGCGCGATGTCGGACGATCCGACAAAGCTGACCGCGCCGATCGCCGGATGATCGAGGATCGCGTCGACCATCGCCTTGTCGCCGTGCACGACCTGCAGGATACCCTCGGGCGCCCCCGCTTCGCGCATCAGTTCGGCGAGGCGCACCGGGACGGACGGGTCGCGCTCGGACGGCTTCAGAATGAAGGCGTTGCCGCAGGCGATGGCGACGCCGAACATCCACATCGGGATCATCGCGGGGAAGTTGAACGGGGTGATCCCCGCCCCGATGCCGACCGGCATCCGCATCGAATAGACGTCGATGCCGGGCCCGGCCCCTTGGGTATATTCGCCCTTCAGCGCATGGGGGATGCCGCAGGCGAACTCGATCACCTCCAGCCCGCGCTGGATGTCGCCCTTGGCATCGGCGATCACCTTGCCATGTTCGGAAGAGAGCAGGTGCGCCAGCGCGTCCATATTCTGCTCGACCAGTTCCTTGAACCGGAACAGCACGCGCGCCCGGCGTTGCGGATTGGTCGCGGCCCAGCCGGGTTGCGCGGCTTGCGCGGCAGAGACGGCGCGGTCCAGCAAAGCGGCATCGCCAAGCGCAACCCGGGCCTGGACCTGGCCGCTATTGGGGTCGAAGACATCGCCCAGACGGGCGTTCGAGGTGTCGATTGCGGTCTCGCCGCCAGCGACCAGATGGTCGATCACGCGCATAATCTCTCCTGTCCCGGGTCTGATGCCCGACTCTCGACATTGTAATTATATTGCTCTGCATTGAAATCCAAGATGGGTCCTCAGAAAAGCGACCAAGCCGCCCGCCGCTACGTCAGACCGCCGGACGCCACCGCCAGGCGACGCCCGACGCGACCAGCGCCGCCACCGATGCCATCAGCAGGGCGCGCGTGCCCCAGAGCGGAAATACCCAGGCGCCGAGTCCCGCGCCGACCAGGAAACCGCTCCACAAAACCAGATAGGGCACCCAGTCCCAGGCCTGTCGCCCGGCGATCGCCTGCGCCAGATGCTGGCCGATCTTGACCAGCGTGCCGGTCATATAGGTGACGCCGATGCTGACCTCTCCGCCGCGTTCGAACGTGGCGTTGGCTGCCCCCATGGCCACGACCATGGCAGGCGCGGTCGCCCCGCCCCAGAACGCGACGCCGCCCAGCAGGATCGCGACGAACAACAGGACCACCGCCTGGCCTGCGACGGGCAGGATCAGCCGGATCAGCGTTCCGACCACGACTCCGCCGACGAACAGGAGGAGCAAGGTCGCCAGGATCGCGGCCCCGCCCGGCATGTCGCCAAAGGGCGAGATCAGGCGGACGGCCAGCATCGTGCCGTTCCCGCTCATGAACGAGACAAAATAGCCACCCAGATGCTGAAAGCCGATCGCGTCAACATAACCCGCCATCATGGCGAGCCCCGCCGCCAGCGGCCAGGTGCGTCGGTCGGATCGGATCATGGCATCGGTCTATCACGCAGGTCGTCGCCATGGCCACCGTCATGGCTCGGCGAGTGCGCCATAAAAATCATCTTGGCGGGATCGGAGCGCGCGGCGGGGCGTTGGGGCGGCTCATGATTGGGCACGTGGTCGGACGAGCATGGGATGGGAAAGCGGAATGGCGGGTGCTCTGGTGGAAATCTGGCTGACCGTCTCGGCGCTGTCCTCGTTGCTCATCGTCCTGATCGCGATCGGGCATAGCGACCTCCGGCGGGAACGACGCCTTCGTCCCCGGACGGCGCGCACCAAGCAATCACCTGCGCACACACCTCATCCGCGATCCCGCCAAACCGGCCGGTAGGTCGGATCGAACTTCAGTGAATCTTTGTCCCCCTCCCAAAGGGAGAGGGAAAAGCAAGGCTGTGACAGATTTCGAGAGGCCTTCGGAACTCCCTATCCGTCCGTCAGAACAGGTGCATCAGCCGGTCCAGCAGGCCAGGGCGCCGCGACCGCATGGCCATATAGCGCGCCCGATCCTCGGCCGCCCGGCGATAAAGGGCGTCCAGCCGCTGTTCGCGCGGCATGTCCGAAATCCGCGGTGGCGGCATGTGACTGGCCATAAAACACCCTCCCTCTGTCGAACCGTTCGAATCGAACGACGAACCGTGACTTTTGTTCCAAAACACGTGACAGTCCGGTCATAGCCGCCCGCTGCCGGCAAGCCGTTGAAATGCATGGATCGTCCCGCATCCAAGGGCGCTCGCCCCCTGCCGATCCGCCTCGATCATGAACGTCTCGTAAGGTTCCCGTAAGGGATGCGTCAGGGATTTCCTCCTATCGGCCGAAGATACATTCAGCCCTTCGCGCCGAAAGAAGACGATGCACGTCAATCCTGCCGACGAAACGCTACCCGAAACCCGCCGCCTGTCCTCCGCACAGCAATGGCGCTGGGTAGGGATGGCGGCCGCCGTGGTGATCGGCGTGCTGATCCTCATCACGGTCATCGGCAAGCTGACCCACAAGGAAGAGGTTCCCCCGCCCCCGCCCCCGCCGGGCACGCTGCGCCTGTCCAAGGATCAGCTGGATGCGATGCCGACGATGCGCGTCGGGCTGGGCGCATCGGGTGACCAGACGATGGCGACCGGGGCGATCACGGTCGATGCCACCCGCTCCACGCCGGTGCTGATGCCCTATGCGGGCCAGGTCGTCCGCGTACTCGCCGATGCGGGCCAGGTGGTGCGCCAGGGCCAGCCGCTGCTCCTGATCAAGACCAGCGACTTCGTGGATGCCCGTGCGGGGCTGTTCTCGGCGCGCGCGGCCTATCAGAATGCGCAGGCGCAGCTGATCGCGGCGCAGCGCAACGCCGACCGCCAGCAGCAGATCTATGAGACCGCCGGCGGCGCGCTGAAGGATTATCAGCAGGCCAAGGCCGACCTCGCCGCCGCGCAGGCGACCGCACGCACCGCCGCCGCCTCGCTGGGCGCGGCACGCGACAAGCTGGCCATCCTCGGCAAGTCGCAGGGCGAGATCAACCGGCTGGAGAATGTCGGCGAGGTTTCCGGCATCCATGACATCACCACGCTGCACGCGCCGATCAGCGGCGTCGTCGCCTCGCGCGATGTCGCGCCCGGCCAATATGTGTCGCAGGGCGGCGACAAGCCGGTGATGACGATCACCGACCCGTCGCGCGTCTGGCTGGTCGCGCAGGTGGCCGAGAGCGATGCCGAGAATGTCCGCGTCGGCGATCCCGTCGAGGTGACGACGCCCGCCATTCCCGGCCGCGTCTTCCACGCGACCATCGACCTGGTCGGCGCCGCGCTCGACCCGCAGACCCACCGCCTGCCCGTCCGCGCCTCAATTCCTAACCCGGACAAGGCGCTGAAGCCGCAAATGTTCGCCAGCTTCGCGATCAAGCACATGAACGCAGGCGAGGCGATCCGCGTCCCCGCCGCCGCCGTCATCCATGAAGGCGACAATGCGCGCGTCTGGATCATGCGTCCCGACGGTCTGCTGGTCGCGCGCGACGTGCAGACCGGCGACTCCGCGAACGGCCTCGTCACCATCACCTCCGGCCTTAAGCCGGGCGAGAAGATCGTCACCTCGGGCGCGCTGTTCGTCAACGAAGCGGGGATCGGCGAATAATGAACCGCATCGTCGACTTTGCGCTGCGTCAGCGACTGCTGATCGTCGGCCTGTTCTTCGCGATGATCGTCGCTGGCGTCATCGGCTTCATCAACCTCAACATCGAAGCTTATCCCGACCCCGTCCCGCCGATGGTCGAGGTCATCACCCAGACCCAAGGTCTGTCGGCCGAGGAGATGGAGCGCAACGTCACCATCCCGATCGAGGTCCAGATGGCGGGCATCCCGCATCTGACCGCGATCCGTGCGATCAGCCTGTTCGGTCTGTCGGACATCAAGATCCAGTTCACCTACGATTACACCAACGAACAGGCACGCCAGCAGGTCATCAACCGCCTGTCGCAGTTGCCGCCGCTGGCCGGTGGCGCGCAGCCGACGCTGTCGCCGACCTCGCCGGTGGGCGAGATCTATCGCTATCGCATCGCCGCGCCCAAGGGCTATTCGGTGATGGACCTGAAGACGCTGCAGGACTGGGTGCTCCAGCGCCGCTTCAAGCGGATTCCGGGCGTGATCGACGTGACCGGCTGGGGCGGCAAGCTGCGCGCCTATGACGTGGTCATCGACCAGAATCGCCTGAACGCCCATGGCGTGACCGTGGCGCAGGTGCTGGCGGCGCTGTCCAAGAGCGACGGCAATGTCGGCGGCCAGACGATCAACTTCGGCGAACAGGCCGCGATCGTGCGCGGCATCGGCCTGATCCAGTCGCCCGACGCGATCCAGAATGTCTTGGTCGGCGAGGCGGGCGGCGCGCCCGTGCTCATCAAGGACGTGGCGACCGTCAAGGTCGGCAATGCGCCGCGCATGGGCATCGCCGGGTACAACAACGACGATGACATCGTGCAGGGCATCGTCCTGATGCAGCGCGGTGCCCAGTCGATGCCGACGATCAAGGCCGTGCAGGCCGAGGTCGCCAACATCAACAATTCGGGCATCCTGCCGCCGGGCGTGCATCTGGAGCGGATCTATGACCGCTCGGACCTGATCAACCTGACCATCCACACCGTCATGGAAAACATGGTGGTGGGCATCCTGCTGATCTTCGCGCTACAGTGGCTGTTCCTCGGCAATCTGCGCTCGGCGATCATCGTGGCGGCGACCATCCCGTTCGCCCTGGCCTTCGCGATCCTGATCCTGGTGCTCCAGGGCGAGAGTGCGAACCTGTTGTCGGTCGGTGCGCTCGACTTCGGTCTGGTCGTCGATGCGTGCGTCATCATGGTGGAGAATATCTTCCGCCACATGGTCGAGCGTTCGGCGGCCGTGGAGAACGGCCAGGGCCGCTACACCATGGCCAGCCGCTTCGGCGCGGTGCTGGGCGCCTCGTCCGAGGTCAGCCGCGGCATCTTCTTCGCCGCTGCCATCATCATCGCAAGTTTCCTGCCGCTATTCACCCTAACCGGGGTGGAAGGTCACATCTTCGGCCCGATGGCCAAGACCTACGCCTATGCCATCACCGGCGGCCTGCTGGCGACCTTCACCGTCGCGCCGGTCCTGTCGACGCTGCTGCTGCCGGACAAGCTGGCCGAGACCGAGACGTTCATCGTCGGCCGCTTGCGCCGCGTCTATGAACCCGCTGCGTCCTTTGCGCTGCGCAACAAGATCGTGACGATCGGCGGCGCAGTGCTGATGATGGGCCTGGCATTCGTCGGCGTGCGGTCGCTGGGCATCGAGTTCCTGCCGCACCTTGAAGAAGGCAATATGTATATCCGCGCCACCCTCCCCTCCTCGATCAGCCTCGAGGCGGGCGAGAAGGTGACCAACGAGGTGCGCAAGATCATCGCGTCCTATCCGGAGACCACGGCGGTGCTGTCCGCCCATGGCCGCCCGGACGACGGCACCGACGCGACCGGCTTCTTCAACGTCGAATTCTTTGTCCCGCTGAAGCCGTTCGACACCTGGCCGTCGGGCATGACCAAGGAGAAGCTGATCGACGAACTGTCGACCAAGCTCGCCAAAAAATATCCAGGCGTCGACTTCTCCTTCTCGCAGATCATCGAGGATAACGTCGAGGAAGCCGCTTCGGGCGTGAAAGGCGCCAATTCGATCAAGCTGTTCGGCCCCGATCTGGTCACGCTGGAAAAGCTGGCCAACCAGATCAAGGCGCAGATGGCCAAGGTGAAGGGCATCGAGGATCTCGGCGTGTTCGAGATCCTGGGCCAGCCGACCGTGCGCATCGACGTCGATCGCGCCAAGGCCGCCCGCTATGGCCTGACGCCCGACGACATCAACCAGACGGTGGCCGCCGCCATCGGTGGCCAGTCGTCCGCCGATCTGTACGAACCCGGCACCGACCGCCACTTCCCGATCATCGTGCGGTTGCAGCCCGCCCAGCGCGACTCGCTGGAATCGGTGCGCAACATCACCATCGGCGCGCCTTCGCCCGACGGCAACGGGACCATCCAGGTGCCGCTGTCCGAGGTCGCCAACGTCAAGCTGACCAGCGGTGCCTCGTTCATCTATCGCGAGCATCAGGAACGCTACGTCCCGATCAAGTTCTCGGTGCGCGGCCGCGACCTGGGCGGCGCGGTCGAGGAGGCGCGCGCGCGGATCAACCAGAATGTCCACCTGCCGCCGGGTTATCACCTGGAATGGGCGGGAGAGCTCGACAACCTGAAGAACGCCATCGCCCGGCTGGAGATCGTGGTGCCGATCAGCCTCGTGCTCATCCTGCTGCTGCTCTACGCCAATTTCGGATCGATGCGCGACAGCCTGCTTGCCTTCTCCGCGATCCCGATGGCGATCGTGGGCGGCGTGCTGGCCCTGGCCCTGACCGGCACGGCGTTCAGCATCTCGGCGGCGATCGGCTTCGTGGCCTTGTTCGGCATCGCGGTGATGGACGGGATTCTGGTCGTCACCACGTTCAACAATGCGATCGACGAGGGTGCGCCGCGCGAGAATGCGCTCGCGACCACCGTCAAGAACAGCCTGCGCCCGGTCGTCATGACCTGTCTGGTGGCCGCCATCGGCCTGTTGCCCGCCGCGCTCTCGCACGGCATCGGCAGCCAGGTGCAGAAGCCGCTGGCGCTGGTCGTGGTCGGCGGTATGACGTTGGCCCCGCTGCTGATCCTGCTGGTCCTGCCGGTGCTGATCAGCCGCTATTCGACCCGCCTGCCCCTGTCGCAGCGCAAGAAGAAGCATGACCCGATGGTCGACGACCAGGGCGATACCACCTCTGACACTGTCTCCGACTCTGGGGTCCCGGCATGAAGCGTTTCCTGACCCTGCCGCTGCTGGCGTGCGTTTCGGCCTGCGCAGTCGGCCCGCATGACCTGGACGCCCATGCCAGCCTGCCGCCGCTGACCCCGGCGCCGGTGATCGCGCCCACCAGCGGCCCGGCGCAGACGGTGTCCGCCACCATCGCGCCCGAGTGGTGGCACGCCTTCGGCAATGCTCAACTCGACGCGCTGGTCGCCGAGGCGCTGGCGCATAACAACGACGTCGCGGTGGCCGAGGCCTCGCTGCGTCAGGCGCAGGAACAGGCGCGCGCGACGCGTGGCTCGCTGCTGTTCCCGCAAGGGGGCGTGAACTACCAGGCGCAGCGGACCCGCGTGTCCAACGCGCTGTCCCCGGCGGTCGCCGACCAGAACCAGCAGCTCTACACGCTGCACACCGCCCAGGTCAGCGTCTCCTATGACGTCGACGCGTTCGGCGGCAACCGGGCGCAGGTCCGCTCCGCCGCAGCGCGCGCCGAAGTGGAGCGACACCAGCTGGATGCCGCGCGGATGACGGTGGCGGCGAACCTCGTCACCGCACTGATCGAGCGGGCGAGCTTGGCCGACCAGATCGCCGCCGCGCAGACGGCGGTGCAGGTCAACCGCGACATCCTGGGTGCGCTGCAACAGCGGCAGCGGCTAGGCGCGGTGGGTGCATCGGATGTGTCGACGCAACAGGCCGCGCTGGCGACCGCCGAGGGCGCCCTGCCCCCGCTCGTCCGCGCCGAGGCCGCCCAGCGCACCGTCATCGCGACGCTGATCGGCCGCCCGGCGGGATCGGGGCTGCCGCCCCTGCCCGAGCTGGCGCAGCTGACCCTGCCGACCGAACTGCCCGCCATCGTGCCATCCGAGCTGGTCCAGCGTCGCCCCGATGTTCTGGCGGCACAGGCGCAGTTGCAGGGCGCAGGGGCAGATGTCGGCGCCGCCATAGCTGCGCGCCTGCCCAGCATCCAGCTGTCGGCCAATGCCGGCGGCTCAGCGCAGAATTTCGGCGACATGTTCAAGAGCGGCAATCCCTTCTGGGCGCTGCTCGGCGGGATCACTCAGCCGATCTTCCACGCCAATGCGCTGCGCCACCAGCAAAAGGCGGCGGAAGCCGCGCTGGAAGGCGCCAAGGCGCAGTATCGCGCGGCGGTGCTCCAGGCGTTCGGCAATGTCGCGGATTCGCTGACCGGCCTGTCCACCGACGCGCAGGCACTGGACGCCGCGCAGCGGGCCAGCAACGCGGCGGGCCAGGCGCTGACCTTCGCCCGGCGACAGCTGGCGCTGGGCGATGTGGGGACGTTGCAACTGCTCAACGCGACCGCGACGGACGCGCAGGCACGGTCGCAGCTGATCCAGGCGAAGGCCGCGCGGATGACCGACACGGTTGCGCTGTTCCAGGCCGCCGGGGGGCCGGTTACGGGGTCTTGAGGGGTTACGGGGCTGGGCTGACACCGCTCATCCCTCACCTCCGTTCCGCCTGAGCGAAGTCGAAGGCCATGGGCCTCGCTTCGCGCGGAGGCGCGGAAGGCGCAGAGATCGCGTTCTTTGAGATAACGCCGCCCCAAATACTGCTCTGTTCCCCGGCGAAGGCCGGGGCCCAGTTGTCATAGACTTGAAGGCGCGCTGCGTCGGTGCGTGGGAGGCAAGACCCGCCCGTCGTCGACGGCGCATCGCAACTGGGCCCCGGCCTTCGCCGGGGAACAGAAGAATGTTGAGGGGCCGCTCTGGAGAAGGCTCTCTCTGCGCGAACCGAATCCCGTGGCCTTCGACTTCGCTCAGGCCGAACGGAGGGTGGGATTTCGCCCAACGAAAAAGGGGAGGACCTTCGCCCTCCCCTTCGTCAGAACAACCTGGTCAGCAGGTAGAACCCCGCCCCCATCACGGCCGAAGCCGGAATGGTGATGATCCAGGCGATCACCACATTCCCTGCCACGCCCCATCGCACCGCCGACGCCCGCCGCGCCACACCCGCGCCGATGATCGAGCCGGTGATGGTGTGCGTGGTCGACACCGGAATCCCCAGCGCCGAGGCGCAGAAGATCACGATCGAGCCGGCGGTCGAGGCGCTGAACCCCTGATGCTGCGACAGCTTGGTGATGCGGCTGCCCATCGTCTCGATGATCTTCCAGCCGCCGGTCATCGTGCCCAGCGCCATCGCGACATAGCAGGAGATGGCGACCCAGTGCGGCACCTCGAACGGGCCGGTCAGCCGCCCGGTCGAATAGAGGAGGACGGTGATGATCCCCATCGTCTTCTGCGCATCGTTCAGGCCGTGGCTGAGCGAATAGGCCGCCGAGGAGACGAGGTGCAGCGCGCGGAAGCTGCGCTCCGCCTGCCCCGCCGTCGACCGGCGCAAAGCCCAGCTGCTCAGCAGCATGACCAGCATGGCCAGCATCATGCCCAGCATCGGCGACAGCACGATCGCGATCAGCGTCTTGTTGAGACCCGCCCACTGGACCGCACCCATGCCCGCATGGGCGATGCCCGCACCGACCAGCCCGCCGACCAGCGCATGGCTGGAGGACGACGGGATGCCGCGCAGCCAGGTGATGACGTTCCACGCCATCGCCCCGCCCAGCGCGCCGAAGATGACGGCGGGCGTCACCACGTCCTGCGCGATCAGGCCCTTGCCGACCGTCTCCGCCACCTTGTGCAGGCTGGGAAAGGCGACGGTCAGGAAATAGGCCGCGAAGTTGAAGAAGGCCGCAAAACCGACCGCCGCGACCGGCGACAACAGCCGGGTCGCGACCACCGTCGCGATCGAATTGGCCGCGTCGTGCAGCCCGTTGAGATAGTCGAACGCCAGCGCGACCAGGATCAGGCCGGCCAGGAGCGGAAAGGCGAGTTCGTGCATGATCCGCGCCTCAGGCGTGATCGATGACGATGCCGTCGATCTCGTCGGCGACATCCTCGAACGCGTCGAGGATGCGCTCCAGATGCTTGTACACTTCCTTCTCGATCACGAAGCGCAGCGTGTCGCGCTCGCCGCATTCGTCCAGCGTGCGCTTCAGGCCCGCCGCATGGATGTCGTCTGCGCGCCCCTCCAGCCGGACCAGTTCCTCGGTCAGCGCGTGCAGGCGGTCGCCGTTGCGCGCGACGTCGCGCATCAACGGCATCGCCTCGACGGTCAGCTTGGCCGCCTCGGCCGCGACCGCCGCCATCTCGCGCATTTCGGGCGCGAAGTTGGTCAGGCGATAGAGGCCGATCGCGGTGGCCGCCGCGTTCATCTCGTCGATCGTGTCGTCCAGCGAGCCGATCAGCGAGGTGATCGAGGCGCGGTCGAACGGCGTCAGGAAGGTCGAGCGGACCGAGGTCAGCACCTGTCGCGTGATCTCATCAGCGTCATGCTCGCGCGCGGCGACCGCGGCGGTCTCGTCGGCGGTATTGCCCTGTGTGTCGAACAGCCGGACGGTGGCTTCGGCCCCCGCCAGGATGGTGGCGGCTTGCGCCTCGAACAGCTCGAAGAAATTCCCCGTCTTCGGCAGGAGGCGTTGGAACCAGGCGAACATCAGTCGGTAAACCCCGATAGTGATCCGATAACGTACACGTCTTCAGGCCATGACCGATCGGGCCACGGCGAAACGCCGGACCGTCAAGGGGTCAGGAACCGAGGATGGCACGAACGCCGCCCCCCTGACCAGACGCAGGCCCTCCGTCAAGCAAAACCGGGTTACAACTCCATGACACAGGGGTCCAGAGCGACCCCGCCGGAGGGGTCGGGCCATGGGCATCGCCTGCCCGTAAATTCAGGCGCCATTGTGGTTTTTGCGCATCACCTCTGTCACGCGAGCGCCATAATGCATCACTAACCGCCGCTCGCACCGGGAGAAATTAATCAGTCGGGCGGCGCGAACCGCCCCTCGGAACGTGGGGAACATATGAAATCCGTTATCAAGACCGCGGCGCTGCTGGGCGCCGCGTGGGGGACGCTGGCGGCCGTGCCGGCGATTGCGCAGACCACCGCTACTGCCGAGCAGGGTGCCGTCACCCCGGCCGACAACGGCCCCGATCAGGGCCTGGGCGAAATCACCGTCACCGCCGAGCGTCGTTCGGAGAATCTGAACCGCGTGCCGGTGTCGGTCGGCGTGGTCAGCGGATCGAACCTGCGCACCTTCCAGCAGGGCGGCGAGGACATCCTGGCGCTGTCGGGCCGCGTCCCCGGCCTGTATGCGGAAACCACCACGGGCCGCATCTTCCCGCGCTTCTATATTCGCGGCCTGGGCAATATCGACTTCTATCTGGGCGCGTCGCAGCCCGTGTCGATCATCCAGGACGATGTCGTGCTGGAGCATGTCGTGCTGAAGTCGAACCCGGTGTTCGACGTCGACCAGGTCGAGGTGCTGCGCGGGCCGCAGGGTTCGCTGTTCGGCCGCAACACGACCGCCGGCATCATCAAGTTCGACACGATCAAGCCGACGCAGAGCTTCCAGAGCCGCGCCACGGCGTCGATCGGCAGCTATAACACGATGAGCCTGGACGCCGGTGTCGGCGGTCCGCTGATCCGCGACCTGCTGTCCTTCCGCCTGTCGGCGCTGGTCCAGCACCGCGACAACTGGGTCGACAACACCTATTCGGGCACCAGCCTGGACCGCACCCTGACCCCGAAGAACGACGCGATGGGCGGCTTCACCGAGCGCGACGTGCGGCTCCAGCTGCTCCTCACGCCGACCGACACGCTGTCGTTCAACCTGTCCGGCCATGCCCGCTGGTATGACGGCACCTCGACGCTGTTCCACCGCGCCGCGCTGAAGAAGGGCTCGAACGACGCCTCGGCCGAGCCGCGCGACCGCGTCGCCTATGACGAGGGCCAGAACAACCCGCAGGCCTACGACACGCAGGGCACCTCGCTGCGCGCCAGCTGGGATCTGGGTGGCGCCGAGCTGAGCTCGATCACCGCCTATGAGACGACGGCCGGGTACAGCAAGGGCGACACCGATGGCGGCGCCGCGACGAACTATCCGTTCAACGGCGTGGCGAACGGCTATGGCCTGAGCATGGGTCAGGTGCGCGGGCTCGACCAGTGGTCGCAGGAAGTCCGCCTGGCCTCGACCGGCACGGGCGCCTTCAAGTGGCAGCTCGGCGGCATCTATTTCGACAGCCGCGACATCACCGACTTCTACCAGCGCGCCTATTTCACCGGCACCAACCCCAACAACTGGGCGCGCCTGCACGACGTCAACACCTCGTGGGGCGTGTTCGGCCAGGTCAGCTATCAGGCGACCGATCGCCTGACCCTGACCGCGGGTGGCCGCGTCAGCCAGGATACGAAGCACACCACGCTGATCAAGGACCCGGCGTCGGCCGCGGGCGTCAGCACCTTCGGCAACAACCCGCGCTACGTGCGCCTGTCGGATACCCAGCCCAGCTGGGACGTGTCGGCGCTCTATGCGGTCGATCCGAACGTGAACGTCTATGTCCGCGCGGCTCAGGGCTTCCGTGGCCCGACGATCCAGGCGCGCTCGGCCGTGTTCGGTTCGCGCTTCTCGACCGCCACGTCGGAAACCAACCTGTCGTTCGAGACGGGCGTCAAGTCGAAGCTGTTCGACAACACGCTGCGCCTGAACGCCGCCGCCTTTGCGTATCGCGTGAAGAACATCCAGCTGAACGGCAACGACACGGACGGCAACGGCGTGCTGCTGAACGCGAACAAGGCGGTGGCATACGGCCTGGAAGCCGATGCGCAGTGGCTGCCGGTGCGCAACCTGACCCTGTCGGCGGGCGTCAGCCTGCTCCACTCGGAAATCCGCGACCGCAACGTCCGGGTCCAGACCTGCGGCCTGAACGGCGTGATGGTCTGCACCGTGCTGAACGGCCCGGTGGCGCAGCTCGGCACGGGCACGCGCGCGACCTTCTTCGTGCCGATCAACGGCAACCCGCTGCCCAACGCGCCGGAATATAACGTCAACCTGGCGGCCAAGTACGACATCCCTCTGGCCAACCAGGGCAAGGCGTTCATTTCCACTGACTGGAACCTGCAGGGCTATACGAACTTCGTCCTGTACCGGACCAAGGAGTTCACCTCGAACGGCAATTTCGAAGGCGGCCTGAGCATCGGCTATTCGGCGCCCAACGACGACTGGAGCCTGTCGGTCTTCGCCCGCAACATCACGAACCAGAAAAATCTGAAGGGCGTGATCGAGAACTATATGGCGGCCGTGTTCAACGAACCGCGCATCATCGGTGTGTCGTTCAGCGGCAAGTATCGCTGATCGGGTGATCGATTGATGAGAAGGCCCGTCCCTCCGTGTGAGGGGCGGGCTTTTTGTTGCCCGTCGTCCGTCCAGTATGAGCGGCGGCGCTGGGGCCAAACGACCAGCGAGCCGCATTTAAGTCCCTCCTCCCGGCAGGGGAGTTTCAGGTCGGTCATGCCACCGGCATGACCTAAACGATGCGGGGCATCGTTTACCTGAAACTGGTTTGGGGTGGGGGCGCGGCCACAGGCGATGTAGCTCGTGGCCAGGCCCTCCCCCATCCCCTCCCGCCTGCGGGAGGGGAGCCGCAAGAGGTGCAGTCTCGTCTCCGCCTCAAACGTCCGCCAAAAACACCACCCCCGGAATCGCAACACTCCGCCCGGTCGCGATCAACCGCCCATCCGGACCGACCCGGAACGCATTCACCGTCCCCGACCGCTCGTTCGCCACCAGCATCTCCCCCCGTCCCTCGCGCAGCAGGAAGAAGCGCGGCCAGTTGCCGCCGGTCGGTACATGCTGCACCGCCTCGGGCTCGCCCTTCGCGTCGAGGCGGAACACGGTGATGCTGTTCGCCCCGCGATTGGAGACGTAGAGCGTCCGCCCCGCCCGGTCGATCGCGATATGCCCGGCATAGGAAGCAGGACCACCCTCGGGCACCAGAGTCCGCTCGCCTGCGTCACGGAACAGGCCGTCGGGCAGCGCGTCGAGGACGAACAGCCGCGTCTGCAACTCGCAGGCGACATAGGCACGCGGCAGGGTCGGATGGTGGACCATGTGCCGCGGCCCCACCCCCGCCGGCGCTTGCCAGGCGACCACCGGCTCGGCCAGCGTCCGGGCTGCGGGATCGAAGCGATAGGCGAAGATCGCATCCGCCCCCAGATCGACCGAATGCAGCCAGCGCCGGTCCGGGCTGAACCCCACCCAATGGGCGTGCGGCCCCGCTTGCCGCGCGGTGTTCGGGCCGTGGCCGTGATGCTGAAAGACCTGCGCCTCGCCCGGCGCACCGGTCTTGCGGTCGAGCCGGTAGAAGGCGACCGAGCCGCTGGAATAATTGGCGACCGCCAGGCACGCCGAGGACCGGTCCAGCGCGACATGGCACGGGTCGGCGCCGCCGGTCGATGCGCCGCCCCGGACCTTCCAGCCGGGACCATAGCCCGTCACCCGCCCCTCGGCCTGTTCGCGCAACAGGTAGAAGGCGCCGCCCGGTCCGTTGCCGACACCATAAGAGGCGTTGACGATCCCCGTTACGGGCGTGGCCACCCGGCCATCGACGATCGGATAGAGGCCCTTGCCGCCTTCGTTGGCATAGGTGCCCGCGATCAGCCGATCGCGCCCCGGCGTCCGCGCCAGAGCGGGCGTCGCGGCACCCAGCCCGACCGCTACCGCCCCCGCCATCACCTCGCGCCGTGTCGTCGTCATGCCGCCCTCTCCTTTGGCGGCCGTTGAACGCGAAAGGGGGCGGGAAGGCAATGACCTTCCCGCCCCCCAGGCGCATGCGATACGATCAGTCGATCAGATCGCGACCACGCCGCCGTCATTCTTGGTGATGACGATCGTCGCCGAACGCGGGCGCACGGTCGCGGCCGCACTGCCCGACTGGCTGGCGGGCCAGTTGCTGGTCGGGGCGGCGACGCCGCTGGCATCCTCGCCCGGATGCTGGATGTTGACGAAGACCGAGGTGCCGTCCGGCGTCGAGTGGATGCCGGTGATCTCGCACTGCTTCGGGCCGACCAGGAAGCGCTTCAGCGTCACGCCCGGCGCCTTGCCGATGCGGGTGGTGACGGTCGCCGACGCGCTCCCTGCACTGCTCGTCACCGAACGGGTGCCGCCATCGCCGACCCGGCCGGGAATCGCGGCCAGCATCATGCAGTTGGTGACGTCGGTGAAGGCGCCGTCATCGGTCTGGATCCACATCACCGGCGTCTGCTGCCCGGCGACATTGCTTGGCAGGCTGAACCACAGGCCGTCGGGCGACGAGAAGTCGTTGGTCGCGTCCAGCCCCGACAGGTTGATGTTGGTCGGATCGAGGTCCGCGCCCGCGCCAAAGGCATAGACGTCCCAGGTGAAGCTGGTCGCCTCGGTCGTGTCGTTCGTCTCGCGCAGGCGGATGATATGGCCGTTGCGGTTGCCGACCGAGGTCGAGGGCGGATCGACATAGGCGCGCGGATTGGCCGCATCGACGCCGGTCAGGCTGCCCGAGGCGACCGGGCGGCGCGAGGCGTTGTTGGTCAGCGTGCAATACATCTCGCCGGTCGCCGGGTTCACGGCGGTCCATTCCGGCCGGTCCATCTTGGTCGCGCCCAGCACGTCGGCGGCGAGGCGCGTGTTGATCAGGACGTCAGCCTGGTCGGCGAAAGCATAGCTGCTGTTCGAGGCGGTCAGCCCGTTCTGACCGAACACCAACGGCATCCACATGCCGGTGCCGTCGGCGTTGAACTTGGCGACATAAAGCGTGCCGTTATCGAGATATTTGTCGCCCACCGCCAGGCGGTCGCTGGCGGACGCATCCGAAGCGCTCCACGGCGTCGCCGACACGAATTTGTAGATATATTCGTTCTGCGCGTCGTCGCCCATGTAGAAGGCCGGACGAACCCCCGCGATCATCCGGCCGCTCTGGCAACCTTCATGGTTCATACGGCCGAGCGCGGTGCGCTTGCGCGGGGTGGAATTGGGGTTGAACGGGTCGATCTCGACCACCCAGCCGAACTGGAACGGCTCGTGCCGGAAATCGGCGGTGCCGTCTGCGGCCAGTGCGGCATTGGCGGTCGCGTTCCAGCGGCGGAAGACCGTGCTCGACGCATCGGACGGCGTCACCGTCGTCCAGCCATAATTGCCCGAGCGCCCCTCGGTGATGCCGTAACGGGCGAGCGAGGTGTTCTGCGTGGCCGTCGTCGTGGCCCGCACCGCCGCATCGCCCGAGGTGCGCCGGAAATAGCCTGCCCAATTCTCTTCGTTGGTCAGGTACGTGTTCCACGCCATCGTGCCGTTGGCGCAGTTGTTGATCGTGCCGCGCCCCATGCTGCCATCGGTCGAATAGGCGGTCTTCAGCCAGGCATTGCCCTTGACCGGGCCGCTGAATGCCATCGGCGTGTTCGGCGTGATGCGGCGATTCAGCGACGAACCCTGGACATAGGCCCAGGCGCCGCCCGAGCGCGATACCTCGACCACCGAGACGCCGTGGCACTCGATTTCCTTGATCGCCTCCGATTCGGGGCGCGGCGACGGCGACGGGCCGTTGGCGTGGAGATAGAGCTGGGTGATGTTCTCGTGGTTCAGCACTAGCAGGCCGCGCGTGCTGCTCGTCGGATCGGGGCTGGCCCCGCTGGCGGCAAGGCCGAAATAGCTCATGCCGTCATGATGGTCGCCCGCGCGCTGGGCATAGTTGGTGTCGGTGCCGTTATTGGCAAAGGCGGGCACGCTACCGCTGATCGGATCGCCCAGGCGATAGAGCACGGTGACGCTATAGCCCGAGGGCACCGTGACGATGTCCGCCAGGCTGTGCGGCACGGCGGTGAAGTCGAGCGTGATCGGCGTGACGGTCACGGTCACGCTGTTGTTGGTGACCAGGCCGTCGCGGCTGGTGATCTCCAGGTTGAAGCCCAGCTGAGTCGCGGTCGCCACCGCAGGCGCGCGGAACGACGCGACCAGCTGGTTGGCGTTGGTCAGCGTGACCGAAGGCCCTGCCGTCTGGCTCCAGTTGACGTTCGCGACCTGGCCGCTGGCGACGGTACCGGTCAGGGTGACGGCACGGCCCGCCGCGACGCTGGCGGTGCTGCCCGCCGCAGTCGCCTGCACGGCCTGCGGATTCTCGTCGTCGCAACCGCTGAGCAACATGCCGCCGAACAGCGCGGTGGTCATCGCCGACACGCCGTGGCGCAGCGTCTGGCGGCGTGACAGGCGGGTGGCGATCAGGTCGCTCATATGGGTGTTGGTCGAACGATTGGTGTCGATGTCGCCATCGTCATAGGCGACCAGGCTGTTGATATCCGACATGGAAAATCCCCCGGCGCCGCGCGAGGAGCTGCGCGGTCTGTGGGCGATGCTTTGCCGCCCGACCAAGTCACACAGGCGTCATTTCGGCGTCATCCGAATGACCCTTGCATGACCATTGGATGACACTCACGTCATTCTTTGGCGATGCTTGACTCGCCCCCGCCATACGCCTAAGGGCGTCCCCGCATCCGGATGGGCTTGCCCGTTCGGATTCCGTCCTAGACAGCAGGTGCCGGGGAATATGCCCTGGCTTAATCTCCTGCCGAGACGGGGAAAAGGATTTTGCCGGTCGTACCACTTGCTGGTCCCGCCCGGTCTGCCCCGCGTTTCTCACGCGTCGGTTGCCCATTCCCCATCGCTGGACACCCCGAGGGGTGGTCACACCCCCCGGTCAAGCAACCGGGATGACCGTTCGCGGTCGTTCCAACCATGGAGAATGGCATGGATCGCGATCAAAAGAGCCAGGCCGTCGCCGAACTGAACCGCAACTTCAACGAGGTTGGCGTGGTGGTCATCACCCGCAACCACGGCATGACCGTCGCCCAGTCGACGGCCCTGCGCACGAAGATGCGGGAAGCCGGCGCGACCTACAAGGTCTCGAAGAACCGGCTTGCCAAGATCGCAGCCCAGGGCACCGACTATGCCGGTGTCGCTGACATGCTGACGGGTCCCGTCGGCATTGCCAGCTCGATCGATCCCGTGGCCGCCGCCAAGGTGGCCGTGGAATTCGCCAAGACGACCGACAAGTTCGAGATCGTCGGCGGATCGATGGGTGCGAACGTCCTTGATGTCGCAGGCGTGCAGGCGCTGGCGACTCTGCCCTCGCTGGACGAGCTCCGGGCGAAGCTGGTTGGTCTCATCGTGGCGCCTGCCACGAAGCTGGCCACCATCACCCAGGCTCCCGCGGCGCAGATCGCCCGCGTCCTCGCGGCTTATGCCGACAAGGACAAGGAAGCCGCCTGATCTTCGGGCGAATACGACGATTTGAACTGACACACTCGGGCCATTTTACCCGGCCCGTATTGGAGATAAGAACATGGCAGACCTGAACGCGCTGGTTGACCAGCTGAGCGAGCTGACCGTCCTCGAGGCCGCTGAGCTCTCGAAGATGCTTGAAGAGAAGTGGGGCGTCTCGGCCGCCGCTGCTGTTGCCGCGGCTCCTGCTGCTGGCGGCGCTGCTGCTCCGGCCGCTGAAGAGAAGACCGAATTCGACGTGATCCTCACCGGCGACGGTGGCAAGAAGATCAACGTCATCAAGGAAGTCCGCGCGATCACCGGCCTGGGCCTGACCGAAGCCAAGGCGCTGGTCGAAGGCGCTCCGAAGCCCGTCAAGGAAGGCATTGCCAAGGACGAGGCCGAGAAGATCAAGAAGCAGCTCGAAGAAGCCGGCGCGACCGTCGAGCTCAAGTAATCGGCTGCGGGGGCAACCCCGCACCCGTTCGCTTGGCGAGCTAAAGAAAGGGCGGCCCCTTAGCGGGGGTCGCCCTTTTCTTATGGGCCGACCGATCGGCTCTTATTCCCTTCCACCCCTGCCATGGGAGGTGGCAGGCCGAAGGCCTGACGGAGGGGTGTCCCGGCTGGCGAGGTCAGGAATTTACCCCGCGACCCGGCTCCACGGCCGGGCGGCACGCATGTCCAGCCGACAGACATGGCGCAGGCCATGCGCACGGATATAGGTCAGCGCGCGCGCATCATAATCCGCCGCCAGCGGATCGCTGAAATGCCAGTCGGGCGGATTGAAGGTCGAGAAGCCGTTGAACGTCGGCACCCGCCACTGCTCGGCCAGGAACATCGCATCGACATTGTGCGGATAGAGCGCGTGAAGCTCGGCATTGATATAGAGCGGCTCATTCACCCGCGTCGCGACGACATAGAAGACCGCACAGTCGCGTGGCGGCGCCGGGATCGCCGACAAGGCGGTCCGCTGGGCGGTGCGGCTGAGTTGCGCGGGCGTTTCGGCGCTCAGATTCTCGGCGACCAGCAGCGTGACGATCCCCGCCAGCCACCAGGGCCGCCTGCCCGCCAGCCGCGCGGCCTGCTCGCGCCACGCCGCCGCGACGACCAGCAGGAACGGCAGGGTCAGCCAGAGCTGGTAGCGCGACACGGTGCGCAACCCCTTGGCCCCTGGCACCAGCCAGAAGACGAGGTTCCAGGGCGAGGCCACCCAGAATTGCAGCGTCAGCGCCCAGGCGACGATCATCGCCAGCGCAAAGGCGCGCCACTCGACGGGCGCGGTCCGGTCGATCCCGATCCGCCGCCGCACGACGATGCGCCACGCCGCGATCAGCAGGAGGACGCACAGGATCGGCGGGAACCCCGCTTGATGCTCACCCCCCAGCACGCGACCGGGCAGCAACGGGTCCTCCGGCAAGACCATATGGACCAGCGCGAACAGCGGGCGGAAGATCCAGCCCCATAGATAATTGCCCGGCCCAACATTGATCATGTCGATCCCCGGCGTCACCAGATAGCCGAGCATCTCATAATAGCCCTCGCCACCCGTCTCGCGCAGCTTGGGCAGATAAACGGCGAGAAAAGGCAGGATCAGGACGGCAAAGGCCCCGCCCCCCCAGGCCAGCGTCCCGGCATGACGCCGCACCAGCCCGATCAGCGCGGCCGGGGCCAGATTCCCGCTGAGAATCATCCAGCAACAGGCGAACAGACAGGCCGAGAAGATGGTGAACCAGGCCATGTAATAAGAGGTCATCAGCCAAGCCGCCATCAACGCGGCCAGCGCCACCGCACGCCCCCTTGCCCCTGCCCGCTCGCCGCGCAGCTCGGCCCGGACGGTGTCGATCGCCAGGATCATCGCCACCGGCAGCAGCGCGACGCTCTGCAACTGGGCATGGACCGCCTGGAGATGGATGTTGCTGGCGATGCTCCACAGCAAGGCGACCAGCAGGGCGCTCCCCCGCCCCCAGCCGAGCGTGCGCGTCACGAGATGATAGGCGACGGCAAAGCCGATCGTCTTGAAGGTCAGGATGTTCAGCGTATCGGCGTGGAAGGGATCGGCGACCATCCGCCAAGCCGAATAGGACAGGCCATAAAGGAAATAGCCGTCATTATAGCCCAGCGTGCCGCGATAGGGATGGAAGTAGAAACCGCTGTTCCACGGCGACACGCCCGTCCAGACATTGCGCCAATGTTCGAGGATGGTCATTTCGATCAGCGCATCCCCCCGCTCGCCGAAAGCGAGGTCGAAGCCGCTGGCGATCGGCACGCGGAAGACCAGCAGCATGGCGACGGCATAGGTCAGCGCGAACGGAAGGACGGTCGTCCAGAGCCGGGCAGGCACGGCGGGCAAGGTCTTCGAGGAGCGGACGACGGCTTCCATGGCCGTGCCGTAGGGACAGCGAAAGAGGCTGTCGAGCGTCACGCCCCAAGGCGATATGACTGCCAAAGCACCTGCAACATGGTCGTGAATGTCACTTGAACCCGTTGCCGCGCTCCGGTCATCATGGCGCAAACCGACCGTGGCACGAGGAACCGATGGACCAGCATTGTCGCCCGCGAATGCCGCGCAATCGCCTCTGGTGTCTGGGCATCGTGACTCTTGCCGCGATGCTGACGGCTGCCTCCGCGCCGCGTTACGACTGGTCGACCGCCGATCTCTCCTATGTCGGCGGCGTGGCGGCGCTGCGTGGTGCGGCCGCATCGCGGGCCCTCTGCGCCCGCCTGATCGCCCTGAGGCCGCCGCCCGCCGACATCGCCGACACCAGACAGGCCAAGGCCCTGGAGCGTTGTAGTAGCGAGGCGCTGCTATACGGGATCGGGCACCCGGCGGATCCTGTCGCGGCACGGCGTTGCGCATGGCGCGAATATGCGATCGCGCAGAGCGATGACGGACCGCCGCTCGACTATTTCCGGGGCGCGGGCATTCTCGCCGTCGCCTATGCCAATGGCTGGGGCGGACCACGCGACATGGATATGGCAATTCATATGGCGTGCGGGATCGACGACGCGCCTGCCGCGATGCAGGCGCGGATCGATCATCTTCGGGCGCTCGCCCGCAATGGCCCCGGACGCAAGCCGTTCCGCATCTGCGACGACATCTCCAGCGGGATGAGCGGCGGCGTCTGCGCGGCGCATGCGGCGTCGTTTCGCGACCAGGATCGCGCCCACATCGTCGCCCGTTGGAAACGGAGCTGGTCGCCCGCCCGGCGTGCGGCGTTCGACACAGTGCTGGCCAGCATGACCGCCTATGCCGAGGCCGCGCACACGCTCGATTGCCATGGTGGAACGGCGGCGACGCAATGCACGATCGACGGCGTCGAAAGCGATCTCACCCGCTTCACGGCCAAGATCGGCGCGCTGCTCGGGCAAAACCCGTCACCTGCCGTGCCGCCACTGGCGGAGCGTAGCAACGCTGCCACCGATGCCGCCGGATGGGCCCAGTTCATGCGGCAACTGCCCCCGGACGAGCGGGCGCTCTACGAGACCAATGGCCATCAGACGATCGCAGCGAGAGCGCGGTTCGAACGCGACCTGCTCGCCTTTACCGCCACGATACCGGGTATCACGCCGCATCAGACACGACAGTTGTTCTCGGATCTCTAGGGCCGATCGGCATTCAGCCTATTCCTCCCCTGCAAGGGGAGGGGGACCATGCGTAGCATGGTGGAGGGGTGTCCCCGGTGGCGAAGGTAGGTCCAAATTCTCTAACCGGGACACCCCTCCGTCAGGCCTTCGGCCTGCCACCTCCCCTTGCAGGGGAGGAATAGGCTGAATGTCGATCCGTCCTAGGGCTCCGGCAGTCATAACGGGATAAGGGCTGAACCCGCTCGCTTTCCGGAAGGCAGGGGGCTTGCAACACAGTCCGTTCAGGCGCCGAGCCTGCACGTCAGCCCCCAATATCTTCGAGCCGCGATCTATTCCGCCGCCTCGATCACGCCTCCGTCTTCGGACTGGCTGTAGACACGATCGAGATAGTGGTTGGCGATGATGTAATGCGCTCGGACGGCTGCGGGATGGGTCGCCTTCTGGGCCAGTTCGAGTTCGGTTTCGGCACGCTGGTAGAAATAGTCTTCGTCAATCTCAGGCGACGTCATTTCAGGTCTCCGGGGTCCCATCGGCGCGCCAACAACCCGCGCGCATCCGGGATCTTCTCCAATGTTCGTATATGGTTGGGAAGGTGGTTCGGTTCCCGCCGGACGGCCCTGAGCCCCCTCCATTCGACGCAAATCCGTTGTTTTCGTCGCAACGCCCCCCTGCCCGCAGGCAAGGCATCACGTCTACTTCAAAGGACAAAGCGCCGTTCGCAAAAAACCGCCGCCCGGTTGCCCGGACGGCGGCTCTTTGATTCCAATCCGTCAGACGGATCAGTCGTTCAGATACTCACCGGCATCGGCGTCGGTGCCGTGGCCGGAGGGTGCGACCTCGGCCAGCGGATCGTTGCCGACACCGCCCGCATCACGCACCGAACGCGCCTGCTCGGCGGCCCGCTCTTCGGCGGCGCTGACCGGTGCGATGATCGCCTCGGCCAGCTTGCGCTGCTGCGCGCGGAGCGCGGCGTCGCGGCTGGAAGCCGCCACGCGCAGGCGGTTCATGCCAGCGCCCGTACCCGCCGGGATCAGGCGGCCGACGATGACATTCTCCTTCAGGCCCATCAGCGTGTCCTGCTTGCCCTGGACCGCTGCCTCGGTGAGGACGCGGGTGGTTTCCTGGAACGACGCCGCCGAGATGAAGCTGCGGGTCTGCAGCGACGCCTTGGTGATGCCGAGCAGGACGGGCTTGCCCTGTGCACGGACCTGGTTCGCGTCGAGCTTGTCGTTGATCGCGTCCATTTCCTCGCGATCGACCTGCTCGCCCTTCAGCAGCGTGGTGTCGCCGCCGTCGGTGATCTCGACCTTCTGCAGCATCTGACGAACGATCGTCTCGATGTGCTTGTCGTTGATCTTCACGCCCTGGAGACGATAGACTTCCTGGATTTCGCTGACCAGATATTCGGCCAGCGGCTCCACGCCCATCGTTTCCAGAATGTCGTGCGGATCGGGCGAACCGCCGATCAGGTTGTCGCCACGCTTGACGTAGTCGCCTTCCTGAACGTCGATCACCTTCGACTTGGGCACCAGATACTCGACGACCTCGCCGCCATCCTCGGGCTGGATGCCGATCTTGCGCTTCGCCTTGTAATCCTTGCCGAACACGACACGGCCCGAGACCTTGGCGATGATCGCCGAGTCCTTGGGAACGCGCGCTTCGAACAGCTCGGCGACGCGCGGCAGACCGCCGGTGATGTCGCGGGTCTTGGCCGATTCGCGCGCGACACGGGCCAGAACGTCACCGCCCTGCACCTGCGCCCCGTCCTCGACCGAGAGCGTCGCACCCGGCGCCAGCATGTAGCGGCCGGCCTCGCCCGAATTGTCGTCGAGCAGGGTCATGCGCGGACGCAGATCCTCCTTCGACTTGGTCGAGGCGCGATATTCGGTGACGACGCGCTGGGCGATACCCGTCGCTTCGTCGACCTGCTCGGTCAGGGTCTTGCCCTCGATCAGGTCCTGGAACTTCACCGTACCGGGGTTTTCGGTGATCACCGGCATGGTGAACGGATCCCACTCGGCCATGCGGTCGCCCTTCGACACGATGTGACCATCGTCGAACAGGACGTACGCACCGTAAGGGATACGGTCGACCGACAGCTCGCGGCCGTCCATGTCGACGATCGCGATCTCACCCGAACGGCTCAGCACCACGCGGCGGCCACGCTGGTCGGTGATCAGGCGCAGGTCGCGGAACTGGACGACACCGTCCACCGCCGCTTCCAGGTTCGACTGCTCGTTCAGCTGCGCCGCACCACCGATGTGGAAGGTACGCATGGTCAGCTGCGTACCCGGCTCACCGATCGACTGCGCCGCGATGACGCCGACTGCTTCGCCGATGTTCACCGGCGTACCACGGGCGAGGTCACGGCCATAGCACTTGCCGCAGACACCGACCTTCGATTCGCAGACCAGCGGGCTGCGGATCTTGACCGACTGGGTGTTCGCCGCCTCGATCTTGGCCACCATCGGCTCGTCGAGCAGGACGCCCGATGCGATGATGACTTCGCCGGTCTTGGCGTTGACGATGTCCTCGGCCGTGGTGCGGCCCAGGATACGCTCGCCGAGCGACGCGATGGTCGAGCCGCCCTGCACGATCGCCTTCATCTCCAGGGCGCGGGTCGTGCCGCAATCCTCTTCGATGATGACGCAGTCCTGGCTGACGTCGACCAGACGGCGGGTCAGGTAACCCGAGTTCGCCGTCTTCAGTGCCGTGTCGGCCAGGCCCTTACGCGCGCCGTGGGTCGAGTTGAAGTATTCAAGAACGGTCAGACCTTCCTTGAAGTTCGAGATGATCGGCGTTTCGATGATCTCGCCCGACGGCTTGGCCATCAGGCCGCGCATGCCCGCAAGCTGCTTGATCTGCGCGGGGCTACCACGCGCACCCGAGTGGGCCATCATGTAGATCGAGTTGATCGGCTTTTCGCGGCCGACCATCGGGCCGTCCTCGTAATGCCGGACCGCCTTGATCTCGTTCATCATCGAGTTCGCGACCTGGTCGCCGCAACGGCTCCACGCGTCGATCACCTTGTTGTACTTCTCCTGCTGCGTGATCAGGCCGTCCTGATACTGCTGCTCGAAGTCCTTCACCTGCTCGCGCGTCTCGTCGACCAGACGATCCTTGTCCGGCGCGATGATCATGTCGTCCTTGCCGAACGAGATGCCGGCGCGGAACGCGTGACGGAAGCCCAGCGCCATGATCGCGTCGGCGAACAGCACGGTCTCCTTCTGGCCGGTGTGACGATACACCTCGTCGATGACCTCGCCGACGTCCTTCTTGGTCAGGACGCGGTTGACGATGTCGAAGGGCACCTTGTGGCTCTTCGGCAAAGTCTCGCCCAGCAGCATGCGGCCCGGGGTCGTTTCGAAGCGCTTCAGGTACTGGTTGCCCTGCTCATCGGTCTGCGGAACGCGGCTGATGATCTTGGTATGCAGCGTGACGGCACCGGCGAAGAGGGCCTGATGGACCTCCTCCATGTCCGCCAGCATCATGCCCTCGCCCGGTTCCTTCTCCTTCTGGAGCGACAGGTAATACAGGCCCAGCACCATGTCCTGCGACGGCACGATGATCGGCTTGCCGTTGGCGGGCGACAGGATGTTGTTGGTCGACATCATCAGGACGCGCGCTTCCAGCTGCGCTTCGAGCGACAGCGGAACGTGCACGGCCATCTGGTCGCCGTCGAAGTCGGCGTTGAACGCCGAGCAGACCAGCGGGTGAAGCTGGATCGCCTTGCCCTCGATCAGCACCGGCTCGAACGCCTGGATGCCCAGACGGTGAAGCGTCGGCGCACGGTTCAGCATAACCGGGTGCTCGCGGATCACCTCGTCCAGGATGTCCCAGACTTCCTTGCGCTCCTTCTCGACCCACTTCTTGGCCTGCTTCAGGGTCATCGACAGACCCTTGGCGTCCAGACGGGCATAGATGAACGGCTTGAACAACTCGAGCGCCATCTTCTTCGGCAGGCCGCACTGGTGCAGCTTCAGCTCCGGGCCGGTCACGATGACCGAGCGGCCCGAATAGTCGACGCGCTTGCCGAGCAGGTTCTGACGGAAGCGGCCCTGCTTGCCCTTCAGCATGTCGGACAGCGACTTCAGCGGACGCTTGTTGGCACCCGTGATCGTGCGACCACGACGGCCGTTATCGAACAGCGCGTCGACCGCTTCCTGCAACATGCGCTTTTCGTTGCGGACGATGATGTCCGGCGCACGTAGCTCCATCAGGCGCTTCAGGCGATTGTTGCGGTTGATGACGCGGCGATACAGGTCGTTCAGGTCCGAGGTCGCGAAGCGACCGCCGTCCAGCGGCACCAGCGGGCGCAGCTCGGGCGGGATGACCGGAATGACTTCCAGGATCATCCATTCGGGACGGTTGCCCGATTCCAGGAAGCTCTCGACGACCTTCAGGCGCTTGATGATCTTCTTGGGCTTCAGCTCCGACTTGGTCGTGGCCAGCTCTTCGAGCAGCGCGACCTTCTCGCCTTCCAGGTCGAGATTCTCGAGCATGATGCGGACCGCCTCGGCGCCGATCCCGGCCGAGAAGGCGTCCTCGCCATATTCATCCTGCGCGTCGAGCAGTTCGTCCTCGGTGAGAAGCTGATACTTCTCCAGCGGGGTCAGGCCCGGCTCGATGACGATATAGGCTTCGAAGTACAGCACGCGCTCGAGCTGCTTCAGCTGCATGTCGAGCAGCAAGCCGATGCGCGACGGCAGCGACTTCAGGAACCAGATGTGCGCGACCGGCGCGGCCAGTTCGATATGGCCCATCCGCTCGCGGCGGACCTTCGACACCGTGACTTCGACACCGCACTTTTCGCAGACGATGCCCTTGTACTTCATGCGCTTGTACTTGCCGCACAAGCATTCGTAATCCTTGATCGGACCGAAGATGCGCGCGCAGAACAGGCCGTCACGTTCCGGCTTGAACGTGCGGTAGTTGATCGTCTCGGGCTTCTTGATCTCGCCGAACGACCAGGAACGGATCTTGTCGGGCGACGCGATACCGATCTGAATCTGGTCGAAGGTTTCCGGCTTGGCCACCGGATTGGCGAAGTTGGTCAGTTCGTTCATTTTGCTTTCCTCACAGGGAGGGAAAATTCATCGGGCGAGAAGGAAGGTGCCGGTGAGGCAGATTGCCCCACCGGCTTGACCTGTCTTACTCCGCCGCCTCGGCCAGACCGTCGTCCTGGCTCTCTTCCATCGACTTGAGATCGACGTTGAGACCCAGCGAGCGCATTTCCTTGACCAGCACGTTGAAGCTCTCCGGGATGCCCGCCTCGAAGGTGTCGTCGCCCTTGACGATCGCTTCGTAGACCTTGGTGCGGCCGACCACGTCGTCCGACTTCACCGTCAGCATTTCCTGGAGCGTGTACGCCGCGCCATAAGCCTGCAGCGCCCACACTTCCATTTCCCCGAAGCGCTGGCCACCGAACTGCGCCTTACCGCCCAGCGGCTGCTGGGTAACGAGCGAGTACGGCCCGATCGAACGCGCGTGGATCTTGTCGTCGACCAGGTGGTGGAGCTTCAGCATGTAGATGATGCCGACGGTCACCTTGCGGTCGAACTGATCGCCGGTGCGCCCGTCGAACAGGTCCGACTGGCCCGAGGTGTGGAGGCCCGCCAGTTCCAGCATCTCCGACACGTCGCTCTCGCGCGCGCCGTCGAACACCGGGGTCCCCATCGGCACGCCGGTGCGGATGTTCTGGACCAGCTCGGCCACTTCCTCGTCGTCACGGTTCTGGATGTCTTCGGCATAATGATCGCCGTAGATCTCCACGAGCCGCGACTTCACCGCTTCCGGCACCGCGCCCGGCTTGGCGTCAGGATTGGCTTCGCGCCAATCCTCCAGCTGCGCCGCGACCTGCATACCCAGGTTGCGCGCCGCCCAGCCCAGATGCGTCTCGAAGATCTGACCGACGTTCATGCGCGACGGCACGCCCAGCGGGTTCAGCACGAGATCGACCGGCGTACCGTCCGCGAGGAAGGGCATATCCTCCTGCGGCAGGATGCGGCTGATGACGCCCTTGTTGCCGTGACGGCCGGCCATCTTGTCGCCCGGCTGCAGCTTGCGCTTCACCGCAACGAAGACCTTGACCATCTTCAGCACGCCCGGCGGCAGCTCGTCGCCACGCTCCAGCTTGTCGCGGCGGTCATGGAACTTGTCCGTGATCCGCTTGGCGGCTTCGTCATATTGGGCCTTGACCGCTTCCAGATCGCTCTGGCGCGCGTCGTCGGCAACGGCGAACTTCCACCATTCGTGACGATCGACCGATTCCAGCACCTCGGCATCGATGACGATGCCCTTCTTCACGCCCTTGGGCGCGGCGGTGGCGGTCTGGTCGAGCAGCATCTCGCGCAGGCGGCTCCAGGTCGCCCGGTTGAGGATCGTGCGCTCGTCGTCGGCGTCCTTCTTCAGACGCTCGATCTCCTCGCGCTCGATCGCCATCGCGCGCTCGTCCTTGTCGATGCCGTGACGATTGAAGACGCGCACGTCGACGATCGTACCGGCCACGCCCGGCGGCAGACGCAGCGAGGTATCGCGCACGTCGCTGGCCTTTTCACCGAAGATCGCGCGGAGCAGCTTTTCCTCCGGCGTCATCGGCGATTCGCCCTTCGGCGTGATCTTGCCGACCAGGATGTCGCCCGGCTCCACCTCGGCCCCGACATAGACGATGCCCGCCTCGTCGAGGTTGCGCAGCGCCTCTTCACCCACGTTCGGGATGTCGCGGGTGATGTCTTCCGGCCCGAGCTTGGTGTCGCGCGCCATGACTTCGAACTCGTCGATATGGATCGACGTGAACACGTCGTCCTTCACGATCCGCTCGGAGATGAGGATCGAGTCCTCATAGTTGTAGCCGTTCCAGGGCATGAACGCGACGAGCGCGTTGCGGCCCAGCGCCAGCTCGCCGAACTCGGTCGAGGGGCCGTCGGCGATCACGTCGCCCGCCTTCACGACGTCGCCCACCTTCACCAGCGGACGCTGGTTGATGCAGGTCGACTGGTTCGAACGCTGGAACTTCATCAGCGTGTAGATGTCGACACCCGACTTGCCCGCATCGACCTCGCCGGTCGCGCGAACCACGATGCGCGACGCATCGACCTGGTCGACGATACCGGCGCGCTTCGCCGCGATCGCCGCACCCGAATCGCGGGCCACGGTCTCTTCCATGCCGGTGCCGACGAAGGGCGCTTCCGCCTTCACCAGCGGCACGGCCTGACGCTGCATGTTCGAGCCCATGAGCGCGCGGTTGGCGTCGTCGTTTTCCAGGAACGGAATGAGCGAGGCGGCGACCGAGACGAGCTGCTTGGGGCTGACGTCCATCAGGGTGATCTGATCGGGCAGCGCCATCAGGAATTCGCCCGCCTGACGCGCCGAGACCAGATCCTCGGTGAAGCGATTGTCCGCATCCGTCGCGGCCGAAGCCTGGGCGACGGTGTGCTTCTGTTCCTCCATCGCCGACAGGTACACGACCTCGTCGGTGACGCGGCCGTCGATCACCTTGCGGTACGGCGTCTCGATGAAGCCGTACTTGTTGACGCGGGCGAAGGTCGACAGCGAGTTGATCAGACCGATGTTCGGGCCTTCCGGCGTTTCGATCGGGCAGATGCGGCCATAGTGCGTCGGGTGAACGTCGCGGACTTCGAAGCCCGCACGCTCACGCGTCAGACCGCCCGGCCCGAGCGCCGAGACGCGACGCTTGTGCGTCACTTCGGACAGCGGGTTGGTCTGGTCCATGAACTGCGACAGCTGCGACGAACCGAAGAACTCGCGCACCGCGGCGACCGCGGGCTTGGCGTTGATCAGGTCGTTCGGCATCACGGTCGACACGTCGACCGACGACATGCGCTCCTTGACCGCACGCTCCATGCGCAGCAGGCCGACGCGATACTGGTTCTCCAGCAGCTCGCCCACCGAACGGACGCGGCGGTTGCCGAGATTGTCGATATCGTCGATCTCGCCCTTGCCGTCCTTCAGGTCGACCAGCGTCTTGACGACCGAGAGGATGTCCTCGGTGCGCAGCGTCGTCACCGTGTCCGGGCAATCGAGGTCGAGGCGCATGTTCAGCTTGACGCGACCCACGGCCGACAGGTCATAGCGATCGGGATCGAAGAACAGGCCCGCGAACAGCGACTCCGCCGTCTCCAGCGTCGGCGGCTCGCCGGGGCGCATGACGCGATAAATGTCCGACAGCGCCTGCTCGCGCTCTTCGGCCTTGTCGGCCTTCAGCGTGTTGCGGATCCACGGACCGGTCGCGACATGGTCGATGTCGAGCAGCTCGATCGTGTCGACGCCCGCCTTGTCCAGCGCTTCAAGATTCTCGGCGCTGATCTCGTCACCGGCTTCGACGTAGATTTCGCCGGTCTGCTCGTTGATGAGGTCATAGGCCGAATAGCGACCGAAGATTTCCTCGGTCGGGATCAACAGCTGCGACAGGCCGTCCTTGGCCGCCTTGTTGGCAGCGCGGGGGCTGATCTTCTGACCGGCCGGGAACACCACCTCGCCCGAGCTGGCGTCGACGATGTCGAACATCGGCTTGGCACCGCGCCAGTTCTCGGCCTGGAACGGGATCTTCCAGCCGCCATCGCCGCGAACGAAGGTCAGGCGGTTGTAGAAATAGTTGAGGACCTCTTCCGAGTTCATGCCCAGCGCATAGAGCAGCGCCGTCACCGGCAGCTTGCGCTTGCGGTCGATACGGACGTTGACGATGTCCTTGGCGTCGAACTCGAAGTCCAGCCATGAGCCGCGATACGGGATCACGCGCGCGGCGAATAGATACTTGCCCGAGGCATGGGTCTTGCCGCGGTCATGGTCGAACAGCACGCCCGGCGAACGGTGCATCTGGCTGACGATGACGCGCTCGGTGCCGTTGATGAAGAAGGTGCCGTTCTCCGTCATCAGGGGCATGTCGCCCATGTAGACGTCCTGCTCCTTGATATCGATGACCGACTTGGCTTCGGTATCGGGATCGACCTCGAACGCGGTCAGGCGCAGCGTGACGCGCATCGGCGCGGCATAGGTGATGCCCCGCTGGCGGCATTCCTCGACGTCGAACTTCGGGTCCTCGAGGACGTAATCGTCGAAGTCGAGATAGGCGGTGCCCGCGAAATCCTGGATCGGGAAGACGCTGCGCAGCGTCTTTTCCAGCCCCGAGACATGGCCCGTGGACTTGTCCGAGCGCAGGAACTGCTCGTAGCTTTCGCGCTGAACCTCGATCAGGTTCGGCATCTGCACCACTTCGTGGATGTCGCCGAATACCTTGCGGATACGCCGCTTGGCGGTGCCGCCATCGCCCTTGCGCGGGGCGGAGCCGCTGTCGATCGCCTTGGTTGCCATGGGTCTATCTGCCTCGTCAGCCGTAAATCACTGCCCGGATGCCTCCGGACCAGACGCAACGACAGACGCCGAAAGGCCGCTCGCATCAATATGCGGCGGCATTCGGCGTCCGTTGAACCAGCAATCTTCCATTCGACCGACACGCTGCGCGAAGGCGCATCATTTCCCGAAGATCCTGGTGAGCGAAAGCGATATAAGCACGCGAGGCACCGGTGTCAAACAGCGCCACGCGCACATGACGGGAAAGTTCCTCTTCCGGTCATGTCTGCCATATATTGGCCGCATATGGCGTTACACAAGGGGTTGCATCCCTTCCGGCCACCGGGCACGGCTGGGGTGTTCGGGCCGGTGGTCCGAACGGCCGGAAGAGTATAGTTACCGCGAGGAATGGATTTCATGACATCGTCCGGGCCGCGCCGCGTCGCGCGCCTTCTCGCCCTGACGCTGGCGCCGGTGCTCGCGCCGATGCCTGCGGTCGCGGTGCCGTTCCAGACCTCGTCGCAGGATAACGATGCCGCCCGTCCCACGACGAGCGGACTGGACGGATTCAGCCTGAGCCCGCGCGCCGCCACCCCGCAAGGGTCGCAGACGCCGGTGCCGACGCCGCCTGCACCGCGCATCGTCCTGCCCGGCCAGAGCACGCCTGCCGCCGCGACGCCGACCCCCGCTCCGACGCCCCGGCCCAGCCCGACGCCGCGCCCCACCCCGCGTGCGACGCCCACGCCGACGCCCAGTCCGACGTCCGTCGCCGAGCCGACGCCCATGGCCTCGCCCGAGCCGCCCGCGACGCGCCTGCCCGATCGCGAGCCGGCGGTCCCCGCCCCGTCTGAGGTCGGGGTGGACGGCATGACCATCACCAATGGTCAGGGCGCCAATCCGGCGATCGCCGCCCCTGGCACGACCGCACCCGAGGTCCAGGACGAGGGCGATCGGGGCCTGCCCTTCTGGCCGCTGCTGATCGGCACCGGCCTGGCGGCGCTGGCGGTCGGCATCTGGCTGGGCCGTCGAAGCCGCCGCATGCCTGCGCTGCCAGCGCCCTCGCCCCGCCCGACCGAGGGTGGCGCAACGCCGGAGCCGACGCCGACCGCCATGCCCGAGGCCGGGACCCGCGCGACCACGCCCGCCGCCGCGCCACAGCCCGCCGCACCGGCGCTGCCGCCGGAGCCCAGCTTCCTGTCGGTCGACGCACGCCCGCTGCGGGTCGGACTGAACATGCTGACCGCGACGATCGAGGCCGAGGTGACGGTGCACAACACCGGCGCGACGCCGATCGGCCGGGTCGCGGTCGACCTGCGCCTGCTGAGCGCTCATGCCGGGCTGGACGGCGAGCTGATCGACCTGGCGCGCCAGCCGCAGGGCCGTCCGATCGTTCCGGCCTTCGCGCTGGCACCGGGCGAAAGCCGCACCGTGCGCGGCGTCACCGCCCTGCCGCGCGAAGCGATCCATGTCATCGACGCGGCCGGTCGGCCGATGTTCGTACCGATCCTGTCCGCTGCCGCACATACCGACTGGGGCGTCGCGCGCTGCGCCTATGCGGTCGGCCTGGAACGCGTCGATTCGACCAAGCTGTCGCCGATCTGGCTTGACCAGCCGGGGCGGATGTACGACCAGGTCGCCGCGCGTCCGCATGTGATGCGGGGGTAAGTCCGGGGCGTGGGCTTCGACTTCGCTCAGCCTGAACGGCTGTTTGTATAGGAACGGCCCCTACCTCCGTTCAGCCTGAGCGAAGTCGAAGGCCACGCCCCGCGCTATCCGATCACCCCGCCCGCATATCCTCGGTAATCACATGCGGCGCGGTTTCGCCGAACGTGCGGACCAGCGTCTGGAATCCCTTGCCCTCGATCCGCAACTCGTTGAACGCGGGCGGCGTCTTGCGCGTCCGCTTGGACAGCGTGCCCGCACCGATCATGCGGATGATCCGGCCATCGCGGTCGACCGGCACGTCGAACGGGTCATGGACATGGCCGCTCAGCACCGCATGGGCGCCCGCCGCCGCCAGCTGGGTCAACGCGGCATCGCCGTTGCGGGTCTTGGCGGTGCCCTTGGTCGGCCCCTCGATCAGCGGATGATGCGCGGCGACCAGGATCAGATGGTCCTTGGGCGCCTCCGCGATCAGCGCCAGCGCCCGGCGGAGCGAGCCGGAGCTGACCCGCCCCTTGGACCAGTTCCACCGCCACTGGGCGCGCGCGGTGGTCTTCAGCGGCACCACCGTCACACCGGGCAGGTCGAGCGGCTTTTCGATCATCCGCTCGATCGCGGCATAACGCTGGTACGGCGCGAACAGCCGCCGGAACGGATCCAAATAATAGGGGATGTCGTGATTGCCGACCTCGACCGTCACCGGCACGCCCAGCGATTGCAGCCAGGCACCCCCGGCCTGAAACTCGCGCTTGGTCGCACGCATCGTCAGGTCGCCGGTCATGATGACCGCATGCGGCCTTTCCGCCGCGACCCGCTCGGCGAACCAGGCGAGCGCGGCGGGGTCCTCGGCACCGAAATGCACGTCGCTGACATGAAACAGGCGGATCATGCCGCCCGTCCTAAACTGCCCATCCGCCTCACGGCAACTCGGCCATCGCACGCGGCTCGTGCAGCGGACAGCCATTCACCCGGCCGCGATACTCGGCCGAGAAGCGATAGGTATCCTTGCGGGCCCGGTTGATATTGCCCAGCGGCCGGTGCGCGGCCAGGCCGTGCCAGATGCTGTAGGACAGCGCATCGTCGATCGCATTGGTCTGGCCGTCTTGCCAGCTGATCTGCGGTTCGGCCGTAAAGGTCGCGACGGTGATGTACGGGCTGTCCGCTTCGCTCCATTCGGCGGTCGCGTCCTCGATCGGCATGGCGTCCAGATCGCGGTTCAGCTGGACTCGCAGCTCCCACGCGCCGCCCTGCTCGATCATCACCTCGCGCACCACCTCGCGCAGCGCGTCGGGGCGGTCGTGGGTGTCGACCGTGTCGCCGGTCAGCTGGGTCAGCGCAGGGCTGACCGGGAACAGGCCGAACTTGGCGATATGGTCGCCGTAGCGGAACGGCGTCTGGCTGTAATAGGTCTCGCCTAAGGGGTGCACCTGCTTCGACCCGCCCAGCGTCTTGAGCGTCGCGCTCTCTACCCCGACCGTCTCCAGCGTCGCCTCGATTCCGCGCAGGATTCCGGACAGCAGCTTCTTGCCGCCCTCGAACCTGTCGGTCGTGGAGGCCAGCATCTTCAGGTTCTTGGCAAAGGCGTCGGCGGTGGGCGCGGTGAAGACCGGCGCATTGGCCATGACGAAATCCTGCGTCGCGTCGCCTTCCGAGCCCGGCAAGCGCTCGCCCTCGACCCCGATGACCTTCAGCGCCAGCCCACGCGGTAGGGCGATGGCGTCGTCCAATATATCGCCCGGATTGGTCGAGATGCGTGCCACCGCGTCATAGTCGCCCGGCGTCGCGAAAAGCCCCTGCGCCAGCTCAGGCGGGAGATTGTCATGGACCGTCAGCTTGCCGCGGATGATGCCATGCGCCTTGGCATGGACGGCGCGGACGCCGTGGCCATAGTCCTTAGACGTGGTGTCGAGAATATGTGCGAAGGATTCTTTCATCTGGTCGACGGTTTCGCCTTCCTCGGGCTTCACGTCTTCGACCTGGGGGGTGAAATGGACGGGGGGTTTCATTGGGGCTCTCCCTGCAAGCCCCACCAACCCATGTTGGGTGATAGCGTTCCCCGCGATGGCGCTGGCGGCCCGCCCCACGCACGCCCCGCCCGCCTGCGGGAGGGGGAGCAGAGAAAGCGGAAGGGAGGCAGACGGAGGCACCCGCCCCGCTTCCCCCTCCCCCATCAATCCGCTAACCGGGCCGACATGGCCTTTTATCACCCACTCCTATTCGCCCTCGATGCCGAGCGCGCCCATGGTCTGACGGTCGCGATGCTGTCGCGCTGGGGATCGCTGGGGGCGCCGCTGGGGGGCGATCCGGCACGCTATCCGCGCCTGGCCACGAAGGTGGCGGGGATCGACTTCGCCAATCCGATGGGGCTCGCGGCGGGGGTCGACAAGAATGGCGAGGCGATCGACGGCTTTTTCGGCCTGGGCTTCGGCCTGGTTGAGATCGGCACGCTGACGCCCAAGCCCCAGCCCGGCAACCCGAAGCCCCGCCTGTTCCGGCTGGTCGAGGACAAGGGCGTGGTCAATCGCTATGGCTTCAACAATGGCGGGCTGGACGCCGGGCTGGCGCGCGCGAAGGCCGCCAGGCGCAAGGGCGTGTTGGGCATCAATGTCGGCGCCAACAAGGACGCCGCCGACCGGATCGCCGATTATCGCCACGGCGTGACCCAGGCTGCGCCGATCGCCGATTACGTCACGATCAACATCTCCAGCCCCAACACACCGGGCCTGCGCGACCTTCAGCACGGGCCGGCGCTCGCCGAGCTGCTGGCCGCCTCGCGCGAGGCGGCGGGGACGGTGCCGCTGTTCCTGAAGGTCGCCCCCGACCTGGAGCCCGCCCAGATCGACGAGATCGCGCGTGCGGCGATCGACCACCGGCTGGACGCGATCATCATCGGCAACACCACCATCACCCGCCCGGCGGTGAAGAGCGCGAACGCCGCCGAGACCGGCGGGCTGTCGGGACGCCCGCTCGCCCCGCTGGCGCGGGCGCGGCTGGCCGATTTCCGGAAAGCCACCGGGGCGGCGATGACGCTGATCGCGGCGGGCGGCATCGACTCCGGTGCGGAGGCCTATGCCCGCATCCGGGCTGGGGCGAGCCTGGTCCAGCTTTACTCCGCGCTGGTCTATGAAGGGCCCGGCCTCGCCGCCCGCATCCTGGCCGATCTCGACGCGCTGCTCGCACGTGACGGCTTTGCCAGCGTCGCGGAGGCGGTCGGCGCCTGACGTTACGGCTTGGCGTGGGGCAAGGCTTGCCGCTAGGGTTGGCGTTATGAAGCACTGGCTCCTGTCCGTCGCGGCGCTTGCGCTGCCGCTCGTCGCATCCGCCCAAGCGCGCGGCCCCGCCCCCAAGGCTGCACCAAGCGAAGGGATGGTCAGCGCCGCCGACCCACGCGCGGCCGCCGCCGGGGTGGAGATATTGCGCGCCGGGGGCAGCGCGACCGACGCCGCCATCGCCACCATGCTGGCGCTGAACGTGGTCGAGCCGCAAAGCTCCGGCATCGGCGGCGGCAGCTACTGGGTACGCCATGAGGCGCAGGGCGGCGCCACGACCACGATCGACGCGCGCGAGGCCGCGCCGATGGCAGCGACGCCGAACTGGTTCTACGGCCCCGATGGCCGCCCGCTCAGCCATGCCGATGCCGTGCCGGGCGGACGCAGTGTCGGCGTGCCCGGCGCGTTGCGCGGGATGGCGATGGCGCATGCCCAGGGCGGCAAGCTGCCCTGGGCGCGGCTGTTCCAGCCCGCGATCCGGCTGGCGCGCGACGGGTTCCAGCTGACCCCGCGCCTCCAGACCGCGCTGACCCGCTATGGCGGCCATGTCGACGCCGCCACCCGCGCGCGGCTGACCGGACTCGATGGACAGGTGCTCCCCCTGGGCAGCACCATCCGCAACCCGGAACAGGCCGCCCTGCTGGAACGGATCGCCAGGCTCGGCCCCGACAGCTTCTATGTCGGCCCGCAGGCGCAGAAGCTGGTGACGACGGTCAACGGCGCGACGCGCAATCCGTCGAAGATGGCGATGGGCGATCTCGCATCCTACTCGGCCAAGCCGCGCCCGCCGCTGTGCGCGACCTATCGCGGCTACAGGATTTGCAGCATGGGCCCGTCCTCGGGTGGCGGCTCGACCATGTTGTCGATCCTGAAGCTGCTCGAACGCTTTGACATGGGTAAGCTGGGCAAAGATTCCCCACAGGCCTGGCACCTGTTCGCCGAGGCCTCGCGCCTGGCCTATGCCGACCGCGACGCGTATCTGGGCGATCCCGATTATGTCCGCGTGCCGCTGAAGGGGTTGTTCGACCCGGCCTATATCGCCAGCCGCTCCGCGCTGATTTCGCCTGACAGCACGATGGCGACGGTCACGCCCGGCACGCCGCCCGGCGCGCCGGCGCGGGTGCGCGCGCCGGTCAGCGAGGTGCCCGGCACCACCGACCTCGTCACCGTCGACGCCGCCGGTAACGTCGCCGAGGTGACGACCACCATCGAGGGGTCGTTCGGCTCCGGCCTGTCGGTCGACGGCACGATGCTGAACAACGAGCTGACCGATTTCGACATCGTGCCGGTCAAGGACGGCGATCTGGTCGCCAACCGGGTCGAGGGCGGCAAGCGCCCGCGCAGCTCCATGTCGCCGACCATCGTCTATGGTCCCGACGGCCAGGTCCACCTGGCGATCGGCGCGGCGGGCGGCTCGACCATCATCGCCCAGGTCGCCAAGGCGATCATCGGCGTGATCGACTGGAAGATGAGTGCGCAGGATGCGATCGCGCAAGGCCTGCTCTTCGCGCCGTACAAGGTGGCGACGGTCGAACAGGGCACGTCGCTGGTCGACCTCGTCCCCGGCCTTCAGGCGCTGGGCGAGACGGTGGTCGTCGCGCCGCTGGGGCTGAAAGCCAATGCCATCGAGCGTGTCGGCGGCCACTGGGTCGGCGCGGCCGATCCCCGCAGCGAGGGCGTGGCGATCGACGTAAGCGGCCGGACGACCGCTATCCGCCGCGTCGGCGACAAGCCCGGACGGCCCGCCGAATAAAGGCCGCCCCCGGACGACACGAAAACAAAGAGCCCGGTCGCGCGTTACGTCGCGCAACACGGGCCGGTGGGAGAGGCACCATGCGTACGCTCGAATATTTCCCCAATCTCGTCACCATGTTCTTCACCCGCGCCGCAGAGAAGGGCCACGCCCCCTTCCTTTGGCGCAAGCAGGACGGCGCCTGGCGCGCGATCAGCTGGGCCGACACCGCACGCCGCGTCGCGGCCCTGGCGGCAGGGTTGAAGGCGACCGGCCTGCAGCGCGGCGACCGGGTGATGCTGGTGTCGGAGAACCGGCCGGAATGGTGCATCGCCGACCTGGCGATCATGGCGGCGGGCTGCGTCACCGTGCCGACCTACACGACGAATACCGAGCGCGATCACACCCATATCATCGAGAATTCGGGTGCCCGCGCGATCATCGTGTCGACCCAGAAGCTGGCGACGACGCTGATGCCCGCCGCGCTGCGCTCCAACCATGTCCAGACGGTGATCGGGTTCGAGCCGCTGAGGCTCGGCCCGTCCCAGATCGACTGTCGCCATTACGACACGCTGATCGCCGAGCATCCGACCCCGCCGGAGTCGATCGCGGCACAGGCCGACTTCACCCGCGAGGACTTGGCCTGCATCATCTACACCTCGGGCACCGGCGGCGCACCGCGCGGGGTGATGCAGCATCACGGTGCGATCCTGCACAATTGCGCCGGATGCAGCGCGATCATCGAGGAGGATTTCGGCTGGGGGGACGAGGTGTTCCTGTCCTTCCTCCCCCTCTCCCACGCCTATGAGCATACCGGCGGCCAGCATTTCCCCATCTCGCTGGGCGGGCAGATCTATTATGCCGAGGGACTCGACAAGCTCGCCGCCAATATGGAGGAAGTCGGGCCGACGATCATGTTCGTCGTGCCCCGCCTGTTCGAGGTGCTGCACACCCGTATCGCCAAGGCGATCGAGAAGAAGGGCGGGCTGGGAGCCAAGCTGCTCGACCAGGCGCTGGTGCTGGGCCGCCGCAGCTATGACGGCCGCCTGCGCCTGATCGACCGCCCGGCGCAGCTGGCGGTCAAGACGCTGTTCAAGCCCAAGATCGCCAAGCGCTTCGGCGGGCGGTTGAAGGCGATGGTGTCGGGCGGTGCGCCGCTGAACCCGGAAATCGGGCTGTTCTTCCACTCGATCGGCCTCACCCTGCTCCAGGGCTATGGCCAGACCGAGGCCGCGCCGGTCATCGCCTGCAACCGCCCCAAGACGGGCGTGCGGATGGACACGGTCGGGCCGCCCCTGCCCGACACCGAGGTACAGATCGCCGAGGATGGCGAGATCCTGGTCCGCGGCGAGCTGGTCATGCACGGTTACTGGCGCAATCCGGTCGAGACCGACCGGGTGCTGAAGGACGGCTGGCTGCACACCGGCGATATCGGCGAGTTCGACGCCGCCGGCCGCCTGCGCATCACCGACCGCAAGAAAGACCTGATCATCAACGACAAGGGCGAGAATGTCGCCCCGCAGAAGGTCGAGGGGATGCTGACCCTCCAGCCCGAGATCGGCCAGGCGATGATCGCGGGCGACCGCCGCCCCTATATGGTCGCGCTGATCGTGCCCGATGCGGAGTGGACCGCCGAATGGTGCGCGAAGTCCGGCACGGGCTGCAACCGCGCGGCGCTGGACGACGATCTGGATTTCCGGGGCGCGATCTCGGCGGCGATCGACCGGGTCAATCGCGACCTGTCGGTGACCGAGCGCATCCGCCGCTTCATCATCGCCGACGAACCCTTCGCGATCGAGAACCAGCAGCTGACGCCGTCGCTGAAGATCCGGCGGCACGTCCTGCGCGAGGTTTACGGCGAGCGACTGGACGCGCTGTACAAGAATTGAGTCCCATTCCTCCCCAAGCTCGGCTTGGGGAGGGGGACCGCCGGGCGCAGCCCGGTGGTGGAGGGGCAGGTGTCCTCACCAGCGTTGCCTGCCCCTCCACCATGCTACGCATGGTCCCCCTCCCCATCTGACGATGGGGAGGATTGAAGAGGACATGCTTTACGACAAGAATGAGGCGTCTTCGCCTCTGCCACTGGCCACACCCCTCCCGCAGGCGGGAGGGGCTAAAAAAGGGGCGACTCCCCCCCCCCCCCCCCCCCCGATCAAGCGGGGGTCAGCAGGCCTTCCTTGGCGATCTTGTCGCGCCACACCAGCGGGGCCAGGGTGTGGACGTTCTGGCCTTCGGAATCGACCGCGACGGTGACGGGGAAATTCTCCACGTCGAACTCGTAGATCGCCTCCATGCCCAGATCCTCGAAGCCGACGACCTTCGATCCCTTGATCGCGCGCGCGACAAGGTAGGCCGCACCACCGACCGCCATCAGATAGGCCGACTGATATTCGCGGATCGCGTCGGTCGCCGCCGGGCCACGCTCGGCCTTGCCGACCATCGCCAGCAGGCCCTGGTCGAGCATCATGCGGGTGAACTTGTCCATGCGGGTCGCGGTCGTCGGGCCCGCCGGGCCGACCACTTCCTCGCCGACCGGATCGACCGGGCCGACATAATAGATCACGCGGCCCCGGAACTCGACAGGCAGCTCCTCGCCACGGTCGAGCATGTCCTTGATCCGCTTGTGCGCGGCGTCGCGCCCCGTGAGCATCTTGCCGTTCAGCAGCAGCCGGTCGCCATGCTTCCAGCTCTTCACCTCTTCCGGCGTCAGCGTGTTCAGGTCGACGCGCTTGGCCGCCTGGAGGTCGGGTTTCCAGTCGACCTTGGGCCATTCCTCCAGCTTGGGCGCTTCGAGATAGACCGGGCCGGAGCCGTCCAGCGTGAAATGCGCGTGGCGGGTCGCGGCACAGTTCGGGATCATCGCCACCGGCTTGGACGCCGCATGGGTCGGCCAGTCGAGGATCTTGACGTCGAGGATGGTGGACAGGCCGCCCAGCCCCTGCGCGCCGATGCCCAGCGCATTGACCTTGTCGAACAGCTCGATGCGCAGCGCCTCGACATCGTTGCGGGGGCCACGTTCCTTTAGCTGCCCCATGTCGATCGCGCCCATCAGCGATTCCTTGGCGAGCAGCACGGCCTTTTCCGCCGTGCCACCGATGCCGATGCCGAGCATCCCCGGCGGGCACCAGCCGGCACCCATTTGCGGCACCATTTCCAGCACCCAGTCGACGATCGAATCGGACGGGTTCATCATCTTGAACTTGGACTTGTTCTCCGACCCGCCGCCCTTGGCCGCGACGTCGACGGAGACCTTATTGCCCGGCACCATCTCGACATGGAGGACGCTGGGCGTGTTGTCCTTGGTATTGCGGCGGGTGAAGGCGGGGTCGGCGAGGATCGAGGCCCGCAGCTTGTTTTCGGGGTGGAGATAGGCGCGGCGCACGCCCTCATCGACAACCTCCTGGAGCGAACGGTCGCCCGACAGGCGGCAATCCTGGCCCCATTTGACGAAGACCGTGACGATGCCGGTGTCCTGGCAGATCGGGCGATGCCCCTCCGCGCACATCCGGCTGTTGGTCAGGATCTGCGCGATGGCATCCTTGGCCGCCGGGCTCTTCTCGGCCTCATAGGCCTTACCCAGGGCACGGATGTAATCCATCGGGTGGTAATAGCTGATGAACTGGAGCGCGTCGGCCACGCTCTCGATCAGGTCGGTGTCGCGGATCAGGGTCGTCATGGCCCGCCTTTTGCGCCAGCAAGGGCGGTCGCGCAACGCCCGCGTGTGCCGAATGGCGGTGGATTCCGGCGACCGGGGCGGTTTCAACCAATCTTAACCTTGATCGGGCCAAGGTCGGCCAAACCCCTAGTGGAATAGCGAAACCCCGCATGCCGTCCGCCGTCCCCGCGCGAACATCGTTCCTGGCCCTGCTCGGCCTTGTCGAGGACAATGACGAGGTGCTCGCGTCGTTGTACCATAGCCGATTGCAGACGCTGATCCGCACCTGGCCGCTGGCGATCCTGCAGAATCTGGTGGCGATCGGCATCATATTGGGCGTTGCCGCGCTGGGCGATCCCCATCCCCTGCTGGCCCGGAAGGGCGTGGCGGCGGCGATCATGCTGGGTGGAACCATGGCGTTCGGCCTGGTGCTGTGGCACGGCCACAGGCAGCAATGGCCCTTCTACCGATTCAAGCAATGGCTGGTCGCGACGGGTATGCTGCTGGCGCTGGCCACCGGCCCGCTGATCATGGTCCTGGCGCCGTTCCATCATAGTGGCGACGGATGGGGTTCGATCCTGATCCTGCTCTGCCTGATGTGGACGACAGCGGCGATCCTGAACCCGGTACGCGGCGCGCTGTTCGGCTATTCCTTCGGATTTGCGTTCATGGCCCCGATCGCCGCGCTGGCGAGCGACGTGGCGGTCCTGCCGGTACTGGCGGCGGTCGTCCCCTGCCTGGCATCCCTGCTGCTCAATGCCCGGCGCATGGACTGGCTGGACCATGATGCGGCGCGCGCCCGCGCCCGCGAGTTCGGCCAGGGACAACAGGCGGTCAAGATGATCGCCGAGTTCGAGGAACATGGCACCGGCTGGTTCTGGGAAACCGACCGCCAGGGGCGGTTGACCTATCTGTCGCGCAAGGTCGCCGACGATCTGGCCACCCTGGGCATCGCCAGCCAGGGCCGGATGCTGACCGAGCTGTTCCGGATGGACTCGGCCGAACCGGGCAGCGAGCGGACCCTGTCCTTCCACATGGCGTCGCGCACCAGCTTTTCCGACTATACCGTGTGCGCCATCGGCGGCGGTCCGGCCGTCGCGGATCGCTGGTGGTCGATTTCGGGCCGCCCGATCATCGACAGTATCGGCCGGTTCCGGGGCTTTATCGGATCGGGATCCGACCTGACCGAGAAGCGCCGCTCGGAGGCCGAGATCACCCGCCTCGCGCTGTTCGACAGCCTGACCGGTCTGGCCAATCGCCAGCGGATGAAGCTGTCGCTCGACAAGACGCTGAAGCAGTCGGTCAGCCCCTATCGCCCCACCGCGCTGTTCCTCATGGACCTGGACCGGTTCAAGGCGGTCAACGACACGCTGGGCCATCCGGCGGGCGACCTGTTGCTGCAACTGGTCGCGCGGCGGCTGGAGCAGGTGGTGGGCGATGTCGGGCTGGTCGGGCGACTGGGGGGCGACGAGTTCCAGATCCTGCTGCCCGGCATCGACGCGCGCGACCGGCTGGCCGGGCTGGCGAGCGAAATCATCAAGACGCTCTCGCGCCCCTATGACATTCACGGCAACGAGGTGACGATCGGCTGCTCCATCGGCATCGCCATCGCGCCCCATGACGGCGAGGATTCGCAGACGCTGATCCGCAATGCCGATCTGGGTCTCTATGCCGCCAAGGGCGACGGACGCGGCGTCGCGCGTTTCTATGCCGAGGCGATGCTGGAAGGCGCGCGCAGCCGCAAGCGCATGGAGGAGGACCTGCGGGTCGCCGTCGCGCAGGGGCAGTTACAGCTCGCCTATCAGCCCGTCGTGTCGACCAGCGATGCGACGATCGTCGGCTATGAGGCGCTGCTGCGCTGGCGGCATCCGACCCAGGGAGACATCTCGCCGACACAGTTCGTGCCGGTCGCCGAGGAATGCGGGCTGATCGAACAGATCGGCGAATGGGTGATGCGCACCGCCTGTATCGAGGCGGCGAGCTGGCCGACCCCTGCGCGCGTCGCCGTCAACGTCTCGTCGATCCAGTTCGCCAAGCCGCACCTGCCCGCGCTCGTCGCCCAGGCGCTGGCGCAGGCCGGCCTGGCGCCCGCGCGGCTGGAGCTGGAAATCACCGAAAGCGTGTTCCTGCGCGACGATCACGAATCGCAGCGGCAGTTCGCCGCACTCAAGGCGCTCGGCGTGCGGCTGGCGCTGGACGATTTCGGCACCGGCTATTCCTCGCTCGGCTATCTGCGCCACGCGCCGTTCGACAAGATCAAGATCGACCAGTCCTTCGTCCGCGGCGCGATCCGCACCGGCAGCCGCAATGCCGCCATCATCCGCGCGATCGTGACGCTGGCCGACACGCTGGACATGGAGACGACGGCCGAGGGGGTCGAGATCCAGGACGAGATCGAACTGATCCGCGACCTGGGCTGCAGCCACATCCAGGGATTCGTCTATGGCAAGCCCGTCGAATCGGCCGAGGTGCACCGGATGCTGCGCGCGCATGACGGTCGCGCCGAGCCGGTCGGCCTGAAATCGAATCGCCGTCCCCGCATGAAGATCCTGCGCACCGCCCAGATCCTGTCGGGCAGCGCGACGGTCGACGTGCGCATCCGCGACCTGTCGGCGACCGGCGTGATGGTCGAGGGACTGCCGCCGGCCTATATCGTCTGCGGCGCGGCGGTCGGCATCCGCCTGGGCGCGGACCGCCCCTTGCGCGGCTATATCCGCTGGGAGCGCGAAGGCCGGGTCGGCATCGCCTTCGCCACGCCGCTGTTCGACGATCATCCCTGGCTGGAGACGGACGAGGAACAGGAGCCGCGCCGCCGGTCGGCGTGACCCGGCCCCTTCGGCGCGGGGCGGAATGGATAGGAAGCCGGCCCCGCACGTTCGCGCCGCATGACCTCGCCCGCCCCCACGCCCGCCCCTACGCGCGAAGGCGCTTCGCCGCGCATACCCGCGCTCAGCCTGATCTTCGGCTATGGCCCCGTCCTGGTCCTGCCGCTTGCCGCACTGGCCGCCTGGGCGGGCACGCCGCTCGCCCTGCTGATCGGCCAGATATGGGGGGCGGCGATCCTGATCTTCCTGGCTGGCGTCGCACGGGGACTCAGCTTTTTCACGCCAGGCGGCACCCATGTCTCGCAGATGCTGGCGATGATCGTGCGATTCAGCCTGGGCCTGCTGGCGCTGGTCGCCGGACCGACGATCGGCTTCGGATTGCTGATCCTGGGCTATGCCTCGATCGCGCTGACCGATCCCTGGTTCGCGCGATGGGGCGGCGCGCCACAACATTTCGCGCGGTTGCGGCCACCCCAGATGGTGGTCGCGCTGCTGGGCCTGATCGCACTGTTCGCGCTGTCGCTCGGCTGATCGCAGCCGCTTAAAAAAATTTTTAGGGGCTTGCACTTCACGAACCCCGCAGACATCCATGCGTCGCGGCTTTTGGAGCGCCTGACGCAAGCGTCATTCGTCGCAACCAACCCCTTTCCCAAGCTTTAGGCCCTTGCGGTGCCGCCCGGGATTTTCCACTATGGATTGTGGAAGAGGCCGGGGGTGGCCCCAAGCACTGGTAGGCCAGGGACAGGATCAGGGCATCGGAACGGAGCCTCCTCCTCCCCCCTGTCCGGTCCGCGACACCTGTGGCGCGCGGTGCTAGGGGGGCAGGATGCCGACTCGAACGAAACAAGAACGAAGGAGCGGCATCAGTGATGGATTTCAGGGATAGCCGGGATAGCGACATGACGACTGATATGCTCGAAAAGATGGCGGCGGACGCGGTTCAGAACGCGGCCCCCACCCCCACCCCGGCGGACACCAAGTCGGTGCGTCCGCAACCCTATCCGGTCGAGGTCGACCATGCCCGCGACGCGCGGCTGACCGATTTCGGCAAGGAAACGCTGAACGACCGCTATCTCCTGCCCGGCGAAAGCTATCAGGACCTGTTCGTGCGCGTCGCCTCGGCCTATGCCGACAATGCCGAGCACGCCCAGCGGCTGTACGACTATATCTCGAAGCTGTGGTTCATGCCCGCGACGCCCGTCCTGTCGAACGGCGGCACGGGTCGCGGCCTGCCGATCAGCTGCTATCTCAACTCGGTGCCCGACAGCCTGGACGGCATCGTCACCACCTGGAACGAGAATGTGTGGCTGGCGTCGCGCGGCGGCGGCATCGGCACCTATTGGGGCCAGGTCCGCGGCATCGGCGAGCCGGTCGGCCTGAACGGTAAGACCAGCGGCATCATCCCGTTCGTCCGCGTGATGGACTCGCTGACGCTGGCGATCAGCCAGGGTAGCCTGCGTCGCGGTTCGGCCGCCTGCTATCTCGACATCTCGCATCCCGAGATCGAGGAGTTCCTGGAAATCCGCAAACCCTCGGGCGACTTCAACCGCAAGGCGCTGAACCTGCACCACGGCGTGCTGATCCCCGACGCCTTCATGGAGGCGGTGCGCGACGGCGCCGAATGGCATCTGAAGAGCCCCAAGACCGGTGAGGTCCGCGCCACGGTCGATGCGCGCGCGCTGTTCCAGAAGCTGGTCGAGACCCGGCTGGCGACCGGCGAGCCGTACATCGTCTTCGCCGACCATGTGAACAAGAACATGCCCAAGCATCACCGCGAGCTGGGGCTGAAGGTGTCGACCTCGAACCTGTGCTCGGAAATCACCCTGCCGACCGGCATCGATCATAAGGGCAAGGACCGCACCGCCGTCTGCTGCCTGTCGTCGCTGAACCTGGAAACCTGGGACGAGTGGAAGGACGACAAGCAGTTCATCGAGGACGTGATGCGCTTCCTCGACAACGTCCTTCAGGACTATATCGACCGCCACGAGCCGGGCATGGAGCGTGCCGCCTATTCGGCCGGTCGCGAGCGCTCGGTGGGCCTGGGCGTGATGGGCTTCCACAGCTTCCTCCAGGCGCGCGGCATCCCCTTCGAGGGCGCGATGGCCAAGTCGTGGAACCTGCGCATGTTCAAGCATATCAGCGCGCAGGTTAACCAGGCGTCGATGACCCTGGCCGTCGAGCGCGGGCCGTGCCCCGATGCGGCGGATGTCGGCGTGATGGAGCGTTTCAGCTGCAAGATGGCGATCGCGCCGACTGCGTCGATCAGCATCATCTGCGGCGGTACCAGCGCCTGTATCGAGCCGATCCCGGCGAACATCTATACCCACAAGACGCTGTCGGGTTCGTTCTCGGTCAAGAACCCCTATCTCGAGAAGATCCTGATAGCGAAGTCGAAGAATTCGGACGCGGTCTGGAACTCGATCCTCGAGCATGGCGGCTCGGTCCAGCATCTCGACTTCCTGTCGGCGGAAGAGAAGGACACGTTCAAGACCTCGTTCGAGATCGACCAGCGCTGGCTGCTCGAACTCGCCGGGGACCGGACGCCCTATATCGACCAGGCGCAGTCGCTGAACCTGTTCATCCCGGCGGACGTGGAGAAGTGGGATCTGCTGATGCTCCACTTCCGCGCCTGGGAGCTGGGCATCAAGTCGCTCTATTATCTGCGGTCGAAGTCGGTGCAACGCGCCGGGTTCGCAGGGTCGGGCGGCGTCGAGGCCGACAACACGATCAGCGCGCCGAAATTCGAGATCGGCGAGACGACCGATTATGACGAATGCCTAGCGTGTCAGTGAGCAGGCTTTGACAGCACAGGCTGCCCTCACCCTCCCTCTCCCAAGGGGAGAGGGGTGAAGCAGCCTGATCCCTCTCCCCTCGGGAGAGGGAGGGAGCCGCGAAGCGGCGGAAGGGTGAGGGTGTTGCGTGCGTAGCTACGACAACCATCGCTCCGGTACGGTACAACGTGCCCGCCAGCTCCGCCGTGAAGCCTCCGCTTCGGAACGCCGCCTGCTCTGCGCGCTGCGTGAAACCTATCCGTATCTGAAATGGCGTCACCAGACGCCGCTGGGACCTTTCTTCGCCGACATGATGTGCTTTTCCGAAAAGCTGGTCATCGAGGTCGACGGCGATACGCACGCCGTCGCGAAAGGGTATGACGCGTCTCGCGAAGATTTCATGGCGAGGGAAGGCTATCGGACGATCCGCGTCAGCAATGCGGATGTGATGGAGAACATCGAAGGGGTGATCGACCAAATCTCCTTCTCCCTCCGGGAGAAGGAAGGGGCCCGCGCGGCGCAGCCGCGTGGGAAGGATGAGGGTGGCAAGTCCACGAAAAAGGGCGGTGCCGCATGACCGGTACCACCCTCACCCTTCCGCGCCCTGACGGGCGCTCCCTCCCTCTCCCACGGGGAGAGGGAGATTATGGCTCACTCCGCCTCTTCGAACTCGTCGACGGCGTTCTGCGCCGTGGCCGACAGGCGAACCGTGTCGCCTTCGACCTCGGCGACCAGGCCGATCGGCAGGTAATGATGCTTGGCACCCTGCCCGTCTTCCGTCTGGGGGCTGTCGTTCTTGGTCAGCTTGATACGGTCGCCATCGACATGATCGACGGTACCGACATGCACGCCATCGGCGCCGATGACCTCGGCATGTTCCTTGATCTGGCTGATATCGACCATTTTTCTTCTCCTGCTTGGGGGACGGCTGCAAAACGCGCCAAGCCGGAATTGGTCGCATGACAGGGGCCACGATCATGTATGCGGTGGCCGCCGTGCTGGGCGGGATCGGCGCGACGCTGTTGCTGCAACTCCGCACGCCCCGGTCGGAGCAAGGCCGCTATGCCCGGCTGATCGCGGGTACCATGTTCGCCACTGGCGGGATCATCCTTGCCGGTTTCGCGACCGCCTTGCGCCGGTGGAGCATGGGGTCATGACCATGGTCGAGCGGCTTCTGGCATTGCTCGCCGCCCTGGCGGTGGTCGGCTTCGTCGTCTCGGGCTTTCAGGCCTATGGCGATGCCGATCTCAGCGCCTGTGGGATCGGCGGTCATGGGCGCCGCGCCCGGATCATCGGCGATTATCTGTGCAGCCCTTATTTGCTGGCGGGCCGTCCGCGTGACTGGTTCGCCTTTGTCTGGCTCTGGTCGTTCCCCGTGACGATCACCGCCTTTGCCTTTTCCGCCCGGCGCCACCTGCGCCGTGCCTCCCTGAACACCATTCGTCCGGAGTAACCCCCATGCCTCTCCTCCAAGCCTCCAAGCAGTATAAGCCCTTCGAATACCCCTGGGCGTTCGAGTTCTGGAAGCGCCAGCAACAGCTCCACTGGCTGCCCGAAGAGGTGCCGCTGGGCGAGGATTGCCGCGACTGGGCGCAGAAGCTGACCGATCACGAGCGCAACCTGCTGACCCAAATCTTCCGCTTCTTCACCCAGGCGGACGTCGAGGTGCAGGACTGCTATCACGAGAAATATGGCCGGGTGTTCAAGCCGACCGAGATCAAGATGATGCTGACCGCCTTCTCCAACATGGAGACGGTGCACATCGCGGCGTACAGCCATCTGCTCGACACGATCGGCATGCCCGAAAGCGAATATGGCGCCTTCCTCGAATATGCCGAGATGAAGGACAAGCATGACTACATGCAGAATTTCGGCGTCGACAGCGACGAGGACATCGCGCGCACGCTGGCGATGTTCGGCGGCTTTACCGAGGGCGTTCAGTTGTTCGCGTCCTTCGCGATGCTGATGAACTTCCCGCGCTTCAACAAGATGAAGGGCATGGGCCAGATCGTCAGCTGGTCGGTGCGCGACGAGAGCCTGCACTGCGAGGGCATCATCCGCATGTTCCACGCCTTCTGCCAGGAGCGCCAGTGCCTGACCAAGGCGGTCAAGGACGACATCGCCGATGTGTGCCAGACGACGATCCGCCTGGAGGATAATTTCATCGACCTCGCCTTCGAAATGGGCCCGGTCGAGGGGATGAAGCCCAAGGAGATCAAGAAGTATATCCGCTACATCGCCGACTGGCGCCTGGGCCAGCTGGGGCTGAAGCCGATCTACATGATCGACGAGCATCCCCTGCCCTGGCTGACCCCGCTGCTGAACGGCGTGGAACATGCGAACTTCTTCGAGACGCGCGCTACGGAATATTCCAAGGCGGCGACGCGCGGCCAGTGGAACGACGTGTGGGACGCGTTCGACACGCGGCAAAAGGCGAAGGTTGCCAAGGCGGCGAACGAGGAGCCGAGCGAGACCGGCGACATGTTCTCGGCCGCGGGCGTCGCGGCGGAGTGATCGGGAAGGGCGGGCTTCGGTCCGCCCTTTTTTTGTTCGCGCGAAGGCGCGAAAAAGGCTGGTGCGCGCAGAGGCGCGGAGGGCGCGGAGGGCGCGGAGGCGATTTCGGGAATACCGCCCGCTCCCCACCCTCCGTTCAGCCTGAGCGAAGTCGAAGGCCAAGGGAAAGCATCTCCCCGGGGGGCTCTGACCGCAGTTCCGACCCGAAATCCCCGTGATATGGCAGGCGTTGCCCCGTGGCCTTCGACTTCGCTCAGGCTGAACGGAGGGTGGGGATTTCACTTTTTCTCTGCGTCCTCTGCGCCTCTGCGCGAATCGTCCGTCTTCGCGCGAGCCAGAAGCTACCGCGCCGTCCGTGTCGGGGCATGGAAGTCCGCCGGTTTGCCCGCGATCCACTTCAGGAACCGCACCATGTCCGGATGCGCCCGCAACACCGCGAAATCGCTATAGTCGCGCGCCAGTTCCGCATTGGTCAGCGTGGCATGGATCGTCCGGTGACAGATCGGATGCACCGGCACGGTTTCGCGCCCGCCCTCGCTCTTGGGAACGGGGTGATGCCATTCCACCTTCACCCCCAGCGGCCGCTCGCACAGCGCGCAGGAAGGCACCATGAGCGGCTCCATCCGTTCGGCGGCGGCCAACAGCCCCGCCTTGCGCTTCACGCGTCCGACCATGAAGGGAATATGGGGTGGCGCGGTGCATAAGAAAACGGGGTCCGGCATCGCTGCCGAACCCCATTCCTTTACGCCAACTGGATCCGAGAGGGATCAGAAGTGTGCGACGACACCCGCCATCGGGCGGAACGAATGCGCGTCGTCGAAGGTCGAAACTTCCAGGCGCAGGCGCAGGCCGGCGTTGCCGGTGATGCCGCCCAGGCCGATGTCCTTCGGGCCGACTTCGGCGCCGACGCCGTAGACGGTCGCGCCATAGTCGCGCTTCAGGTCGCCCGAAACGCCGGGCGCGAAGTTGTGGAAGTTGTTCCAGCGATAGCCGACCTTGCCGTAGAACAGGCCGCTGTCACCGGCACGGAAGCCCGCGCGGCCATAGGCGCCATACTGCCAGTCGATGTCACCCGACACGCCCTTGGCGACCGAGCCTTCCGCACCGACGAACACGGGGCCGAGCGGAACGTTGACGCCGACGAGGCCTTCGACCAGCGCGCCGTCCAGGTTATAGCCCTTGGGCTGCGCGGGGATGCCGGCGACCGACTGGCGATCAAACTGCTCCCAACCACCCATGATCGCGACATACGGCTCGATACCGAAGGCCTTCGAGCCATCGGGAGCGCGCGGCGCGTCGGCGGCCGGAGCCGGGGCCGCCGTCGTGGTGTCGGTGGTGGTGCTCATGTCCTGGGCCATGGCAGGCACAGCGACGAACGCAGCCGCCGCAGCGGCGACGAGGGAAAGCTTACGCATACGAGATACCCTTCTTTGTTCTATGTGGGGCGGCGGAACCAACCGCTCAGCCCAGGCCCGCTTAACCGGCAAAACCGCCATGGGTTGCAAAGGAATTGACTTTTTTGAACACCTGGCCGGGACCTGTGTCCGACAAGCCACACTTCCTGTCACCAAGATGAACCAAATGGGGCACAATGGGGCAATGGCCGTTTTCCGCCACTTTCCCGCCCTTATTGTGCCCTCGACCCGCCTTGCAGGGCGGTGCAGCGCAGGGCGTCGCCGGTGGGGCGTGTCAAAACAACCTCACCCCCCTTGCCGCGCAGGTCGTGGCCGAAGCCCGCATAATGGATGCCGGACGCGACCGGCTGCCCCGCCAGTCGCAGCTCCAGATCGCCGTCGAAGCGCAACAGGGCACTGTCGTCACGATTGTCGAAGCGCGCCCAAAAACGGCTGCCATTGTCGCATTGAAAGGTCTGGGACACCATCGGGGGCAGGCCGGTGCGGCCATCGGGCAGGGTCGAACACCCCATCAGCACCAGCCCGCCCGCCGCCAGGGCCAGAGGCAGACGCATCATGGCCGCAGCGCGGTGTCGTCGGCCTCGTCGATATCGCCGTCGGCGACGTTATCGTCCTCGAAATCTTCCTGCAGATCGTCCTCGTCGATATCCGCATCGTCCATGTCGACCGAGGCATCGCTGGTTCCGACATCCTCGGAATCCATCTCGATCTCGCCGATCGGCTCGTCTTCGACCGTGTCGTCGCCCAGATCGGGTTCGATATCGGTCAGCAGAACGCCGTCGCTGGGGCCGTTGCGCGTCGCCTCCAGGATTTCGGCGCGCTGACTCTCGTCATAGCCTTCCTCGTCCCAGCCATCGTCGCCGGGCCCCTGACTCGGAACCTGATGTCCGCCCATCACTGCCTCCTCTTGAACTGTGGAGGGTGGAACGGTGGGGCTGGCCGGGCGGTTCCCCGCGCCCGTCTCAGGCGGGACGGAACATCCGCCCGCGCTCGGTCACGAAGACGAAGGCGAAGGCCGTGCACCCGGCGATCAGGAAGCCCAGGGTCAGCGGCCGGGTCGTCCCGTCGAACGCCTGGCCGATCCCCGCGCCGACCAGCGAGCCGATGGTGACGCTGGCAAAGCCCTGCACGCTGGAGGCGGTGCCCGCGATCCGCCCCATATTCTCCATCGCCATCGCCGAGAAGTTGGAGGTCGCCAGACCGAAACAGGCCATGGTGATCGCCTGGAGCACCGCAAAGACGATCATCGTCTCGGCACCCGCCTGCGCGATGGTCAGGTGGATCGCCGACACCGCGATCAGGATGGCGACCGCGCCGTGGCTGATCAGCCGCGTGCCCAGCCGCATGACGATCCGCGAATTGAGCAGATTGGCCGCCGCCATAGTAAGCGAGGTGGTGGCGAAGATCAGCGCGAGCAGCTTTTCGCGACCGAAGCTCACCGCCATGATCGGCTGGACCGAGTTGAGATAGCCATAGAGCGCCGCCATCAACGCCGTCGCCGCCAGCGTATAGCCGAGCGACAACCGGTCGCTGAGCGTCGCCCACCACCCGCTGGCGATCCGCGACAGCGAGATGGGCAGTTGCGCCTCCGGTGCCAGCGTCTCGGGCATCCGCAACGAGAACCAGATCAGCACCAGCGTGGCGAGCCCCGCGATCGTCCAGAAGATCAGCCGCCAATTGCCGAACAGCAGCACCAGCTCGCCGAACGCCGGTGCCAGGATCGGCACGATCATGAACACCATGAAGGCGATCGACATGACCTGCGCCATCGCCCGGCCGTGATAGCAGTCGCGGACCAGCGCCACCGTCGCCACCCGCGTAGCGGCGATCGCCGCCCCCGCACAGACCCGCGCGGCGAGCAGCAGCGGAAAGCTGGCCGAGACCGCCGCCAGGCCATTGGTGACGATATAGATGACCAGGGCGACGATCAGCACCCGCCGCCGCCCATACCGATCGGCGAGCGGCCCATGCACCAGCTGCGCCACCCCGAACCCGATCAGAAAGGCGGTGACGACGAAGGGCCGCGCCATCGGCGACGCCCCCAGCGCCTCACCGATCGCGGGCAGCGCGGGGAGCATCGAGTCGATCCCCAACGCGGTCAACGCCATCAGCGCCGCGATCAGCAGCACGAACTCGACAAAGCCGATCGGCGCGCCAGGGGGTTCGGCGGTGACGGGCGTCACCGGATCAGCGGAACGGGTATCGGACATGATGACTGTCCCTTAGGGGGGAATGCGGATCAGGGAAACCCGGGAATCCGACCAAGGGCGACCGAAATCAAGCCCTTCCGTGGAGATACATCGCAGCAGTGCAAATGCCCTCACCGGTTTCTCTCTAAAAGGAGAGGAATCCGCCAAACCGACGCGGTTCGAACGCCTTTGCGCGCAGCCGGAAACATGTATCCTGTCCAGCGGAGAAGGGGGAGCGAATGACGGGACGGACCGCGATCGTCACTCGATGGGGCATCGCCACGCTGGGATCCTCCTGTACCCTGATCGGCACCTCCGCGCTGGTCGGCTGGATCATGGACGATCGCCTCGTCCTGCCGCTTGCGCGCGCGTGGCGACTGACGGCCGGGATGCTCATCGGCGGCGCGTTCGGGTCGTTGGTCCTGCTGGGCATCCTGGCCGTGGCTCGGCGTATCCGACCGGTCGGCCCCTGGAGCGCCGGTGCGATCGGCGCCCTGCTATTCTGTTTGCCACTTTCTCTGCTGAGCTTCCGGCCCGATTTCGGCCTGCTGGCGGCCCCGGCGGGTTTTGTGGCGGGCATACTGCTCGCGCGCGTCAGGTCGATGACGCGGGTCGGTGCAATCCTCATGGGCGGGGGCCTGTTGTTCTGGATCGTCTGGGTCGCGCTGGCCGCGATCGAACAGTCTCCATCGGAGCGCGCGCCTTTGGCGGGTTCGGGCTCCACGATCCTGGGAACGGACATCGTCGGCGGTGTGACATTCGGCTCGGAGCTATGGCTGCTCGATGACATCGGCCGGATGGCGTCCTACCGCCTTGAAGATTGGCGCCCGACCCGCCGCAGCGCCGCGGGCGTGACCGCGATCGCGGCAGATGGCGCACATGTCTGGGCGCTTCAGGCGGCACCGTTGGTTGGCGATGCGGATGACCAGCCTGCCGGCCGGTTCCGGCTGGCCGTCTCGTCCGGTGGACCGTGGCGCTACTCGGCACGGCAGGACTATGGCCGCGGCGAACCACCGCTCGCCCTGACGCTCGGCCAGCAAGGCCCCGTCGTGATCGGTCCGAAGGCCCTCTATCTGTCGGATGCCAAAGGCGGTTTTGCACGCCGCTCGCTCAACGAACCGATCAAGCCATGGGGCCAATTCATCGCACTGATGGTCGGCCGGGACACGCTCTATCTCGGCGCCAATCGCGGCGAATGGGGCGGCGGATTGCTGCGGATCAGCGTATCGAGCGGCCGGGTTTCGCCCGTCGAGCGGATCGACGGAACGGAGATTTGCTCGGGTCCGCTAAGCGGCGGCTGCGATCCGGTGACCGGCCTGATCCACGATCCGGATCACCCGTCCTGCGTCCTGGCCTCGATCGGCCTGTCGCATATGTTAGAGCAAGGCCGGGTGCTACGCGTTTGCGCCCAGCATGTGGAGACGGTCTGGCAGGCGCAGATCCTGCCGCTCGGTATGCGTATCCGTCGCGCGCTGTCGCCCCACGCCCGACGGTTTTCGCCGGAGACCGAACCCGTTTTCGCTCTTCTGCCCGCGCCGGGCGGCTTCTGGGCGGTCACCCCCAGAGCGCTCTATCATGCCAATCGCGGCGCGGTGGAGCGGCATGATTTTCCGGATCTCCACCCCGTCCGGGGCCTGATGCTCTCGACGTCGATCCCCGGGATCATCGTAGCCCAGACGGAGGCCAATGGACGCTACGCGTTGAGCGGAGCAACACCATTGATCTTCTCCAGCCCCTCTGCGGCCACCCCGTTCCATCGCCCCTAGCGCTATCCGAGGAGGAACCGTACGCAACAAAACTCCCAAGATCGTCCTTCTACCGCTCGTCATCTTTCCCGCGCTCCTGCCCGCGATCATGCTGCCGCTGCTGCTTTCGCGTCATCTGTCGGACCGGGCGCTGGGGCTGGCGATGGGCATTTCGATCGGCCTGTCTCTAGTCGCCCTCGGCTGCTACGCCCGCACGTTGGCGGGCGAGCGGAAACGCTGACGCAACATCCGGGCGTTCAGCGCCTCGTCATCTTGCAACGACCAGCATCATGGCCCGTTATTGGTGCGACAGGACGTTCAGAGGAGTTTGCCATGACGACCTTGCTGACCCGAACCACGCTCGCCCTGCCGTTGCTCGCCGCGCTGGCGCTGTCGGCCTGCGACCGGCCGAGCCAGGGGACGTCGATCACCGTCAACGGCGCCGACGGCACGCTGGCCTCGGTCGATGGCAAGTCGGGCGAGGTGAAGCTGGCGCTGCCGGGCTTCCAGGGCGCGTTCAAGCTGCCCAAGATGTCCGTCGAGGCGGACAATTTCGAGTTGAACGGCGTCCACCTCTATCCCGGCTCGACGATCCGCAACGTCGATGTCGGCAATGGCCGCGACAAGGCGCTGGTCATGACCTTCGACAGCCCCGCCGACCCCGCCACCGTGCGCGACTGGTTCCGGGAGAAGATGGGTGACGCCGACTTCACGCTGACCGATCAGGGTGGCGCGCTGGTCGGCAAGACGGCGGAGGAAAAGCCCTTCCGCCTCGATCTGCACGCCGCGGGCGGCGACCGATCGACGGGGACGATCACTTTAGGCGGATAACGCACCCTGTTCGGGGATGACGGCGGCGTTATATAAGAGCCAGCCTATTCGATTTTCTGGACATATCGCCATGACCGACACCCGCTCCGCCGAGGTTCCGACGCTCAGCCTCGCCGACCAGGACCGCGATCCCGAGGGCTTCGCCGCAGCGCTGGGCGAGTCGTTCGAGCGGTTCGGGTTCGCCATCGTCGCCGATCACGGCGTCCCCGCCGACCTGATCGACCGTGCCTGGGCGCAGACCAAGGCGCTGTTCGACCTGCCCGAGGAGGAGAAGCGCGGTTATCACGTCCCCGGCGGCGGCGGCGCGCGCGGCTATACCCCGTTCAAGACCGAGATCGCCAAGGACGCCAAGGTCGTCGACCTGAAGGAATTCTGGCATGTCGGCCGCGAACTGCCCGAAGGTCACGCTTATGCCGACCGGATGCCCGCCAATATCTGGCCCGACCGGCCGGAGGGGTTCCGCGCGGATTTCATCGCGCTGTTCGCCGCGTTCGACAAGGCGGGCGACCGGCTGCTCTCGGCGATCGCGCGACATCTGAAGCTCGATCCGCACTGGTTCGATCCGGCGGTGAAGGACGGCAACTCGGTCCTGCGCCTGCTCCACTATCCGCCGATCCCCGCCGATGCCGAGGGCGTGCGGGCGGGCGCGCATGAGGATATCAACCTGATCACCCTGTTGCTCGGCGCGGAGGAAGCGGGGCTGGAACTGCTGGACCGCGATTCGGGCGAGTGGCTGGCGATCCGTCCGCCCGAAGGCGCGATGGTGGTCAATGTCGGCGACATGCTGCAACGGCTGACCAACCATGTCCTGCCCTCGACCACGCACCGGGTGGTCAACCCGCCGGTCGAGCGGCGCGGCTTCTCGCGCTATTCGATGCCGTTCTTCCTGCATCCGGCGCCCGACTTCCTGATCAAGACGCTGCCGGGGACGATCAGCGAGGGGCATCCGGATCGGTATCCCGAGCCGATCACCGCGCATGACTATCTGTTCGAGCGGCTGGTGGAGATCGGGTTGATCAAGAAGTGATAGTGCGGGCTCGGTGAGACACCGAGCCCTCCCCCAGCCCCTCCCGCCTGCGGGAGGGGAGCTTGTTGGAGAAGGTCAAGCCGCAGGGCCAGACAACTCCCCTCCCGCAGGCGGGAGGGGTTGGGGGAGGGCAAGGGGCCTCGCAGAGACCTTACCGCCCCACCGTCACCCCAAAATATGCATCAACAGAGGCTGGCCGACCAAGCTCTGGCTCCCGCGCAACCGCTCCAGCGCCTGCGCGACCGCCCGCTCCGGCCCCTCATGGGTCACGATGGCGATCATCACACCGCCGTCCGCCGCCTCGCCCCGCTGGATCAGGCTTTCGATCGAAACCCCCGCATCGCGCATGGCGGCCGCGATCTCGGCCAGCACGCCGACCTTGTCCTGCACGGTGAAGCGCAGGTAAGCGCGCCCGCGCCGCTCGCCGCTATCGGCCTTGGGCGCAGAGCTCAGCTCATGCGCGGGCATGGCGAAGGACGCGCCATATTCGCCGCGCGCGATGTCGATCAGGTCGGCGACCACCGCGCTGGCGGTCGGCCCGTCGCCCGCGCCCGCGCCCTGGAACAGCAGGCGCCCGACGAAATTTCCTTCCGCCACGACCGCATTGGTCGATCCGGTGACATGCGCCAGCGGATGGTCGAGCGGCACCAGATGCGGGTGCACCCGCTGGAACAGGCCGTTCGCCCCCTCCTCCGCCACGCCGACCAGCCGCACCCGGTAGCCGAGCGACGCCGCCTGCGCGATATCGGCGGCCAGGACGTGCCGCACGCCGCCGATCGCGACGTCACCGAATGCCGGCTGTGTACCGAAGGCGATGGCAGCCAGGATCGACAGCTTGTGCGCCGCGTCCACCCCGTCAATGTCGAAGCTGGGGTCCGCCTCGGCATAACCCAGCGCCTGGGCTTCGGCGAGCACCTCGGCAAAGTCGCGGCCTTCGGCCTCCATCTTCGACAGGATGAAATTGCAGGTGCCGTTGAGGATGCCATAGACCCGCGCAATGGCGTTGGCCGCCGCCCCTTCGCGCAGGCCCTTGATGACCGGAATGCCGCCCGCGACCGCCGCCTCGAACTTCAGCGCGGCGTTGGAAGCCTCCGCCTTCTGCGCCAGTTCCAGCCCGTGATGCGCCAGCATCGCCTTGTTGGCAGTCACGAAACCACGCCCCGCCCCCAGTGCGGTCCGCGCCAGCGTCAGCGCCGGGCCGTCCGACCCGCCGATCAGTTCGACCACCACATCGGCATCAGGATGCGAGGCGAGCGCGGCGGTATCGTCGACCCATTCGAAGCGCGACAGGTCGACGCCCCGGTCCTTGGTCCGGTCGCGCGCGGACACCGCGACGATCTCGATGGGGCGACCGGCACGCCGGGTAATCAGGTCACGGTTCGCGTCGAGCAGGCGAATGACGCCGCCCCCCACCGTGCCCAGTCCCGCCAACGCCACCCGCAAAGCTTCGCCCATCACCCGTATCCCGTATCCAGAGCGTTCGTAGAGCCACGGCGCGTAGCGGATAGAAATGGTCGCTGTCGAGCCACACCGCGACCTTTTATTGCTTGAAACCGACAAAGTCGCTAAGGCACCTGACCATGATCTCCCCCGATTTCGTGGTCATCGACGTCGAGACCGCCTGTTCGCGCACCAGCAGCATCTGCCAGATCGGCATTGTCGGCTATGCGGACGGGGTGGAGGTGCTGGCCTATGAGACGCTGGTCGACCCGTGCGACGAGTTCAGCGGCTTCAATATCGGCATCCACGGCATCACCGCCGATCATGTCGCGGGCAAGCCGACCTTTGCGATGCTCTACCCCGAACTGGCGGCGCATCTGGCCGGGCGGGTGACGGTGGCGCATTCGGGATTCGACAAGGGCGCGCTGGGCCGGGTGTGCGAGCGCGACGCCCTGCCCCCGATCGCCGCCCGCTGGCTGGACAGCGTGACGATCGCCCGACGCGCCTGGCCGGAGCTGCCCAATCACAAGCTCAATACGCTGGCGGCGTTTCTGGAACTGGAGCATCGCCACCATGACGCGCTCAGCGATGCGCGTGCCGCGGGCCAGGTGGTGCTGCGCGCGATGGCGGCGACGGGGCTCGGCCTTGGCGACTGGTTCCTGCCCCCACCCTCGGCGCGATCGCGCGCACGGCGCGGCGCGTAAAGCCTCAGGGCTCCAGATGGCCCTTGGGCCCCGCATCGTCGAGCACGATCGCGATGCGCTTGCTTTTGTCGCGCGATTTGTCGACCAGCTTGCTGATGCCGATCCGCACCTCGTTGGCCAGCATCACGGCAGGGGTGATCACATCGACCCCGACCGTGCAGCCTCGCATGACCGCCGCACAGGGCGCCCCCTCCGCCCGCATCGCGCCGATGCCGGTCAGTTCAGGATTGGACATGAGCGGCTTGGCAGGTGGCGCATCCGGGTCGTGCGGCAGCCGATCGTCACCCAGCCGGCGCCCGCAGACGATCACCTCGTCCTTCGTGCCCGCCGAGGGCGGACAGGGATCGCGGGCCAGGATCGAGAAACGCTGCGCACCGGGGCCGGGCGGCGGCAGGGGCACGGCGGGCGCAACCTGAAGCGCGACGAGCAACAGCGGGAGCATCGGCGTTTCCTCCTTATGGCGCAGGCTTGCGCAGGGTCGGCCCGCCGCCGCCGCGCGGGTTGGTGTCCATCGTCGCGCCAGCAAAACCCCCACCGACCAAGAAGGGCGACAAATCCTTCACCGGCGTGCTCCGCGCGAGCAGGCGGGTCCGTTCCTCCATCACCCCTTCATGGCGACGATCGCCGGGTTCGGGCGGCAATTCGAAGGGGATGCGGAAACGATCGGCGTTGCGGCGACCACAAACCGTGATGTCGGTGGCGTTGGGGTCATAGACGCAATGCGTCTCGACGCTGGTCAACTGACGGGTATTGGCCAGGATCGTATCGACCGAGGGAGGCGGCGGCGCCTCGCCCTGGACCGGCGTTCCGAGCATCAGCATGACCAGCATCGTCGTCACCAAGACGCTCTCCCGCGCTTGCGAGCCCCGTATCGGCTCGGCCGGGATCATGCCTGTTTTAAAGACCGACCGCCAGCGTCATTACGAGCCCGTTCCGGAGGATCGGGTGGGCCGAGGCCGCCCGCGGCTAATCAATCGCGGCGCGGAACAGGGTGCGCGGCTTGCTGGTGCAATATTTGTCGCCGACCACGGCGCAATAGGTCCCGTCATTGGCAAAGGCGCGGGATTTGGAGTCGATCGGCACGGTGTCGCTGGGGGTCAGGCGATAGGGCGACGGACGTTTGCCGCCATGACAAGTCGACAGCGTACAGGCCGAGGTCAGCCGGGGCAGCGGGACCATAGCCATGCTCCCCTCGGCAACGGCGCCCAGCACCAGCAACAACGGCACCATCGTTCTTCTCCCCTTATTCGCTATCAGCCCTGCTTTCGGTCCTCAGTTCGCGCCCACGGGTGCTACGCCCAGGCGCGGAATCTCGATCGCCGGGCACCGGTCCATCACGACCTTCAACCCGGCCGCCTCGGCCCGCGCCGCCGCCTCGTCGTTGATGACGCCCAGTTGCATCCAGATCGCCTTGGCACCGATCGCGATCGCCTCGTCGACGATCGGGCCGACCGCGTCGGACCGGCGGAAGATGTCGACGATGTCGATGGGGTCGCCCAGCTGGCCAAGTTCGCGGAATACGAACTCGCCATGGACATGCTCGCCGGTGATCTGCGGATTGACCGGGATCACGCGGTAGCCATGATCCTGCAACCGCTTCATCACGCCATAGGAAGGGCGGTCGGGCCGATCCGACGCGCCGACCAGCGCGATGGTCCGTGCGGTCGTCAACAGGTCGCGAATATCCTCATCGGCGGTCAGCGGCATCAAAAGTCCCCTTCGACCCGCCGCGCCACCGGACATACTCCTGCGAAAACGGCGGGTTATCGTCGTCCAACGCCCCGCCGCGCCGCCGGTTTCATCGTGACGCGTCCAGCCAGTCGGCGACCTTCGCGGCCAGGGGGGCGAACACCGCATCCCCCTCCCCCGCCGCCGGGGGCTGACCCGCATCGGAGGCGGTGCGGATCGCGATGGTCAATGGCACCCGGCCCAGGAACGGAATGCCCAGCTCCGCCGCCGCCGCCTCGGCACCGCCCGATCCGAACGGGTCGGAGATGCCGCCGCAATGGGGACAGCAATAACCCGCCATATTCTCGACCAGCCCGATGATCGGCACCCCCGCCTTCTGGAACAGGTCGATGGCGCGGCGCGCGTCGATCAGCGCCAGGTCCTGCGGGGTCGAGACGATCACAGCACCCGCCGGGCGATGCTTTTGCACCATAGTCAGCTGCACATCGCCGGTGCCGGGCGGCAGGTCGAGGACCAGCAGCTCGGTCGCCCCCCAATCGCCATCGACCAGCTGGCTGAGCGCGCCCGCCGCCATCGGCCCGCGCCAGGCGATCGCCTTGTCGGGTTCGACCAGCTGGCCCATGGACAGCAGCGACACACCGTAAGGCGTGGGCACGGGTTGCAGCTTGCCGTCCTGCGCGACCGGCTTCACCCCTTCGGCCGCCATCAGCCGGGGCTGCGAGGGACCATAGATATCGGCATCGACCAGCCCGGTCTTCACGCCGCCCCGCGCCAACGCGATCGCCAGATTCGCCGACAGGGTCGACTTGCCCACGCCGCCCTTGCCGCTGGCGACCGCGACGATCCGGCGCTCGCGCTTCTCGGCGGTCAGGACGACGCGGACATCCTCGACCCCCGACTGCATCGCGGCGGCCTTCACCTCTTCCTCCAACGCGTGGCGACCGGCGCCGTCCAGCCCCGTGGTATCGAGGACGACGCCCGCCCGCGCGCCCTCCATCCGCACATTGGCGCGCTTGCCCGCCACCGCGGCGACCGCCGCCTTCACCGTCTCGATCATGCTCATGGCCGCCAGATAGGATGCGATACGCGGCTTGGCACTGTTTTTGTCGACGAACCGTTCCTATAACGATGAGCATGAGAAATCTGACGGGCTGGTTGCGACGCCCCCCCATTCTTGCCGCAGAAACGCCAAAGGGCCCCTGGGGAGGCTCCGGCGACGACTCCGACAGCGGTCCCCGCAACCCCTGGGCGGTGCCGCCGGGCGGGCGCAAGGGACCGGCCAAGCCGACCGCGCTGGACGAGTTCATCCGCAAGGCGCGCGGCTCGGGCGGCGGCGGACCGGGCGAAGGCCCCGGCGGTTCGGGCGGCGGCTTTGGCGGCATTCCCGGCGCGCCCGGCAGCCGGACGCTCTGGGCGATCGGCGCGGCGATCCTGGTCGCGATCTGGGTCCTCTATACCTCGATCCACCCGATCGGCCCGCAGCAGCGCGGCGTCGTCACCTATTTCGGCCGCTATACCGGCATTCTGGAACCCGGCATCCAGTTCACCGCCCCCGCCCCGATCGCCGCCGTCCGTGTGCTGGACGTGCAGAAGATCCGGACTGAGAATTTCCCGGAAGGAACGGCGGAGAATCTGGTCCTGACGCGGGACCAGAACATCATCGACCTCAGCTATTCGGTGCGCTGGGACATCGCCAATCCGCGCGACTATGCCTTCCGCCTGGCCGAACCGCAGCAGACGGTCCGCGCCGCCGCCGAAAGCGCGATGCGTGCGGTCATCGCCCAGACCACGCTCGACCAGGCGCTGGGGTCGGGCCGGGGCGAAATCGGCCAGCGGGTGCAGGACCTGACCCAGTCGATCCTCAACGAATATCGCTCCGGCGTCCGCATCCAGGGCGTCGCGATCAAGCAGGCCGCGCCGCCGCAGCAGATCGTCGACGACTTCAACAAGGTGACCGTGGCACAGCAGCGCGCGATCGCCGACGTCAACCAGGCCAAATCCTATGCGCAGCAGGTGATCGCCCGCGCGCAGGGCGAGGCCGCCCAGTTCGACAAGGTCTATGAGCAATATCGCCTGGCCCCCGAAGTGACCCGCCGCCGCATGTATTACGAGACCATGGAGGCCGTGCTGGCCAAGTCGGACAAGACGATCGTCGAAACGCCGGGCGTCGTCCCCTATCTGCCGCTGTCGAAGGCACCGGCCCGGACGCTGCCGCCCGAGATCACCGCCACTGCCCCGGCCCAGCCCAACGCGGCACAGGCGCAGGGAGGTGGCCAGTGAACGGCCTGACCTTGCGCAATCCGATCGTGCTGGGCGTCGCCCTGCTGGTCGCGGTCATCCTGGCGGCGGCGACCTTCGCGATCGTGCCGGAAACCAAACAGGCGGTCATCTACCGCTTCGGCCAGCCCCGGGAGGTCATCAACGGCTATCGCCCCGGCGAGGAACCGGGGAATAGCGGTGCGGGCCTGATCGCGCGCATCCCGTTCTTCGACCAGATCGTCTGGGTCGACAAGCGCGTGCTCGACCTCGACCTGGAAAAGACCCAGGTGCTGTCGACCGATCAGCTGCGCATGAACGTCGACGCCTTTGCCCGTTTCCGCGTGATCGACCCGCGCCGGATGCTGGCGACGGCAGGCAGCGTGGACGGCGTCGTCAACCAGCTGCGCCCGATCTTCGGCTCGGCGCTGCGCAACGAACTGGGCAAGCGGCTGTCCGCCGAACTGCTCAGCCCCGAGCGCAGCCAGGTGATGGACGCGATCCAGGTCCAGCTCGACCGGATCGCGCGCCAGTACGGCGTCCAGATCGTCGACGTGCGGATCAAGGAAGCCGAACTGCCGACCGGCACGCCGCTGCAAAGCGCGCTCGCCCGGATGCAGACCGCACGCCAGCAGGAGGCGATCACCATCGCCGCGCAAGGCCAGAAGCAGGCGCAGATCGTACGCGCCGATGCCGATGCCCAGGCCGCGCAGATCTATGCCCAGGCCTTTGGCAAGGACCCCGGCTTCTACGACTTCTACCGCGCCATGCAGTCCTATCGCCATACCTTCGGCACGGACGGCACCAATCAGGAACGGGGATCGACCCAGATCATTCTGTCGCCTGAGAACAGCTATCTGAAGGAATTCACCGCGCCGGGTCGATAAGGGGATTTTCCACCTTTCCACCCGTTCATATTCAAGCGTCGTTCAGCCAAACCGTGACAAATAGGCCACGGTCAAACTGAATTTTCTTTGAGAGGACCTTCACCCAGTGCGCTACGCCTACGCCATTACCAGTGCGCTCCTCCTCGGTGGCGCGACCGCGACCCTGGCCCTTCAGCCGGGCACCGCGCAGGTTGCGCAGAACGAACCCGGCGCGATCCAGGCGGTCGCCCCGCGTGCCGGCGCGCCGATGAGCTTTGCCGACATGGTCGCCAAGCTCCAGCCGGCCGTCGTCAACATCTCGACCAAGCAGTCGATCTCGGTGAAGCAGCAGGCGAACCCGTTTGCGGGCACGCCGTTCGAGGGCTTTTTCGGTGCGCCCGGCGGCGGCGGCGCCCAGCCGCAGAAGCGCGAGGGCATGTCGCTGGGCTCGGGCTTCCTGATCTCGCCCGACGGCTATATCGTCACCAACAACCACGTCATCGCACCGGGCGCGCAGGGCGCGTCGGTCGATTCGATCACGGTGACGCTGAACGACCGCAAGGAATATACCGCCAAGGTCGTCGGCCGTGACGAAACCTCGGACCTCGCCGTCCTGAAGATCGACGGCACCAACCTGCCCTTCGTCCGCTTCGGCGATTCGTCGCGGGCGCGGCCGGGCGACTGGGTGCTGGCGATCGGCCAGCCCTTCGGCCTGTCGAGCACGGTGACCGCCGGTATCGTCTCGGCCGTCCACCGCGTCACCGGCCAGGGCGGTGCGAACGACCGCTTCATTCAGACCGATGCCGCGATCAACCAGGGCAATTCGGGCGGCCCGATGTTCGACATGAACGGCAACGTCATCGGCATCAACAGCCAGATCTATTCGCAGTCGGGCGGCAATATCGGCATCGGCTTCGCCATCCCGGCGGAGGACGCCAAGCCGATCATCGACCGTCTGATGAAGGGTCAGAAGATCGAGCGCGGCTATCTGGGCGTCCAGATCGGCGGCCCGGTGACCGACGACGTCGCCGCCTCGCTCGGCATCCCCAAGAACCAGGGCGAAGTGATCGCCAAGGTCGAGCCCAACGGCCCGGCGGCCAAGGCGGGGCTGAAGGCGTTCGACGTGGTGACGAAGGTCAACGGCCAGGCGGTGACCCCCGACCAGACCCTGTCCTATCTGATCGCCAATGTTCAGCCGGGCGGCCGCGTCCAGCTGGAAATCCTGCGGGGCGGCAAGCCGATGTCGCTGACCGCGACCGCCGCGACGCGTCCGTCGAACGACGTGCTGGCCGCGCAGATGGGCGACGGCTCGGATGCCTTCCCCGACAGCGACGACGATGCGCAGGTCGCGCCGACCGCCGGTGGCGGGCTGGGCCTGTCGGTCCAGACGCTGACCCCGGCGATCGCACGGGCGATCAACGTCGATCCGTCGACCCAGGGTGTGGTGATCGCGGCGGTCGATGCGTCGAGCGATGCCGCCTCCAAGCTGAAGCGCGGCGACGTGATCAGCGCCGTCAACGGCGTGCCGATCCGCAGCCCCGAGGACCTTCAGCGCGTGGTCGCCGCGGCCAAGGCCGCCGGGCGTCCGCAGGTGCTGGCGCAGATCACCCGCGGGCGGATCGCCGACCGCCTGATGCCGCTGCGCATCAAGTAAGTCCGTTCGCCCTCTCCCCGGAGAGGAAGAATGGCTTGCCGAATCAAAGGGCCGTCGCATCTCCGGATGCGGCGGCCTTTTCCTATTTCCGTCACGCGCACAGGCGATAAGATGCCCCCATGGACGGCATCTTCATCGGCATGGGCGGCGGCAAGCCCCAAGCGATCGACCTCAAGCGCGCGAACCGGCACGGCCTGATCGCGGGCGCGACCGGCACCGGCAAGACCGTGACTCTGCAGACCATGGTCGAGGGATTCTCCCGCGCGGGCGTGCCCAGCTTCGTCGCCGACGTGAAGGGCGACCTGTCGGGCCTGGGCATGGCCGGATCGCCGCAGGGCAAGACCCACGCCGCCTTCACCGCGCGCGCCGCCGAACTGGGCATGACCGACTGGGCCTATGAAGCCGCGCCCGTCCAGTTCTGGGACCTGTTCGGAACGCAGGGCCACCCGGTCCGCGCCACCGTATCGGAGATGGGCCCTCTGCTGCTGTCGCGGATGATGGGGTTGAACGAGACGCAGGAAGGCGTGCTGACCATCGCCTTCCACATCGCGGACAAGGAGGGGCTGCTGCTCCTCGACCTGGACGACCTGCAGGCGATGCTGGCCGATTGCGCCGCGCGGGCCGAAGAGCTGACCACCACCTATGGCAATGTGTCCAAGCAATCGGTCGGCGCGATCCAGCGCGCGCTGCTCCAATTGCGTACGCAAGGGGCCGAGCATTTCTTCGGCGAGCCCGCGCTGGAACTCGGCGACCTGATCCGCACCGACGATGCGGGACGCGGCATGGTCAACATCCTGGCCGCCGACCAGCTGATGGCCAGCCCCAAACTCTACGCCACCTTCCTGTTGTGGCTGCTCTCCGAGCTGTTCGAGCAGCTTCCCGAGATCGGCGATCCCGACAAACCCAAGCTCGTCTTCTTCTTCGACGAGGCGCATCTGCTGTTCGACGATGCCGCCCCCGCCCTGGTCGATACGATCGAGCGGGTCGTGCGGCTGATCCGGTCGAAGGGCGTCGGCGTCTATTTCATCACCCAGAATCCGATCGACGTGCCCGACAAGATCGCGGGTCAGCTGGGCAATCGCGTCCAGCACGCGCTGCGCGCCTTCACCCCGCGCGACCAGGCGGCGGTGCGATCGGCCGCCGAGACGTTTCGCGCCAATCCCGGCGTCGATGTCGCGACCGCGATCACCGAGCTGAAGGTCGGCGAGGCGCTGGTCTCGCTGCTCCAGCCCGACGGCTCGCCATCGCCGGTCGAACGCACCCTGATCGCCCCGCCGCGCAGCCGGGTCGGCCCGGTCACCCCTGAGGAGCGCAAGGTCCTAGTCGAAACCGACGCGGTCGGCACCAAATACGACCAGGCGGTCGACCGCGAGTCGGCCGAGGAATTGCTCGCCGCCAAGACGCAGGAAGCCGCTGCTGCCGCCGCCGAGGCCAAGGCGCAGACCGAGGCGGACAAACAGGCCGCACAAGCCGCCAAGGCCGATGCGAAGGCCGCCAAGGAAGCGGAACGCGCGCGCATCGCCGAACAGCGGGAGGCGGCCAACTCGCCTTGGGCCAAGATGGCGAACAGCGCCGCACGCGCCGCCAGTTCCTCGATCGGGCGACAGGTCGCCAACGAGATCGGCAAGCAGGTGTTCGGGACCGGCTCCAGGCGGCGGTCGAGCAACAGCGGTGGCGGGATCGTCGGCGCGGTGGTTCGGGGCGTACTGGGGAATCTGTTCCGGGGTTGATCCTCCCCAACCTCCGTTCAGCCTGAGCGCAGTCGAAGGCCAAGGGAATCGGGCTACCCCAAGCCCCCACCCCGGCGGAGGCCGGGGTCCAGTTGCAATGCGATATCGAAGGCGCGACGCCCTTGCCTTCCAACGCCACGGACTTCGCGGCAACTGGACCCCGGCCTTCGCCGGGGTGGCGGCGGATTTTTGGCGGGTGGATTCCCTTGGCCTTCGACTGCGCTCAGGCTGAACGGATGTTGGAGACTGCCCCGCACGCTCAACGGATGTCGGAGAATCCCCCGCCCGCTGAACGGATGTCGGAGAAGACCCGCTCGCTGACCAGGATGGACCATCCATCCCCCGCCCCGTTCGCACCAAGCGAAGGCGAAGCACACGCCCCGCTACACACCCCACACGAAACCCTAGGCGCGCGGCCCGCCATCTGCCACATCTGCGCGCATGAGCCGTACGCCTCCCGCCGCCGCCCCCGTTGCCGAACTGACCCTGCGCGGCATCGCGCTGGGCGGGATCATCACCCTGCTGTTCACCGCCGCGAACGTCTATCTGGGGCTGAAGGTCGGATTGACCTTCGCCACCTCGATTCCGGCCGCGGTGATCTCGATGGCGATCCTGCGCTATCTGCCGAACAGCTCGGTGCTGGAGAATAATATCGTCCAGACGGTCGCCTCCGCGGCGGGGACGCTGGCGGCGATCATCTTCGTGCTGCCGGGGCTGGTCATGATCGGCTGGTGGCAGGGCTTTCCGTACCTGCTGACCGCCGGAATCACCGCGACGGGCGGCATATTGGGCGTGATGTTTTCGGTGCCGCTGCGCCGGGCGCTGGTGGTCGACACCGACCTGCCCTACCCGGAAGGCCGCGCCGCCGCCGAGGTGCTGAAGGTCGGCGCAGGCAGTCGTGAAGGTGAGGCGGAGAGCGCCACCGGCCTGCGCCTGATCGTCGTCAATGCCCTCGCCTCGGCGGGTTTCGCCATCCTGACCCAAACCAAGCTGGCGGTGGCCGAAGCCGCGGTCTGGTTCCGCACCGGGGCGGGCGCGACCGGGATTTCGGGCGGGCTGTCCTTCGCATTGATCGGCGTCGGGCATCTGGTCGGCCTGTCGGTCGGTATCGCGATGCTGGTCGGCATCGCGATCGGCTGGTGGGTGGCCTTGCCGATCCTGACCGCCATGGCCCCCTCGACCGGGCCGGTCGCGGCGTGGGCGGGCGGCATTTTTTCGCATGACGTCCGCTTCCTGGGCGCGGGCGTGATCGGGGTGGCGGCGATCTGGACACTCCTCAAGATCATCGGGCCAGTCATCGGCGGCATCCGCTCCTCGCTCGCCGCCGCCTCGGCCAAGCGGGACGGCGCGGTGCTGGCGATCGGCGAGCGCGACCTGCCGATCGGGATCGTCGCCGCCGTCACGCTGGCGACGCTCGTACCGATCGCGGGGCTGCTCTGGTCGGTGATCGCGGGTGGGCCGCTGGCCGCATCGGGCGTCGCGCTGATCGGCGGCGCGCTACTCTTCATCCTGCTCATCGGCCTCGTGATCGCGGCCGTGTGCGGCTATATGGCGGGGCTGATCGGCGCGTCGAACAGCCCGGTGTCGGGCATCGGCATCCTGTCCGTCCTGGCCGCCGCGTTGCTGCTGGTCGGGCTGTTCGGACGCGGCACCCCGCCGGAGACGACGCAGGCACTGGTCGCCTATGCGCTGATCGTCACCGGAATCGTGTTCGGCGTCGCGACCATCTCCAACGACAATCTCCAGGACCTGAAGACCGGCGAGCTGGTCGGTGCGACGCCATGGAAACAGCAGGTGGCGCTGATGATCGGCGTCGTCTTCGGCAGCCTGGTGATCCCGCCGGTGCTGGACCTGCTCAACGCTACGCTGGGTTTTGCGGGCACCCCGGGCGCGGGACCGAATGCCCTATCGGCCCCGCAGGCCGCGCTGATCTCGGCGCTGGCCAAGGGCGTGCTGGGCGGCGACCTGAACTGGGCGATGATCGGGGTCGGGGCGCTAGTGGGCGTCGCAGTGATCGTCGCGGACGAAATCTGCGGCAAGCTGGGCTGGCTGCGCCTGCCGCCGCTGGGCGTGGGACTGGGCATCTATCTGCCCATGTCGGCGACGCTGCCGGTGGTGCTGGGGGCGGTCGTCGGCCATGTCTATGACCACTGGGCCCGGCGCAGCGCCAACCCCGAAGCGGCCGAGCGGCTGGGCGTGCTGGCTGCGACTGGCCTGATCGTCGGCGAGAGTCTGTGGGGCGTGGGATTTGCGGGAATCGTCTATCTGACCAATTCCGACGCGCCGCTGGCGCTGGTCGACGACGGCTTCGCCACCCCCGCGCTGGTCGGGGGCACGATCCTGTTCCTTGGGATCATGGCGGCGCTGTATCGCTATACCCGCCGTCAGGCCGTCAGCCTGCCACCCGCGGCACGCTGACCCTCACTACGAGAGCGAAGTGATATTCCTCCCCTGCGAGGGGAGGTGGCAGGGCGCAGCCCTGACGGAGGGGTGTCCCGGTGGGAGAGGGCGGGCTTTGCTTACAAAGGGCGACACCCCTCCACCATGCTTCGCATGGTCCCCCTCCCCTTACAGGGGAGGAAGAGAGGAGCCTTGACGGCGCGAGGTATCGCTACACGCGCCACCGGGCTTTTACATCGCCGACAGCAGCTCGCTGATTTTCACGAACGCAAAGCCGATCGAACTGTCCGCGATGCCATAGGGCAGGAACAGCGAGTCGGCGTGGCGGATCGCGCCGCAGGAATAGACGACGTTGGGCACATAGCCCTCGCGGTCCTGATCCTTCGCGGCCAGGATCGGCTGCTTCGTCCGGCCCAGCACCTTGGACGGGTCGTTCTTGTCGAGCAAAGCCGCGCCGATCGAATATTTGCGCATCGCGCCGACGCCATGGGTCAGCAGCAGCCAGCCCTCATCCGTCTCGATGGGCGGGCCGCAATTGCCGATCTGCACCAGCTCCCACGGATAGACGGGGGTCAGGATCTTCTCGCCCTCGTCCCAATGGGTCAGCGAGTCGGACTTGAGCAGGAACAGATTCTCGCCGTCCTGCCGCCCGATCATCATATATTGCCCGCCGACCTTGCGCGGGAACAGCGCCATGCCCTTGTTGCGCGCCGCCGATCCGGTCATCGGCACCAAGTCGAACGCGCGGAAGTCGCGGGTGCGCATCAGCTCGGACTGGATGCCCGCGCCGTCATAGGCGGTGTAGGTGCCGATCCATTCGACCGAACCGTCGTCATGCGTGAACTGGACGATCCGCATGTCCTCCAGCCCCTTGGACTGGGCCTTGGTGATCGGGAAGATGACGGTGCCCGACAGGGTCGAATCGCGGTGGCGATGCACCGTGATCGGGCCGCTCGGCACATCGTCGTCGCCCCAGCCATGCACGTCGGTCGCCGTCGCAAAGGGCGGCTCGGGCGCCAAGCGCAGCTGATTCTGGTCGTTGATGATGCCTTCGCGGAAGGCGACCGACGAGATATGCCCCTCGCCCACCGCGCGCATCGACATCAGGATACGCTGCGACCCCGGCTGGATGCCGGTCTGGTCGAAATGCGGCACCGCCGACGGGTTCATCAGCGCGGCGGCGGCATAGCTATATTCGTGACAGAAATAGGCGCCGATCAGCTGACGCTTCTCGTCGCTGATCTTCGACCCGTCGAGCTTCAGCAAATCCTCGATCTGGTCGTAGCGGGTCATGAAGACGCGCCGCGTCTGCCAGTGCCGCGCCTCAAAGTCCTTCAGCACGGTTTCCAGCTGGTCGCGGGCCTCCTGCGGCGACATGGCCAGCACCTCGTCGACCAGACGCTCGGTCCGGCTGGGGGGCGCGCCGTTGCCGCCGCCCCAGGCGATATGGAAGGGGCGCACGACGACGCGCGAAGGATCGGCATGAAGCCGCAGCCGGTGGTTGAACAAATCCATCGCGCTACTGTCTCGCCATGTTACCCAAAACGCTCATCCCATCCCCCGAACGCGATGACGCAATCAGGCGATATGACGTTCGGCTCCTGCCATGGATGAGGCGGATTGGCAAAGGCTGGAAATCGCACAATTCGCCAATTGCAGCGCCAGGATGGATTCCGCGCCCTGGTTGCGGTTGAGCCCGGTCGGCATCAGCCCGTCGAAACAGCCGCCGTCATGCGCGGTGGCCAGCGGCAGGTCGAGGTCGTTGGCCCCCAGGAACCAGCCATAAGCCCGCTCGCCCTCCGCGATCCAGCGCACGTCGCCGGTCGCCAGATAGGCCGAACTGCACGCCTCGACCGTCGCCTGCGCCTCCAGCGGCTGCTGGTCAAACTGCAACGGATCGGCATAGGGGCGGCCGAAGCTTTCGCTGCCGACCGCGCGGAAACGCCCCTCGGGCGAGGTCTGCTTGGCGACGATCCATTCCAGCGTGGAAATGCCGCAGTCGATCAGGTCCTGACGCCCCAGCGCACGCCCAGCCTCGATCAGGCCTTGCGGCACCCGGGCATTGTCATAGGCGAGCACGATCTCGAACCACTGCCATTCGGGACGCCGTGCTTCCTCCAGCAAGGCCAGATGCAGCGGCGGCAGCTTTTCCAGGATGGCGCGGGCCAGTTGATGGCCCGGCCGCGCCTCCAGCATGGCGGCGGCGCCCAGCATGGCAAAGGCTTGGGCGCGCAACGATCCCAGATCCAAGGCGAGCGAGGCGGTGGCGTCGAACCACATCTGCGCCCAGTCGCGATGCTTGGGCATCTGTGCATCGCGCGCGGTGACGCCCAACGCCCAGAGGGTGCGGCCGTTGGAATCTTCCGACCCGACATCCTCGCACCATGTGCGATCGAAGCGCATGAAGTTGCGATAGCGTCGCGCCTCCGGGTTCCAGGCATATTGCAGGAACGAGGCGTAGATGGTGGTCCACTTGTCGCGCGTGACCGGGTCGATATCCGGCGCTTGCGTCATGAAGATCAGCGCCCGGGCATTGTCGTCGATGCAATAGCCGTGGCGACGATCGGGCACCGAATAGATGGCGTGCTGCAACATGCCGGTTGAGTCGCTCATCCGTTCGACGGCCGACAGGTCGGGGGTCAACGGCTTGATCGCGTTCTGATACTGGCTTGCGATCCGGCGCGGGCGCGCGGTGATGGCGATGCCGATCTGCTCGACGGCGGCTTCGGCCAGGCGCGGCCACGTCATGGTGCGTCCGCGCGCATAGGCCCTGCTCGACAAGCGGTTGCGCGCCGCTTCGTCGGACAATAGCCGGTCGATCTCGCGCGCGAACGCGCCCACATCGCCGAAACCGACCAGCACACCGTGATCGTCGTCCAGGATTTCGGTCGCATGGACATAGGGGGTGGAGATCACCGCCTTGCCCACACCCACCGCATAGGACAGCGTGCCGCTCGTAATCTGGGCGGGGTTGGAATAGGGCGTCGCGTAGATATCGGCCGCCTGGAGATAGTCGAGCAGTTCATCATGCTCGACGAAGGAGTCGATGAAGGCGACGTTCTGCGACACGCCCAGCGTGTCCGCCAGCGCCTTCAGCCGGTCGCGATACGCCTCGCCCTCATGCGCGATCAGGTTCGGGTGGGTCGCACCGAGCACGACATAGAGCAGCTCGGGTTGGTTCGCGGCGACCGCGGGCAGTGCCTCGATCATCGTCTCGATCCCCTTGTTCGGGGCAAGCAGGCCGAAGGTCAGCACGACCTTGCGTCCTTCCCAACCGAAACGCGGCTTCAGCGCCTCGGGCGACATCAGCGCCCGGTCGGGCACGCCATGCGGGATCATCGCGATCTGGCGCGGATCGGCGCCATAGACGCGCTGCAGGATGTCGCGCCCCTTGTCGGCCATCACGATGATGCGCGAGCACCGGCGTAGCAGCCCTTCCATCACCCGACGCTCGTCGGCGGAGGGCTTTTCCAGGATGGTGTGCAGCGTGGCGATGACCGGCAGGGTCGTGCGGTCGAGCAGTGCGAGCAGATGCTCGCCCGCCGCGCCGCCATAAATGCCATATTCGTGCTGGACCCAGATCGCCTGGGCGCCGCTCGCCTCGATCCGGCGGGCCATGTCGATATAGGCAGACCGCTCATGCTGCGGAATGGCGGCGGTCACCGCCGGGGGATAGGCATAGCGGCCGGGATGATCGTCCATCGCATAAACGTCGACCGCGATGTCGGGAAAACGATTGCGCAGCGCGGAATAGACATCGGTGGTGAAGGTCGCGAGCCCACACTGGCGGGGCAGGAAGTTTCCGATCAGCGCCAGTCGTTCAATCACGGTTCCGTTCGCATCCACCATGTCGCATGTCCTTGCAGGCACGAGGAAAGCGGCAGATCCGCCAGTCTCCTCTCCCGAGAAGGTCAACCCGTCGGGGGCACTATGGTTGCACATCTTATGACATATTTGCTGCACCGCAACTTCTGATCGCTCGGCCAAACAACGGGTCATGGGCGATCGGGGAAGGGGCGCCTCGGATCATTACCGCATGGCAATGACAGCTTTCCCTGGCCGGCCTGGTGGCCGGCTGGTTTCGCCCTGTTCTGCAAGCGCAGCCCCGGCGATGCAGGTGTTCGGCTGTACGACGAAGGGATGGGAAGATGAGCTGCCGCCGTACGGGGCGTCGCAGAACGTCCGCGTCGCCTATTCTTCCCTTTCCCCTGGACAGGGGAGAGGGAGGAGTAAGCCGACCCCGAATGCCGATCGGGACGGCCTCTTACGGACGAGTGCCCGGCGTCGCGCCCGCTGTACCGGCGGCGCGTCCGGCCGCATCCTCGACCACCTTGCTGGTGCCGGGGCTAGTGCCGGACGTCTTGGCCGCAGGCTGGAAACCCGGCTGGTAGGCGATCGACGCCGCCTTGCGCTGGTCCTGGAGCGCCTTGCCCAGCGCGTCGGCGATCGCCTTGCGGCGCAGGATTTCCGCGGCCAGCCCGCGCGCGGCGGGCCCCGTCAGCGGCTCCGCCATGCGCTGGACGATCGCGTTGGCGGTGTAGAAGCCGTCCAGCGGCACGAGGATCGGATCGCCCAGCGGCTGCTTGGTCATCGCGCCCGCAATGGCGGGATCGAGGAATGCCGAGTCGACCAGCACATGGCTGCGCGTGAAGGTCGCGGCATTCTGCGTCAGGGCATCGGCCAGCGCGTCGAGCGTCTTATACTGGCCCAACGCCATCAGCGCCTCGGTGCTGGACGGCTTGGCGAAGCGGATCTGGTCGACATAGAATTTCTGCCGCTGCGCGAATTCGTAAGGATGTGCAGCGATATAGACGTCGATCGCTTGGCCGGTCGGGGCGGGCAGCGTGTTGGCGAGCTTCTGCGCCAGCATCGCAATCAGCAGCTTCTGTTCTTCGCGGTCGCGCGCGATGGCAAATTCGGCGGTCTTGTCGAGCCCCATCTGCCGCGCCGCCTGGGCCAGCAGGTCGCGGTCGATCACCTGAGGCAGGATCGTCTTGCGATAGGCGACCCGGTCGATATTGGGCGGCGCGTCCTTCAGCTCGGCGTCCAGCGTCGCCACCGGGATGTCGCGCCCGTCGACCTTGGCGGCCGCCGGCCCCTCGGACCGGGACTGGCAACCCGACAGCAGCAGAAGGGCCAGGGGAGCCGCGCTCCAAAGCAGGTGTTTCACGCTCGTCACTCCAGTTCCATCGGTCCGATGATGGGACCGATTAACGGCCCCCACATCGTCTTCCCTGGCGCAAATCCGTTGCGATATCCTTATCCCGTCGGTGCCCGGGCACCGGCCCAAAGCAAAACCGGCCGCCCCGAAGGACGGCCGGTCGCAATTCGGTGTTCGCGCCGGTATCCGGCGATCGGACGTGTCAGGCGAAGGCAGCACGCGGCGCGGTCTGGCGGCGGCGCAGCACGATGCCGACCAAGACCAGACCCAGCAGCAGCATCGCCCAGGTCGCGGGCTCCGGCACCGAAGTCGGCGTGGGGATCGCGGTCGGCGTCGGGATAGAGGCCGCACCATAAGCGCTGCTGCCCTTATACGACGCGACAGCCACGCCGACACCGGTCGTCGGGTTGATGTTGTAGATGCTGGTGCCCATGACGCCGAACAGCGCGTCCGCCGTGGAGGCGAGGCCGAAGATATTGGACGTGCCGCCGATCAGGCTGGCGACGCCGGTGGTCGTATTGACGACCGCCAGCCCCAGGTCGCTGGCGAGGTACAACTGCCCCTTGAAGAAGGCGAGGTCGCCCGCCGACTGCATCTTGCCCATCGCGCCGACCAGGCTGGCGACGCCGGTGGTGGTGTTGATCTTGTACAGGTTGCTGTCGCCCGAGCCATAGAGCGTACCGTCGGCGCCGAAGACCAGCCCGTTCACGAACGAGCCCAGCGAACCGAGCATCGTGGTGGCGCCGGACGCGGTCGAAATCCTGTAGAGCGTGCCGCCATCGACACCATAGAGGTCGCCACCCGGGTTCAGCGCGATGTCGTACATCGTGTCGCACGTGGTGCTCAGCACCGTGCTCACCTTCGTGGCCGTGTCATAGGAGACGAGGCTACCATTGGCGTCGTTGATCAGGATGGTCGGACTGGCATTCGCGACACCGGCCGTTCCCAGGCCGATCAGCGATAGCAGCAGCATGGCGAGATATTTGACGAACGTCTGCACAACCCTGTTCCTTCAGCGCACCATGACGATGCCGATGACCGGCGGGCCCTTACGCCCGTCGGTCATCGCCTTCAAACATCGTCACTGTTTCACAAAGGGATGAACGGGACGTTAGGGCCGGCGTCAGCCCCGGCCGCGATAACCCGCGACGCCCTGGTCGGGCAGCCATAGATCGGCGGGCGGGGTAGAGGACTGCCAGAACACGTCGATCGGGATGCCGCCGCGCGGATACCAGTAGCCGCCGATGCGCAGCCAGACCGGCTTCATCTCGTCGAACAGCCGCTCGCCGATGCCGACGGTGCAATCCTCGTGGAAACCGGCATGGTTGCGGAAGCTGCCCAGGAACAGCTTCAGCGACTTCGACTCGACGATCGTCTCGCCCGGCACATAGTCGATGACGAGGTGCGCGAAGTCGGGCTGGCCGGTCACGGGGCAGAGCGAGGTGAACTCGGGTGCCGCGAACCGGATCAGATAGGTGCGCCCCGGGCGCGGGTTGGGAACATAATCGAGCACCGCCTCTTCCGGGGAAGCGGGCAGCGCGCTGGTCTGGCCGAGATGCTTCATGAAGGCCATGTAGGATAATCATGCCCCAATCGCCAACGCTGATCCCGATCCTGGGCGACCAATTGTCGATGAATCCGTCGTCGCTGGAGGGCGCGGACCCCAGGCACAGCATATTGCTGATGATGGAGGTGGAGGACGAGACGGGTTACGTCCGCCATCACAAGGCCAAGATCGCCTATATCCTGTCCGCGATGCGCCACCATGCCGAAGCGCTCAGGAAGGCGGGCTGGACGGTCGACTATGTGAAGCTGGACGACCCGGACAATGCGGGCAGCTTCACCGGCGAGGTCGCCCGCGCGGTCGAGCGCCACGATCCAGCGCGCATCGTCGTCACGCAAGCGGGCGAATGGCGGGTCGCCGCGATGCTGGAAGCGTGGGAGACGATGTTCGGCATTCCCGTCGACATCCGCCCCGACGCCCGCTTCATCGCCGGCCAGGCGGAATTCGAGGACTGGGCGAAGGACCGCAAGGAACTCCGCATGGAGTATTTCTACCGGCTGATGCGGCGCAAGACCGGCCTGCTGATGAAGGGTGACAAGCCCGAAGGCGGCAAATGGAATTACGACGCCGACAACCGCAAGCCCGCGCCGAAGAAGGGCGTCCCGCCCGAGCCGCTGACATTCGCGCCCGACAAGACGACGCGCGAGGTGCTGCAGCTGGTCGCCGCCCGCTTCGACAATCATCCCGGCTCGCTCGACGGCTTCGCCTATGCCACGACCGCCGAGGAGGCCCGGGCCCAGGCCGAGGCGTTCATGGCCCACGGCTTGCCCAAATTCGGCGACTATCAGGATGCGATGCTGACCGGCCAGCACCAGCTGTGGCACTCGGTCCTGTCGCCCTATATCAATTCGGGGCTGCTCGACCCGATGGAGCTTTGCCGGATGGCGGAGGGGGAATATGAGGACGGCAACGCCAGCCTCAATTCGGTCGAGGGCTATATCCGCCAGATCATCGGCTGGCGCGAATATGTCCGCGGGCTCTACTGGCATGTCGGGCCGGATTATGTGGACCGCAACTTCCTGCGCGCGCATCGCAAGCTGCCCGGCTTCTACTGGACCGGCGAAACCGACATGCACTGCATGGCCGAGGCGCTGGGCCAGACGCTCGACACCGCCCATGCCCATCATATCCAGCGGCTGATGGTGACGGGCAATTTCGCCATATTGATCGGCGCGGACCCGGCCGAGGTGCATCGCTGGTATCTGGAAATCTATATCGACGCCTATGAATGGGTCGAGCTGCCCAATGTCGTCGGCATGAGCCAGTTCGCCGATGGCGGCATCATCGCCTCCAAGCCCTATGTCTCGTCCGGGGCCTATATCAACCGCATGTCGGATTATTGCGGGTCGTGCCGCTATGATGTGAAGCAACGGGTGGGCGAGGATGCCTGCCCGTTCAACGCGCTCTATTGGGATTTCCTCGCGCGGCACGAGACGCGGTTCGCGGGGAATGTGCGCATGGCGATGGCGTATCGGAACTGGGACCGGATGCCGGAGGCGGACAAGAAGGCGGTGCGGGCGCAGGCGGCGGGGTATTTGAAGGGGTTGGAATAGCGGGTTTCCCGTGGCCTTCGACTTCGCTCAGGCTGAACGGCGCGAGGGAAGATCGACGCTACAACCGCCGTTCAGCCTGAGCGAAGTCGAAGGCCACGCCCCTCCCTCGCCTCTGGCCGCTCCCCTCCCGCAAGCGAGTTTCAGGTCGGTCATGCCCCCCCGGCATGACCTAAACGATGCGGGGCATCGTTTACCTGAAACTGGGATGGGGGAGGGTGAGGAGTCTCACCGAGCCCACCGCCCGCGGCCCTGCCCTCCCCAAACCCCTCCCGCCTGCGGGAGGGGCTTACCGCACCCCGCTTGCGACCCCGCCCCCAACGCGCCTAGGTACGGCACTCGACCAAGGGGACCCGAGATGCCGCCACTCATCACTCCGGACGAACTCGCCGCCATCGCGGGCGAAGCGGATGTGCGCATCCTCGACGTCACCTATTTCCTCGACGATCCCGACGGCACCACCGCACGGCGCGGGTTTGAGGACGGGCATATCCCGGCTGCGCGCTTCCTGCCGATGGGCCGTCTCGCCGATCCCGACAGCGACCTGCCGATGACCCTGCCGCCGGCCGACCACTTCGCCCATGCCCTGAGCGAGGCGGGCGTCGGCCATGCCGACCGCATCGTCCTGTACGACCGATCGCCGCTGCACAGCGCGGCGCGGGTCTGGTGGCTCCTGACGCTGTTCGGAGCGAAGTCGGTCTCGCTCCTCGACGGCGGGCTGGACGCCTGGAAGGCGGCGGGGCATCCGGTCATGCTGGGTGCCGCGGGCGCGCCCGAAGCGCCCGGCCTGTTCCTCGCCGAACCCGACCTCGCCCGCGTGCGCAGCCTTCGCGAAGTGCGGACCCATGTCGAGGCGGGCGATGCGCAGATCGTCGACGCGCGCTCCCCCGGCCGCTTCGCCGGGGCCGGGGCCGAGCCCGAGCCGCGCCCCGGCGTCGAGCCCGGCCATATGCCCGGCGCGCTGAACCTGCCCTATTCCAAGCTGTTCGCGGCCGATGGCCGCTGGAAATCCCCCGCCGCCATTGCCGAGGCCTTTGCCGCCGCCGGGGTGGACCCGGCCAGGCCGATGGTCGCCACCTGCGGATCGGGCATCACCGCCTGCGTCCTGGCCTTCGGGGCGGAGCGGATCGGCGGGATGATGCCGGTCTATGACGGCAGCTGGACCGAATGGGGCTCCGACCCCAGCACTCCCAAAGCGAAAGACGTGTGAATCCGATGACCGACGACGACCTGCCCATCAAGCCCGCCACCCGCCTGGTCCAGGCGGGCCGCCGCGCCGAATGGACGAAGGGCGTGGTCAACGTCCCCGTCTGGCGCGGATCGACCGTGCTCTACGACAATGTCGCGCATATGCGTGCCGTGGGGTCGGGCAACCTGCACGAGAAGCTGTTCTATGGCCGCAAGGGCCTGCCCACCCAATGGTCGCTGGCGGACGCGCTGACCAGCCTGGAGCCGGGCGCGGAGGCGACCTTCCTCTACCCCTCGGGCGTGGCGGCGATCGCGGCGGCGCTGCTGTCCGTCCTGTCGCCGGGCGACGAGCTGCTGCTGGTCGACAGCGCCTATGATCCGACGCGCGGGCTCGCCACCGGGCTGCTGGCGCGGATGGGGATCACGACGCGCTTCTACGATCCGCTGGTGGGAGCGGGCATCGCCGAGCTGATCGGCCCCGCCACGAAGGCGATCTTCCTCGAAAGCCCCGGCTCGCTCAGCTTCGAGGTGCAGGACATTCCCGCCATCGTCGCGGTCGCCAAGGCCAGGGGCATCACCACGATCCTCGACAATACTTGGGCGACGCCGCTGTTCTTCCCGGCGATCGAAAAGGGCGTCGACCTGACGGTGCTGGCCTGCACCAAATATATCGTCGGCCATTCGGACGCGATGCTGGGGTCGGTGACGGCCGCGCCCTCGCATTGGGCGGCGCTCCGCGATGCGAGTTTCCAGCTCGGCCAGGTCGCCAGCCCCGACGACGCCTATCTGGGCAGCCGGGGGCTGCGCACCATGGGCGTACGCCTTGCCCATCACCAGGCGAGCGCACTGACCATCGCGAAGTGGCTGGCCGAGCAGCCGGGCGTGGCGCAGGTGCTTCATCCCGCTTTGCCCTCCTGCCCCGGCCATGAGATTTTCGCGCGCGACTTCCTGGGGTCGAGCGGGCTGTTCGCCTTCGTCCTCGACGGCGGCAACGACGCCGCGCGGACGGCGATGCTCGATGGCCTCGCGCATTTCGGCCTCGGCTTCAGCTGGGGCGGTTATGAGAGCCTCGCCATCCCCGCCGACCCGCATCGCTATCGCAGCGTGACCAAGCGCGACTTCGCCGGGCCGCTGATCCGGCTGCAGATCGGGCTGGAGGACACAGGCGACCTGATCGCCGATCTCGACCGGGGGCTAGCCCGGTTCCGGGCCGCGCGCGGATGACGCTCACCGAATGGCTTCAGGCGAGCGGCATCGACCTGCCGACCCGCGCCGAGGCCATGGAGGCCGGGATCGCCTCGGTCCTGACGCTGGCCATGCTGGCGGGCGGGGTGATCGCGGGACGCAGGCTCGGCCCGCCTATCGCCGCGATGGTGCAGCGTTTCGCCATCGCCAAGGGCGAGACGCTGCACGCGCGGATCTGCGCGATCACCCGGCATGTCGTCGCGGCGTTCCTGTTGATGACGCTGGGCGCGATCTGGCCGTGGGAGTCGCTGGCGGGCGTGCCCATCGGGCTGGCGCTCGGCGCGTCGGTGGCGCGCGCCGGGTTCCAGCTGCTGCGCGGGTTGAACCTGCCGCGCTGGCTGGCCTGGGTCTTTGCCATCGTCTGTTTCGTGGCGCTGTTCAGCCGCGAGATCGGCGGGCTGGAGCCGGTCAGCCGCCTTGCCGAGCAGATCGGCTTTACCGTGGGCTCGCGCCGATTCTCGGTCATGTTGCTGGTGACGATGCTGGTCACGGTGGTCACGATCCTGGCCGTCACCCGCGCCGTCACGCGGATCACCGAGCAGTGGATCGGCCATGCCCGCGGCCTCGACCCCACCCAGAAGCTTCTGGCGCAGAAGCTCGCCAGCATCGCCATCGTCGTCATCGCCTTCTTCTTCGCGATGGACCTGCTGGAGATCGACCTGACCAGCCTGGCGCTGTTCTCCGGCGGCTTCGGCCTGGCGATCGGTTTCGGGCTTCAGAAGACGATCGGCAATTTGATCGCCGGGATCATCCTGTTGATGGACCGCTCGATCAAGCCGGGCGACGTCATCGCACTCCAGAACGAGATCGGCTGGGTGAACAAGATCGGCGTGCGCGCCGTCTCGATCATCACCCGCGACGGCAAAGAGCATCTGATCCCCAACGAGAATCTGATGACCCAGGAGGTGGAGAACTGGTCCTATTCCGACCGCAACGTCCGCGTCCGCATCCCCGTCTCGATCGCCTATGACAGCGACCTGAAACTGGCGCAGGAACTGATGCTGCGCGCCGCCCATGAATCGCCGCGCGTGCTGAAAAGCCCCAAGCCCAATGTCTGGCTGATGGGCTTTGGCGACTATGCGCTCCAGCACGAGATTCTCGCCTGGATCAGCGACCCCGAAAGCGGGGTGGGCAATGTCCGCTCGGACGTGCTGAATCGGCTATGGTGGCTGTTCAAGGAACATGGCATCGGCCTGCCCTATCCCCAGCGGGACATTCATATCCGCTCGCTGCCCACGGCTGAACGTCACGAGAATCTGCGCGATTAGAATTTCGTCGCGCAGGACTGTGCCTATTGCGCAACATCGCGTCTCATAAAAACCATCCTGCATTAGATTATGCTTGTGCGGCGCACCATGCGCTGCCAGTCTTCAGGCCTCGCAACGGCAGACGGTTCGCCGGGTTCGCCCCGACAGACAGAAGCCGCACCGGTGCGGGAATGCAGGTGAGAACGTCGAATTTCCGGTTTGGAAGGGAAACGATGCGCTTCTCCACGATTCTTCTTGGCGGCCTCTCGCTGGCTGCCGCAACCCCGGCCTTTGCGCAGGACAGCGGTGCCGCGGCACCGACGGCGGCTCCCTCTCCGATCACGGTCAGCGGCAGCGCGGCGATCCTGACCGATTATCGCCTGCGCGGCGTGTCGCAAACGAACAAGAACGCGGCCGTGCAGGTCGCGCTGACCGTCGCGCATGAAAGCGGCTTCTATATCGGCACCTTCGCGTCGAACCTGGCGGGCTGGGGCACGTTCGGCGGCGCCAATATGGAGCTGGACGGCATCGCCGGGTACAAGCACACCTATGGCAGCGCGACCGCCGATGTCGGCGTCACCTGGTACACCTATCCGGGCGGTGCGTCGGAGACCGACGTGGTCGAATTCTTCGGCCGCCTTTCGGGCACGGCGGGCCCCGCGACGCTGACCGCCGGTGCCTATTACGCGCCCAAGCAGACCTCGCTCGGCAATTTCTCCAACACCTCGTACAGCCGTGGCCAGCGCTGGGATAACATCTATCTGACCGGCGACGGCGCGGCGGCCATTCCGGGCACGCCGATCACCGCCAAGGCGCATATCGGCTATTCGAAGGGCAATCCCGGCCTGGGCCCGAACGGCACCAGCCTGGCCCCGACCGGCAGCTATTGGGACTGGTCGCTGGGCGCCGATGTCGCGGCGTACAAGAACCTGACCTTCAACGTGTCGTATATCGACACCGACATCACCAAGTCGAAAGCGGCCTATATCCAGCCGAACTTCTCGCAATATCAGGTTCCGGGCGGCGCTTCGATCTCGGATGCGACGGTGGTCTTCTCGCTGACCGCCGCCTTCTGATCGAAGTGAGGGGAGGGAAGAGCGGCGCTGGGGGGCGCCGCTCTTTTTTTGTCTCAACAAAACGCCGGCCGGGACGACTTTCCCGCGACATGATGGCTGCGTAAGCTGACGCCCTGTCGCGATGGAGTGCGTCCCATGCATCGATACCGCCGTTCCGTCCTGTACATCGGCGTCTTCGGGGCGTTCGCCCTGTCTTCCGGGGCGGCTTGGTCACTTCAGGGCCCGCCGATCATAGCCGTCGAGCAGCCCGCTGGCGGCCGGACGCTCATCCAGTGGGACCCGGGCGAGGTGCGGTGCGGCGGGATGGTCGTCACCGGCCAGCCGATCCGGCGGCCCTGGAACCAGATGGGCTGGATCGGTTCCCAGGCCCCCCGCACGCTGACCCTGCACTTCGCCATCGACGCAAGCGGCCGCCCGGTTTCGCTGAGCCATGAGACGCCCGGCTACATGCCCTTTGCCGAGGATGTCGCACCCGCCCTGGCCGCCAGCCGCTTCGCGCCCGGCGAGCCACGGGACGGCTGTACCATCACCTTCACGCTGCGCAGCACCCCGCTGGCGCAGGCAGCGGTGCCGGAACTTGTCTCCTACACGCTGCAACCACTGTCGGGCGTGCTGCCCGAAGAGGGATGGAAGCGGATTCGCGAGGCGGGCGGCACCTGTCTGCAGGATCCGCAGCCCCAGCCGCTCGAACGCCATTTCCCTGATTTCGCCACGATCCCCGCCACGCCGGGCGTGCGCGACTGGTCGATGGTCCGTTACGACCTGGATGCGGCGGGCAAGCCACGGGCGCTCGCCATCCTGACCGGCACCGGCAACCGCGCGCTCGATGCGGCGGCGTTGAAGGCGATCCGCGAATCGCGCTTCACCAAGGGTGCGCGGACGGGGTGCCTCTACCCCTATTGGCGCGGTGCGGCGAAATTGCCCGCCCCCGACATGCCCGAGGCGATCCGCGCCACCAAGGTCGAAGGCGGCACCTGCCCGGACGAACATGGCTGGGCCGTCCCACCGCAATTGCGCTATCCCCAGGCCTATCGACGCCGGTCGATCGAAGGCTGGGCGGTCGTCCGCTACGATGTCGCGCCCTGGGGCGAGACGGGCAACTGGAAGGTCGTCGTCGCCCAGCCCTCCGACGATTTCGGCACGCAGGCGGTCGCGATGATCCGGGCCGCGCGGCTGCCGACCAACGGGGCGGGCTATACCGGCTGTGTCGACCGGGTGCGGTTCGTCATGGGGCCCGAGCGGACGCCCAGCCCTGGCGGCGAAGGGGCGAGCACCGACCCGCAGAGCTGATCCTCCACCATGCCTCCCCTCGCAGGAGAGGAATTATGGCACAGCAAAAAGGGCCGGACGGGCGATGTTGCCCCCGGCCCTTTTCGTATCGCGGTCGCGGCGCGTTTACTTGGTCGCGGCGCGTGCGTCCTGGCCGTCGCCTTCCGGCGCGGCGACGATGTCGCGGGTGGTCGCGCCCTTGTCGACGACATTGGTGCCGGGATCGCCGACCGAGGAGCGGATGCCCGGATCGGCGCTGTCCGCCCCGGCATTCTGGACCAGACCATATTCCGACTGGCTGCGCGCCGCCTGACCGCCGAACAGCGCGTCGAGCGTCTGCTGCTGGCTGCTGCGCGCCTGGACGGGCGCCGCACCCGGCTGGGGCGGGACCAGCGCGAAATCGGGCGGAATGATCAGCGAGGGCTGCCGCGCGACGGCGAATTCGTCGGGGCGCGCCCGGTCGAGGCCACGACCGGCCCCACATCCCGTCAGCAACGCGGCGCAGGACAGACCTGCGATGACGGGCACCAACTTACGCATTGCTCTTCTCCACGGGAGCGGGCCGGTCGCGCACGAGGAGCGCGCGCGCCAGCAGAACCAGAACGCCTATCGTAATCGCTGCATCGGCGACATTGAAGACCAAAAAGGGGCGCCACTCGCCGAAGTGCAGATCGGCGAAGTCGACGACATAACCGAAACGCACCCGGTCGAGGATATTGCCCAGCGCGCCGCCCAGCACACAGCCGAGCGCCACCTGGTCGACCGGGTTGCGCTCGCGCGTCATCCAGAAGGCCACGACGAGCGCGATCGCCCCGGTCATCGCGACCAGCGCCCAGCGCGAGGCGTTGCTGTCGGCGGTCAGCAGCCCCAGCGAAATACCGTAATTGGGCACGAAACGCAGGTTGAAGATGCCGATGATCTCTCGGACATCGCCCAGCGACCGCAGGCCCAGCGGCCCGGTGATCGCCCATTTGATGACCTGATCGACCAGGAACAGCGCGAACGCCGTGGCCAGGCCCAGCCGGGGAAACTTACCCATGCGCAACCACCTCGGCACAGCGGCCACACAATTCGCCGTCCACCACCACGTCGGGCAGATGGCGCCAGCAGCGCCCGCATTTGTGTTTGTCGGTCCGGGTCACGGACACCGCCTCAGCCAGGCTGACATCCGCGACGATGAACGCCTCGGCCAGGGCATGGGGCTCCAGCGGCAACGACGGCACCGTTACCTCGGCTTCGTTGGACGAGCGCACGGTCTTTTCGCGGCGCAGCGGCTCGATCGCTTCGGTCACCTGCGCGCGAAGCCCGCGAATCTCGGTCCAGCGCGCCATCAGCGCTTCGTCCTCGCCCAGCTGCGGCAGTTCCGGCCATTCGAGCAGGTGGACCGAGCCATCCTCCGACGGGAAGCGCGACTGCCACACTTCCTCGGCGGTGAAGCACAGGATCGGCGCGGCATAACGGACCAGCGCGTGGAACAGGATGTCGAGCACGGTGCGATAGCTGCGCCGCTTCGGATCGGTCGCGGCATCGCAATAGAGCGAGTCCTTGCGGATATCGAAGAAGAAGGCCGACAGGTCCTCGTTCGCGAAATCGGTCAGCGCGCGCAGATAGCGGTTGAACTCATAGGCATCGGCCGCACGGCGCAGCTCGGTATCGAGCTGGGTCAGGCGGGCGAGGACATAGAGCTCCAGCTCGGGCATCACGTCGTAGGAGATGCGCTCCTCTTCCGTGAACCCGTCGAGCGCGCCGAGCAGATAGCGGAAGGTGTTGCGCAGCTTGCGATAGCTGTCCGAGGCGGTGGCGAGCACCTCCTTGCCGATGCGCACATCCTCGAAATAATCGGTCGAGGCGGTCCAGATGCGCAGGATGTCGGCACCCGACTCGCCAATGATCTTCAGCGGATCGACGACATTGCCCAGCGACTTGGACATCTTGCGCCCCTGCCCGTCGAGCGCGAAGCCATGGGTCAGCACCGCATCGTACGGCGCGCGCCCCCGCGTGCCGCAGGATTCGAGCAGCGACGACTGGAACCAGCCGCGATGCTGGTCCGATCCTTCGAGATACAGGTTCGCGCGTGTGCCCTCGCCATAGCGTGCCTCGATCACGAAGGCATGGGTCGAGCCGGAGTCGAACCACACGTCGAGGATGTCGTTGACCGGCTCGTAATCGGCTAGGTTGTAATCGGCCCCGAGCAGCGCCTGGTGATCGGCGGTGAACCACGCATCCGCCCCGCCTGCGCGGAAGGCGTCGAGGATGCGGGCATTGACGCCCTTGTCGGCCAGATATTCGCCGGTCTGGCGGTTCACGTACAGCGCGATCGGCACGCCCCAGGCGCGCTGACGGCTGATGACCCAGTCGGGACGCCCTTCCACCATCGAGCGGATGCGGTTGCGGCTGCGCTCGGGCACCCAGCGGGTCCGCTCGATCGCGTCCAGCGCGGTCTGGCGAAGCGTTGCGCCATTGCCCAGCGGCACGGTAAGCAGCGGCGTCACGCCCGAGATCGGGTCGACACTGGCCAGCGCCAGACCGGGATCCATCGTCGTGTCGGGCCGGTCCATCGGGATGAACCATTGCGGCGTCGCGCGGAAGATGACCTTCGCCTTGGAGCGCCAGCTATGCGGATAGCTGTGCTGGAAATCATCCGAGGCGGACAGCAGCGCGCCGACCGCGCGGAGGTCCGAACAGATCGGCCCTTCGGCGGCGACGAACTTCTTGTTAATGACGCTGCCCTGGCCGCCCAGCCACGCCCAGTCGGGCCGATAGGTGCCGTCGCCCTGTACCGCGAAGACCGGGTCGATGCCATGCGCCTTGCACAGCAGGAAATCGTCCTCGCCGTGATCGGGGGCCATATGGACCAGGCCCGTACCGGCATCGGTGGTGACGAACTCGCCCGCCAGGAACGGACGCGGCTTGGCGAAGAAACCGCCCAGCTTGTGCATCGGGTGCTTCGCCATCGCGCCCTCCAGCACCGGGCCCTTCGCCAGGCCGATGAACGTCTCCATCGCGATGCCGGTCCGCTTGGTGAAGGCGGGCAGCAGCGGCTCGGCAACCAGATAGCGACGCCCCGCACTCTCGAAGTGCAGATAGTCGATCGCCTCGCCATAGCTCAGCGCCTGGTTGACCGGGATCGTCCAGGGGGTCGTCGTCCAGATGACCGCCAGCGCGCCGACCAGATCGGGATATTCGGGGCAGCTCGCCACCTCGAACCCAACATCGATCTGGGTCGAGACGATATCCTCATATTCGACCTCGGCCTCGGCCAGCGCGGTCTTTTCGACCGGGGACCACATGACCGGCTTGGCGCCGCGATAGAGCTGACCCGATTCGGCGAACTTGAGCAGCTCGCCCGCGATCACCGCCTCGGCGTCATAGGTCATGGTCAGGTACGGATGGGCCCAGTCGCCCATCACGCCCAGCCGCTCGAACTGCGCCTTCTGCGTGCCGACCCAGGTGTCCGCATAGGCGCGACACTCGGCGCGGAACTGCGCGACGGGCACCTCGTCCTTGTTCAGCTTCTTGGCGCGATACGCCTCCTCGACCTTCCACTCGATCGGCAGGCCGTGACAGTCCCAGCCGGGGACATAGGGCGCGTCCTTGCCCAGCAGGGTCTGCGAACGGACGATGATGTCCTTCAGCACCTTGTTGAGCGCATGGCCCATGTGAATGTCGCCATTCGCATAAGGCGGACCGTCATGCAGGATGAACCGCTCGCGCCCCGCACGCTCACGGCGCAGGCGGTCGTACAGCCCCATCTTGGCCCAGCGATCCAGGATCGCCGGTTCCTTGGCGGCAAGCCCCGCCTTCATGGGGAAATCGGTCTTCGGCAGGAAGACGGTGTCGCGGTAATCGGGCGCGTCGGTCATAGGGGACAGGCCCTTAGCGCCTTTAGGTTAACACGTCATGCCGGATTATGCGATGCCAGTATCCCACGGGCACGGGCACAATCGGCGTCCATTTGCGTGACCAGCGCGTCCAGCGAGTCGAACTTCGCTTCGGGCCGCAGATATTCGATCAGCTCGACCGACAGGGTATGGCCGTAGAGATCGCCCGTAAAATCAAAGAAATGCGGCTCCAGCAATTCCTTGGGCGGGTCGAAACTGGGCCGGATGCCCAGATTGGCCGCGCCGTCCAGCACGCGTCCATCGTCCAGAACCCCGCGCACCGCATAGATGCCATAGGCGGGACGCAGATATTCGCCCATGTCGAGATTGGCGGTCGGATAGCCGATGGTGCGGCCCAGCTTGTCGCCATGCTGCACCACGCCCTGGATCGTATAGGGTCGGGTCAGCAGCCGCGCCGCCGTCTGCGCATCTCCCGACACCAGCGCCGCGCGAATCCGGCTGGACGAGATCGTCTCGCCGTCCAGCATCACGGGTGCCACCGCATCGGTCGAAAAGCCGTGCGCCCGCCCCCAGGCGCGCAGGGACGTCACATCGCCGCTGCGCGCGCGGCCGAAGGTGAAGTCCTCGCCCGTCACGACGCCGCCGACCTGCAACGCGGCCAACAGCCGGCCCCGAACGAAATCCTCCGCCGACAGCGCGGCCAGATCTTCGTCGAAGCGGAACACGATCATCGCATCGACGCCCGCCGCGGCGAACAGCCGCTCGCGCTGGTCGAGCGTGGTCAGGCGGAAGGGCGCGGCGTCGGGCTTGAAGTAACGGATCGGATGCGGGTCGAAGGTCGCGACCAGCGCCGGGCGCCCCTCGGCACGCGCACGCGCGACGGCGGCACCGACCACCGCCTGATGCCCCAGATGAAAACCGTCGAAATTGCCCAGCGCGACGATCCCGCCCGCCAGATGCGTGGGGATCGGTCCCACGCCCTCAACACGCTGCATGGCCGGGCGCTATAACAGGCCGGAGCGAATTGGCTAGGCGCGCGACAGGATGCGGTTGCCGATCCCGTCCACCGCGAGCTGGCGCAGCGATTCGGCCTTGTGGAACGTCTCCTCCATCGGCACGCCGATGCCGACGGCGACTCCTGCCGACATCGTCACCACGCCGATCGGCTCCCCCGAGCCGCGCAGGCGCAGGGTGCGCGCCTGCATCGCCCCGCGCGCATCCTCCAGCATCCCCGTCGCCATGGACAGCGGACGCCCGCGCAGGACGACGACGAACAGATTGCCCTGCCAGCGGATGATCTCCGCCCCCTCGCAGCTCTGGCGCAGCGTGGCGACGAAGGCGCGCAGGACATTGTCGGCGACCGAGCGACCATAGCGGTCGTTGATCCCCTCCAGATCGTCGAGGCTGCACGTCGCCACGACATAGCCATGCGGATCGCCGGCCAGCGCCTCGACCAGGGCGCGCGCGCCGGTGCGGCTCATGACGCCGGTCAGCGGGTCGACATCCTCGTCATGCGGCACCGAGTCGATCCGGGTCCGCAAGCTCGCCACATTGGCGGCCAGCTCCTCCAGATCGCGCTCGGTCCGGGCGATACGCGCGATCAGCTGTTCCAGCAGCAGCGCGACCGCACCCGTATCGGGGCCCATATCGTTGCCGCCGCGATGCGCCTGCGACAGCGCGGCGATCTCGGAGGTAAAGCCGCTCGTGATCTGGCGCGCATCGGCGGTCAGCGTCTCCAGCCGCTCGGCCTGATCGCCCAGTTCGTTTTCCAGCTGGGCGCGATCGCCACGGCGCTCGGTCATTTCATGCTGGCGGACCAGCGGCATCAGGTCGCGGACGTCGTCTTCGGTCAGGCGGACCCCGCCATCGGTGCGACGCGCGACCTCCTGTCCCAGCGGGCCATAGGGGTGCAGCACGGACTGGAGCGCCATCGCATAGCTGAGTGTCGTGCGCGGCAGATGATGCCGGTCGAGGAATAGCAGCGCCTCGCGGCTGGCGTCGAACAGGCCAGGGGGGTCGGCACTCGGCCGATTCTGCCCCTGGCTCTCCCAATCCATGATCATGCCGTCGGGTCTGCCCTCAAGATGAATGCGGCTTGAGGACCGCATCTCGTCCTTGTCGAAAGTCTTACGGCCTCTCGACGGGCAAATGAAGACGGGGGTCTGACAAAATTTTAACGAACTGGTTAATCCGTCTTCGCTGTGCCCTGTTTCTGTCAGCGAAGTAACGTCACAAAGGAATAGCCAGGCCGGCCGTCCGAAGCAGGATATCGCGCGCGGTCAACTTCCCGCCAGCCAGTAAAGGGCGCGACGATCGTATCCCCTTGCGCGTCGCAATCGACCTCGGTCAGCTCGATACGGTCGGCGCGGTCGCGGAACAGATCAAAAATCTCTGCCCCCCCGATGACGAAGACCTCCCCTTCCCCCGCCATCTGCAGCGCTTCGGCCGGATCATGGGCCCGTTCGGCCCCCGCCGCCCGCCATTCGCGGTCGCGGGTCAGGACGATATGGCGCCGCCCGGGCAGGGGCGCGGGAAAGCTCTCGAAGGTCTTGCGGCCCATGATCATCGGACGACCCATGGTCAGCGCCTTGAACCGCTTCAGATCGGCGGGCAGGTGCCAGGGCAGCCCGCCATCGCGCCCGATCACGCCGTTGCGCGCGCGGGCCAGGATCAACACGATCATATCGCGACCGGCGCCTTGATATGCGGCTGCGCGACATAATCGTGAAGCACGAAATCCTCGGGCTCGTAACGGTCGATCCCCTCGGGACGGCGCAGGATTTCCAGACGCGGCAGCACGCCCGGCTCACGGCCCAGCTGTGTCTTCGCCTGCTCCAGATGGTTGAGGTACAGGTGGCAGTCGCCACCGGTCCAGATGAACTCGCCCACCTCCAGATCGCATTGCTGGGCCAGCATGTGCGTCAGCAGCGCATAGGAGGCGATGTTGAACGGTACGCCCAGGAAGATGTCGGCCGACCGCTGATAGAGTTGCAGCGACAGGCGACCGTTCGCAACATGCGTCTGGAACAGGCAGTGGCACGGGGCCAGCGCCATCGCGTGCAGGTCGCCGGGATTCCAGGCCGACACGATCTGGCGGCGCGAGGCGGGCTGGGTGCGGATCTGCTCCACCAGCTCGGCGATCTGGTCGATATGGCGGCCATCCGCCGTCGCCCAGTCGCGCCACTGCTTGCCATAGACGGGGCCCAGATCGCCCTGCTCGTCGGCCCATTCGTCCCAGATGCTCACCCGGCGATCCTGCAGCCAGCGAACATTGGTGTCGCCGCGCAGGAACCACAGCAGCTCGACGATGATCGAGCGCAGGTGGAGCTTCTTGGTGGTCAGAACCGGGAAGCCCTTGGCCAGATCGAAACGCATCTGATGGCCGAAGACGGACAAGGTGCCCGTGCCGGTCCGGTCCATCTGGCGGACGCCCTGGGTCATCACCCGGTCCATGAGGTCGAGATATTGCCGCATGGCCACGGGCCTAGCGCCGCGCGGGGCCGGAGCCAAGCGGATCGGGATCGGTGCGGAACAAAGCTGCGTCCATCCGGCTTTTCGGGCAGTTCTGTTGGTGTACCGCTTACCCTGTCCCCTCCTTCACATTCGCACGCGCCAGGAGGCGCTGTCGCTGTTTGGCGCCCTGAACCGGAATGATCGGGAGACGATGGGAATTGCCTATCTCGGTTCGGATCGGATGTTGTTGGGCTTGCGCCATGTCATGGGCCGCCCCGAATCGGTGACGGTCCCCATCGCACGGATCGCTCGCGACGCGCTCCTGTGGTCGGCCGACTCGGTGTTGATCGCGCACAACCATCCCGATGGCGACGCCCGCCCAAGCGCGGCCGATCTGGCGCTCACCCGGCGGCTGGCACAAGGGCTAAGCGCGCTGGACGTGACGCTGCTGGATCACCTGATCCTGGCGAATGGAGCGGTCTTTAGCCTGCGCGAACAGGGCCTGCTCTAAAGCCCCTCCTCCCGGAAGGGGGGAGGGGTTTGGGGT
>Ga0209816_1000051_pt1 | contig 90413 bp, 81 predicted proteins | sample CoawatmetaG01DNA_FD_187509 | JGI IMG/M metagenome (GOLD analysis project Ga0209816, IMG submission 187509) | Marine microbial communities from the West Antarctic Peninsula - Coastal water metaG017-DNA (SPAdes) (version 2) | ecosystem: Environmental > Aquatic > Marine > Coastal ...
CGCCTCCCCCACCACCGTCGCGCGGACCCGGCCCGCCGCTTCCTCGCACACGCCGTCGCGGAAGCGGACGGTCACGTCCTCCAGCGCCAGCGTGGTGACGGGCAGCGGCGCGAAGAGCGTGGCCGCAGGCAGGCTGGCGGTAACGCCATCGATGCCCATCGCATGGCGACTGACCGATGCGGAGCCCGTGACCGGGCGCCCATCGACGCCCGCCCCCTCGAACGCCAGCGTCGCCCGCCCGACCAGCAGGGCCAGGGGCGACAGCGAAACGCGCAGATCGCCCAGCGCCACCGCCCCGAACCGCGCCTCGATCATGCTGCCGCCCCAGATGGTGCCGCCGACCCTTCGCGCGCTCAGCCCTTCATCGACCAGCCCGGTCATCCCCAGCGCCAGGCGCATGGGCAGGAAGACGATCAGCGCCACGATCAGCATCGCCGCAAACAGGACCGGCGGGCGGGTGGCCAATCGCACCCGCATCACGACACCCGCGTCCGCAAGAGGAGTGCGACGCCCACCGTCCGGTCGCCATTGTCGGTCAACGTCGCCTGCTCGACCAGCACCCCGCCCCGCTCCAGCCGGGCGAGCCACGGGGTCAGCGCAGCGGGCCGGGCCGAGGCGATCTGCGCCCGCACCCGGCCGGGGCCATCCTCGGTCAGCGCGGACAGGGTGAAGCCCGCCTGCTCGGCCGACAATCGTACCGTATCGGCGAGCGTTCCCGACAAAGCGGGCGGACGGCGGCGGCGCTGGCTGAGCTCGGCAGCCACGGCTTGCGCCTCGCCCAGCCGGATCACTGCATCGGCGTGACGCTCCCGCGCGTCCGACAGGCCGTCGCCCAGGGGTCGTAACAGGCCGCCCCAGAGGATGGTCACGATCAACAGCGCGCCCATGACCAGCAACAACCGCTTCTCACGCAGGCTGCGGCCATCGAACCAGCGTTTCAGCGCTTTCATCGTGCGCGCACCGTGAATTCTCCCGTGATCCGGCCATTCGCCGCGACGAAGGTGCTGGCCTGGACGGAAAAGCCCTCCGCCTCGATCGCCGTCTTCAGGTCGGTGGCCAGCGCCGCGCGGTCGACCGCCACGCCCAGCCGGATGTCGCCGCTCGGCTGGAAGTCCATCGCGGTCAGCTCGGTGCCCGGCACCGCGCGCACGGCGGCGAAGACCGCCGCCGCCGTCCGGCTAAACCCCTGGCCCGGTCCGCGCACCGCCGAGAGCCGCTCGGTCAGCTGGCGGTCGGCATCGACCAGCGTCTCGCCGCGCGGCAGGGCGGTGCGGGCGATCTGCTCGATCCTGGCCTCGGTCGCGTCGGCGGCAAAGCTGTATTTGGTCCATCGCACGAAGTCGATCGCCAGCGTCGCCACGACGATGGCGAGTCCCAGCCAGGCGAGCCGCCGCACCAACCGCCAATCGATGACGAAGCCCCGCCGCCGCGCGAACACGCCCTGGCGCAGGTCGAGCGCCGGGCTCGCCGCCGCCGCGCCCAGCGCTGCCTCGATCCCGTCGGCATCCAGATCGGCAAGCGGCGCGTCACCGGCAACGATCTCGGTAAAGCCCGGCTCGTCGGCGAAGCCCGAGGCGCGCCCGCGCACCACGCCCTGGCCCGCCAGATCGCCGCGGACATAGCCCTCGTCAGGGCGCGGCAGCAGCAGCGGCGCGGGCACCAGCGCGACCGGATCGACCCCGGCCGCGCCCAGCCGCGCCAGCCAGCCCGCCACCGCGCCCCGATTGACGATGCCGATCGGGCGGCTGCCGCCTTCCTCCGCGCCGACCGCGACATGCAGCTCGTCCATCGGCGCGGCGCTGACCTCGGCGGCGAGGAGGCGCGCCGCCGCCGCCGCCTGCGCCGTCGAGCGCGCCGGAATCTCGGCCCAGTGCAGCGACACCGCATCGGCGGGTGCGACCGCGATGATGTCGCCGTCCCCTTGCGGCAGGCCCTCGCCCGCCGCAGCGACACGCTCGTCCTCGATCCGCATCCAGCGATAGTCGCCGCCCTCGCCCGGCGGCAGGAACAGGAGGTTGGTCGCACTCATCACTCTTCCCCCCATATCCGCGAAACGAGTCGCGGCGGCATCCGTGTCGCATCGACCAGCGCGCGCTCGCGAACCCCGACGCTGCCCAGGCTCACTTCGATCCGCAAGTCGAACCAGCGGGTCGTCGTCGCCACGTTCCCGCCCCCGCTCGCCCCCGCTATCTGGGCCCAGAACGCGCCGACATCCGCATAGCCTCGCGGCGGGCGGCGCAAAAGGGCCTGCGAAATGGCGCCCGGCGAAATCGTATCGACCTGCGCCATGGCGACCAGCGGCGCCTGTTCGGGGGCCAGCGTATTGATATTGACGGTCGTCGGCTTGGCCTCGGGCAGGGTACAGACCCAGGGGCGAAGCTGGGCGTAGAGTTCGGGCGTCACGCCGTTCACCATGCGCAGCTCGCTGACATCCGCCATCATCGCGCCGCCGGTCCGATAGGCGGGATCGCGGGCCAGATAGACGGCATCCTCCGCCCCGCCGCCTTGCGGATTCTGGTCGCTGTCGATCCAGTCGGAGGTGGCGGTCGCGACCTGATCGGCGACCTGGCCGGGAATGCCCAGCAGCCGCATCAGCTTGGCGAAATGCGCGACCTCGACCGCATTGCCGATCAGCACGCCGGCCTGGCCCGGCAGAGCCTGGGCCAGGCCGTTGAGGTTGAAGCAATTGCCGCCATCGGTGACGCGCGCCACCGCACTGCCGCCGCCCGCCCCGTCGCCCAGCGGCAGCGCGAAGGGCCGGTCGCTCCACCCGCCGAGCAGCGACACCTTCCCCTGGCTCCGCTCCAGCAAGTCGCCGATGCGGATGATCGCCAGCGCCTCGGCGGCATAGGCATAGCCCCGCGCCTGCTCGATCGCCGTCGCATTGCCACCCAGCCGGGTGGACAGGCGCAGCTTTTCCAGCGCGGTCGCGGCCAGCACCGCGATGACCGCAACCAGGATCAGGACGGTGAGGAGTGCCGCACCGCGCTCCGATCGGCGGACCGGCCTAGCCATTGGGGGTCGGGGTCGGGCTGGGCGTGGGTCCGGGCTGCGGCGGCACGGCGTCGCGGACATAGCCGGTGCCGACGAGGAACAGCTGGCGAAAGATCATGCCATCGTCGCGCACGATCGTCACCTCGGCGGCCTGGGGTAGGGCAACGCCCGGTTGCCCCTGCCACTGGTCGAGCCATGCGCCGTTGAAGCGGTAGCGCAGATGCAACTCGCGCACATGGTCCATCAGCGCGGCGGGCTCCATCGGCGCGGCCCCGTCGAGCAGTGGCGAGGCGATGCGCTCCAGCACGTCGCCGTTCAGGCGGTACGCGACCTTCTGCAGCGAGGGGCGCTGCGCCTGATCGAGATTGCTCCAGCCGCCCCGGACCAGCCGCATCGCATCGGGTCCCGCGACCATGGCGGGGGTCTGCACCCCGCCCTCGTCACGGGTCGGGCGGTCGACCGCCTGGGCCAGATCGGCGGACAGGATCGCGGTCGTGCGGCTGACCGCCGACACGGCGTCCAGCTTCTGACCCGTGACGGCCTGGGCGCGGACGCTCAGCGACAGGATCGCCACGGCGGCGGCGGCGAGCAGCGAGAAGATCAGCAGCGCCACCATGACCTCGACCAGGGTGAAGCCGTTGTCCCCGGTTCCCCCGCGCAGGCGGGGGCCCAGTTCTTTCTTGGCCGGTGGTGGATGACGGGGCTTACCCCCACGCCCTAACTTCGCAGAAACTGGGCCCCCGCCTGCGCGGGGAAACACGGGCGGGCTCACGACGCCACTACCCCGACCGGCGGCGCGGCCATGGGCGGGCGCACCATCGTCATCCGGCCGACGATCGTTCCCCCGGCATTGGCCACCGCCACGTCGATCCGCACGACCCGCGCATCGCCGGTCCCGCTGACGATCCTGGTCCATTTCCAGCTGCGACCGCCATTCACCTCGGCCCCCGAACTGCGACCGAGCGCAGGGGCCTGCGGGTCGGTGACGGCGGCGATAGCGACATTGCGCGCGACCATCTGCGCCACGACCGTCTCGTCCAGGATCGCCACCCCTCGGATCGTCGCGCTCTCCAGTCGGACGAGCGCCATCGCCGCCAGGCTGAACACCGCCAGTGCGACCATGATCTCGATCAGGGTAAAGCCTCCCTCCCGGGCACGGGGAGGTGGCAGCGCGCAGCGCTGACGGAGGGGGGCTTCCACAAAGGATGCACCTTGCGGCCAGCCCCCTCCACCATGCTGCGCATGGTCCCCCTCCCCGTGCCGGGGAGGAATGGGGGAAATCTCACCCATCGACACGTACCGTGCCGTCTGCGCCGATCCGGACGATGCTGCTCACCCGCTCGCGGGTCAGGCGGAGTTCGACCGGGCGATCCGCCAGGCCCGTCACGTCGAAGGTGATCCGCACCCGGCCGCTGGCATCGGGGATTTGCGCCTGCGTGCCGTCCTCCCATTGCGCGACACGCAAGGGTTTGGCGGTCATCGGGCTCCAGGCGCCATCGGCCCGCCGGTCGAAACCGTACCCGCCGCGCGTCACCCAGATGCTGACCGGCGACGCCTCGACCACCGCCACGTCATGCGCGGCGCGCACGCGCGCGGCAAAGCGGAGCGCCTCGTCGGTCACGCGCCCCCGCCGATCGGGCAGCGAGAGGACCGCGATCGCCGAGGCCAGGCCGATGACCGTGATGACGATCATCAGTTCGACCAGTGTGAAGCCGTTTGCCCATGCACTTCGACTTCGCTCAGTGCGAACGGAGGTTGGGGACGGTTCCCCAGCCCCGTTCAGCCTGAGCGAAGTCGAAGGCCACGCTCCACCCTCGCCAAGCAGGCCACGCCTGCCGCCGTCCCCGGCATCCAGGCGCGCCCGATCGGTCACTTATCCCAATTGCCGATATCGGCGTTGATCCCCTCGCCGCCTTCCTTGCCATCGGCGCCATAGGTCCACACGTCCGCCTCGCCATGCTGGCCGGGGGACGCATAGAGATACGCGCGGCCCCAGGGGTCATTGGGCAGCTTCTTCAGATAGCCGCCCTTTTGGTAGCGCGACGGATCGGCCAGCCCGGCGGGCATCGACACCAGCGCCGGAAGCCCCTGCGACGTGGTCGGGAAGGTCAGGTTCTGGAGCTTGTACAGTTCCAGCCCCGTCTCGATGTTCGAAATATCGGCCTTGGCCTTCTGCACCTTCGCGGTATCGCCCGAGGGCAACACGTTCAGCGCCACGATCGTCGCGAGCAGGCCGATGATGACGATGACGACCATCAGTTCGACGAGCGTAAAGCCGTTGGCGGGCCGCTTGCGACGGATCGGTCGGGGGTGGGGGTTACGCATCAACAAGTCCTCTCATTGCCCTGCCAGCGTGTTGAGCTGCAGGATCGGCAGCAGGATGGATAGCACGATGGTGGCGACCACGCCGCCCATCACGACGATGATCGCGGGCTCCAGCAGCGACAAAGCGGTCGCGGTGAAGCGGTCGAATTCCCGCTCCAGATAATCGGCGGCGCGCTCCAGCATCTCGTCCAGCCGCCCTGCCGCCTCGCCGCTGGCGGCCAGATAGGTGAGCAAGGGCGGGAACACGCCCGCCCGCCGCATGGCGGCCGAGAGGCTGCCGCCGCCCCGGATTGAATCGACGATGGCGTCGGACGCCACGCGCAACCGGCGATTGTGGATCGTCCCCGCCGTGAGCGTCAGCCCCTCCAGCAACGGCAAGCGGCTGGCTACCATCGTCCCCAGCGTCCGCGCCATCCGCGCCGCGTGCAGATCGCGCAGCAACCGGCCGAGCAGCGGCAGCTTCAGCAGCCAGGTATCGAAGGACAGCCGGATCGACGGCACCTTCAGCGCGCGCCAGAAACCGACCCCCGCGACGACGGCAACACCCGCCATCAGCCACCACCAGCCGACCAGCAGGTCCGATACCCCGATCACCAGCCGCGTCAGAAAGGGCAGTTCCTGCCCGACCGTATCGAATTGTTCGACCACCTGCGGCACGACGAACATCATGAGCGCGGTGACGACGCCCATCGCCACCACCGCCAGGATCGTCGGATAGGCGAGCGCGGTGATCAGCTTGCCGCGAATCTCCGCCTGCCGTTCCAGCAGCGCGGCGAGGCGTTCGAGGATCGTCGGCAGCGTTCCCGAGCTCTCGCCCGCGGCGACCATCGCGCGGTAGAGCGGCGGGAAACTCTTGGGCTCACGCGCCATGGCGTCGGCGAGGCGGCGGCCTTCGGTGACGCCCTGATGCACCGTCGCGACGATGGCGCGCACCCGTTCCTGCTCGGTCTGGCGGGTGATGGTGCGCAAGGACTCCTCCAGCGGCGAGACGCGGTTGAGCGTGGCGAGCTGGCGGGTGAACAGCGTCAGTTGCTTGACCGACATGCGCGCGCGGCCGAGCTTCAGCCCGAAGAGCGGACGACGCTCGGCGGTGTCGCCGCTGCCCGGCTTGATCGAAACGACATAGAGCCGCTGCTTCTCCAGTGCGGCGCGGGCGGCGTCGCTGGTTTCGGCGGGGATGAAGCCGCGCTTCTCGGCCCCACGCGTGTCGATGGCGACATAGTCGAACCCGGCCATGTCAGTCCTTTACCCCATCAACGCGCACCACCCCGGCGAAGGCCGGGGTCCAGTTGCGATGACGGCCCAGAAGCGCGGTGCAGGTTGGAGATCCTATCTCACGCGAAGCCGCGAAGCCGCGAAGAAGAAAAGAATGTTCGCGCGGAGGCGCGGAGGACGCAGAGGTGTCTCGCGCGCGGCAGCGCGCAGCCATTCCCATCAGCCGAAATAGGAGGGCCGCTGGCGCGGCGAGGACGCCATCTCTGCGTCCTCTGCGCCTCTGCGCGAACCCATTTTCTCTTCGCGGCTTCGCGGCTTCGCGTGAACTCGACTTCAAAGTGCACGGCAACTGGACCCCGGCCTTCGCCGGGGTGGCACGGTATGATGCAAGAGATGCCACCCCCCTCACCCCGCTTCGGAGTCGCGGCGGGATACGCGGATGGCTTCCTCCGCCGTCGTCACGCCGTCCAGCACCAGCGTCCGCGCCGCCGCCGCCAGCGGTTGCTGCTTGGCGAAGGCGTGCGCGGCGATCGCCTGTTCGTCGCCGCCTTCGTTGATCAGCCGCCGGATCGTGTCGTCGACCCGCACCGCTTCGTACACGCCGGTCCGGCCCTTATAGCCGGTGCCGTTGCACTGCGGGCACCCGACCGCCTCGTACACGATCGCCTTATTCTCGATGCCGAGCAAGGGCGCAACGGTGTGCTTGGCCTTTACGGGGCGCTTGCACGCCGGGCACAGCCTGCGCACCAGCCGCTGCGCGATCACCGCACGCAAGGTAGAGGCGAGCAGGAACGGCTCGACCTTCATGTCCCGCATCCGGGTGATCGCACCGACCGCGTCGTTGGTGTGGACCGTCGACAGGACGAGATGCCCGGTCAGCGAGGCCTGCACCGCGATCTCGGCGGTTTCGCGGTCGCGGATTTCGCCGACCATCACCACATCCGGGTCCTGGCGCAGGATCGCGCGCAGGCCCGCCGCAAAGGTCAGCCCGACCTTGGCGTTGACCTGGGTCTGCCCCACGCCCTCGACCGCATATTCGACCGGATCCTCGACGGTCAGGATGTTGCGGCTGCCATCGTTCAGCAGGCGCAGCGCCGCATAGAGGCTGGTCGTCTTGCCCGAGCCGGTCGGCCCGGTGACGAGGATGATGCCGTTGGGTTCGCTCAACGCCTCGCGCAGCAGCGCGTACATCGCCGGGTTCATGCCCAGCGCGTCGAGGTCGATGCCCGCATTCTCCTTGTCGAGGATACGCAGCACCACCCGCTCCCCCGCCCGGCTGGGCAGGGTCGAGACACGGACATCGAGCAGCTTGCCACCCAGGGTCAGCGCCATGCGCCCATCCTGCGGCACGCGCCGCTCGGCGATATCGAGCCGCGCCATGACCTTGATACGGCTGACCACCACCGGCGCGACATGCGGCGGCATCCGCAAGGTCTCGCGCAGCACGCCGTCGATGCGCATCCTGACGACGAGGCCGGTCTCGTACGGCTCGATATGGATATCCGACACGCCGTTGCGCGCGGCATCGGCGATGATGCCGTTGATCAGGCGGATGGCGGGCGCATCGTCGGCGGTGTCGAGCAGATCCTCGGCGGTCGGGATGCCGTCGGCCAGCATGTCCAGTTCGTCGCCCATGCCGACCGCTGCGATCGCAGTGGCCTGTCCGTCCATCGCATAGGCGTCGGAAAGCAGCCGGTCGAAAGCGGGTGCCTCGACGCGGGCAATGGCGAAGGGGCGACCGATATGGCGGCGCAGTTCGATCAGCGCGCGCGGGTCGGCGCCTTCGCGAAGCGCGATGGTCAGCGGATCGGCGGCCTGGACGACCGTGCCGAACTTGCGGGCGAAGGCATAGGGGATGGTGAGCGGGGCGACCAGTTCCAGCGCTTCGTCGGGCGTGGGAAGCGGGAGAGCGGCGGGCCCTCCCCCATCCCCTCCCGCCTGCGGGAGGGGCGTGCCCAGCGGCAGGGGGACGGTGTCACCGGTAGGCTGGGATTCGTCAGTCACGGCGCTTGATCGGTTCGATCGGCTTGGCGACGGGAACGGCGATGCGCGGGTCCTCGATATTACCGGGCATCGGCGCGTGCGGGATCGGCGGCGCGGCGTTCATATAGTCGCGGACCAGCTCGTCGATCGACGGCTCGACGCCGGGCTGGGCATAGCCCTGAAGCTGGCGAAGATAGCCGTAACGCTGCTCGGTGACGCGGCGGCTGTCCTCGGGCGTGCGCAGGATCGTCGGGCGGATGAAGACCATCAGGTTCGTTTTCGATCGGCTACGCGCCTTAGACCGGAACAGCGCGCCAAGGCCCGGAATGTCGCCGAGCAGCGGAATCTTCTCGATCGTCCGCCGCTCATTGTCGTCGAGCAGACCGCCGATCACCGTGATCTGGCCGTCATCGGGCGTGAAGACATTCTCGAACGCGCGCTTGTTGAGGATCAGCTCGCTATTGTTGCTCGACACCGGCCCGGCGATCGAGCTGACCTCGAGGCGGACATAGAGTTTCAGCGAGCCGCCCGCATTCACCTGCGGCTTCACGTCCAGCTGGATGCCGACATTCTGGCGCTGTACGGTGCGGAAGGCATTGTCGAAATTGTTCGACAGCGCCTGGCCGGTCGTCACCGGGATTTCCTGGCCCACCAGGCTGTGCGCCTGTTGGTTGTCGAGCGTGATGATGTGCGGCACCTGGAGCAGGTTGGATGTGGTGTCGCTCTTCACCGCGTTGATGATCGCGCCGAACACCGTGTCGCCGACCCGTCCGCCCCAGCCCGCAAAGCCGCCGGTGGTGCCCAGGATCGACTGCACCGCCGACTGGGTCAGCTGGCTATAGGCCTGGTTAGGGACGTTGGTCGTCGTGCGCGTGCCATCGGGGGCGACAACGGTCGTGGTGGTGCCGCCGATCGTGTTCGCACCGACCGCGCCCGCGATCTGGAGGATGTTGGGTGCCGTGTTGCCATAGGTCGACGCTGCAAAGGCCCCGCCCGACAGGCTGCCCAGCAGGAACTGCGCGCCCAGCCGCCGTGCGGTCTGGTCGGAGACTTCGGCAACGATCGCCTCGATCAGCACCTGTTCGCGGCGCACGTCGAGCTGGCGGATGACCTCGCCGATCTGGCGCTGGATGTCGGCGGGACCGGCGATCACGATGGCATTGGCGCCGACGAAGCGGGTGACGACCGCCGCCGTGCGACCGCCTTGCGTGCTGATCGCGGGCGGCTGGCCGTTCTGGCCGCCGGCACCGGGGGCGCTCGCCGCCTGGGGCTGGGCCACGGGCTGGATACGCTGCGCGATCGAAGTGCCCGCGGGCGATCCGGACTGGCTGTTGGTCTGGGTGAAGCTGCCACGCGACAGGGTGGTTTCCTGCACCGGATCGGGCGTCTGGCCGACCAGTTGCTGGAGTACGGGCAGAAGCTGCTCGGCATCGGCATTTTCGAGGAAGACGACGCGGATTTCGGTGCCGCTCTTCGCCTTGTTGTCCAGGTCGATGGCGATCTGTGCGAAGCGTGCCACGCTCGACGGATCACCGCGCAGCGCGATCGAGTTGGAGCTGTCGATGGCCACGACCGACACCCCGGTCGAACCCTGCGCAGGACCACCCTGCCCGCCGCCGCCATTGCCCGCCAGCGTCTGGAGCGCGGTCGCGATCTCGCGCGCGCCCGCATTCCTGAGCGCGATGACGCGGGTCGAGGCATTGTCCGCGTCGATCCGGCGCACCACCTCGCGGATGCGGCGGATATTGTCGGCGAAGTCGACCACGACCAGGCTGTTACCCGCGCGGTTCGCTGTCACCGATCCTTGCGCGCTGACCAGCGGGCGCACCGTTTCGAGCGCGCTGTTCGCGTCGATCGCGCGCAGGCGGATGATCTCGGTCACATAGGCGTTGCGGTTCGCGCCCGCCGAGCCGATCCGGCTGGGCTGCGACGCGGCGTTGTCCACCGGCTGCACCCGGAACGCCCCGCCCGAGGTCGGCACCGCGACCAGCCCGTTCGAGCGCAGGGTCGACAGGAAAATCTCGAAATATTCGGACCTGGACAGCGGCCGGTCGGTCACCACCGTCACCTTGCCGTTGACCCGGCTGTCGATGATGAAGGTCCGCCCCGTCACCTTGGCGGCATCGGCGATGAAGGCGCGGATATCGGCATCGCGGACGTTGAGCGTGGTCTGCGCCTGCGCGCCGGCCGCCAGGGCCAGCGCCAGAACCGAACCGAGAACGAGCTTCTTCATGGCCGAGGTGCCGCAATCTGAAGGGCGAGCGGCAGCGTCTGATCGCCCCGCTCGACCGTGATGGAAAGAGAACCGCCCTGGGCGAAATCGCTCGCCAGACGGTCGAGGTCGCCCGGCCCGGTCACGGGCCGTCCGCCGAGCGCGGTGACGATGTCGCCCTCGCGCAGACCCGCCGCCCGGAACGCCACGCCCGACCCCTGGGGCCGGACGACGAGGCCCGAGACGCGTCCGCCGTCGAGGCGGGGGATGAAACCGATATCGCTGCGCAGCTGCGCGAGGGCGACACCGCCCTGCGGCGGGACCGAACCGGGGGCCGGAACGGGTGCCGCGCCCTGGGCCGCCGGGGTAGCGGGCGGAGCATCGGACTGGTCGAGATACAGATCCTCGGAGCGACCGCCGCGATCAATGGTGATATGGTCGAACGCCACCGCCTTCAGCGTGACGCCCGGCTGGATCTCCTCACCGACCGACACCGAACGCTGGACGCCATCCGCCCCCGCCAGGATCGCCGATCCGCGCCCCGATGCCTCGTCCAGCCGCGTGCCGAACAGGGTCAGTTGCAGATTCGTCACGGCGGCGGGCGCGCCCTGCTGTCCCTGCAGGCGGAAAAAGGGATCGAAGCCCTCCAGGATCGCGGACGGCGACCCGGCGATGGCGGGCGCCAGCGGCCGCCACTCGCCCAGCGGCGAGACCGGGGTGACGATCACCCACAGCAGACGCGCGCCCTGGACGGCGAGAACCGCCATCAGCGCCAGCTCGGCCACCGAATAGACATTCACGACGGGCAGGCGCCGCAACCAGCGGCGTCCGCGCGCGTCGAGTCTCAACCGCATGAAACTAACCCCGTCCGCATCTCAAGGCCCTAGGCATGGCATGTTACAGCCCGACGTCAAAGCCCCGAAACATGCGTGTCATATGCATTTCACCGGGGTGGTGCGGGGGTAGCGCGACAATGCGAGTCCCTTGGCCTTCGACTACGCTCAGGCTGAACGGAGGTAGCGGCATTTCCCGTCCCCCGTTCAGGCTGAGCCCTTCGACTGGCTGGCAAGCCAGCCGCTCTGGATAAACCTTGGCGCTTTGCGCCAAGGTCGAAGCCCACGCCCTGCCCTCACCACGCACGCAAAGGCCGCCGCCCGGACTTTCCGGGACGGCGGCCCCCGCATGGATCAGAAGGTCGTGCTGAGCCCCAGCGAGAAGACCCGACCCAGATTATACCGGTTCAGATACACGAACCGCCCATTCCCAAAGTCCTGCCGTTCGTTGTAGCGCGTGCGGGTCAGGTTGCGGGCCTCGGCCTTCAGCTCGAACTTGCCGCCCGCCAGCTCGAAGCCCTGGCGCGCGACGACGTCCAGGCGGATGCCCGGCACTTCGACGATGTCGGGCTGGAACCCGTTGCCCGACAGGTTGGACGGACCGCGATTGGTCACGCGGTTGCTGGCATAGTTGAACAGCACCGTCACCTGCGACAGCGCGGCGGTATCCTCGACACCCATTTGCAGGTTGACCAGATGGTCCGACTGGCCGGTCAGCGACGCGCCGTCGCGGAACAGCAGCCGCGCCGGGCCGAAGCCCGAGGCACAGCCCGCCAGCCCCGGCGAGCCTTGCGCCGCCGCCGGGTTGGGCACGCAGGACGCATCGGCTGTGATCTGCGACTTGGTGTAGGTGTAGTTCGCAATCGCGACGAGGCGGCGGGTGGCGAAGAAATCCCCGCCCAGGCCCGCCAGCGGCACATATTTCTGCAACTCGACTTCCGCGCCATAGAGCTTGGCGGAGGGCAGATAGGTGAAGCCCGTCTGCAACCGGTCGTCCGCGCCGGTATAGAAGCCGACCTGCTCGATCGGGTTCTTGATCCGCTTGTAGAAGCCCGCCAGCGTGAAGCGCTGGTCGCGCGCGTAGAACCATTCGTAGCGCGCCTCCAGGTTCCACAGCTCGCTGTCGCGCAGGTTCGGGTTGCCGAAGAACAGGCGGTCCGAGTCCGGGTCGCGGAACTGCTGCGGCGCCAATTCGCGGAACTGCGGGCGCGAGATGGTCTTCGCGCCGCTCGCGCGCAGCTGCATGTCGGCGGCGAAGTTCCAGGTCAGGGTCCCGGCGGGCAGGAAGTAATTATTCTTCAGCCGCGTGGTGGCGCTCTGCACCGGCGTCACCGTCTCGACCGCCGTCTCATAACGCACACCCGCCACGGCGCGCAGGCCGTCCATGACCTCGGACTCCGCCTGGACGTACCCGGCATGGACGTTCAGCTTGGCGTCGTATGCATAGGCACCCGCCTGGGTCGAGAATTGCAGCTGGAGCGTACACGCCCCCTGCCCGCGCAACGGACAGGCATTGTTGATGACGTCCGGGCTCAGCAGATAATCGGGGCGATAGAGATTATAGGGGAAGCCCGGCGCGGTGCCCGCACCGTCGCTGGTCTGGTAGTTGAACTGGATACGGCTCGAATAGCGGTCCGTGCCCTGATAGAAATAACCGGTGCTCAGCGTGATCGGACGATCGCTGTCGATCTTGTAGGAAAGATCGGCCTGCCCGGTCCACAGATTCTCGTTGAGTTCCGAGAAGATGATCGAGGCGAAGGGGGTGAAGCGCTGCGTCACCTGATAGGCGCCGTTGCACTGGAACCCGCCCGCGCCGTTGCCGCCGTCATAGCTGACGGGCAGGCCGTTGGTGGTCCGCGCCGAGCAGAGATAGTCGAACTGGCGCTCATAGGGCGCATTGCGCTTGGAGTTGGCGAAGGCGCCGCGCGCGTCGAACTTCAATGCGTCGGTCAGCTTGAACTCGCCGACCAGCTGGCTTTCGATCAGCTGGCGCTCGAACCAGTTGGTGTTCTGCTGGAAGCGCAGGCCGCTGGCGTTGTTATAGACTTCCGCCGCCGACCCGCGGCCCTGCTTCAACGTGTCGTGGATATAGACGTTGGTCCAGCGCACCGTATTGTCGCCGAACTCGTAACCCAGGCCGACCAGCGCATTGGCGACGACGCGATTGTCGGTCAGCAGCGTGCGGTAATCGTTGCGCAGCGTGCCGTCCGCCGAGACCGAATCCTGCTGGATCGCCGAGCGGGTGCGGAAGGTGTTGGACAGGCTGAGCGACGAGATCACGCCCAGACGGTCGCTGCCGATGTCGAACACCGAACCGCCCGACAACTCGCCCGACCAGTTCGCGGGAAGCTGGTTGTTGCGCTGGAGCAAGGTGGTCGAGGCATTGGACAGCTGCGCCACCTGCGCGGCGGGAACGATGCCCGAACCCTTGCCCGCCTGCACGTCGCGCACGAACTGCGGTACACCGCGCGTGCCGTCGTCGAAGCCGATCCAGTCGGCATCGCCGCCCGCATAGGTATAGCCCAGCTCGCTGGTCGTCGCGTCGTCGGCCGAGATGGTCGCGCCGCCCGAGATGAAGCTCTTGTTCGGGATCGCCTTGGTCGTCAGGTTGATGACGCCACCGCCGAACTCGCCCGGATAATTGACCGAATAGGTCTTCTGGACCAGCGCCGAGCCGACGATGGTGGTCGGAAAGATGTCGAGCGGGACCGAGCGGCGCAGCGGCTCGGGGCTGGGCAGCGGCGAGCCGTTGAGCAGCGACGAGGAATAACGGTCGCCCAGACCCCGGACATAGACGAAGCCGCCGCCCACCACCGACAGGCCGGTGACGCGGGTGAGCGCGCCCGCGATGTCGCCCTCGCCCGTGCGCGCGATATCGGCGGCGGACAGGACCGAGACGATCTGCGGCGTGGCGCGGATCGTGTTAGGGATGTTGCGGCCGACGACGACGATCTCGCTGCTGGCCGAGCTGTCGACACCGGGGGCCGAGATTTCGACCGGCTCTTCCGCCGCCTGGCCGTCCTGCCCGGTCGGGGTCTGGCTCTGCGGCGTGGCCTGCCCGTCGGGGCTGGTCGCGGTGGTGCTGGTCGGCGCGGGCGCGCCCGCCGTCTGCGCGAGCAAAGCGGGCGCGACGAGCTGCGAGGTCAGCAGAAGGAGGGAGGCATAAGCGAGGCGTCGCTGCATGGCCGGGTCTTCCCGTATCAGATTATGGAGGAAAGCCGGGGCGGCGATGATCCGCCACCCCGGCTTGCCGAGCGCGCCCTGGTCCTGTCCGGGGCGCATGGTCAGCGGGGCCTTAGCGGCCGTTGCAGCTGAAATAGACCGAGGTGAAGACCGGCGGCCCCTGATCCTGCAGCGTGCTGTCGGCGGCGCGGATCGTGGTGCGACCCGAGCCCGAGCCTTCGCCCGCGATCAGGTTGATGCAGGCCACGCCGCTCTGCGTCGACTTCACGATGCCGTTGATGAAGGTCATGTCCGCACCGCCACGCAGACGGATCGCGGCGGGCGCGTTCGCGGTCTGGATGAAGGTGAAGTTGGCATAGCGGCCGAAGGTGCGGGGCAGCAGATCCTCGGCATTGTTCGAGTCGATCTCGGTCGAGAAGCTGTCCGCCGTCGCGCCCAGCGTGCGCTGCGCCGCGATCATGAACTGCATGAAGCCGCGATAGCCATTGTCGATGTCGAAGCCGTCATCGTCGGCGCCGGTGATCGCGATGTACTTCAGGTTCGACGTGCCGCCGAAGATCTCGATGCCGTCATCGGCCGAATTGTGGCTCTGGATATGATCCAGAACCGTGCCCGAACCGGTGCCGCCCAGGGTCAGGCCCTGCAGCTCGTTACCGTCCGAGATGGCGATGCCCGAATAGCGGATCTGAACGTACGACATCTGGCCGGACGAGTCCGACTGGTTCGCGCCGCCATAGAAGCGGCCGGTCACGCCCTCGATCGCCTGCTGGCAGGTGGTCGACGAACCGGCGGCGTTATTCGGGCCGGTGCCGGTCGCGCAGACGGCGGTCGGCGCGCGGCCGAGCAGGATGATGCCGCCCCACTGGCCCTGGGTCGCGTCGGACACGCCGTTATTCGCCAGATTCTGCTGCGAGGTGAAGACGATCGGCGCGTCGCGCGTGCCGATGGCCGAGATCTTCGACCCACGGTTTACGAGCAGCAGGTCGTTGGTCGCCTCGGTCGAGTCGGCCGCGATCACCACGCCCGCCGCGATGGTCAGGGTCGGGCCGGTGCCGCCGGTCGAGCCCTGGTCGGTGCCGACTTCGGTCTGGCCGCGCAGGCGGTACACGACGCCGGCGATCTTCGGCAGCGTCAGGTCGGCGGTGATGTTCTGCGGCAGGCGGCAGAAGCGAAGCGTCGGCGAGGAGGAGCTGTTGGTGCCGTCATCGGTGGTGCCGGTCGGGCAGACCGAGGTGGCGGCGGCATAGGTGCCGATCGAAGGCACCGCGGTGCAGCGCGCGCCCGATCCACCGAATTCCGCCGAGGTCGAGCTGCAGGTCCAGCCCTGGAAGGCGGTGTCCGTCGAACCGTTCAGCGCGCCGACATAGTTGGTCGAGGTGAAGAAGCTGTTCAGCGTCGACGGGTCCGACGCCGTGGTCAGCGAGGTGCTGCTGGTCGGATAGACGCCGTTCAGCGCGGCGCCGGTGCCGTTGACGTTGTTGTTCGTGCCGGCGTTGACGATCGCCAGCTGCTCGTCGGCGGTGATCGACACGCCGTTGACGGTGGTGACGGCGGCGAACTGCGCGGCGGTGATGTTGGTGACCGGGGCCGAGGTCGCCGTCGGGCTGGGCGACGGCTGCGGCTGAACGATCACGACGCTGCCCGCACCCGGCGAGGCGACGCTGTCGGCGCCCCCGCAAGCGCTGAGGGCCGCACAGGCCGAGCTGGTCATCAGAATGAGGCCGAAGCGCTTGATGCTCGCCATCGCCGAAAAACTCCCGATCTTGTCGTTGCCATATCGGGTGAAGAGCCACCCGATGATCGACCGACCCTAAGGGTCCCCCTGTCGATCCCGGACCGGGCGTTAGGCGCGTCTCATGACGCCAAGATGCATTTTGAAAGAAACTTCAGTGACATTTGCGAGTCACTTTTGTGACAGACATCTATCCGTTCGTCGCGATTCGAGCCGAATCTTGTGCAGCGCATCAGATAAACGAAGCCTTTTGCCGCAAAGCACGTTACGGAGCCCACGAGGTCGAGCTTCCGCACGTCCTCGACGCCCCGCTCAAGGCTTGTGTCACTACGGATTGGGCGGGGCGTCCCTGAACCCCCGGCGCATGGTCAGGTGAGCGAGGACTTTCGCTTCGGCGCATCGTGCTCTTCTGTCCCTTGTCGAGCGTGTCGCTGGGGCGGCGGGCGTCTCCCTCACGCTGATGCTCCGTCGACAGATTGGCTTCGCGGGTTTCGATGGTCGGCTTGGCGGGATCGTCCATGATCGCTCTCCTTGGGCTATGCCACTGAAAGAACAGGATAAGGGACGGGCGCGTTCCCGGTCAGGATCGCTCACGCGCCTGCCAGGGCGACAACCCCTGCGATCAGGACGACGCAGCCGACGAGCCGCCAGCCGCCGACCGCCTCGCGCAGGACCAGCATGGCCAGCAGCGCGCCGACCATCATCGACATCTCCCGCATCGGCGCGACCAGGCTCAGCGGTGCGCCGCTCCGCAACGCCGCCAGCACCAGGATATAGGAGAGCGGCGACAACAGCCCGACGCCGATCGCCAGCCCCCAATGCCCCCGCATCGCGTCCCGGGCGCGCTTCGGGTTCACCGCGACGACGGGCGCGAGCAGGACAAAGCGAAGGATGTTGGCGAACCAGTCGAGCACGACCGGGGTGATCCCCAGCGTCTTCACCGTATAGGCATCGGCCACGGTATAGCAGGCGATCAGCCCGCCCGTCGTCGTGCCCCAGCGCACACCCGCCCAGCCGCCGGGCCTGCGAAAGGCGGTCAGGTCGCCCCGCGTCGCGATCAGGGCGATCCCGACCACGACCAGCACCAGGCCGATCAGCCCCCGGACGCTCGGCACCTCGCCCAGGATCACCAGCGCGCCGATCGTCGACAGCATCGGCCCGGTGCCGCGCGCCACCGGATAGACGATCGACATGTCGGCGACCTGATAGCCACGCTGGAGGCACAGGCTGTAGCAGAGATGGATCAGCCCGCTCAGCAGCACGAAGCCGACACCGGACGCGGTCCAGCCGATCGCGCCCTTCGACAGCAGATACAGCACCCAGGGTGCGTAGCCGACAACCGCGACCAGATTATAGGCGAAGACGAAGACCGGCCCGACCGCCGCCGCACGCTTGGCAAGCAGATTCCACGTCGCATGGATCAGCGACGCGCAGACGATCAGCATCAGCGACGAAAACGCCATGAACCCCCATTTCGCGAAGGCCCGCTACCGCGAAGCGAGGTCGGCGATCAAGCCGGGGCGGACCGTCGATCCGAACGCCCGCCCGACCGCCGCCGGCGCGACAAGCGATCAGAGCCGGCCGCGGATCGTCACGCCGAAGGTCCGCGGCGCGCCCGGATAGCCCTGCGAAATGCCGGTCGACTTGGTCACGCCCAGCAGGTTCACATAATAGGCCTTGTCGAGCAGATTCTCGACCCAGAGCTGAAGGTCCAGCCGCTTGTCGTCCAGCAACAGGCCGATCCGGGCGGAGGTCAGCGCATAGGCCGGAATCTCCGCCGCCGGGTCCAGCGTGATCGTCGTGTTCTGCCGCGTCCGCCAGTTGACGTCGACCAGGCCATAGACGGCGGTGCGGTCCGATACCGCATGGGTATAGTCGGCGGTCAGGTCGGCGGTCCATTTGGGTGCCCAGGCCACCTGACGCCCGGTCAGGTCGCAGGTCGTCGCGCTCGACTGCGCCGGGCAGACCGAATTGGCGAAGGAGGCATAGACCGCGCGGTTATAGGCCAGGAACCCCTTCAGGTGCAGCGGGCCGAGAAACGCCTCGCCCTCGCTCTCGACGCCCTCGGATACCAGCGCGCCGACATTGGCCAGGAACTTGGTCGCGGTGTTGCCGACGCCGATCGACTGGTTCGCCTGGTAATTCTTCACATAGGTGTGGAAGGCGGTCAGGTTGAAGATCAGCCGGCGGTCGAACCACTCGGTCTTGATGCCCGCCTCGATATTGTCGGCCTGTTCGCCATTGATATGCTGCGCCGCGCCCAGCGCGATCGCGGTGGCGATGCCCTTGTCCGGATTGGTGGCGTTATAGGGGAGCAGATTGAACCCCTTGGACTTGTAACCGCGCGCGCCGGTGACATAGAGCATGACGCTCGGCACCGGCTTGAAATTGACGCCGACCTCGCCCGACAGCGAATTGTCGGTCACGGCATCCGCCGCCGAGCCGAGCTGCGCGTTCGCGCCGCTGGGCGACAAAGCGAGAAGCTGCGCGGTGCTCAGGCCGCCGCGATTGGCGATGACGCCGTCATAGCGCATCCGCTTTTCTTCCCAGGTCTGGCGCAGACCCAGGTCGAAGGCCAGGCGCCGCGCCTCGTCCGGGTGCCAGGTCGCATGGCCGAACACCGCGCTCGTCTTGGTATTGAAGACCGCATGGCTGTCGAACCCCGCGCCGGTCAGCGCCGTGGCCCAGCCGCCCTTGCCCCAGGCCAGGCCGTTGGCGGGGTTGGTGCCGAACAGGGTCGTCGAGGGGTTCGCCGCCCAGATATGATATTGCGAGCCGTAGCGGATGCGCGAATCCACATCCAGTTGCTGGCGCGAGAAGAAGGCGCCGACCAGCCCTTCCAGCGGATGGCCGGTGGTCGAGGCCCAGCGGACCTCCTGCGACCATTGCTGCACCCGGTTGCACGAGCCGTAATCCCGAATCGCGTCCAGCTGGGTGAAGTCGTTGTCGTTGTTGGTGAAGCAGGACCAGCGGCTCCACGCGCCGATCGCGGTGATCGTGCCCAGCGCGTGCAGGTCCAGATCCTGTTGCAGGCTAAGCGCGTCGGTCTTGGTCCGGGCGTTGAGCGGCGAGTCGATATTCATCTCCCGCTTTTCCTTGGAGCTGACGAGCAGGGTATAGCCCGCCGCCGCCATTCGTGCCTGCAAGGCGGCGGGGTTGAAGATGCCGAGCGTGATCGGCCCCATCGAGGCGAAATCCTGCGTCGCGTGGGTGCCGATCAGGCGGATCGTCCAGTCCTCGGTCGGGTTGGCGAGCAGCTGCGCACGCACGCCCTCACCCTGCCGGGCATTCTGCCAGCGGCCATTATAGATGTTGCGGTAATAGCCGTCGGTCTCGCTGGAAAAGGCCGAGAGGCGCAGCGCCAGCTTCCCGTCGATCAGGGGGCCGGTCACGGTGCCCTTGACCTGGCGGAAACCCTGGTTGCCGATGGTGAACTCGGTCGCGGCGCCGAACTGATAGCTGGGCTTGAGCGTGTTGATCAGGACCGCACCCGCCGTGGTGTTCTTGCCGAACAGGGTGCCCTGCGGCCCGCGCAGCAGCTCGACATCGGCGATGTCGTTGAAGTCGTTGGACACCATGCCAAGCCGGGCATTGTAGACGCCGTCGACGAACACGCCGACCGAGGCATCGATGCCGTCGGTATTGAAGCCGTTATTGCCGATGCCGCGAATGCCCAGGTTCAGCTGCTTCGGGTTGGTCAGATAGACCGAGAAGGACGGGAATTTGGTCTGGAAATTGGTGAAGTTGACCAGATTCTGCCGCGCCAGCTCCTGCGGCGTGATGATGGTCACGGGAATCGGCACCGACTGGACATGCTCGTCGCGGCGACGCGCGACGACGACGAGATCGCCCTGGTCGCCGTCGCTCGACTGGGCATCCGCCTGAGCGGCGGCAGGCGCCGCGGTATCGGTGGAGGCCGCGACCTGGGCATGAAGCGGCACGGCCCACAGTGCTCCGCCGGCCAGCAGCATGGACGCAACCGTCCGGCCCGTGCGGCGGCGGCCGCGCGAAGTGTTCGATACCATATTCTATGCCCCCCAGCAGATGATCCGCCTGTGTTTCCGGGGCGGATAAGCAGGCGCGAAGTCACTTTCGTGACAGTTTTACCGTCAAATCCATGACAGGCGCGTCAGAGGCTGGCGATTTTCCATCGCAGGATGTGCCGTTCGCCGCGAAGCTCTGGCGGCGTGGAGAAATCGGGCTTATGCGGCCGTAATTCTCTGTTCGGGAGTTGCGGATCGATGGCCTCTCGCTTCACGCGTCGACAGATTGTCGGTGCGCCCCTTCTCGCCGCGCCGTTCGTCATCGCCTCGGGCAGCATGGCCCTGATGCGCGGGCCCGCTGAGGCGATCTTCTCGCTGGGCGTCGCCTCGGGCGAGCCGCTGCCCGACGGCATCGTGCTGTGGACGCGCCTCGCGCCGGAACCGCTCGATCCGCTGGGCGGCATGGGCCGCGCGCGGGTGCCGGTGCGCTGGGAAGTCGCCGAGGATGACAGGTTCCACCGCATCGTGCGTGCGGGCGAGGTCCGCAGCGGGCCAGAGGATGGCCACAGCCTCCATGTCGAGGTCGGCGGCCTGCGCCCCGGCCGCGACTATCATTATCGCTTCCAGGCGCTGGGCCAGGTCAGCGCAGTCGGCCGCACCCGCACCGCCCCCGCGCCCGACGCCGCCGTCGAGCGGATGCGAATCTGCTTCGGCTCGTGCCAGAAATATGAGGTCGGCCATTATGCCGCCTGGACCCATGCGGTGGCGGACGATCCCGACCTGATCCTGTTCCTGGGCGACTATATCTATGAGGGCGCGCCCAACCCCAAGGCGTTGCGCCCGCACCTCAACCCCGAGCCGTTCGACCTGCCCGGCTACCGGGTGCGCTATGCCAGCTACAAGATGGACCCGATGCTCCAGGCCGCGCATGCCGCCGCGCCCTGGATGACGATCTGGGACGATCACGAGGTCTCCAACGACTATGCCGGGCGCTGGGACGAGCATTATGGCGATCCGACCCGCTTCCTCGCCCGCCGGGCGGCGGCCTATCAGGCCTATTGGGAGAATATGCCGCTGCGCCGCGCCTCCCACCCGCGGGGCCCCTGGGCACGGCTCTATCGTCGCCTCGACTGGGGGCGGCTGGCGCGGATCGCCTTTCTGGACGACCGGCAATATCGCGACGACCGCCCTTGCCAGCCCGCGCCGGACGCGAACGGCAAGCGGGCCTATGATTATCTGGTCGCCGACTGTGCCGCCCGCCATGATCCCAGGCTCAGCATGTTGGGCACGCGGCAGGAACATTGGCTGGACGGCGAACTGGCGGGACGGCACGCGCGCTGGAACCTGCTGGCGCAACAGACGCTGATGACGCCCTTTCCGACGATCGACCCCAAACAGCCCGACAAGGGCGCGGTGTTCCATTCGGTCGACCGCTGGGAAGGATTCCCGGCGGCGCGCGATCGCATCTTCCATCGCTGGGTCCAGGCAGGCACGCCGAATCCGATCGTGCTGAGCGGCGACATCCACGCCTTCGCCGCCACCGATCTGCGCGATCCCGACCGGCCGGACGGGCCGCCGATCGCATCGGAGTTCGTCGGCGGCTCGATCACCTCGCTGAACGAGGATCCGCTGTTCAAATCCACCGCCGCGCAGACGACAGGCTTTCACTTCGCAGAGAATTTCGTGCGCGGTTACGGCCGGGTCGACCTGACCCCGGCGCAATGCGATGTGACCTTCAGAGGCCTGGCCGACGCGCGCGACGCAAGGTCCGCAGCCCGCGACCTGGCACGCTTCACCATCGAGGCGGGCCATCCGGGCCTGACCATGGCATAGGGCGGCATGGCCGAAGGGGCGCGCCCGAGGCTTATCAGCAGCTTGTCAGGTAAGTGGCGGAGAGGGAGGGATTCGAACCCTCGGTACCGTTGCCGGTACGCCGCATTTCGAGTGCGGTGCATTCGACCACTCTGCCACCTCTCCGCGAGGACGATCCGTAGCGGCGCTGGTCCGCTAGGGGCTGGTCAATTGGAGGCGCGCTCCTAGATCAGCTTTTTCGGCATTGCAAGCGCCTAAACTTGTGCGACGCGACAAAGATATTAAATCAGCACCATGGATCGTACCGGCACCCTCCCCCTCACCTCGCGCCTGGACGTACAGGCGCCCATCGTCGCGACCGCGCGGTTCGCGATCGGGGACGTCGTGCGCCACCGGATGCTGGATATTCGCGGCGTCATCTTCGACGTCGACCCCGTCTTCGCCAATAGCGACGAATGGTATGACGCGATTCCCGAGGACATTCGGCCCGCCAAGGACCAGCCCTTCTACCATCTGCTCGCCGAAAACGCCGAATCGAGCTATGTCGCCTATGTCAGCCAGCAGAATCTGCTGCATGACGACAGCGACGAGCCGATCGAGCATCCGGCGATTCCCGGCCTGTTCACCGGCTTTGCCGACGGACGCTACCTGTTGCGGCGCGAACACCGGCATTGATAGCCGACGGAAGACCCCAAAACCGGATTCTCGGTTGACAATCGCCGTCCCTTTGCCTAGCTGACCTTTCTTTCCCGACGGGCATTCCCGCGCGGGAGCCATGCATTTGGGAAGTGATAACAGCCATGTTCGCAGTCGTGCGCACGGGCGGCAAGCAGTATCGCGTCGCCGCCGGAGATAAGATCGTCGTCGAGAAGATCGAGGGCGAAGCCGGCGCGTCGGTGACGCTGGGTGACGTTCTGCTGGCGGGCGAAGGCTCGGAGCTGAAGGCGGTCGACGGCATCACGGTCGCCGCCGAGATCATTGCTCAGGCGAAGGCCGACAAGGTCATCGTCTTCAAGAAGCGCCGTCGCCACAACTATCGTCGTCGCAACGGTCATCGTCAGCAGCACACGATCCTGAAGATCGTGTCGGTCGGCGCCTGAATTTCAGCCGCGCCACCCCAACGAAATCAGGAGTAGTTCGCAATGGCACATAAGAAAGCAGGCGGTTCGTCGCGCAACGGTCGTGATTCGGCCGGCCGTCGCCTTGGCGTGAAGAAGTTCGGCGGCCAGGAAGCCGTCGCCGGCAACATCCTCGTGCGTCAGCGCGGGACCAAGTTCTATCCGGGTCGCAACGTGGGCATGGGCAAGGACCATACCCTGTTCGCGCTCGTCGATGGCCGCGTCGCGTTCCACGAAGGCAAGCTCGGCCGTAAATTCTGCTCGGTCGAACTGGCCGCAGCGGCCGAATAATCGGGCAACCGCGCCGGGTTGCCCACCAGGGTGACCCGGGTTCCGCGCAGGAACCAGCAAAAAAGGGAGACGGGTCGCCCCGGCTCCCTTTTTTCATGCTCCCTCCACCGCTTCGGTCGGCCTGTCTCCATCCCGTCATGCGGATGTGTCACGGTCGCGGTCGACGCGACGAGGAGTTGTCGAGTGATGTTCGCGCGGACCCCAAGATTATTGTTGCGGCCAGCCTGGCCGGAAGATGCCGTTCCCCTGACCCGGGCCATCGGGCACGAAGCGATCGCCCGCATGGTCGCCCGCGTTCCCCACCCCTATGCCCTGGCCGATGCCGAGCAGTGGCTGGCCCAGCCCTGCGGCCCGACCGAGCCCCGCTTCCTGATCACCGCGCTCGATCGCGGCGGTGCGCCCGAGTTGATCGGCGGCATCGCGATCATCCATGGCGATACGGGGCATGAACTCGGCTATTGGCTGACCCCATCGACCTGGGGGCGCGGCTATGCGACCGAGGCGGGTCGCGCGGTCATCGCCATGGCGCGCCACGCCCTGCCCATCGCGCGGCTGGGCGCCTGGCACTTTGCCGACAACCCCGCATCGGGCCATGTCCTGACCAAGCTCGGCTTTCGTACGACGGGGCAGCGCATGGCGCGCGCCTCGGCCGGGCGCGCGGGCCCGTCGCCCAGCATCCATTATGCGCTCGACCTGGATGACGAGCGAAACAAGATGATGCCGCTGGCCGCCTGACCTTGCGCCCGGAGTAACGCTCCGGGCGCGGGTCGCACCATGTCGACTCGATAGGGATCGGAGCGATTCGGCCGCATGCGCCATGAAAATTGCACCGGCTCTGGACTAGCATCATCAGTCGACGCTTGGGATATTCGCCACTTTGGACAGTACCCAGGTGCCATTTCTCATGGCACAAGTTCATTTTGGCCACTCTTTTATGGCCCTGCCGTAAAAACATCTCCGCGAACGGAACGTTAGGCAGTTGATAAGACTCTGCGGCGCTTTTTAGTCCCACGACAACACGCCGCAGAGGGTTTTCCGGTGACCCATTTCGCTACGGAAACCAGTATCGCACGCGCCTTTCGCCATGGCGGCGGCGCCCCATGTCTTGGACGCGTACTCCGCGATCGACGCGGTGTCGCCGCGGTCGAATTCGCACTGCTTCTGCCCTTCCTGCTCGCGCTGCTGATGGGGATCGTCAGCTATGGCGATTACTTCCTGACCGCGCATCTGGTGCAGCAGGCCGCCAACGACGCCGCCCGTGCATCGCTGGGAGGGATCGACGCGAACGAGCGCAAGAGCATCGCCGCCGATAGCGCCAGACGGATGCTCGATGCGTCCGGCGTGCTGCGGCGCGACCGGGCGCAGGTCGATGCGGTGGAGGTCGACAACATGATCACCGTCTCGGTCCGCTACGACGCATCGGCCGACCCACTGCTCAACTTGCCCTTCGTACCCTCCCCCGGCCGGACGCTGACCGCCAAGGGCGTCGCGATGATCGGGGGGTTATGATGCGAACGCTGTGGCGAGACCGGCGCGGCGGTGTCAGCGTCCTGACCGGGATCACGGCGCTGGTGATCGTCGGGTCCGCCGCGATGGGCATCGATATCGGTATACTCACCCTGTCGCAGCGCCGCCTGCAGGGCATTGCCGACGAAGCGGCGCTCGCCGCCGCCGCCTCCACCCCCGATCGGCGGGCCGAGGCGATCGGACGGTTGCTGACCGCCAACGGCCTGGGCGATGTGAGCACCACCATCACGCCGGGTCGGTATCAGGCCGATCCCGCCATTCCTCCGGCGAATCGCTTCACCCCCGGCACGGACGCCGGCGCCCTGCGGGTGACGCTGCGCCGTCCGGTGCCGCTATTCTTCGGACGCGTGCTGACTGGCCGGAACACGTCGCCGGTCGCCGCCAGCGCGACCGCGCGGCGGATCGACATGGCGGCCTTTTCGATGGGCACGCGGCTGGTCAACATATCGGGCGGCCTGCCCGGCGCGCTGCTCAACGGACTGGCGGGCAGCGACCTGTCGCTGTCGCTGGTCGATTACCAGGCGCTGGTGAGCAGCCAGATCGACCTGTTGCGCATGTCGCAGGCGCTGGGCACGCGGATCGGCCTGACGGGGGCCAGTTTCGACACTATCCTGGCAACCGACGTCGCGTTGCCGACCCTGCTCAATGCGATGGCGGATGCCACCGGCAATCCGGGGACCGCCACACTGCTCCGCAACCTGTCGCTGCGCGTGCCGGGATCGAAGGTGCCGCTCAGCCGGCTGATCGACCTGGGGCCGCTGGGCACCATGACCAAGGCGACCTCGCGCAACGTGATCGCAATGGACGCCTATTCGATGCTCCGCGAGTCGTTGACCGCCGCCAATGGCCAGCGCCAGGTCGCGCTCGATCTCGGCGCCTCGGTGCCGGGCCTGCTTTCGACCAAGGTCCTGCTGACGATCGGCCAGCGGCCGGTGACGGCCCCCTGGCTGTCGGTGGCGCAGGACGGATCGACGATCGTGCGCACCGCGCAGCAAAGGCTGTTGGTCGATACCCAGATCGGGGTGCCGCTGCTCGCCAATATCCAGCTGCCGATCTTCGTCGAGACGGCGGCGGCGCAAGCGCAGTTAAGCGGGATCGGCTGCACCGCCGGGGCGCAGTCGGTGACGCTGAACGTCCTGCCCTCGCCGGGGACGATCGCCATCGCCCAGGTGGACCGGAGCCGCTTCAACGACATGAGCCAGTCACCCATCGCCGGCGAAGTGCCATTGCTCCAGGTCCCGCTCGCCCGCGTACAAGGTTATGCCAAGGTCGAGCTGGCCAGCGACAGCGCGTGGCAGCGGGTGAGCTTCAGCCAGAGCGACATCGCCAATCTGACCTCCCGGACCGTCACCGCCAATTCGGCGGTACGGGGCATCGCCAGCTCGCTGATCGGCCAGGTCAATCTGCGGCTGGAGGTGCTCGGCCTGGGTCTCGGGCTGTCGGGGCTGACCGGGACGGTGGGCGCGGCGCTGACCCCGGTCGCGCCCGCGCTCGACCTGCTGATCGGCAATCTGACCGATCTGCTGGGCCTGCATGTCGGCCAGGCGGACGTGACGGTCAACGGCGTGCGCTGCGGCAACGCCATGCTCGTCGCCTGAAGGCTGGTCAGCCAGCGCGGTCAGCGGTAAAGGCGGCGTCATGCATTTTCTCGATCAGGCCAAGATCTTCGTCCGCTCCGGCGCGGGCGGCCCCGGCGCCGTGTCCTTCCGGCGTGAAAAATATATTGAATATGGCGGTCCCGACGGCGGCAATGGCGGCAAGGGCGGCGACATCATCTTCGAGGCGGTGGCGGGGCTGAACACCCTGATCGACTTCCGCTATACCCAGCATTTCCGGGCGCCGCGCGGGCATGGCGGGTCGGGGTCGAACCGCACCGGCGGCGGCGGCGACGATCTGGTCATCAAGGTGCCGGTCGGCACACAGGTGCTGTCCGAGGACAAGGAAGAGGTGCTGCTCGACTTCACCAAGGTCGGCCAGCGCGAGGTGTTCCTGCGCGGCGGCGATGGCGGGCGCGGCAATGCCAGCTACAAGACCTCGACCAACCGCACGCCGCGCCAGCATGGCACCGGCTGGCCGCATGAAGAGGCCTGGGTCTGGCTGCGCCTGAAGCTGCTCGCCGATGCGGGGCTGGTGGGCCTGCCCAATGCGGGCAAGTCGACCTTCATCAACGCCGTCACCAATGCGCAGGCCAAGGTCGGCGCCTATGCCTTCACCACCACCCGGCCGCAGCTGGGCGTGGTGCGGCATCACCAGCGCGAGTTCGTCGTGGCCGACATCCCCGGCCTGATCGAAGGCGCGGCGGACGGGGCCGGGATCGGCGACCGCTTCCTGGGCCATATCGAGCGGTGCCGCGTGCTGCTGCATCTGGTCGACGCCAATGACGCGGATGTCGCCGAAAGCTACCGCATCGTCCGTGACGAGCTGGAGGCCTATGGCGCCGGGCTGATCGACAAGCCGCACATCATCGCGCTCAACAAGATCGACACGCTGGACGACGAACTGATCGAGGCGCTGTCCGCCGAACTGGCCGAGGCGAGCGGCGCGGACGTCATCCCGCTGTCGGGTGCGGCCGGGATCGGCGTCGACTGGGTGCTCGACAAGCTGCTCGAGGCGATCGGGCCGGGGCCGGATTCGGTGCCGGAGAATGACGAGGGCGAGGACGAGATTACGTGGTCGCCTTTGGGTTGATGCGTCTGGCGGCGGGCTCGGTGAGACACCCTGCCCTCCCCCATCCCCTCCCGCTTGCGGGAGGGGAGCGATTCTTGGCAAACCTTCCGCGCCTTCTTCTCCCCTCCCGCAAGCGGGAGGGGCCGGGGGAGGGAAAGACGTCTCACAGAGACCGACAATCGTGGCGCTCCACCTGACAATGATCTTCCCCCCCACCACCTGCCATCGCCTGATCGTAAAGGTAGGCTCCGCCCTCCTGGTCACGCCCGAGGGCGAGGTCCGTCGCGACTGGCTGACCGGCCTGGTCGCCGACATCGCCACGCGCGTCCGCGAAGGCCAGCAGATCGCCATCGTATCCTCGGGCGCGATCGCGCTCGGCGCGCGCCGCCTGGGCCTGCCTAAGGGCGGCCGCGCAAGCCTCGAGGACGCACAGGCCGCCGCCGCAACCGGCCAGATCGCGCTGAGCCAGGCCTGGGCGGAGCTGCTGCACGCGCAAGGCCTGACCGCCGCACAGATGCTGGTGACGCTCGACGATCTGGAGGATCGCCGACGCTATCTGAACGCCGCGGCGACGCTGGGGCGGCTGCTGGGGCTGGGCGTGGTGCCGGTCATCAACGAGAATGACAGCGTCGCGACCGAGGAAATCCGTTTCGGCGACAATGACCGGCTGGCCGCGCGGGTGGGTCAGGCGGCAGGCGCGAACGGCGTGCTGCTGCTGTCCGACGTGGATGGGCTGTACGACAGCAACCCGCATACCAACCCGACAGCGCGTCATATCGAACGGGTCGAGCGGATCGACGCTGTGTCCGGCATGGCCGATGGCGGCTCCGCCTCGGGCATGGGATCGGGCGGCATGGTGTCGAAAATTGCCGCCGCGCGCATTGCGGTGAGTGCGGGCGCGCATCTCACCATCGCGTCTGGCCGGATCGACCATCCGCTGTCGACCCCGGCGCGCCACACGATCTTCGTCGCCGAAAAAAGCGCGCCCGCGCGTAAGGCCTGGCTGGCTGGCGGACTGACCGCACGCGGGGCGATCACCGTGGATGCGGGCGCGGCCAAGGCGCTGGCCGAGGGCAACAGCCTGCTCGCCGCCGGGGCGACCGCCGTGCAGGGCCATTTCGCGCGGGGCGACCTCGTCACGGTCGAGGGGCCGAACGGCACCATCGCCCGTGGCCTCAGCGAATATGACTCGACCGAGGCGCGCGCGCTGATCGGCACGCGATCGGACCAGCAGGCCGGGATATTGGGCCACGCACCCCGCGCCGCGCTGATCCACCGCAACCATCTCGCGCTGCTATGATCGTCGCCGTCACGGGAGCGACCGGATTCGTCGGTCGCGCGGTGGTGGACCGTGCCGCCGGGTCGGGGCTCTCGCTGCGCGCGCTGACCCGCCGGGCCCAGCCTTCGCGAGCCGGGCTGACCTGGATCGCGGGTGCGCTCGACAAGCCGGAGAGCCTCGCCACGCTGGTCGAGGGCGCCGACGCGGTGCTGCATATCGCGGGCGTGGTGAGCGCGCCCGACCGCGAGGGCTTTGTCGCGGGCAATATCGACGGCACCCGCGCCATGGTCGAGGCGGCGAAGGCGGCGGGCATCAAACGCTTCGTCCATGTCTCCTCGCTGTCGGCGCGCGAGCCGGAGCTGTCGGTCTATGGCTGGTCCAAGCGTCAGGCCGAGATCGTCGTGCAGAATAGTGGTCTCGACTGGACCATCGTCCGGCCGAGCGGCATTTACGGCCCGCACGACACCGAATGGCTGGACATGTTTCGCACCGCCAGGCTCGGCCTTGCCTTCATGCCGCCGCCGGGCAAGCTGTCGCTGATCGCGGTCGAGGATTTCGCGCGGCTGTTGACCACGCTGGTCGCCACCGACGGCCCGCGCGCCGTGCTGGAGGTGGATGACGGACAGGTCCTGACCCATGCCGATCTGGCCGCCGCGATCGGAGCGGCGGTGGGGCAGCGCGTGATGACGCTCCACCTGCCCAAGGCGCTGCTGAGCCTGGGCGCGAAGATCGACCGCAGCTTCCGCGGCAATGGTGCCAAGCTGACCCCCGACCGGGTCGGCTATCTCTGCCATCCCGACTGGACCGCCGACCCCGCGCGCCGCCCCGACCCCGCGCTTTGGGAACCGGCCATCGTGCTTTCCAAGGGGCTGGCGGATACGGCACGGTGGTATCGCGCCAACGGCTTGCTATAGCGAACGCCATCACGCGGTCGAAAAGCCGCCGCATTTGGGTGCCACTGGCCCCCTCGAAAGGATCATCATGAGCGACCGCCAAGCCATTTTCGACACCGTCGCGGCCCAGATCGCGCCCTTCAACAAAAAGGGTGTGGCACTGACCGAGGCGACGACCTTCCAGGGCGACCTGGAGTGGGACAGCCTGACCGTGATGGATTTCGTCGCCGCGATCGAGGACGAATTCGACATCATCATCACGATGAACATGCAGGCCGAGATCGAGAATGTCGGCCAGCTGGTCGACGCGGTCGAAAAGCTGAAGCAAGCCTGACCTTCCTAGCGCCCGAGACGGACACTCCCATGACCGAAGCCGCCGCCCAGCCCCACGCCCTGCCCGCCGATGTTCAGGACATCGCGCCCGAACGCGATCTGCTCTCCAAGTTCGACGGCCTGATCGCCGAGCGGCAGAAGCTGCTCGACTCCGGCGTCACCGATCCCTTCGCGATCGTGATGGAACAGGTGAAGTCGCCCACGGAAGCGGTGATCCGCGGCAAGGACACGATCCTGCTCGGCACCTATAATTATATGGGCATGACCTTCGACGCGGACGTGATCGCGGCGGGCAAGACGGCGCTCGAACAGTTCGGATCGGGCACGAACGGCAGCCGGATGCTCAACGGCACCTTCCACGACCATATGGAAGTCGAACAGGCGCTGCGCGATTTCTACGGCACGACCGGCGCGATCGTCTTTTCGACCGGCTATATGGCGAATCTCGGCATCATCTCGACGCTGGCGGGCAAGGGGGAATATGTCATCCTCGACGCCGACAGCCATGCGTCGATCTATGACGGCTGCCAGCAGGGCAATGCCGAGATCGTCCGCTTCCGCCACAATTCGGTCGAGGATCTCGACAAGCGGCTCGGCCGCCTGCCCAAGGAACCCGCCAAGCTGGTCGTCCTCGAGGGCGTCTATTCGATGCTGGGCGACATCGCCCCGCTGAAGGAGATGGTCGCGGTCGCCAAGAAGCATGGCGCGATGGTGCTGGTCGACGAAGCGCATTCGATGGGTTTTTTCGGCCCCAACGGGCGCGGCGTGTACGAAGCGCAGGGGCTGGAAGGCCAGGTCGATTTCGTCGTCGGTACCTTCTCCAAGTCGGTCGGCACGGTCGGCGGCTTCGTCGTATCCAACCATCCGAAGTTCGAGGCGGTGCGCTTGGCCTGCCGCCCGTACATCTTCACCGCCTCGCTGCCCCCCTCGGTAGTGGCGACCGCGACGACCTCGATCCGCAAGCTGATGACCGCGCATGAGAAGCGCGAGCGGCTGTGGTCGAACGCCCGCGCGCTGCATGGCGGGCTGAAGGCGATGGGTTTCCGCCTGGGCACCGAGAATTGCGACAGCGCGATCGTCGCCGTGATCCTGGACGACCAGGAACAGGCGGTCATCATGTGGCAGGCGCTGCTCGACGGCGGGCTCTATGTGAACATGGCGCGGCCGCCCGCGACCCCGGCGGGCACCTTCCTGCTGCGCTGCTCGATCTGCGCCGAGCATACGCCGCAGCAGATCGAGACGGTCCTGGGTATGTTCCGCGCGGCAGGCCAGGCGGTGGGCATCATCGGCTGATCCACCCCGCCCGCTTTGCAAAATCCGGGGCGGGGGCGTAAGCGTGGCGACCGTGATCGAGCAGCACGACGACCAGCAGCAAGCGAGCCGGTGGCAGACCTTTGCCCTGATCGCGGTCGCGCTGGCCGGTGCGATCACGCTGGCCATGCTGATCCTGACGCTGGGCCATGCCAATCGCGAACGGGATCGTGCGTTGGAGCTGCAACGGCGCAGCTATGACGTGATGATCCTGGCCCGTACGCTGGCCGGCACGATCGCACGGTCGGAGGCGTCGCTCGGCCGCTACGTCATCTCTGGTGACAGCAAGCTGGGCCAGATCTATGCCGACGAATGGACGCTGGCGGGGGCACAGCTCGATCGGCTGGACCTGTTGGTCGAGGACCGGGCGCAACAGCGGCTGATCGACCGGCTGCGCGCTGCCTATGGCACGCGCGGCCAGGAATTGTCGGCCATCGCGCTGTCGACCACCTATCATCGCAATCGCCAGGCCTATGCGCTCTATTACCAGGCGGGGCAGGCCCGCGCGCTGACGCAGATCGGGCGGACCCTGGATGCGCTGATCGACGGCGAGCGGGTGCTGCTCGAACAGCGCAGCGCGGTCGCCCATGACACGGTCGTCCATTCCAACCGTATCGCGGGCGGCCTGGCGCTGTTCGTCATCGCGCTGGCGATCGGTGGCGTGGTGCTGGGCTGGCTGATCCTTCGCGCGGTCGGCGAACGGGCGGAGGCCCATGCAGAGGCGCGAGCCGAACGCGCCCGTGCCGAGGAACTGGCCAGCGCAGTGGAGGCCGCGACCCAGGAGCTGAAGGTTCAGGAAGCCAAGCTGCGCCAGGCGCAGAAGATGGACGCGCTGGGCCAGCTGACCGGCGGGATCGCGCATGATTTCAACAATATGCTGGCGGTGGTGCTGGGCGGGCTGGAACTCGCGAAACGCGCAGAGGCCGAGGCGGATGTCCGCCGCCATCTCGACAGCGCGACCGAGGGCGCACACCGCGCCGCCGCGCTGACCCGCCGGTTGCTGATGTTCAGCCGCGAAGAGGCGCTGACCCCCGAATGCCTGACCCCGCGCAAGCTGGTCGCCGATATGCGCGACCTGCTCGACCGGACGCTGGGCGACGGGGTGAAGGTGACGGTGGAGGATGCGACCACCGACTGGCAGCTATTCGGCGACCGGACTCAGATGGAGAACGCCATACTGAACCTGGCGGTCAACGCGCGCGACGCGATGGAAGGGCGCGGCGAGCTGACCATTCGCACCGCCGAGGCGCGCGTCGGTGCGGACGCCCTGCCCCGCGCGGCGGCTGGGGATTATGTCCTGCTGTCGGTCACCGACACGGGCAGCGGCATGACCCCCGAGGTGGTCGAGCGGGTGTTCGAGCCCTTCTTCACCACCAAGCCTGCGGGCAAGGGCACGGGCCTGGGCCTTAGCCAGATTTTCGGGCTGGTCGGCCAGATGGGCGGCGACGTGACGATCCGCACCGCACCGGGCGAGGGCACGACCGTTCATCTCTTTTTCCCGCGCCATATCGCCAAGCCGGTCGTCGCCCCGGTCGAAGCGGACACGCCCGCCCCCGACCAGAGCGACGAGCCCGGCACCCTGCGCATCCTGCTGGTCGAGGACGATCCCCGCGTGCTGGCGGCTACGATGGAGGCCTTGCGCGAGCTGGGCCATGACCCGATCGCGTGCGGCGACCCGCGCGAGGCCGAAGGGTTGCTGGCCCGGCATCCGGGCATCCGCCTGATCGTGTCGGACGTGCTGATGCCGCATATCACCGGCCCCGAACTGATCGCCGCGCTGCGCCCGCGCCATCCCGATGTCGCGGTGCTGTTCGTCACCGGCTTTGCGGGCGAGGCGCAGGCGGCAGGGTTCGAGGGGCATGAGGTGCTGCGCAAGCCCTTCACGCTCGCCGGGCTGGAACGCGGGGTCGCGGCGGCGCTGAAGCGGGCGGATGGGCCGGTTTGCGCGGCGGCGTGAAGCTTTGCGCGTGGCCTTCGACTTCGCTCAGGCTGAACGGCTTTTTGTATCTAGCCACGATCACCAACTCCGTTCAGCCTGAGCGAAGTCGAAGGCCAAGGGAATCCCCCACAAACAAGGGGTGACGGACCCTTTCCGCCCCCGTATAGCCATGGCCGTTTTATCGCGCGAGTGATGTTCCCCGCATGAAGTCCATCGACCGCTACATGGCCCGGCTGATCGCGTTGCCGCTGTTCGCGACGCTGATCATCTCGGCGATGCTGCTGGTGCTCGACCGCATCCGCCGCCTGTTCGAGTTCGTCGCGACGGAGGGCGGACCGATCAGCGTGGTGTGGCGGATGCTCGCCAATCTGCTGCCCGAATATCTGGGGCTGGGCATTCCGATCGGGCTGATGCTGGGCATCCTGCTCGCGTTCCGGCGCCTGGCGACCTCGTCCGAGCTGGACGTGATGCGCGGCGTGGGCATGAGCTATACCCGGCTGCTGCGCGTGCCGTACATGTACGCGATCGTGCTGGCGGCGCTGAATCTGGCGATCGTCGGCTATATCCAGCCCGTCGCGCGCTATTATTATGAGGGCCTGCGCTACGAATTGCGCACCGGGGCGCTGGGTGCGTCGATCAAGGTGGGCGAGTTCACCCATCTGGGCGACCGCATGACCCTGCGCATCGAGGAGAGCCGGGACGGCGGTCGCGACCTGTCGGGCATCTTCGTCCATGCCCAGACATCCAAGGGCGACTGGATCGGCGTGACGGCGGAGCGTGGGCGCTTCCTGGCGACCGATGATCCCAACGTCATCATCTTCCGCCTGACCAACGGCACGCTGATCCACAACCGGCCGGAATTCAAGGCACCGCGCGTGCTGACCTTCTCCAGCCACGACCTGCCGATCGACCTGCCCAAGTTCGACAATTTCCGCCAGCGCGGCGGTCGCGACCTGGAATTCACCCTGCCCGAACTCGCCAAGCTGGGCCAGGACGCACCGAGTCCGCAGGCCAGGGCGGGCAGCCGGTCCGAATTCCATTTCCGGGTGGTCGAGGTGGTGACGATGTTCCTGTTGCCGCTGCTCGCGGTGTCGCTGGGCATCCCCCCGAAGCGATCGACCTCGGCGCTGGGCGTGTTCCTGTCGATCGTGATGCTCGTCACCTATTTCAAGGTGAACCAATATGCCGCCGATATCGGCGCGCTGGGGCGGGTGAACCCGATCCTGGCGCTATGGGGCCCGTTCACGATCTTCGCGGGACTGGTCTTCTGGATGTATTACGTCACCGCCTATGTGCCCGGCGGCCAGCCTATCGGCGCACTGGAGCGCGGCGTGGCCAAGGTCGCCAAGGCGATCGGCCGCTGGCTGCCCGGCCGCCGCCGCAAAAAGGCCTTTACGGCATGAGCCTGTCCAACATTTTCCCGTCCAGGACGATCGCCATCTACATGGCGAAGATGTTCCTGGTCCGCACCTTCGCCATCCTGTTCGCGGTGGCGCTGGTGCTCCAGACGCTGGATGTGCTGAGCGAGTCAGGCGCGGTGCTGGCCGCGCCGGGCAACGGACAGGCGCAGGTGTGGCGGTACGTCTCGCTGCGCGCGCCGCAGATCATCTCGTTCCTGCTGCCCTTCTCGGTGCTGCTCGGCACGATCCTCACCTTCTTCACGATGAACCAGAATTCGGAGGTCATCGCGCTGAAGGCGGCGGGCATGTCGGCGCATCAGGTGCTGGCCCCGCTGCTGATCGCCAGCGCAGGCGTGGCGGCGTTCAGTTTCGCCTTCAACGACCGGATCGTGCCGCGCGCCAGCGCCACGCTGTCGGCCTGGCAGAAGGTGCAATATGGCCCCCTGCCCATCGACAGCGGCGACCGCGCCAATGTGTGGGTGCGCGACGGCGACGACCTGATCTCGGTCGACCTGATCCAGGGGCGCGGTGCCAAGACGCAGTTGGGCGGCGTGACACTGTATGACCGCGCGGGCGGCAGCCTGGAAGCGATCGTGCGGGCCCCGCGCGGCGTCCGCGCCGGCGATGGCTGGCGGATCGGCCCGGCCACGCGGTTCGAGGTCGCATCGGGCAAGCTGACCCAATATCCCTCGCTGATCATCGGCCGCGGCGTGACGCCCGAGCAACTGACCCTGGCCAGCGTCAACGCCGACTCCCTGTCCTTCGACGCGCTGTCCAGCGCGATCACCGACCTGCGCGAGGCGGGGCGCCCGACCAAGTCGCTGGAGGGCTCGCTCTGGCACAAGCTGTCCGCGCCGATGTCGGCGATGCTGATGCCGCTGCTGGGCGCGGTCGCCGCCTTCGGCATCGCCCGATCAGGCAAGCTGTTCGTCCGCGCCGTGATCGGCATGGCGCTGGGCTTCGCCTATTTCGTGGCGGACAATTTCTCGATGGCGATGGGCGACCTGGGCGCCTACCCGCCATTCCTGGCGGCCTGGGCGCCGATCCTGCTGTTCTTCCTGATCGGCGAGGCGGTGCTATTCCGTACGGAGGAATAAGGGGGCGGTTAGGCACCCCCCACCCCCCGTTTGCATTGAGCGAAGTCGAAGTGCACGGGCGAACATGGCGGCTGGGCCGCGCATTTCCCTTGGCCTTCGCCTTCGCTCAGGCTGAGCGAAGGTGGGGACGCTTCGTCCCTGCCCAGCCGAGGGATCACTTCCCCCGACGAAGGGTACTCAGGCCAATCTTCGCCACCAGCCCCGGCAGGCCCTTGTAGCTTGCCTTGTGATACGGCGAGTCCGGGGTCAGCGCCGCGCTGATCCGGCGATGCGCCTCGCCCAGCGCATGATAGGGCAGTGACGGCAGCAAGTGGTGCAGCGCGTGATAGCGCAGGCCCACCGGCGCCCAGAGCCCCGGCAGCAGTGCGGGCGGAGGCACGTTGACGGAGTCCAGATACTGGGCGGTCACCGTCATCTGTTCGCCCTCATTCTCCCAAAGATGCGCAACCAGCGTGCGCACCTGGTTGAGGACCGCCACCGCCGAGCCGATCGCGAACCCGATCGCAAAGCCACGCAGCGGGATCACGCCCGTCACGACCATCGCCACCAGCGCGATGGCCCAGATCGAGGCGGCCGTATCGGTGCGGTTGAAGCGGACCAGCGCCTCGCCCTCGGGCATGCGGCGGCGGAATTGCGGGTTGATCGCCAGCGCCGAGTAACGCTCGACGACCATCTTGCGCAGCCCCGGCACCACCCAGGAGAGCGGCGACAGGATCGCAAAGCGGATCAGCAACCCCAGCGGCGCCAGCGCCGACACGAGGATGAAGACCGGCAGCGTCCAGGGCTTCATCAGCGCCAGCGGCAGATATTCGGGATCGTCCGCCGTGCCGTACCGAGTCTTGGCATGGTGCAGGTTGTGCACCCCCTCATACATGAAGGCGGGCGTCAGCAGCGGCACGCCGACCAGCGCATTCCAGCCTTCGCGGAAACGCGGCAGCGCCGAATGCTTCATATGGCTGACTTCGTGGATGAACAGCAGGGCGCGGTACAGCGCCAACACCGCCACCACGGATGCGACGACGATCACGCCGGTCGACGATGCCGTCACCGCCACGGCCAGCGCCGCGTAACCGACCAGCGCGCTGCCCAGCATGTCGCCCCAATAGAGGCCCGGGCGCGGCGCGATCAGGTCGCGGGTCAGCTCGGCGGCGGCGCGCAGCATCGCCTTGTCGTCCGCGATCGGGACACGCACGACGGGAGCCGCCGCGGCGGCCTTCCCACTCCGTTCGAAAGAAAGCGTCGTTTCCATAACTCTATCCTTTGTCACCACATAGTGGCGACACGGTGGCATTCCCACGGCCCGCCATGACGGAATCCTCACTCGCTATGATCGACGCAGACGGTTAGATACGATGACGAAATCATTGCCCGGACCGCATTTATGACCGTTTCCATCCGCCCCATTGCGTCGAAATCGGACCGTAAGGCCTTTGTCGACTTCCCCTTCACCCTCTACGCGAACGATCCGCACTGGGTTCCGCCGCTGAAGGGCGAGGCACTGGGCCTGATCACGCCGGAGAAGAATGGCTGGTACAGCCACGCCAAGGCGCAGCTGTTCCTGGCCGAGGACAATGGCAAGGTCGTCGGGCGCATCTCGGCGCATCTGGACACGCTGGCGCTGGAGATGGATCCGTCCAAGGGGTTCGGGCCTGGCGTCGGATTCTGGGGCCTGATGGATGCGGTGGATCAGGACGTGTTCAAGGCGCTGCTCGCCGCCGCCGAGGGCTGGCTGCGCGATCAGGGCATGACCCGCGCGATCGGCCCGGTGTCGCAATCGGTGTGGGAAGAGCCCGGCCTGCTGGTCCAGGGTTTCGACCAGGACCCGACGATCATGATGGGCCATGCGCGCCCCGAATATCAGGGCTGGATCGAAGGCGCGGGCTATAGCGTCATCAAGCAGCTCTTCACTTACGAGCTGGACATCACGCAGGAATTTCCGCCGATCGTCCAGCGCATCATCAAGTCGGGCGAGAAGAACGAGCGCATCCGCGTGCGCGAGGTGAACAAGGCGAAGTTCGAGGAAGAGGCCGCGATCATCCTGAGCATCCTTAACGATGCGTGGTCCGACAACTGGGGCTTCATCCCCCTCACCCCGCCCGAGATCAAGGATGTCGGCGTCAAGCTGAAGCCGATCGTGTTCAACGACCTGATCCGCATCGCCGAGCTGGACGGCAAACCGGTCGCCTTCATGATTACGCTCCCCGACCTCAACGAGGCGATCAAGCCGCTGAAGGGCAGCCTGCTCCCCTTCGGTTGGGCCAAGCTGCTGCTGTGGCTGCGTGCGCCGAAGGTGCGGACGATGCGCGTGCCGCTGATGGGCGTGGTCAAGGAGCTTCAGGCGTCGCGCATGGCCAGCCAGCTGGCCTTCATGATGATCGAATATATCCGCCGGGCGTCCGTGACCAAATACGGCGCCTCGCGCGGCGAGATCGGCTGGATCCTCGACGACAATCAGGGGATGCGCTCGATCGCCGAGACCATCAAGAGCGACGTCAACAAGACCTATAACGTCTATTCGCGCGATCTGCTCTGACAGGCGATGGGCGGGGCGGTCCTGTCCGGGCGGCCCCGCCCCATGCCCTCATCGGCCCCGGCCGAGATAGGCGAGCGGGTCGATACCCCGCCAGCGCCACTCGACCCGGGTCTTGCAGATCTTGCCCGGCATCCGGCCATCCTCTTCCAGGGTCAGGAAGCAGTAGCGCACGGGCCTGGCGGGCGCCGCCGCCACCGGCGGGACCGGCACGTCGACGGGCTTGAGCATATCCTCGCCAGGTGCCGCCGCCGACGCCAGCGCAGCGGCGAGCATGGTGGCCATCATCATCGAAAATCTCCCGGCCGGAAGGGTCAGCGGCGCTTGGTGTCCGCACCGGGCACCTCGCCGTCGCGGGCGATCCACTGGGCGGCGGTGAGGCACTTCTTGGTCCGGATGCGCGTGCCGGTCAGCGTATCGATGACACAGTAGCGGGTCGTGGGCGACGGACCGGCGGCGACGGTTGCAGTGGCCGCAGGGGTCGGGGTCGGCGCAGGGGCGATCGCGGTTTCGCGAGCCGGATTGGCGATGGCGACGGTCGAAGCGATCAGCAGCGAAATGAACATCGTGGTAACTCCCTTTGTGCCGGATCACCCCGGCATGTGAGTTACTGCATTAGTCATGCCACACACTAGAATGACTGTTTTTCAATGGCTTAGGCCGAAACGCCGCCGCAACAATCACCAACCCTTGGCAATATACGCCATCGAACGACGGATTTTCCACCATCTGCTCGGAGCTATCACCCTTGCGACGGGCCAACCGCTTCCCGCCTCGCGAACAAGGGGAACGCGCGGGTCAGAGCCATGCGCGGTGGATCGCGCCTGCCCGGATATTTCCAAAAACCAAAAGTAAAAGCTGCCGATGCTGCAAGCAGCCAAAGCATAGCCGCGCAACAAAAGACGATCGGTGTCGTCTTCCCATTTCAATGCCTAAACACAGAATACGACATATTCATGCACACACGATGACATATTGATTACCCTATTGCGAAATTCGTCCAACGAACGCCGGCTTTGTCGTCAAATTGTCACTGCCTGCTGCGAACAGGGATCGCATCGTCGTTCAACGGGATGCCCTTTCGATGGCAACGCAGATGAGTACCGCCAGCGTCACCAAGGCCTATGATCGCTGGTCGCCTGTCTATGACCTGGTCTTCGGCCCCGTCTTCAAGAAGGGGCGCTCCGCCGCCATCGTCGCCGCCGAACGCATCGGCGGCCGGATCATCGAGGTGGGTGTCGGCACCGGCATCTCGCTGCCCCAATATTCGCGCGAGAACCGGATCGTCGGCGTCGACCTGTCCGAGCCGATGCTCGACAAGGCGCGCGAGCGGGTGCGGAGCGGCAAGCTGACCCATGTCGAGCAGATCGCCTATGGCGATGCCGAGGCGCTGCAATTCGCTGACAACAGCTTCGATGTGGTGGTCGCGCAGTACGTCATCACCGCCGTGCCCAACCCGGAAAAGGCGCTCGACGAATTCGCGCGCATCTGTCGCCCGGGTGGCGAGATCGTCATCACCACGCGCGTCGGCGCTGGCGACGGACTTCGCGGCACGATCGAAAAGACGCTGATGCCGATCACCAGCCGCTTAGGCTTCCGAACCGACTTCCCGTTCGAACGCTACACCGACTGGGCGGCGACGCGCGGCGATGTGGAGCTGGTCGAAAGCCGCCCCCTGCCCCCGCTCGGCCATTTCTCGCTGGTCCGCTTCGCCAAGCGTCAGCCTTCCCTCCAAGGACATGTGCAATGACTGGTTTCCGCGCACAGCTCGCCGAACAGCGGTGGGACGATCATCGCTATTACCACCACAGCCTGGTTAACCAGAGCCTGCACTTCGTCAGCGCCTGCACCTTCCTGACCGCCTATGTGCTGCTGTTCATCGACCCGGCGGTCGCCAGCCTGCTCGCCTGGGGCGTCGCGATGACCAGCCGCCAGGCCGGGCATTTCTTCTTCGAGCCCAAGGGCTATGACCATGTGAACAAGGCGACGCATGAGCATAAGGAAGAGATCAAGGTCGGCTACAACTTGGCACGCAAATATGTGCTGATGGGCATCTGGGGCGCGATCCCGCTCGTGCTGCTGGTCCAGCCGACGCTGTTCGGCACGCTGGAATATCCGGACGGCTTCATGGGCTATCTGCGCCATGTCGGCATCGGCTGGCTGGGCCTGGGCGTCAGTGCGATCTTCGTGCGCGTGATGCAGCTCTGGGTCGCGCGCGATCTGGAAACCGGCCTGGTCTGGGCGACCAAGATCGTCACCGACCCGTTCAACGACTTCAAGATGTACAAGAGCGCACCCCGCCGCCTGATGAAGGGCGAGCGGATGGATCATCATGACGTCGATGACTTCGAGGATTTGAAGGCGGCGTAATCGTCGTCGCTTTTAAGCAGGGCGGTGGTTCCTAACGGAACCGCCGCCCTGTTTTATATTCAGCCCTCTCGTCTGGCCGTTCCCCTCGCGCAGGCGGGAGGGGATGGGGGAGGGCATGCCACGAGCTACGGTCTCTCGGTGAGACGCCATGCCCTCCCCACACCCCTCCCGCCTGCGGGAGGGGCTTGAGAAGGAGCGAGAGGGGCTTACTTCCCCCGCCCCAGCCGCACCGCCAGCGACTCCTTCAATATCCGCCGCCGGATCGCCTTGTTCGCCGCCTTCAGGTCGCTCGGCGCATCCGGCGAGGTCCACCACCAGCCATCGTCACGCATCTGTTGTCCCGCTGCAACGAAGCGGTCGCAAATATCGGCGAACAGGGTGTCGTCGATGTCGAGGCTGAAGATCAGTCGCCCGGTCCCGACCCAGCTCAACGCCAGACCTTCCGCCCGGAGATAATATTGCAGCATCCAGTTATAGGGCGAGGCGACCGAATAGAGGATGGTCCAGATCGTCTGGACGTGCGCGACCGAGAGCGGCAGCCCCGCCTCCGCCATCCGCGCATTGAACATCGCGGCGCGGGCATTCCAGCGTTCGTCCAATCCGTCGTAAAGCGCCGCCACCTCGGGCGTCTCCAGCCGTCGCAGGAAGGCGTTCATCGCGCCCATCACCATGGGATGCGAATTGAACGTACCGCGCGCGAAGCAGATGTCGACGGGCCGATCCTCGCGCCAGCGCTTCATCAGATGCGCCGGGCCGCACAGCACGCCGACCGGCAGGCCGCCGCCCAGCGTCTTGCCATAGGTGATGAGGTCGGGCGTCACCCCGAAATATTCCGGCATCCCGCCCTTGGCGAGGCGGAAGCCCATGAACACCTCGTCGAAGATCAGGACGATGCCGTTCGCGCGGCAGGTCTCGGCCAAGCGGTGCAGCCAGTCGCGATAGGCGGCCAGATCGGCCCCCGCCTTGCGCCCGCCATCGACCAGCTGGCCGTCCGACGGCGCCGAACCATTGGGGTGCATCGCCTGGAGCGGGTTGACCAGCACGCAGGCAATATCCTTGCGCGTCGCCAGCACCTTCAGCGTCCTTTCCGACATGTCGGCCAGGGTCAGCGTCCGGTCGGCGGGCACGGGGTTGCCGATGCCCGGCTGCACATCGCCCCACCAGCCATGATAGGCGCCCGCGAAACGCACCAGCCGGGGCCGCTTGGTGTGATAGCGGGCGAGACGCACCGCCTGCATCACCGCCTCGGTACCCGACATGTGGAAGGACACCTCGTCCATGCCCGACAGCGCAGTCAGGCGGCGGACGTTATCGGCGACGACCGGGTGGAAGGAGCCCAGCACCCCGCCCAGATCGGCGACCATCGCCGCCCCCTCGGCCATGGTCTGTTTGTAGAAGTCGTTGCCGAACAGGTTGACGCCGTAGGAGCCGGTGAGGTCGATCAGGCGGTTGCCGTCCAGGTCGACCAGGATCGGCCCCTCCGACCGCTCGTAAAAGGCGCCGGTCGCCAGCGTCGTGCGCACCTTCTCGCGGAACTGGAACGGCACGCGATAGGCGCCGGTGAATTGCAGGTCGGACAGGCCGGATCGCGTCTCGCGGGTCAGCGCCAGCGTCTTGGCATATCGCTCGGCGAAGAGCGCGCCCAGTCGCTCGAACCCCGCGCGGCGCTGGGCGGCGACGGCGTCCGGCGCATCGTCGACACGAAAGAAGCGATCCTCGCCATAGGTGTAGAACGGAATCTGCCCGGCGATGCGCTTGGCCATGCGGACATGGCCGCCCAGTCCCGGATGCTTGGCGCGCGACAGGGTCAGGCGGCGATGGCCCTTCGTCAGGGCGACCGCACCGGCGGAAACGGCCAGCAGGCCAGTGAGAATCGGGTTCATGCGGCCTTTGACCGCGTGCCCATGACGGAGGCATGACAATGCGTGGACCCATCATGCGGTTCTTCCTGAACGAGGACATTAATTTCCTCGTCACCAACCGCTTGCCGCGCCGGTTTGCCACGCAACTGGTGGGCCGGATCGCCCGGATCGAACATCCGCTGATCGCCAGGCCCAGCCTGGGCTTGTGGAAATTCTTCGCGGGCGTCGACCTGTCGGACGCGCGCACCACGCGCTTCAAATCCCTGCGCGACGGCTTCATCCGCGCGCTCCGCGACGGCGCGCGCGAGTTCGACAGCGATCCCGAAACGATCGCCAGCCCTTGCGACGCGCTGGTCGGCGCGCATGGCCGGATCGAGGACGACCGGCTCTATCAGATAAAGGGCTTTCCCTATCGCCTGGGCGACCTGATCCCCGATCCCGATCTGGTCGAGCGCTATCGCAACGGGTCCTTCGTCACCCTGCGGCTGACGGCGGGCATGTATCACCGTTTCCACGCGCCGACCGATATCGTCGTTCAGAGCGTGACCTATCTCTCGGGCGACTGCTGGAATGTGAACCCGATCGCGCTGAAGCGAGTCGAGCGGCTCTTCTGCCGCAACGAGCGCGCGGTGATCGAGGCGCGGACCCTGATGTCGGGTCAGCCGCTGCTGATCGTGCCGGTCGCCGCGATCCTGGTCGCCAGCATCCGCCTCCACTGCCTCGATACCGTCCAGAACCTGCGGGACCATGGCCCCGGCCGCACCGAATGTTCGGCGCGGATCGGCAAGGGCGAGGAAATGGGGTGGTTCGAACATGGCTCGACCATCATCCTGTTCCTGACGCCGGACATGCGGCTGGCCGACACGCTGGTCGAGGGGCAGGCGATCCGCGCGGGCGACGTGATCGGACGCCTTTCCTAAAGTCGCTATACCCCGGGGACTTACAGGGTTAACCTTCGCCCCGGACCCGCAGGAGAGCGACATGGCAGGAGGCTTCGAACTCAGCATCGAACGACGCATCGACGCGCCGGTCGAGCAGGTGTGGCGCGTGATGACCGAGCGGTTCGAGCAGTGGTTCTGCCCCGCCCCCTGGCGCGCCGAGGCCCGGACGCTGGAATGGCGTGCCGGGGGCCGCAGCCTGATCGTGATGCACGGCCCGAATGGCGAGGCGATGCCGAATGAGGGCATGATCCTCGCCTTCGAGCCGAACCGCCGCTTCGTGATGACCGACGCCTTTACCGGCGACTGGTGCCCGGCAGGCCCCTTCATGGTCGGCCTGTTCGAGGTCGCTGCGGACGGCGATGCCACCCTCTATCGCGGCACCGCCCGCCATTGGACCCGCGAGGCGATGGAGCAGCACCGCGCGATGGGCTTCGAGGGCGGCTGGGGCGCGGCGGCGGATCAGTTGAAGGCGCTGGCGGAGGCCTAGCCGGCGGACGGGATCAGAATTCCGACCAGTCCCCATGGTCGACCGCCACGGCCGCCTGCGACGAACGGGCGACGACACGCGGCGCGGCACGCGCGACGCGGGCCTGCAACTGGTGGACGGGCGCGGGACCGGCGCGATCCGGTACCGCCCGGCTGGCCATGCCGTCATCGGGCAGGCGGAAGCGGCTGACCTGCTGGGTCATCGTCGCGGTCTCCTGGGACAGGCTGCGCGCCGCCGCCGTCGCCTGTTCGACCATGGCCGCATTCTGCTGGGTCACCCCGTCCATCTCGGAGACGGCGATGTTCACCTGCTGCAGCCCGTTCGCCTGTTGCGCCGCCGTCGCGGCGATGCCCGACACGATGGTGTTGATCTCGCCGATCCGCCCGGTGATGCGATTGAGCGCCTGGCCCGCCTGTTCGACCAGCTGCACCCCGGCATCCACCTGCTGGGTCGATGCCGTGATCCGTTCCTTGACGTCCTTGGCCGCATCGGCCGAGCGCTGGGCGAGCGCGCGCACTTCGGAGGCGACGACCGCGAACCCCTTGCCCGCATCGCCCGCCCGCGCCGCCTCGACGCCGGCATTCAGCGCCAGGAGGTTGGTCTGGAAGGCGATACCATCGATCACGCCGATGATCTCGCTGATCTCGCTCGACGAGCGTTCGATGCCATGCATCGCCGCAACCGCATCGCGCACCACATCGGCGGAACGGTCCGCATCGCTGCGCGTCTCGGTGACCACGTCGTTGGCACGCTTGGCATTTTCGGCCGTCGCGCGGACCGTCTCGGTGATCTCATGCATCGCTGCGGCGGTTTCCTCCAGGCTCGCGGCCTGCTGCTCGGTCCGGCGCGCCAGATCGTCCGACGCCTCGCGGATGTCGCTGGTCCCGTGGCTGATCCCGTGCGCGCTGGCATTCACCGCGACCAGGGTGGCGGACACCGCCTCCATGGCTTGGTTGAAGTCGTGCTTGAGCTTCTCGAACGGTCCGGTCAGTTCCGTCTCGATCCGCGCGGTCAGGTCGCCCTGCGCCAGCGCATCCAGGCCGCTGCCGATGCTGCTGACGATCAGCTGCGTCTGCTCGGCCTTGGCCTGTTCTGCGGCTGCCAGCTGGTCGCGAAAGGCGACCATCGCCTCGGCCAGCTGCCCGACCTCGTCACGACGCGGATCGACCGCCAGCTGGGCATTCAGATCGCCCGCCGCCAACCGCCGCATCGCGTTGGTCATCGCCGCCAGCGGATTGGCGATAGCCCGGACCAGCGCCATCAGCAGATAGCCGGTGAGGGCGAGCACGAGCACCGCAATCGCGATCGAGGCATTGCGCGACCAGATATAATTCTGGGTCGCCTCGTTCATCTCCTTGTCCATCAGGGCGACCTGAATGTCGCTCATGATGGCAGCGTCCTTGTTCGCCGTATCAAAGATGCGCTTGCTTGCCCGAAAATTGGCCGTGGCCTCGGCGTTCAGGTTCCGGCTGCCAAGATCGACCGTCTTGCGGGACATTTGTTCGTACATGGCCCAATGTTCGCGAAACGTACGAAACTGCGCGATCGCCTTGGGCGCGGTCAGGCTGCGATCGAGAAACGCTTCGGTTTTGGCGATCGTTTTCGACCGTTCGTCCAGGTCGCGGAGGGCCATATTGATCTGATCGGGCTCGGCGAACAGAATGATCGACGCCTCATAGACGCGATAATCCGATGTCGCGGTGTTGATCAGCGAAATCGCGACCAGCTTGTCCCGGCGGGTCCGCCCAAGATTTTCCGCCACGCTATTGAGGTGCTGCTGACTCATGATCGAGAGCATCATCGTCACGATAAGCGCTGCGGTCAGGACGCCGAACGCCACGAACAGTTTATTGCTGATCTTCAGATTTTTCATCGTCGAACACCCCGAGAGTAAGGGTGTTGTGACAGCGACGTCTTAAGATCGCATTTCCTGAAGAGATTATAATTTGAATTATCGAGGCGTAGTTTGGGGAGCGCCCCGATCGCCGCAGAGGACTTTTACGTCGCCAGCCCTCTGCATGGTGACCCCGACTGGATTCGAACCAGTGGCCCTCAGATTAGGAATCTGATGCTCTATCCTGCTGAGCTACGGGGCCCCATGCGCGGGCGGTGATACTCGGGACGCGGCATGGGGTCCAGAGCGGATGGCGGCTCAGTTGGTCAGCTTGGGCGGCACCACCGGGAATGGCAGCGGCGCGACGGGCACGCCCTCCTCGACCAGCGCCTTGGCCTCGGCCAGGCTGGCCTGGCCATGGATCGGCGCGGGCGGTGCGTCGCCTTCGTGCATGGCGCGGGCCTTGTCGGCAAAGGCGGTGCCGACCCAGGTCGATTTTTCCAGCATCTTCGCCTGCGCCTGGGCCAGATGTTCCAGCGCGGCCTTCATGGCCTGGGGGCTGGGTCCATCGGGCTTGCTGTTGCCCTTGGCCGCGATCTGCGGGGCCATCACCGCCTTTTCAATCTGCCGGTCGCCGCAGAGCGGGCATTCGACCTGCCCGCCCTCGCGCTGTTCGGCATAGGCGGCGGACGAGGCGAACCAGGCCTCGAACACATGGCCGGTGGCGCAGCGCAGGTCGAAGACGATCATGCGATCACCACGGGCGGGATCGCCCGGCGGTGGCGAATCGCGGGCAGGCGCGCCCGCACCGCCGCCACCTCGGCCGGGTCGATGGTGGCGAGGCCCAGCCCGGCCGCCTCGCCCATGTCGAGCAGTACTTCGCCCCAAGGTCCCACGACCAGCGAATGGCCATAGGTGGCCCGGCTGTCCTGATGCTCGCCGGTCTGCGCCGCGGCGACCAGATGCACGCCCGCCTCGATCGCGCGGGCGCGCAGCAGGATGTGCCAATGCGCCGCCCCCGTCGGCCGGGTGAAGGCGGCAGGGACCGACAAAAGCGTTGCCCCCGCCTCGGTCAGCGCCGCGAACAGCGCGGGGAAGCGCAGGTCGTAGCAGATGGCCAGGCCCAGCCGCCCGACCGGCGTATCGACCACCACCGCCTGCTCTCCGCACGCATAGGAGGCGGATTCGCGCCAGCTTTCGCCGCTGGGCAGGTCGACGTCGAACAGGTGCATCTTGTCGTAGCGTGCGCGGACCTCGCCGCGATCGTCGATCACATAGCCGCGATTGGCGAGCCGCCCGTCCGCCGCCCGCACCGCCAGCGAGCCGAGATGGACCCAAAGGCCATGGCTTGCCGCCGCCGCCCGGACACGCGCCAGCACGGGGTCTTGGTCCTCGGCCACCAGATGCGGTGCGGCGCGCGTCCGGTCGCGATCGATCAGGCCCGACATCTCCGGCGTGAAGAGCATCGTCGCCCCCCGCGCCGCCGCGTCGGCCACGGCCTGCTCCAACACGTCCGCATTGGCGGCGGGGTCGATCCCCGCCGTCATCTGCAGCACCGCGATGGCTGTCATGCCGAGAGGAGCGGGTCGAGCCCTCCCCGCTTGTCGAGCGCGGCCAGGTCGTCTGAGCCGCCGATATGCTGGCCGTCGATAAAGACCTGCGGCACGGTGGTGCGCCCGCTCGCCCGCTCGATCATCTCGGCGCGCTGGGGACCCCCCATGGTGATGTCATATTCCACGGGCTCGACGCCCTTGGAGGCGAGCAGCGCCTTGGCCCGAGTGCAATAGGGGCAGAACGCCTTGGTGTAGATTTCGACCTTTGCCATGCCCCTCAGGTGTGGCGCGTGAGGCCGCTTGTCAATCGTCTGGGCCGCCGCCGTCATGGTCGATCACCCGCGCCCAACACAGGATCGCGACCGACATAGCCCCTGCAGCGAGCAGCGCACGGACACAGGCACCCGCCGTCGCACCGGTCGTATAGACATCGTCGACCAGCACCACCCGCCGCCCCTTCACCGCCGCCGGATCGGCCACGCGAAAGGCGCGCGTCACCGCGGCGCGGCGCTGGCGCGGGGACAGGCCACGCAATAGCGGCGTGGCGCGCACCCGTTGCAAGGCATCGCGCGCCAGCGTCACGCCGGTCCGCCGGGCGATGCCCTCACCGATCAGCACCGACTGGTTGAACCCACGCCGCCACAAGCGCCAGCGATGGAGCGGAACCGGGACGAGCAACTCCGCATCCGGCGGCAGGCGGCGCGTCATCGGCCCGGCCATGGTCTCCGCCACGCCGATCCGCCCGCCATGCTTCAACCGGATCGGCAATTGCCGCGCGATCGGGCCGTAAGCGACCGCCGCATGGATACCCGCATGACGCGGCGGCTCGGCAAGACAGGGGCCGCAGCATGTCTGTCCGACGTGGTCCCCGCCCAAAGGCATCCCGCACCTCGCGCATCCCGCATCGTCCAGAAACCGCAACTGCCCCCAACATGCGGCGCAAAAACGGTGATCCGCCTCGACCGGCTCGGCACAGCCCGGACAGCGCGGGGGCAAGGCCCAGCGGACCGCCCAGGCGAGAACGGCCCTCGCCCGCCCCACCGCAAATCCCGGCCATTTCATGCGGGCCCCCATCGGCTTTGTCTTGTCCCCGATCGTGCGAGCGCGCACAAGCGCGGGCGTGAGCAGCCCCACCATCTTCGACCGTCATGCCCGTCGCCTGCGTCGCGACCGGGCCCAGCCCGATTATGCCGAGCATGATTTCCTGCGCGCGGCGATGCTCGATGGCCTGGCCGAGCGGCTGGATGCGGTGACGCGGCCCTTTCGCGACATTCTCGACCTGGGCTGTTTCGATGGCGCATTCCTGCCCCCGCCCGGTGCGCGGGTCGCGCGGCTGGATCCCGGCTTCGCCTTCGCACGCGCGTCGGGCGGCGTTCAGGGCGACGAGGACCGCCTGCCCTTCGCCGATCGCAGCTTCGACCTGGTGGTCAGCGCCGGCGTGCTGGACCAGGTCGACGATCTGCCCGGCGCGCTGGCCCTGATCCGGCGTGTGCTGCGCCCCGACGGCCTGTTCCTGGGCGCCTTTGTCGGCGGCGGCTCGCTGCCCCGGCTGCGCGCCGCCTTGCGCGTGGCGGAGGCCGAGCGCCCGGTCGCGCGCCTGCATCCGCAGGTCGATGTCCGCTCGGCGGGCGACCTGCTGATGCGCGCGGGCTTCACCCTGCCGGTCGCGGACATCGAAACGCTGGACGTGCGCTATCGCGACTTCGGGCGGCTGCTGGGCGATCTGCGCGGCATGGCGGCGAACAACCTGCTGGCCGAGCGGCGGCCGATCACGCGCGAAGCACTGGCGATGGCGGCCTCGGCCTTTGCCGACATGGCCGATCCGGACGGGCGCGTGGCCGAGCAGTTCAACCTGGTCTTCCTGACCGGATGGGCGCCCGATCCGTCGCAGCCGTTGCCCGCCAAGCGCGGCAGCGCCACCGCGTCGCTGGCCGAGGCACTGCGTCCGAACCCCGATACGGGCGGCTGATCAACTGATGATCGCGCCGCCGCGATCGCCCGCCAGGATGCGGCCCATCGATTCGAACAGCTGATCCATGGCGACCGGCTTGACGATCACGTCGTCGGCCCCAGCGCTCAGGCAGCGTTCGCGCAGGTCGACGCCGCTGTCGGCGGTGACCACGATGATCGGCACCTCCGCCTTGGCATCGCCGCGGGCGCGAATGTGCCGGATGGCGGTGATGCCGTCCATGCCGGGCATCCGCAGGTCGATCAGGATCATGTGGTAATCGTCGCGGTCGATCATCTCCAGACCGATCTCCGCCGTTTCCGCCTCGGCCATGGCCGCGCCCGCGACATCCAGCATGTCGCGCACGACCCGCCGGTTCATGCGGTCGTCCTCGATGAAAAGGACGTTCATGAACATCCCTCTGACATCCCTGGTGCGTCGGCGTCTGTGGCGCGAATCATCATTCCGCCCTAACGATCATGCCGCTTGCGTTACAAGCGACGATGCGGCGCTTTGCGACGAGGCGTCGAACATCTCTCGGATCACCTCGGTCCCTGAGATCGGCTTGGCGAAGATTCGAACCAATCCGCCGGCGGGTAATTCGTTCCCGTCCAACGACTCCGTTTCCGGCCACAACAGATGGACGGGCACCGAAGCGCCCGCCGCCGCCGTGATGGCGCGCAGGGCAGCGCCGACGCCCGCGTCCCGGATCGCGCCGTCGTCGATCAACAGCTGCGCGACACCGCCCTCCTGCAACCGGGCAACGGCTTCGTCTGCATCGGCCGCAAAGAGGATGGCGGCATGGTCCACACACAATTTGGCCCACATGGCACGCCGGATCGGATTGCGCTCCAGGATCAGCACCGTGGGGCGTTCGGGCATCGCGGGCGCCTTCTGCTCGACCAGCGGCAGGCTCAGCGTGAAGCACGAGCCGCGTCCCGCCTCGCTCTCGACCGTCACGTCGCCGCCCATCGCCCGCGCCAGACGCCGACAGATGGCGAGACCCAGGCCGGTGCCGCCGAACTGCCGGGTGGTGCTGGTATCGGCCTGGCGGAAAGCCTCGAAAATCTCCTCCAGCTTTTCGGGTGCGATGCCGATGCCGCTGTCGGTCACGCTAAGCGACACGCCATCGGCCCGGCGCTCGGCGACCAGCCGCACCTCGCCCGCGCTGGTGAATTTCAACGCGTTGGACAGCAGGTTGAAGACGATCTGGCGGATGCGTGCCGAATCGCCGACGACCATCGCCGGGCAATCGGCCAGATCGCGGGCAAAGACGATTCCCTTGGCCGCCGCCTGATCCTCGAACAGGCGGGAGGCGTCGCGCACGGTCGCCGCCAGGTCGAAGGGTTCGTGTTCCAGCGTCAGGCGACCGTTTTCGATCTTGGCGACGTCGAGCAGATCGTCGACCAGCGCGCGCATCGTCAGTCCCGCGCCGTGCATGACCTCGACCCGCTCGCGCTGGTCGCCGGGCAGGTCCGCGTCGGCCAGCATGATCTGGGTCATCCCCAGAATGCCGTTCAGGGGCGTGCGGATTTCATGGCTGGTCGTCGCCAGGAACTCGGTCTTGACCGCCAGCGCCTTTTCCAGCTGGTCATTGGTCACGGCCAGTTCGCCATGCGCGGCGCGGATACGGTTGCGGCTGCGCCCCAAAGTGACCAGCCAGATACCCAGCAACGCGAGCACCACGACGATCGCGGCGACCGACCCGATCAGGATGATTCGCTCGGTCCGCAACTGCGCGCGCTCGAACGCGATATTGCGCTGCAGGTCGGCCGCCTTCATCCGCGCGATACGCAGTTCCTGATTGGCGAAGTCGAACCGTGCAGCCATCAGCGCGAGGCCGGTCGAGGTCGCCAGCCGCGTCGATTCGTCGTCGATGCGCTTCAGTGCCTCCAGATGGCGCAGCGCATCGCCGTCCCGGCCGACCGCCTTGTAGATCTGATAGGCGCTGCGATGCGCGTCGCGTTGCAACACGGTGGTCGTCGCGAGATCGACCCCGGCAAAACTCGCGTCGATCAGCCGCGCCGCCTCCGCCGGCCGTCCGCGCTGGAACATGGCCTGTGCCGCGATGCTGCGCAGGGCCCGAATATCCTCAAGGCCGGCCTGGGGATCGACGCGCCGCACTTCGGCGATCGTCGCCTCCGCCTCGTTCAACCGGCCCATGCTCAGCTGGGCGCGGGCGATGTTGCGCCCGATCACCGCCTGGAGCGCGGGGCTGTCCATCGTCCGGGCCAGACGCAGTGCCGCGCGAAACTGTACCAGCGCATCGGCGGTGCGCGCCATTTCGGTCAGCGTCAGCGCGCGGTTGTTCAGGATCGCCAGGCGAAAACTGTCGTCCCCGCGATAGGTGCCGCTCGCCTGCTCCAGATAGCGCAGGGCCGAGGCGAAGTCCTTGGCGTCGTTATACAGGTCGGCGATCTGGACCAGCGCCTTGGCCTGCCCGCGCGGATCGTTCAGCTGCTGAAAGACGCGGTGCGCCGACTGATAGGCGTTGAGCGCATCGGCGATCCTGCCATCGGCCCGGTCCAGCCCGCCCTTGGACAACAGGATATTGGCCACCAGGTCGGACCGTGGGGCCAGCGTCCGGGCGGTGGCCAGCGCCGCCGCGATCGCCCCCTTGGCTTCGTCGCTACGACCGATCCGGACCGCGCTCTCGCCGTGCAGCCAGTCGGCGGTCGCGAAGGCCAGCGCCCGCTCGCGTTCGTCGACAATGCCTCTTGCGGCCTCGCGGGCGGCCTGTGCGCTTTGCAGCGCCAGCGCGGGATCGCGCAACATGTCCGTCTTGGCCGCGTCGATCGCCCGCGAATAGGCGAGAGGCGGAACGGCCGCCGCCGCCCGGGACTCGGCGCCGGCCAGGACCAGGGCCAGGGCGATCAGCCCATATCTAACCGCGCGCATGTGCCACCAGCCGGGCGAAGGGCAACGGCTTGGCCAGCGCCGCGATACCCTGATGCTCCTGCTCGGTCAGGAAGGCGATCAGCGCCTCCAGGCCGATCGGACGGCTGATCAGATAGCCCTGGATCATGTCACACCCCATGACAGTGAGCAGCGCCAGGGTCGCCGGCGTCTCCACCCCCTCGGCCACGACCTCCATCTCCAGCGCATGGGCCAGGTCGATGGTCGAGCGAACGATCAGCGGATCACGGTTGGAGCTGGTCAACTGGGTGATGAACAGCTTGTCGATCTTCAACTCGCAGGCGGGCAGCTGCTTCAGATAGGAAAGCGACGACAGCCCGGCGCCATAATCGTCGATCGCCACCGCGATCCCCATGTCGACGAATAGCTGCAGGTTCGAAATCGCGCTTTCCGGATCGTGGATGACCGAGGTTTCGGTGATCTCGAAGCCGATCTTGGCCCCGCTGTCGCGCACGATCGCGCAGGCGTCGCGGACGAAATTCAGGTCGCCCAGCAACATGCCGGAGATATTGATGAAGATGCGCACGTCATGGCCGGCGGCGCTCAGCTGCCGCTGGTCGGCGATGACCCGGCGCAGGACCCAGAGCGTCAGCGGACCGATGATCCGCGATTCTTCGGCCACGGGAATGAACTCGATCGGGCTGATCATCCCGTGCACGGGATGCCGCCAGCGCAGCAGCGCCTCGACACTGGCGATCCGCTGCTGCCGGACATGGATCTTGGGCTGATATTCGACGAACAGGCCCTCGCGCTCGATCGCGCGGGTCAGTTCGTGCGACAGCGCGATACGGTCGAGCCGGTCGGACCGCGCCGCCAGTTCGCGCACGACCACCCGCGCCTCGACCTGTGCGTCGGCCAGGGCGTGTTCGGCCTCTTCGAGCAGGCGCATATCGTCGTCATGCGGCACGGCGGCGAGCGCCGCGCCCAGGATCGGCTCGATCCGGTATTCGCCATCGGGCAGCAGAAAGGGGTAACGCAGTGCCTCGCCCAGCGTGACGAGGTGCGCGTCCAGCACCTCGCGAGAGGGCGCGCGAATCATCACCTCGACCTGCGACGGCGTGGTCGGGCGCGCGACCGCATCGGGGATACATACCGCCACCCGCCCCGCGACCGCGTTGATCAATGTCGCGCAGACCGCATGGCCCAGATGGCGCCGCAAGACGGTGAAATTGCCCAGCCCCACCAGGACGAGCAACTGCCACTGCGCCTCGACCTCGGCCGCAGCGACCATAGCCGTCCGGCTATCGGACGCGATTCGAGAATGGCCGTTCGTCACCCTGCCAATTTAGGGGGCAGCCTTAAACAAGGTGTTAACCCCCTTTTCCGTCCCGTTGCAGTGGTTTGCCGGGGTCGGAGCGAGGAGCCAGGGCAGCATGTGCGGATAGTGGCCGCATCGAAGCCGTCATCGGAACGGGCCTAACGTATGCGAAATACCTGCCCATTGCACGTTGGTTAATAGCCTATTAACCATATTATCGCGTCGAAACCGGCGCTTATGAGGGAGAAAACCCATGCTGAAGTTCATTCTGGCGCTGATCTACGGCGAGTCGATCCGCCCCTGGTAATCCAAGTCGGATCATGGGGCGGCTGGCCAGGCCTGACCTGCCGGATCGCCCCATGATTTAGTCGGCTCGAACCCCGACGGCCTTTAGCGATACAGGTCGTCCGCCAGCCGCAGCATGAAGGCGGCGCCGCGCTCCATCTGCGCGATCTCGATATATTCGTCCGGCTGGTGCGCCTGGGCGATGGATCCCGGACCGCAAATGACGGTCGAAAAGCCCGCCCCCTGGAACTGCCCTGCCTCTGCGGCATAGGGCACCGCCCGCGCCGGGCCGTTATCCCCCGCCCAGGTCCTTGCCATCCGCTCCGCCACGCCGTCCGCCTCGGGCGCGAAGGACGGGGTGCGCGATCGCCGTTCGACTGCCACGCCGGCATTGGGAAAACGCGCGCGCAAATCGGCATCGGCCGCCGCACAAGCCGCGAAGAAGGGGGCGAGAATCTCTTCCGGCTCTTGCCCTGGCAGCGTGCGCAGATCAAAGGCGAAGCGACATTCGCGCGCCAGGATGTTGACCGCGGTGCCCCCGTTCATCTGGCCGATCGTCAACGTGGCATGATGCGGACAGAAGGGACCATGCGGATCGCCCTCCCCCGCCAGGCGATCCGCCAGGTCGGCCAGTTTCTGCATCAACCGCACCGCCACCATATTGGCCGAAGCGCCCAGATGGATCAGGCTGGAATGCGCCTCATGGCCGGTGACGGTCACGATCCAGGTCGCGATGCCCTTATGCCCGCTGACCACCACCATCTCGGTCGGCTCGCCCACCACGACGGCGGCCGGGCTGGGCAATTCCCGCGCGATCTCCGCAATCATCGACGGCGCGCCCAGGCACCCCACTTCCTCGTCATAGGAAAAGGCGAGGTGCAGCGGCCGGACGGCGCCGGTCCGCGCGACATGCGGGGCAAGCGCCAGCGACAGCGCCAGAAATCCCTTCATGTCGCAGGTGCCCCGCCCCAGCAGCCGGTCGCCGCGCCGGGTCAGCCGCCACGGATCGCTCGTCCAGGGCTGGCCATCGACCGGCACCACATCGCTATGCCCCGACAAGACGACACCGCCCGGCGCCATGGGGCCGATCGTCGCATAGAGATTGGCCTTGGTCCCCTCCGCATTGAACACCCGCCGCCCGGTCACGCCGATCTCGCCCAGATGCCGCTCGACATAGGCGATCAAGGCCAGGTTCGATTCGCGCGACGTGGTATCGATCGCGATCAGATCGGCCAGGATGGCGGTCGCATCGGCGGCGAGATGGTCGGGGGTCATGCCGCCATCCTGCCGGATGTTGCACTTTGATGAAACCCTGAAGCGGCGGCGAGACATTCCTCCCCGGCAAGGGGGAGGAATGACAAGGCATCAGAAATCCCGCGAGTAGCGCAAGGACGCCGCCGATCCGCCGAACGAACCCGTCTGGGTCAGCAGGCTGAGCGTCCTGGTCAGTGCGATCTGCAACTGGGTGGCGGTAAAGCCGCGCGCGTCGGTGACGATCTCCACATAGATATTGTCGGTGATGTACTTGCCCGCCGCCAGGCTGGTGCCCCGGCCGGTCGCCTCGTCGGCGCCCAGCACGCGCAGCCGGTCGAAACCGGTCGCCGAACGCAGCTTGCCCAGCGGGTTGAGCCCGCCACCGCCCGTTCCGCGTAGCGAATTGAGCGCGGCGGCCAGCTGGATCGCCTCGGTCGCCGACAGATTCTCCGGATTGGTGCCGAACAGCAGGCGGCTGAGCACCTCGTCCTGCGGCAGGGTGGGCGTGGACGTGAAGCTGATCTGCGGACGCTGGCCGGTCCCGGTGACGTTGATGACCGCGGTGATGCCGTCCGTCGTGGTCGTCGCCTGGATGTTGATGTCCGGATCGGTCAACGCGCCGCCCCGGAAGCGGATCGTGCCGCGGTTCACGTCGAAACGCTTGCCCGCAAAGCTGTAGGTCCCGCGCACCAGGTCGAGCCCGCCATTGATCGTCGGCGCCGCACTGGTGCCGCCGATGCGCAGGTCCATCGACCATTCGGACTCCAGCCCCATGCCGGAGACGAACAGCTGATTGGGTGCCCGCACCCGCATATCCAGGCGGAACAGCCCCGGCGGCGGCGTGGGCGCGGGCCGGTCGGTCGGACGCGGGGTGCGGATCTCGCTGCGACGGCGCACGCCGGTCAGCTCGGGCACCTCCGCCTGGCCCTGACGGATGATCTGGTAGCGGGCGTTGGGCACGGTCAGGTCGCCCTGGATGAGCCCGCCGTCGCGGTTATGCGTCAGGCGGATCGTGCCGCTTGTCGTCGCGGCCAGCGCATCGCTATCGGCCAGTCGCGCATTGTTGAGCTGCGCGCGGATGTCGATCGGATAGCCGCTGTCCGCCGCCAGCCCGATCGTGCCCTGCGCCTGGACGGTCCCCTCGCCCGCCTTGGCCTGAAGCCGCGTGATCTCCAGCCGGTCGTTGTTGAACCGGCCCGCGATCTGCATGTTGCTCAGGCGGGTGCCATAGCTTTCATTGTCATAGGTCAGATTGTCGGCGCGGAGCAGCCCGTTCAGCTGCGGTGCGGATACCCGCCCGCCGAAATCGGCGGCGACCGCGATCGGCCCGCTCAACTGCTGGTTGGGAAGCGCGGCGAAGGAGAACAGCACCGCCGACGGGCCGTTATAGCGGAGGCCACCGGACAGCGGCGCCTGCATCAGCCGGTTGACCCAGCCGCCATTGCCCGGCGGCAGCGGGCGCAAGGACGCGACCATCCGGCCGACCACCATCTGCCCACGCCGGATCAGTGCGCGCGCCTCGCCGCCATCGGGGACCAGCCGCCCGGCAAAGACGATGTCCACCGTCTCCGACACCGCCGCCACGCCGGTCCGCCGGAAATTGGCGATGGTCAGCCGCGCCTCGGCCGCCGGGAAGCTGGCATCACGCGCCTGCGAGAAGTCGAGCGCGCCGCTCGCCTGGCCCGAAATGCCCAGATTGGGGACGAAGGCGTCGAGGATCGACAGCTGCAGCTTGTCGAGCCGCGTCTGCACCTTCAGGCCATTGCCATAGCTGCCCGCCATCAGCACCGATCCGCGACCGAAGTCGATCCGGGTTGGCGACAATTGCCACTCGCCCTTGGCATTCTGGATTCGCGCCGGATTGGCGGTGCGGAAGGGGATGCCGTTGGCCTGTCCCTTGGCCGCGACAAGATAGGCATTGGGCGCCAGCTGGGCGTTGAGCGCGATATTGAACGGGATGCTCGACGAACCCGTCAGCACCGCCTGCGCCGTGCCGCGACCGCCCATATAATTCACCTTGGCGCGCGACGACTGGATGACGACCTCGCCATAGCGCGTGTCGGCCAGCTGCGCGTCGGCCACGATCTGCGGCGCGTTGGGCAGCATGACGATGCTGGCGTTGACGATCGCGCGGCCGATGGTGAAGTCGACCGAACCCGGCACCCGCGCATTATAGGCACGCGCGGCGACATCCGCCCGCTGGTTGCCGCCCTGGTCGGCCAGCTGGACGCGGCCGTTAATCCCCTGCCCCGCGAACTGCAGCGCGCCCGCGAACGGTCCCGCCGCCGTCTGCACGACACGGCCGGTCGCGTTGATGCCCGCGAACACCAGGCTGCGCAGATCGACCGCCAGCTGCCGCCCGGTGCTGACCAGCACATTGGCGGTGAAGGGACCGTAATTCGTATCGCCGCTGGCGTTGACGGCATAGGCGCCGTTCCGCCCGACGACCTTTGCCTGAAGGTTGCTCAGGCCGACGCCGACGCCAGGCTTTGCCGCGCGCAACACGACGACCGGATTGGTCTGCGACCCCCTCACCCGCGCGGTGATCGGGCCATATTGGTTAGAATAGGCATCCGCCTCGACCGCCAGCGCGCCATTGGCGGGATTGTAGCGCCCCCGCCCGCGCGTCACGCGGAATTGCGGCGCGGCGAGGCGCAGGCCGCTGAAGGTCACGATGCCTTCGGGGCTATATTCCACATCGGCGCGCACGATCGCATTGCCGCCCAGGAAATTGCGCGCGCCGCTGTTGAATATCTGCTGCGTCCGCGCGACCACCCGGCCCTTCATCCCGAAGCCGGTCGGCGTCGCGACCAGATTGGCGTCGGTGGTCAGGTTGATGATGCCGATGCTTTCGACCCGGTAATTGTTCACCCGGCCCTTCAGCGCGCCGGTGTAGCGCCCGGTCTTCAGGTTCGCGACGACCACGGCTGTCGCGTCGATATTGTCCGACCGGATACGCAGATTGTCCGACAGGATGTTGGGCATGGCGATCGCGAAATCACCCTGGATCGCGACATTGTTGGTCAGCCCACCCACGGCGGCGTTCAGCCCGGCGATCCGCCTCGCCCGCGCCTTGACCGGCACCAGGATACGGTCGGCATTCACCTTGGCCAGACCCTCGGCATAGAGATTCTCGACCGAGGTCTCGCCAAAGCCCAGCGCCGCCGCACGCAGCTTGTAGTCGACGGTCGGCGTGGCGAAGGCGCCGTTCAGCACCACACGCGCCAGCACGTCGCGACCGCGCAGGTTCGGCGCGATGGCGCCGGGCGTCAGCAGCTTGGCATCGACCGCAAAATTGCCGAACCGGCTGTTCGCCAGATCGAGCAGACCACCCGCATCCACCATCAGCGCCGAGGAGCGCAGTTTCATCCGCGTATCGGCCTGACGCTCGTTCAGCGTCGTGTCGATCGCCACCTGCAAAGCGGGCACGGTCAGCCGCTCGACCGGGCCTTCCAGATACAGGCCCGGCCGGGTGAGGCCGCGAATCTCGATATGCCCGTCGCGCGCGGTGCCGGTCAGATTGGCGAGTTCGCCGCCGCCCAGCGTCGCGACGGCACGCCCGTTCCAGGCCTTCCATCCGCCACGCCCGTCGACCGACAGGGTCAGCGGCGCCTTCAGCCCCGCCATGGTCGCCACCACGCCGCCGGTCGGCGCGGTCAGCTTCACGTCCACCGCCAGCCGGTCGGCATCGGGCACCGCGTCGAGGACGAGGCGCAGGCGATCGCCGCCAGCGATACCGGGTCCACGCAGTGCATCGGCGCTGGCCGTCACCTGCGCGCGGCGGTCGGCGATATGCACCTTGCCGTCGATCGCCAGCACATGGCGCTGCCCCGTCACCGGCGCGCCGATGACGAAACGCTTCAGGGTCAGCCGGTTGACGTCGATGTCGAGATCGGGGAGCAGCGGCGCATTGGGGTCGCTGGGCGTCGGCTTCAACTCGGGCCGCCGCGCCAGGGTGACGAGGTCGGCGTTCAGCGAGCGCACGTCGATATGGTTGCGCGTATAGGCAAAGGGGCGCCAGTCGACGTCCAGGCGCGGGCTCGACAGGAACACGCCCTTGGGATCGCTGACCCGCAGGTCCACCAGGCGCATCCGGCCATAGAGCGAACCCTCGATCCGCCCGACCTTGATGTTCAGGCCCGAGGCGGTGGTATAGCCGCCCAGCTCGTCCGCGACAAAACGGCGGCCGGGATCGGTGTTGATGCCCAGCAGGATCGCCCCGACCAGCAGGATCAGGCCCAGGATCGTGACCCCGATCCACTTCAACACGCGCTGCCACAGCGGGCGGCGCACAGTGACGATCTCGGGCTCGGGCGTCATGGTCTGTTCGTCCGCCATCAGAAGGCCTGCCCGATCGAGATATAGAGGGCGATCTTGCCGTCGCCCGGACGCCGGTTCAGCGGGGTCGCGACGTCCACGCGCAGCGGCCCGAAATTGGTGTAGAAGCGCCCGCCGATGCCGGCGCCGAAGCGCAGATCCTGGCCGGTCGGCAGGGTGCTGGCATAGCTGTTGCCCGCATCGACGAACGGCACGATGCCGAAATTGCCGAAGCGGTAGCGCGCCTCGATCGAAAATTCGTTCAGGCTTCGCCCGCCGACCGGATTGCCCTGCGGATCGAACGGCCCCAGCCGCTGATAGCCATAGCCGCGCACCGATCCGCCGCCGCCGCCATAATAGCGCCGGGACGGGGCCAGATCGTCGCGGTCGACACCGAAGATCGATCCCGCCCGCGCGCGTCCCGCGATCACCAGGCTGTCGTTGAAGGGATAATAGAAAGTCCCCTCGATCATCGTACGGACATAGGGCTGCACCGCGCCCTCCACCGACGTCTCGGGGCTGAGATTCAGTTTCAGGCGATAACCACGCGTCGGGTTGAGCAGATCGTTCGACTGGTCGAACACCACCTGCCCCGGAATGGCGGCGATACCATAGGTCCGCCGCACCCGCTCACCGCGCGCGAAATCATAGACGCTCTCGTTGGTGCCGGTCAGCTCGCCGCCAAAGGCATAGGTGAATTTCTTCTGCCAGATCGGCGTCGAGTCATAGCTCCAGCGGAAGGCGACCATGCCGATGAACGCGTCGAACGCGTCGTAATTCTGGTGGCTGGCCGAGGCGATGACCTGGAAGGTCCGGTCGCGCCGCCCGGCGTTCGAGCGGCGGAAGGTGCCGCTGAGCCCCTGTTCCTGCGTGCCCGCGATGACCGAGGCGATGATCGCCCCCTCGGGCTTGAAGGCGTTGCGGTTGGTGAAGCTGCCCTGCAGCCGCACGCCCTGCCCGGTCGAATAGCCGCCCTCGCCCGACAGGGTACGGCTGGGCCCCTTGGTCTGCGTCACCTGCAGGTCGATCTGCTCGGTGCCGTCGGGGTTCATCCGACCGGTCTGCTTCGGCTCGACCGCGATGCCGTTGAACAGACCCGTCGCGACCAGCGCGTTGCGCAGATCGTCGGTCAGCCGCGAGTCGTAGAGCTGGCCCTCCTGGAAGCGCGGGAAGACATTCAGGTGATCGAGATCGAACACCTGGTCTCCGGTCGTGGTCAGCTTGCCGAAGGACGAGCGCGGCCCCGTATCGACCGGCAGCGTATAGGCGCCCACCGGATCAGGCCCTTGATCCTCCAGCAGGATGTCGCGCTGCCCGACCTTGACGAAGGGATAGCCGCGCTGCGGCAGGACCAGGCTGACATTCGCCTCGGCCCCCTCGACCCGCGCCGCCTCGATCGGGTCGCCGACCTTGAGCGGCAGGTTCTTGCGGATAAGGTCGGTCGGCACGGTCGGCTGGGACTGGATGGTGATCGACGACAGGCGATAGAGCCGCCCCGGCGTCGCGGTCAGCACGACCTTCAAACGGCCGGCCTCGCCCTCGCCCGCCCCTTCGCGCTGAAGCGCCGAGATCGCGGTGGCGTCGTAATAGCCGAGCGACTTCATCAGCCGGATCGCCAACTGCTCGTCCTCATGGGCACGGGCCGAGACCTGGGTCGCATTGGCCGCCTTGCCTTTGCCTTCGCGCAGCGCCGACAACCCCTTGAACTCGTCGTCCAGGTTCAGCTCCGCCAGGCCGCGCACCTCCATGTCGTACCGGATTTCCGGCGCGCGCTGGCCCTGCGTATCGGCGGCGGTGTCGAGCGGTGCGGAATCGAAACCGGCGAGCGGTGTCAGCGGCTGGGCGAGCTGCGGGTCCTCGGGCGCGATGGCACCGATCGCGTCGCCGGTCGCCAGCGGCTGGGCGGTCTGCGCACCCGGCAGCGGCGGCGCCGTTTGCGGGGTCGGGATGGTCTGGGCAGCGGGCTGCCCCTTCTCCATCGACGACATGGGCTCCAGCGGCGCGTTGATGTCGCCGCTCAAGGGCGGCAGTGCGGCGTTGAACTCCGCATCGGGGACGATGGGCGCGTTGCCCTGCGGATCGGTGGTGCCGTCGCGCTGTCCCTCGGGCACGCTGGGCCCCTGCGCGGGCGCGGTGCCCGGCTTCGACAATTGCGCCGAGACGGGCGACGAGAACAGGGTGGGGGCGATCAGCGCGAACGCAAGCCAAGTATGTCTGCCGATCCGTTCCGCCACGCCGTCAAAAGCCCCTTTCCGACAGGGCTCTTCCGCTATTCGGAACGACCCCCCAACGATCCGCCAACGCCGCAAGGCCAGAGTAGGTTCCCTTTTCGGATCAACGCGATGCCGGAGCGCACCCGACGAGCCCCCCGACCGGCACGACGATTTCGTCCTGATTTCCGCGTGCTAGGCGAAGTGTGGCGTCCGATACGATCGCCCCGTCCTGCAGCGTTTCGCGCTGGGTGATCGTCATGTCCAGCGTCGCGATGACGCCGTCCCCGGCATAGCGGGTCGTGCTCGCCAGCCCCAGCGGCCCCACGCCCCCGGCCTCGGCGGCGGGCAGGTCGGTCGGCTTGCCGTCCAGCATCACGCGCAACCGGCCGGGTTCGACCATCGCGACGAACCGCTGGTCCTGCACCGCCCACAGATAGGCGGCGCAGCCCCGCTCCGGCAAAGTCTGCTTGGGCAAGGTTCCCGGCACGGGCGCTGCGGCGGCCTGCACCAGCGCGACGATGGACACGATCATCATGCCGCCCATCCTATCATCAACACCCAGGCCGGATAAGCCGCCAGCGCCAGGAGCAGGCCGAGCGGGACCATGTCCTGCCCGCTCGCCCGGCGGCCTAGCAGGTGTCGGATCACGACGAAGCCCAGCCCGATCATACAGGCCGCCAGCAGCACACCCGGCAGCATCCGCCAACCCAGCCACAGGCCGATCGCCCCCATCAGCTTGGGATCGCCGGCACCCATGCCGTCGCGTCCACGCCACCAGCGATAGCCCGCAGCGATCCCCCAGAGCCCGCCGAAACCGACCAGTCCACCAACGATCCGCTCGTCCAGCAGCGGCGCATGGCCCATCAAGCCGGTCAGCAGCCCCGCCCCCGCGAGCCAGGCCGTCAGCCGATCGGGCAACCACAGGGCGAGCGCGTCCAAGGCCCCCAGCGCCAGCAGCGACCAACCGAACAGCGCGCCGGTCCAGCCGTCCGGCCCGTCGATCCAACCGGCCGAAGCGCCGATCGCCACCGCCAGCGCTTCGATCCGCACATGCACCGGGTCGATCGGCTGGCGGCACCGCGCGCAGCGACCGCGCAGCGCGACGAAGCTGAGGATCGGCACCAGCTCCCACGCCCGCAGCGTCTTGCCGCAATGGTCGCACTCCGACCGTCCCGCCAGCACGGACCGGTCGCCAAGCCAGCGCAGCACCAGCGCGGCGACGAACGACCCGACGATCGCCCCCGCCAGCCCATAGATCGCGGCCCATACCGCCGATGCCGCCCCGAACGCCATGACCGGGCCTCTAGCCCCTTTGCGAAGGGCAGGCAAAAGGCGTAAGGCCGCTTCAAAATCAAAAGATTGGAGAGCGTGCCGCCATGACGGACCCCGTCGTCATCCTGTCCTATGCCCGTACCCCCATGGGGTCGTTCCAGGGCAGCCTTTCCGGCCTGACCGCCACCCAGCTGGGCGCCGCCGCCGTCAAGGGCGCGGTCGAGCGGGCCGGTGTCGATCCGTCCGTGATCGAGCGCATCCATATGGGCTGCGTCCTGCCCGCCGGGCTCGGCCAGGCGCCCGCGCGCCAGGCGGCGATCTTTGCCGGGCTGGGCGAGCATGTCGAGGCGACGACCGTCAACAAGATGTGCGGATCGGGGATGCAGGCCGCGATCATGGCCGCCGAGGCGCTGGCGGCGGGCGCCGCCGACCTGATCGTGGCGGGCGGCATGGAGAGCATGACGAACACCCCCTATCTCAGCCACAAGCATCGCGGCGGCGCGCGCATCGGCCATGACACGCTCTACGACCATATGTTCCTCGACGGGCTGGAGGATGCCTATGAGCGCGGCCGCCTGATGGGCCATTTCGCCGAGGAAGCGGCGCAGGAATATCAGTTCACGCGGGGCGCCCAGGACGATTTCGCCATCGCCTCGCTGGAGCGCGCCAAGGCGGCGCAAAGCTCGGGCGCGTTCGACCGGGAAATCGTGCCCGTCACGGTCAAGACCCGCAAGGGCGAGGAACAGGTGACGCTCGACGAACAGCCCGCCAGGGGCGATGCCACCAAGATCCCGACGCTGAAGCCCGCCTTTTCCAAGGACGGGACGATCACGGCGGCCAATGCCTCGTCCATCTCGGACGGCGCGGCGGCGCTGGTGATGACACGGGCCAGCGTCGCCGAGCGGCTGGGCCTGACCCCGATCGCCCGCATCGTGGCGCAGGGTACGCACGCCCATGCCCCGGCCCGCTTCACCACCGCGCCGGTCTTCGCGATGCGCAAGGTGCTGGAGCGCGCAGGCTGGTCGACCGGCGATGCGGATCTCTACGAGGTGAACGAGGCATTCGCGGCCGTGGCGATGATCGCCATGCGCGATCTGGACCTGTCGCACGACCGGCTGAACGTCCATGGCGGTGCCTGCGCACTGGGCCACCCGATCGGCGCGAGCGGCGCGCGGGTGCTGGCGACCCTGTTGTCGGCGCTGGAAACCAAGGGCGCACGGCGTGGCGTGGCGTCGCTGTGCATCGGCGGCGGCGAAGCGACGGCGATGGCGGTGGAGCTGATGTAAGGGGCCTTCCCGGTCCTTCGATCCTCGGCGGTCTGTCCTTCTTGCCTCCTTCCCGCCTGCGGGACAAGCTCCTCTTCTTGCTCCCCTCCCGCAGGCGGGAGGGGTTGGGGGAGGGCAAGGAGTCTCACCGAGACCATCGCCCGCGGCCTACCCTCCCCCGGCCCCTCCCGCCTGCGGGAGGGGAGAAGAAGGTCTGATCCTTGCCCCGATGCACACTCCTCTGGACGTGCCGAGCGCCCAACAGCTCAGCTTACGGCAACACCTCACCCGAATCGACGCCCCAGATTCCCGCCACCGGCACGAATCCCGCCTGCCCTTTCACGTCCAACCGGCACCACGCCCCGTTGCACTGGCTGATCCGCCCGACGACACCCGGCGCCGCGCGCCACAAGGTCTTGGCGTTCTCGTCCGGCGCGGCCCGCATCGGCAGCGGATCGGCGCTGCGGACGAAGGCGGTGCGGGTGTTGCGCAGCAGGACGGCCAGCATCCAGCCCTCGGTGCCGTCGGGGTCCTGTACCTTGCGCCATTCCTTGAACGCCGCGACCACCTTCACCGGCAGGTCGGGGCGGCGATAGGTCCAGCTGGCGGGATAGGCGCGCGCAGGGCCGGTGCGCATCCGGGCGAGCGAGGCCCCGATCGAGCCGTAATAGGGCATGGCCCGCTTGTCGGGCGCGGCGATGGCGGCGGGGGCGACCAGCCCCGTCGACGGCGTCATCACGATCAGTGCCAGTCCGGCGATGGACTTGCGCATCGTCTATCCTTTTATTTGCCCGCCCAAAGTCGCCTCTACGCCGAGCCGGGGCGGCGCTTCAACCATGTTCGCGCTCGAATCATGTTCGCGCATGGGGCGGCGATCCCCGGTTGACGGACCGGCGGCCATGCCCCAATCCGTGGGCCATGGCCGATCCTCGCCGCTGCCTGAACCCCAGGGTGGTCGTCACCCGCGAGTTGCCCGATCCGATCATGGACCGGATGGCCGCGCTGTTCGACACGGTGCTCAATCGCTCCGACCAGAAACTGAGCCGCAAGGATCTCGCCGCCGCCATGGCGACCTGCGACGTGCTGGTCCCGACCGTGACCGACACGATCGACGCCGCGCTGATCGCGGGCGCCGGCCCCCGGCTGAAGCTGATCGCCAATTTCGGCGCAGGCGTGAACCATATCGACCTGAAGGCGGCGCGAGCGCGCGGGATCATCGTCACCAACACCCCCGGCGTCCTGACCGAGGATACCGCCGACATGACGATGGCGCTGATCCTGTCGGTGCCGCGCCGCCTGGCCGAGGGAGAGAAGCTGGTGCGCTCCGGCGCGTGGAAGGGCTGGAGCCCCGGCGGGATGCTCGGCCACCGGATCGGCGGCAAGGCGCTGGGCGTGGTCGGCATGGGCCGTATCGGGCAGGCTGTGGCGCGCCGGGCGCGGGCGTTCGGCCTGTCGATCCATTACCACAACCGCCGCCGCCTGCCCGCCAGCATCGAGGCGGAGCTGGGCGCGACCTGGCATGCCGATCTCGACGCCATGCTGGGCGCGGTCGACATCGTGTCGATCCATACGCCGCTGAATGCCGACAGCCATGACCTGATCGACCGCCGCCGCATCGCCCTGATGCGCCCCCATGTCTATCTCATCAACGCCAGCCGGGGCGGCATCGTCGACGAGGACGCGCTGGTCGACGCATTGGAGGCGGGACGACTGGCGGGCGCGGGGCTCGACGTGTGGCGGCACGAACCCGAGATCGACCCGCGCCTGCTCGCGCTGCCCAATGTCGTGCTGACCCCGCATATGGGCTCCGCCACGCTGGAGGGCCGCGTCGCCTCGGGCGAAAAGGTCATCGCCAATATCCGCAGCTGGGCCGACGGCCACCGCCCGCCGGATCAGGTGCTGGAGGGGTGGCTGTAGGGGCGTCGGCAGCCTGATAGCCACCTTACTCCCCTCTCCCCTGGACAGAGGAGAGGGTTAGCGGAGCTTGCCAGCTTTGCTGGCTAGCGCAGCTTGGGTGAGGGGTCGAGCGAGCCCGAAGGCTCGCGCGCTCGCACATGCGAGCGCGCTCCCCTCACCCAGCTCCGACTAAGCCTTTGCTCTCGCAAAGACCAAGTCTGCGCAACCCTCTCCCCTCATAGAGGGGCGAGGGGCAGGGAGGATTTCTGACCGTATTTAATCTGCCGCCTGAGCGACAAATGTGAACCACGCGCCGTCTGCATGGTCATATAGCTGAACGACCTGATCCTCGATCCGGCAGGTGAAATGGCCAGAGGTGCTCCGGTCGAAGCCCTGGGTCGCCTCCTCGGCGATTTCCATGTAGATCGCGGCCCCGGTTCCGGTTTCGGTCAATTCGGGCAGCGTGCCGCCGAACTTCACGTTCCGGTCGCCATCCAGCCCCTGCAGATGCTCGCCGCGCGCCTCCGCTGCGATGCGGCGATGGCGATCCGCCGTCTGGTCATAGAGCCCCGCCACCGTCTTGCCGGTCACGAGCGCATGGGACGAGGCGGCGATGATCGCGCGGATATCTGGTTGCATGGCGCCCGACTGACACAGCCCATGCTGCGGATCAACCTTCGACGCCCCGTGCCGCACAGTCTCACCGAACTCTTTCAAAATGTTGCGACGCGGAACCGTCGCGACACGGCTGCATTCCCTCCCCTGTCATTCAACGGGAGTTACCATCATGAAAAAGCTGGCCATTACCTTTACCCTGGCCGCCGCTGCCCTGTCGATCTCGGCCTGTTCGACGCTGAAGGGTGCCGCCATCGGTGGTGCGGGCGGCGCAGGCGTGGCGGCGGCGACCGGTGGCAGTGTCGAGCGCGGCGCGGCAGTCGGCGGCACGGCGGGCGCGGTGGTCGGCACCGTCGCGGATTGAGGGATCGCGCGGGAGCGGCGGGCTAGACCCCTGCTCCCGCCGCCACCAAAGCCTGGATACGCGGTGCATCCTTCGGCCGCCCGAACAGACGCAACAGATCGAGCAATTCCTGACGGTCGGGCACGAACAGCGCGCCGTCCGCGATCTCGATCCGCTGACGCGTGCGCGGCTCGACCTGCTGCCACTGCCCGGCAACCGCGACAGCGAAACCCGCCATCACTTCGACCGGAACGGGCGAAACCGTCCAGCGCGCAAACGCCAAGGAGCGGAACAGGGGATCGGGCGGCATCGCGACCGGCGCGATGCCGAACCGGTCGAACACCGCATCGGCCAAATGCGGCTCGATCAGCAAGTCGACATCATGGATCGCACCGGCGTCAACGCCGTGCAGCGCCAGCGCCGCACTGCCGATGATCCACCAGCCACGCGGAAATGACGCCATCACCTCTGCGACGCCGTGGAGCGTTACGGTGAGGCCCGGCGTCATCATCCCGGATCAGTCGCCGGTCAGGATCCGGTCGACTAGCTGCTTCACGCTCGGCACGAACCCGTTCGAGTAGAAGGGGTCGCGCTTGAAGTTATAGGCCGCGTGGCCCGCGAACATCAGATTCTGCTCGACATCGCCGCCATGGGCGATCTCCTGCAGCGTCTTCTGGATGCAGAAGCTGCGCGGATCGGCCAGGCGGCCGGTCGAATTGGTCTCGCTGTCCGCCCAGCTGGAGAACAGGCACTGCGACAGGCAGCCCATGCAGTCGGCCTGGTCCTTGCGGATTTCCTTGGCCTCTTCGGGGCTCACGAAGACGAGCGTGTTGTCCGGCGTCTTCAGCGCCATGGTGAAGCCCGCGCCGAACCACTCGCGCGCGCGGAGCAGATCGCCCTTCGTCACCCAGAAATTCTTGCCCTTCACGCCCACGTCGAGCTGGAAGACATGGTCGCCCGCTTCCTGGGTCGAGAAGGCGATCTGGCGTTCCGAACGCGCTTCCAGGCCGCGCAGGAAGGGGTTGCGCACCGCGCTGGAATAGAAACCGGTCGGTGAGAAGCGATGGAGGAGGACGTCGCCCTCCTCGATCGTCATCAGACGCTGCTTCCACTCCTCCGGGATAGGGCTTTCCTGCGTCAGCAAGGGCCGCGTGCCGAACTGAAAGGCGATCTTGCCCAGCTCGGGATTGTCGATCCAGTCGTTCCAGTCGCGCAGATACCAGACGCCGCCCGCCATCACGATCGGCACCTCGTCCGAAATCCCGCCCTCGCGCATCGTATCGCGCAGCGCCTTCACGCGCGGATAGGGGTCCTGCGGCTGCAACGGGTCTTCGGCGTTGGACAGGCCGTTATGGCCACCGGCGAGCCAGGGATCCTCATAGACCACCGCCGCCAGCCATTCCGATGCCTTGGAATAGGCCCGCTTCCACAGCGCGCGGAAGGCGCGGCCCGAGGAGACGATCGGCAGATAGCTGACCTGGTGATGCGCAGCGATCTCGGACAGCTTGTAGGGCATGCCCGCGCCGCAGGTGACACCCGCGACCAGGCCCTTGGTGCGCGCCAGCACGCCTTCCAGCACCCGCTGCGCGCCGCCCATTTCCCACAGCACGTTGATGTTGATCGCACCCTTGCCACCGGCAATGTCCCAGGCGCGCTTCACCTGCTGGACCGCGCCCTCGATGGCATATTCGATCAGTTCCTCATGCCGCTCGCGCCGGGTCAGCGCGCGGTAGATCTGGGGAATGATCTTGCCTTCGGCATCATAGCTGTCCGCGTTCACCGCCGAGACGGTGCCGACACCGCCCGCCGCCGCCCAGGCACCGGCCGACGCGTGGTTGGTGGCGGCGACGCCCTTCCCGCCTTCGATCAGCGGCCAAACCTCGCGGCCGTTGTACAGGATGGGGCTCAAGCCTTTGAACACGTCTTTACCTTGTCTGTCCGAAAGGGCCTCATATAGCGTGTTAGGAACGCTAAGCGAGGGGGAATTAAAAGCACAGCCGCGTGCCGGACTCAGCCCAGCGCGCCCGGCCGTCCCAGAACCTGTTCGTAGAGCGCCTTGTAACGGGCGACCATCTGCGCCTGGTCGAACTCGGCCCGGACCTTGGCCTGGTTGGCCGCGCCTGCCTCGGCCCGCAGTTCGGGATGCGAGATCAGCGCCTGGATCACGTCGCGCAGCCGCACCTCGTTGGGGGCGTCGGCGATGAACTGGCGATTGGGCTCCGACACCATCATCGGCACGTCGCCGACCGACAGCGAGGCGATGGGCAAGCCCGCGGCCATGCCCTCCAGCACCGAAATCGGCGCCTGTTCCGACAGCGACGACAAGGCGACGATGTCGAAATGACGGATATAGTTATAGGGCCGCTCCAGAAAGCCAGGCATCACCAGCCGGTCGGCGATGCCCATGGCGGCGGCGGCCTGCTGGATATTGGCGCGCTCGGGCCCCTCGCCGACGATCACCAGGCGGAAACGGTTCGGGATGCCGCCCATCGCGCGGACCAGCATGGGCAGGTTCTTGACCGGACGCAGGCCCGCCAGCACGCCGATGACGATCTCCTTGGGCTGGCGGACAAAGCCGGGAATGCCCTTGGGATCGGGGTCGCGCGCATAGAGTTCGGTGGCGATGCCGTTGGGGATGCGGTGCACCCGCTCGGCGGGCTGTTTCCAGGTCTGGCGCGCGATGCCCTCCAGGATATGGCTGGGCACCGCCAGCGCATTCGCCGCCGACAAAGCGATACGGCGATAGATGTTGCGCTCGATCTTCAGGCCGCGCGCCTCGTCGGCGTTGAATCCGTCCTCGTGATGGACCAGCGGCGGCGCGCCCCTGGGATAGACGCGCCGCGCCATCACCCCGTCGATCGCGCCCCAATTATAGGTCAGCACCAGGTCGAAGCGACGCATATAGGCCGCGATCGCCTCATACCGCTTGACCGAGGGCTTGCCGGTCAGCGGCGGCGCGTCCTGCGCGATCTCGTAGCGAATGCCCTTGGCGATCGCATCACGCGCGCCCAGTTCATCGGGAAGCCCCGAGACGATGGTATGTTTCGCCGCGTCGCCGAACGCGTTCATCAACGCGACCGCGCGCGCCTCCTTGCCGCCGAGCGAGAAGGAGGAATGGAGATGCAGGATGTTCAGCGGACGGGCCATGGTCGCCGGATTAGCGAGCGGCAGCGGGGTTGGAAACCGCTAACGCCACCTTCCTCCCCTGCAAGGGGAGGTGGCAGGCCGAAGGCCTGACGGAGGGGTGTCACGGTCGGAGAGGGTGGGCCATACTCGCCACCGGGAACACCCCTCCACCAGCTTCGCTGGTCCCCCTCCCCTTACAGGGGAGGAATGTGCCGGTCCTATCCCGCGACCCGGTCGAGCAAACGACCGATCCCGGCCAGCGCCTCCGGCTCGGTGAGGAGCGGCGTGTGGCCGACACCCGGCACCGTCACCAGTTCGGACGGCGACAGCCGCTCGACCATCCGCTCGGCGACGCCTGCGCTCAGGATATCCGACCGCTCGCCGCGCACGACCAGCGTCGGCACGCCGTTCAGCGCATCGAGCGCCGCCCACATGTCCGGCCCCGCCTCGGTATTGGGCACGCGGAACGGCTCGGCGATCTTCAGGTCATAGTCGAGCACGATCCGCCCCGCGCTGGTCAGGCGGTGGGTGCGCTTTGCCATGGCCAGCCAGTCCTCGATCCCCCAATCGGGATAGACGTCCTCGTTATTCTCCTGCACGCAGCGCGCGGCGTGAAGCCAGGTTGGGAAGCTCTGTCCCTTGCCCACATAGCCGCGGATGCGCGCCAGGCCCGCCGCCTCGATCTCCGGCCCAATATCGTTGAGCACCGCACCCGCCAGCCGCCCGCGCGCGGTCGCCGCCAGGATCATGGTCACGATCCCGCCCAGCGACGTGCCGACCGCGACGAAACGGGTGATGCCCAGCTCGTCCAGCATCGCCTCGACATCCTGGACATAGGTGAGCGGCACATAGCTCATCGGGTCCTTGGCATAGGCGCTCTCGCCCCGCCCCCGGAAGCTGACCGCAATGATGCGCGCGCGTCCCGCCAGCGCCTCGGCCATCCCCTCGAAATCGCGGGCATTGCGGGTGAGCCCCGGCAGGCAGAGGATCGGCGGCAGCGCATCGTCACCCGGATAGTCGCGCGCGTGGAGCCGCAGGCCGTCTTTCGACCACCAATACCGATTCTCATGAGGGATCATGCTTGAAGGTCCTCCGGTGCCGCCTCCATATCGCGGTATGCCCGTATCCCCGCAAGCCTATCGCCCGTCCGCCGCCCTGACCGAGGTCGCCGATTTCCTGACCGACCCGGTCGAGGCAGCCGATTTTCCGCAGACGCTCATTCGCTACCGCAACGACCGCGCCGCCGCCGAGATCGGGCTGGAGACGCTGAGCGATGACGAATGGGCCCAGCATCTTGGCCGCTTCGCGCCTTTACCCGGCACGCTGCCCGGCCCGATGGCGATGCGCTATCATGGCCACCAGTTCCGCCAGTATAATTCCGACCTGGGCGACGGGCGCGGCTTTACCTTTGCGCAGATGGTGGCGCGCGATGGCCGGTTGCTCGAACTCGGCACCAAGGGATCGGGGCAGACGCCATACAGCCGGTTCGGCGACGGTCGCCTGACCCTGAAAGGCGGGGTCCGCGAGATCCTGGCGACCGAGATGCTGGAGGCGCTGAACGTCCCAACCTCGCGCACCCTGTCGATCATCGAGACGGGCGAGGCGCTGCACCGGGGCGACGAGCCCTCCCCTACGCGCTCGGCCGTGATGGTGCGGATGAGCCATGGCCATATCCGCATCGGCAGTTTCCAGCGCCTGGCCTTCGAGCGCGACGAGGCGGGCATGAAGCGGCTGGTCGCTTACGTCCTGCGCCACTTTTACGGCGAGGATTCCGACGATCCCGTCCGGCTGCTGACCCTGGTGGCACAGCGCACCGCGAGGCTAGCGGCGCGTTACATGGCCGCCGGGTTCGTCCACGGCGTGCTCAATTCCGACAATATCAACGTGACCGGCGAGAGCTTCGACTATGGCCCGTGGCGGTTCGCGCCGAGCTGGGACCCAGAATTCACCGCCGCCTATTTCGACCAGATGGGCCTTTATGCGCTGGCCCGCCAGCCCGAGGCGATCCAGTGGGACGTGATGCAACTGGCCTCCAGCCTGCGCCTGATTGCCGAGAGCGATCCGCTGATCGCCGCGCTGGAGGGGTTCGCCACCACCTATCAGGCGGAGATCGTAACCGCGATCCTCTGGCGACTGGGGCTGATCCCGCGTGGCGGGACCGAGGACCGCGCACTGGTGCAGAGCTTCGAACGGGCGCTACGCACCTCGCAGGCGAGCCTGGACCGAGTCTATTTTGACCTGTTTGGCGGCAAGATCCCCGACCAGTATGACGAGGTCTGGAACGAGCTTCGCGACCTGATCGAGCCCTATGCGCCGCGCCGTGCCCGCGACCATACCTATTGGCAGGGCGCGCCCGAATCCATGCTGATCGACGAGGTCGAGGCGATCTGGGCGCCGATCGCCGAGCGGGACGACTGGACCGCGCTGTACGACAAGGTCGCGCGGGTGCGGGCCATGGGCGCCGCGCTTGCCGACCCCGGTGCGGCGGACTAGCCTTTCGCGCCATGACCGAATTTCTATCGACATTCGAACCCGCCACCGGGGCGCTGCTTGCCGAGCTGCCGATCGGCGACGCCTTCCGGGCGGTCGCGGTCGCCCGTGAGGCCTGGCCCGATTGGGCCGCTACGCCGCTGGCCGATCGGATCGCGACGCTCCGCCGTTTCGCCGAGATCGTGCGCGACCGGGCGGACGGCTTTGCCGACCTGATCGCACGCGAAACCGGCAAGCCGCTCTGGGAGGCGAAGACCGAGGTCGACACGGTCATTGCCAAGGTCGCCATTTCGATCACGGCGCAGGAAGAGCGCGCCGGAACCCGTGTCACCGACCAGCCGGGCGGCGGACGCATGGCGCTGCGCCACCGGCCCCATGGCGTGCTGGCGGTGCTGGGGCCGTATAATTTCCCGGCGCACCTGCCCAACGGTCATATCGTGCCCGCTTTGCTGGCGGGAAACGCGGTGGTGTTCAAACCCTCCGAAAAAACGCCCGCGAGCGGCGCCTTCCTGGTCGAATGCTATCTTGCGGCGGGCGTGCCCGAGGGCGTCGTCCAGCTATTGATCGGTGGTCCCGACCAGGGCCGGGCGCTGGCCGGGCATGAGGATATTGACGGCCTGCTCTTCACCGGCTCGGCGCGCACCGGCCTGGCGCTCAACCGCCAGTTCGCCGAACGGCCGGAGAAGATCCTGGCGCTGGAAATGGGTGGCAACAACCCGCTGATCGTGTGGGACGATCCCGACCTGGACGCCGCCGCCGCGCTGATCGTACAATCGGCCTATACGACCGCCGGGCAGCGCTGCACGGCGGGGCGGCGGCTGATCGTCGAGGATCGGATCTATGATCCGCTGATGGCGGCGCTGACCGGCTTGGTCGATCGGATCGTCATCGGCGCGCCGCATGACGACCCCGTGCCGTTCATGGGGCCGGTGATCGACGATAACGCGGCCGAGCATCTGCTGACCGCAGTCGGCGATCTGGTCGCCAAGGGGGCAAAGATCATCCGGCCGCTTGAACGCCTGAAAGCCGGTCTACCGCTGCTGACCCCGGCGATCCTGGACGTGAGCGACGTCGCCGACCGACCCGATGACGAGCTGTTCGGCCCGGTCCTGCAAGTCGCCCGCGCAACCGATTTCGCCGATGCGCTACGACAGGCCAATGCCACCCGCTACGGCCTGTCGGCCTCGCTGATCAGCCCCTCGCGCGAACGCTACGACAATTTCTGGACCGGCATCCGCGCCGGGATCGTCAACTGGAACCGCCCGACCAACGGCGCGGCGTCGAGCGCGCCGTTCGGCGGCATCGGCTGGTCGGGCAACCACCGGCCCAGCGCCTATTATGCGGCCGATTACTGCGCCTATCCGGTCGCCAGCGCGGAGGCAGACGGCGTCGCCGCGACCATCCCGATCGGCCTGCGCGGATAAGGAAACGGCCCGGAACCGAAGTCCCGGACCGTCCCGTTGCATCAGAAGCGGGCGGAGATGCCGACCCGCAGCGTGCGTCCCCGGACCGTGTAATAGGTCGGGAAGGTGTTGAAGCCTCCACCAATGGCATATTGGGTGTCGTACCCGATCAGCGGCGGGTCCTTGTCGAACAGGTTCTGAACGTTGAACCGCACATCGATCCCCTTCACCAGCGTGACGTTGGTGTTGAAGTCGAAATAGCTGTAACCCGGGATACGGTTGACCAGCGGATAGGTCTGGCCCGGCGCGGCGGCCAGCACCGTGTTGCTCGACAGCTTCGACAGGTTGCTCGGGCCGGTGTAGCGCCAAGTGAAGCCCAGGCCACCCTTGATCCAGGGCAGTTGCCAATTCACGCCCGCGACATGGCGCCAGCGCGGCATCGGATCGCCGCAGGCGAATCCGAAATAGCCCAGGCAGGACCAGGGCGTGTTGCCCGGCGCGAACTGCCGCTCGAACTTGGTCGTCAGCGTTCCGTTGAAGTTCAGGCCGAAGGTACCGATGTCGCTCGCGATGCCCAGACGCTTGGGATCGAGCGCATAGTTGGTGGCGAAGTCGATACCGCGCGTCGCGGTATAGCCCGAATTGTTATAGCGCGCATCCGCCACCAGCAAACGCCCCGTCTGCGGATCGCGCTGATAGAACTGGCAGAAGAACTGCACCTTGTTGTCATAGCATTGGTTGAACGCCATGCCGATGCGGGTCCATTCGAACGCGCCCTGGATGTTGATGTCGTACCAGTCGACCGATGCCGTCAGTCCGGGGATGAAGCGCGGCTGCAACACGACGCCCAGCGTCTTGCTGCGCGACCGCTCCGGCTGCAGATTCGAGTTGCCGCCATTGACCAGAGTGGTCGGACAGAAGCCCTGCGAGTCGCAGCCGGTATAACTGGTCAGCGCATCATATTGCGCCCGCGTCATGCCGATCGAGCATTGGTCGAACGTATAGCGCTGGACCCCCTTGCCGTTCGACGCGGCGCGCGGCGGCGCGCACAGATCGAGCATCGGGGTGTTGGGATAGCGATTCTCGCCCTCCAACCGCTGTTGCACGCCGACGCGCACCGCGCGGTTGTAGCTGCCGCGGAACCGGATGCCAGCGAACGGCGACCAGCTCGCCTCCGCCTTCCAGCTGTGGATCAGTTTGTCATAGATGTCGTAATCGGAAATCCGATAGCCGCCATTGACGCTGAGTTCCTTGAAGAACGGCTTGTTCTCGATCAGCGGAATGTCGATTTCGCCGCCCAGTTCCTTCACGCTGGTGCGGCCATCGAAGGTGGTGAAGTTCGACCACGCCCCATAGCCGGTCGACTGGTTCCGATACTTGCGATACTCGCCGGTGATCGCGAAGCCGATGCCGCTCTCCGCCCAGGGGCTCTTCAGCCCATAATCCTCCAGCGTCCCCGACACGATGCCGTTAATGACCTGAAGATCATTCTGCTGACGGCGACTGCCGACGCCGGTCAGCCAGTTATAGACTGCGTCGCTGACCGACGTGTTGGACGAAAAGGCATCGACGGGCTGGCAGTTCGGGTCGGTGCCGTTGATCTTGGACAGACAGGTCGGCACGCCGTTCACGTTGCGCACCTGAAGCCCGCGCGCCAGGCGATCGGCCTGATCGGACAGCCCCATATGGTCGCCCGAACCATTCTGGATGTTCCGGGTCTGCTGATAGCTCAGCTCGAACCGGATCTTGTCCACGATCTTGCCCGACAGGCCAAGCGAGCCGCGCCAATCGTCCGTCGTATTGCGGAAATTCTGGATCATGCCGGGGCGGAACAGCGACAGCGAGATGGGATCGCTGAGCGCGGTCGTTCCGGCCGCCGCACCGCAAATCGCCTGCGCCTGCGCCCGACCCAGGAACGGATTGTCGCAATTGACCGGCGCCGCCGGGGTCCACATGCCCCCGTCGACCGAGTTGAACCCGCGCTCGACGATCTTGCTGTAGAGGAAGCTGCCGGTCAGCCGCATGCCGACGGGCAAGTCCGCCGTCAGGAAGCCGCCCGCATTGACCGTCTCGCTCCGTCGCTGAACATTGTCGACACGCTGAACACGCACCTCGTCCGCCGTGTCATAGGGGCGGAAGCTGCGCGAGCCGTCGCGGGCGTTGCTCAGGTCCTGATTGTTGATGCCGAAATAATTATACGGGTTGTAGGTCGTGCCGTAGCATGTCCATTTCGTGTTGCCCGCGTCGATATTGTTGGGGTCGAACATCTGCAGCGGACAATTGGTCGTATCCAGGTTTCGGAACTGGATCGGGTCGGCTTTTTTATACGTTGCGAAGGCGCTGATGTTCAGTCGATCACCCAGCAGGTTCTGACCCGCCGCAACCGATGCGAAATAATTGCCGCCGCCCAGATAGGAACCGCGCGGATAGGTATAGCCCGCGTCCTTGGCGGTCTGAGCCAGTAGCGCGCTGTTGTTGTTGTGATTGAAACCACTGACTTCCCCGTCAAAGGCGATGCCGTTGAACTTGCGCTTCACGATGAAGTTGACGACGCCTGCGATCGCATCCGATCCGTACACCGCCGACGCACCGCCGGTCATGATGTCGATCCGGTCGATCAGCGCGCCGGGAATGATGTTGACGTCATTGTCCATCCGCTGGCCGTTGAGCAGCGTCAGGGTCCGGCCCGAACCCAGGTTGCGCAGGCCGACCGGCGCGGCGCCCGATGTCCAGGTCGACCCCTGGAGACCCAGCATCGGCGTAACCTGCGGCAATTGTGCCAGCGCGTCCTCGATCCGGGCGAGGCCGCGTTCCTTCAGATAGGTGGCGTCGATCGTGGTGATCGGCGCATTGCTTTCCATATTGGGGCGAACGATGCGCGTGCCGGTGACGACGACGTCGCTCGGGTCGGTGGCCTCCTGCTTGGCGTCGATCTTGTCGGCCGAGGCAGCGACGCCCGAAATGGTGGCATCGTCCTTGACGGGCTGCTCGACAGTCTGAGCCGATGCGACACCGCACCAAGCCATGGCAATCAACGACGCACCGATACCGGCCCGCACGCACTTAAATGTCCCCATTCTCGATTCCCCCCGAGATTTATGTCCCTGGGGTCAGAAGAGCATAACTCGGAGCAATAGGCAAATATTATATACTATATGCGGTGCAGCATGGTTTGAAGCTAACCTACCCGCGCCCCAAGCATCGCTCGGTTGCCGGACCCGCAGCGCAGGCGCACATGGAGCATCATGGCTAGTCTTCTCGATCCTACGGCGCGCGGGCGCGTGATCCTTGTCGGTGCCGGGCCCGGCGATCCGGGGCTGTTGACCGTTCGCGCGGTCGAGGCGCTGAAGACCGCCGATGTCGTCGTGCATGACGGGCTGATCGACTTGCGCGTGCTCGACCTCGCCCCGCCTGACGCACAGCGCATCTCGGTCGCCAAGCGGCGCGCGCGGCATACGCTGTCGCAGGATGCGATCAACGCACTGATCGTCGCACATGTGAAGACCGGCGCGATCGTCGTGCGGCTGAAGGGCGGCGACCCGTTCATCTTCGGCCGCGGCGGCGAAGAGGTGGAGGCGGTGCGCGCCGCCGGGCTGCCGGTCGAGGTGATCCCCGGCGTCTCGGCCGCACTCGGCTGCGCGGCGGAGGCGATGCTACCGCTGACCCACCGCGACCATAGCTCGGCCGTGTCCTTCGTCGCGGGCCAGTGCAAGGGCCTGACCGATCAGGACTGGTCGGGGCTGGCGGGCCAGGGCCGCACGCTCGTCATCTATATGGGCGTGGCGACCGCCAACGGCATCGCCGACAAGCTGATGGCCGATGGCGTCGCGCCCGACATGCCGGTCGCGGTGCTGGAGCGCGGCACGCTGGAGGGGCACCGCGCGATCCGCACCCTGCTCGCCGATCTCGGCCCGATGGTCGAGCGCGAGAAGGTTCAGAGCCCGGCGATCATCGTCGTCGGCGAAGTCGTGACGCTGTCGGATGCCGAGGACAAGCTCGCGCGTTGGGCCCGTGTGGCGGAAGGGATGAGCGCATGAAGCTGTTGACGGGCAATGATCTGGCGACCGGCGATGTCGTCTGGTGGACCGGTGGCGACTGGTCGCGCCATATCGAGGATGCGGTCGATGTCGGCGGACAAGGCGAGGCGATCCTGCGGGCCGAGGAAGGCGCGCGCCGGGTCAACGTGCCCTATCTGATCGACGCCGAGGCGACCGAACAGGGCCCCCGCCCCGCCCATATCAAGGACCGTATCCGCGCACTCGGCCCCACGGTGCGCCCCGACCTGACGCTGAAGCCCGCCGATGCGGATGCCGGCGCCTGGGTCATCTGAGAGAGTAACCGATGTACCGCTACGACGAATATGACCAGAGCATCGTCGATGCCCGTGTCGAGGAATTTCGCGACCAGGTGGAACGCCGCCTGTCGGGCGCGCTGACCGAGGATCAGTTCAAGCCGCTCCGGCTGATGAACGGCCTCTATCTTCAGCTGCACGCCTATATGCTGCGCGTCGCGGTGCCCTATGGCACGCTGGACAGCCGCCAGATGCGGATGTTGGGCCATATCGCGCGCAAGTACGATCGCGGCTACGGCCATTTCACCACGCGCCAGAATATCCAGTATAACTGGATCAAGCTGGCCGATGCGCCCGACATCCTGGCGGAGCTGGCGACCGTGCAGATGCACGCCATCCAGACCTCGGGCAACTGCATCCGCAACATCTCGTCCGACCAGTTCGCCGGTGCCGCCGCCGACGAGGTCGCCGATCCGCGCCCCTGGGCCGAGCTGCTGCGGCAATGGTCGACCTTCCACCCGGAATTCACCTATCTGCCGCGCAAGTTCAAGATCGCGGTGATCGCGGCGGACGAGGATCGCGCGGCGATGCGGCTGCACGATATCGGCATCCAGCTGCTGGAGCGGGACGGCGTGCTCGGCGCGAAGATCTTCGTCGGCGGCGGCATGGGGCGCACCCCGATGATCGCGCATGAGGTGAAGGACTTCATCACCGCCGACCATCTGATGAGCTATCTGGAGGCGTGCCTGCGGGTCTATAACCGCTATGGCCGGCGCGATAATATCTACAAGGCGCGGATCAAGATCCTGCTGCACGAGATCGGCGTGGATGCCTATCGCGAACAGGTGGAGGCGGAGTTCGCCGCGATCCGCGATCTCGGCATAGACCCGCCGGTCGCCGAGCTGGCGCGGATCACCGCGATGTTTGCCGGGCCCGATTTTGCGAGCGATGCGCCCGATACGATCGACCGCTCCGACCCCGATTTCGCGGTCTGGCTCGACCAGAATGTCGCCGCGCACAAGCAGCCCGGCCATGCCATCGTCACGATCAGCCTGAAGCCGATCGGCGGCATCCCCGGCGACGCCTCGGCCGACCAGATCGACCTGATGGCCGACCTCGCCGAGCGTTACGGCCATGACGAACTGCGCGTGACGCATGCCCAGAACATCGTCCTGCCGCATGTCCGCAAGGCCGATCTCTACGCCATCTGGACCGCGCTTCGCGACGCCGGGCTGGCCGAGGCGAATCTCGACCTGATCTCGGACATCATCGCCTGTCCGGGCCTGGATTATTGCAGCCTGGCCAATGCCCGCTCCATCCCACTGGCGCAAAAGATCGGTGAGCGTTTCGCCGGGCGGCAGCGCGAGCTGGGCGAGCTGAAGCTGAAGATCTCGGGCTGCATCAACGCCTGTGGCCACCACCATGCCGGGCATATCGGCATCTTGGGCGTCGATAAGAAAGGCACCGAAAATTACCAGCTGCTGCTCGGCGGATCGGGCGCGGAGGATGTGTCGCTGGGCAAGATCACCGGCCCTGGCTTCGACGAGGACGGCGTGGTCGATGCCATCGAGCGCGTAACCGATCGTTATGTCGAACTGCGCGAGGGCGGCGAACGCTTCCTCGACACCTATCGCCGCGTCGGCATGCAGCCGTTCAAGGAAGCCATTTATGGTTGAGCCGATCACCGTGAACACCAATGCGGGCGAGACGCTGCTGCGCTTTCGCGACGATGTCGTGCATGACGAACCGGCGGTGACGCTGGACGCATTTCTGGGCCAGACCAACGCCACCGCCGTCCGGCTGGAGGCGGGCGACGATGCCCGGGCGCTGCTACCGCATCTGGGGCAGATCGCTTTGGTCGAGATCAGTTTCCCGACCTTTCGCGACGGGCGCGGCTATTCGGCGGCACGGATCCTGCGCGAGGCAGGATTCGAGGGCGAGTTGCGCGCGGCGGGCGATGTGTTGGTCGACCAGATCCCGCATATGCGCCGCTGCGGATTCGACAGCTTCGCGCCGGAAAAGCCGGTCGATGCGGCCACGCTGACCAAGCTGCTGAACCTCTATCCGCAACCCTATCAGAAGGCGGCGGATACCCGCGTGCCGGTGTGGAAGCTGCGCCATGGCTGAGCGGGCGCTCGACCGGATCGACGTTCGGCCCGCTTATACGGCGGAGGACGCTGGGGCCTATGAAGCGCGGTTCGCAGGCGTATCGGCGCCCGAGATGCTGCGCGCGCTGCTGGCCGGCGAATTGCACGGGCAGATCGCGGCGGTGTCGTCCTTCGGCACCGAGTCCGCCGTGCTGCTGCATATGGTCGCGCAGGCCGATCCCGCGACGCCGGTAGTCTTCACCGACACGCTGAAGATGTTTCCCGAGACGCTCGCCTATCGCGATACTTTGGTCGCGCGGCTGGGCCTGCTCGACGTGCGGGTGATCCAGCCCGACCCCACGCTGCTGGCGGCCAAGGACCCGGAGGGCATCCGTCACGGCTATGACCCCGATGGCTGCTGCGACCTGCGCAAGGTCGAGCCGCTGGTGCGCGGCCTCGCCCCCTTCGAGGCCTGGATTTCGGGCCGCAAGGGTTTCCAGGCGGGCACCCGCCGCGCCCTGCCCCGGTTCGAGGTCGAGGATGGCCGATTGAAGCTCAACCCGCTGGCGGATTGGGACAAGGCGGCGCTGGACGGCTATTTCGCCGCGCACGAGCTGCCGCGTCATCCCCTGGAGGCACAAGGCTATCTGTCGATCGGCTGTGCCCCCTGCACCAGCGCGGTCAAACCCGGAGAAGACCCGCGCGCGGGCCGCTGGCGTGGGTTCGACAAGGTCGAATGCGGGATACACCGGCCGGTCTCCGCCGTTTAACCTCCGACAAGGAGGGTCCCATGCGCGAATTGATCCTGAAGATGACGATGTCGCTCGACGGCTTCGTCAGCGCGAGCGATGGCGACAATCGCTGGATGTTCGGACAGGACCCGGTGGCGCGGGCCTGGAGCATCGACTATCTCGGCCAGGCCGGGCTGCACATCATGGGACGCGAGACGTTCCACGCGATGGCGGATCATTGGCCGGGCTCGACCGATCCCTTCGCGGCACCGCTGAACGCGATCCCCAAGGCGGTATTCTCGCGTGAAGGCGATGAGATTGCACCGGACGCGGCAACCCTGCCGCCGGGCGGGGAAAGCTGGGCCGACGCCTATGTCGCAAGCGGCGACTTGGACGAAGAGGTCGCTGCACTCAAGGCCGAGCAGGGCGGACCGATCATCGCACATGGCGGGGTCCGCTTCGCCCGCAGCCTGATCGTGCATGGGCTGGTGGATCGCTTCGCACTGCTCGTCGCGCCGGTGGCGCTGGGACGCGGCGAGCCGCTCTTCTCCGAACTGGAACAACCGCTAGCGTTGCGGCTGATAGAGGCGACGGCCTTTCCCGGCGGGGCCGTAGCAAAGATATACAGGCCCGCATGACGATCCGCCCCATTTGGCCCTCGATTTCGTGAGGGCCAAATGGGGCCGGCAATCAATACCCCGCAAAATCCGTAAACCGCGTGATCGTCGGGTCGAACTTCATCACCACCTTGCCGGTCGCACCGTGACGCTGCTTGGCGACGATCAGCTCGGCCAGGCCGTAGACCCGCTCGACCTCGGTCGCCCATTTCGCGTGGTCCTCGAAGACCTTGCCGTCATCGCCTTCCATCGGGCGCTTGGGCTCGCGCTGCATCATGTAATAGTCTTCGCGGAACACGAACCAGACCATGTCGGCGTCCTGCTCGATCGAGCCCGATTCGCGAAGGTCGGACAGCATCGGCCTCTTGTCCTCGCGCTGCTCGACCGCGCGGGACAGCTGCGACAGCGCCAGCACCGGCACGTTCATGTCCTTCGCCAGCGTCTTCAGCCCGCGCGAAATCTCGGAAATTTCCTGCACGCGGTTGCCCTCCGACGACTTGCCCGAGCCGGTAAGCAGCTGGAGATAGTCGACCACGACCAACCCCAGCTCGTTGTTCAGCCGCCGCTGGAGCCGCCGGACGCGCGTGTGCAGCGCGGAGATGGTCAGGCCGCCGGTATCGTCGATGAACAGCGGCAACTGCTCCAGCTCGGCGGCGGCGGCGGCCAGCTGCGCGAATTCGTTGCGGCTGATCTTGCCCATGCGCAGCGCTTCGGAGCTGATCCCCGACTGCTCGGCCAGGATACGCGTCGCCAGCTGGTCGGCGGACATTTCCAGGCTGAAAAAGGCGACCTTGGCGCCGACCGACTCGGAGGGCGGAATGCCGTCCTGCATATCGCGCATCCAGCGCCGCGCCGCGTTGAACGCGATGTTGGTGGCGAGCGAGGTCTTGCCCATGCCCGGACGGCCCGCCAGGATCATCAAGTCGGAGCGGTGCATACCGCCGATCTTGGCATTGACCGAGTCCAGACCCGTGGTGATGCCCGAGACATGGCCGCCGGAGTTCAGCGCGCGCTCGGCATTCTTCACCGCCATGGTGGTCGCCTGGGCGAAGCTCTTCACCGCATTTTCGGAGCCGCCATCGGCCGCGACCTTGAACAGCTCATTCTCGGCCAGCTCGATCTGGGCGCGCGGATTCACCTCCTCGGACGTGTCCATCGCCCGATCGACCAGGGTCCGGCCCACCGTCACCAGCGCGCGTAGCATCGCCAGGTCATAGATCTGCGTGGCGAATTGCCGCGCACCGATCAGGCCCGCGCCCGAGCCGGTCAGCTGGGCGAGGTAGGACGGGCCGCCCAGCGCCTTCATCCCCTCGTCCGCCTCGAACATCGGGCGCAGGGTGACGGGGGTCGCCAGCATGTCGGTGGCGCGCAGATTCTTGATCGCAGAGAATACGCGGCCGTGCACGGGCTCGAAGAAATGGTCGGGGTCCAGCCGGTCGACCAGGTCGTCGGCCAGCCGGTTGTCGATCATCATCGCGCCCAGCAGCGCGGCCTCCGCCTCGATATTGCGGGGAAGCTGCTGCGGCTCGGCGGCGGCAGCGTTATTGGGAAATGCGAGGGTGGCCATTTCTCCGGCGTTAGCGCGGAGTGACGCAGGAGGAAAACGCATTGCGTCGATCAGCGGGGGATTTGCGGCGCACGCGCTTCGCGACTATCCCTGCCGGATGGCCGATCCGCGGATCATCTCTATCGACCTGGACGAACGCAGCCTGGGCTGGCGCTCGGCCGATGTCGAGCAGGAACGGCGGATCGCGATCTTCGACCTGATCGAGGAAAATTATTTCGCGCCCCAACGGCCCCAGCCCGACGGCTATGCCGGGCCCTACCGCATCAAGCTGGAGTCCGAGGAAGGGCGGCTGGGCATCCATATGCACCGTGAGGACGGCACGCATATCGAGACGCTGGTGCTGGCACTCGGCCGGTTCCGGCGGCCGATCCGGGATTATTTCGCGATCTGCGACAGCTATTACCAGGCGATCCGCGCCGCGACGCCGCAACAGATCGAAACGATCGACATGGCCCGGCGGGGCATCCACAACGACGCGGCGCAGATGTTGAAGGAACGGCTCACCGGCAAGATCGAAGTCGATTTCGATACCGCACGCCGCCTCTTCACACTGCTCTGCGTCCTGCATATCCGCAACTGATGGCGATTCTCTGGAAAATCGGGGCCGGGCTGCTGGCGCTGGGCGCGATCAGCGCGGGTGGGCGGCACTGGGTGACGCATTGGCAGCCCTCGACCGATCATTATCCGCTGCAGGGCATCGACCTGCCCGAAAATCCGCCCGCCGTGGAATGGCGGACGCTGCGCGCGAACGGCGCGGACTTCGCCTATATCGTCGCGACCTCCGGCGCGGATCGGCGCGATGCGTCGTTCGAGGGGCATTGGAACGCCCTGCCCGAGGCGGGGATGCGGCGCGGGGCGATCCATATCTATTCGCTGTGCCAGCCCGCCGCCGCCCAGGCCGATGCCTTCAACATCTTCGTGCCGCGCGCAGGCGATGCCCTGCCCGCCGCGATCGACCTGTCCTTCCACGACGACTGCACCGCGCGCCCCGACCGGGCGCAGCTGGTCGCCGATCTGACCCGCTTCGTATCGATGGTCGAGACCCATACGGCCAAGCCGGTGATGCTGCGCGTGTCGAAAGCGTTTGAGGCCCAATACGAGGTCACGCGCGCGCTGGATCGCCCCGTCTGGGAACTGAGCACTCTCTTCAAGCCCGATTATGCCGCGCGCCCGTGGCGCATGTGGCGTGCCAGCGATTTCCGCCGGGTCGATGGGGTGGAAGGCCCCGTGAACTGGGATGTCGTCACGCCATGAATATCACCGATCCACAGGACCTTATCGCGGCCGCCCGCCAGGCCGCACGCCACGCCCATGCGCCCTATAGCCGCTTCGCCGTGGGCGCGGCGCTGTTGATGGAGGACGGCTCGATCATCACCGGCGCCAATTTCGAAAATGCCAGCTATGGCCTGTCGCTCTGCGCCGAGACCGTGGCGATCGCCACCGCCTCGGCCGCCGGTCGCCTGCGGGAGATCGTCGCGATCGGCGTGATCGGCGGCGCCATGGATGCGGACGGCGTGCCCACCGGCGAGACCCCGGTCAGCCCCTGCGGCCGCTGTCGCCAAGTCATCAACGAAGCCGCACAGATGGGCGGCCGCGACCTGCCCGTGCACTGCGGCGCGGCGCAAGGCGATGGGATGCGGACCTATAGGCTGTCGGAATTGCTGCCGGACGCGTTTGGACCGGCGGATTTGGGGATCGGCTGATTTTTTCGCGCGAAGCCGCGAAGACACGAAGAGTTTTTCGCGCGGAGACGCGGAGGCGCGGAGAAGAAGTTTAAGTCTTCCGTCCCCGACGATGACCGGCCGACGCTGACGATCGGACAGGCCCCCCTCTGCGTTCTCCGCGCCTCCGCGCGAACATCATTCTTCTTCGCGGCTTCGCGTCTTCGCGTGAACAAACCGCCTCACGCGCCCGGCTCTTCACCCCGCGCCCGCATGGCCGCGCCGGCCGCCTGGATGAACTGCCACACATCGGCGGAAAAGCCGGGATCGGCCTGCCCGTCCCACGCCGCCCGTTTCTCGTGCAACCGCATCGCCCCCGTCCACATCTCCGGCGTCGCAACCGCCTGGAACGGCGCCAGCAGCGCGAACCATTCCCGCACGAACCCGCGCGCGCCGTCCGAATCCGGGTCCATCGGCAGCGCCGCCGCGATCCGTTGGCCCAGATCGGCCCATTGCGCCTGATAGGCGTCCTGATCGAAATCGGCGGGCAGCGCGCCCAGCCGTTCGGCCCAATGCGTCTGCTCCTCCGGGGTGAAGTGCTGCTCCACCACCGCCTTCCATTGTGTCGTCGTCATGGTGTTTCCCTTTCGAATCAGCGAGCAAAGCGTCGCGACGTCGATGCGCTCGCCGGCATCGATGCGGGACTGGATCGAATGCAGCAGGCGCGCCGTATCGGCGAGCGCGACGGCTTGCGCCTCGACCACCGCCAGCTGTGCCGCGACCATCGGCCCCAGCCGCGCGTCCGGCCGGTCGAGCATCCGCCCGATCGCCGCCAGCGTGAACCCTGCGCGCTTGAGCGCGACGATGGCGTGCAGCCGCTCCAGCTCGCCCGCGCCGAAGATGCGCCGCCCGCCCTCGCTGCGCAGCGGCCGGATCAGCCCGCGCGCCTCGTAAAAGCGCAGCACCCGGCTGCTCAGACCCGTGGCCCGGGCGATCTCCGCAATGTCGAGCATGGTCGTCATGGGAGCTCCGTACCGCTTGACGCAACGTCAACCGCAAGCCCCAAAAATGACGATCCTGCTTGCCCTGACCCCGCGATCCGGCAATGAGCGGCCACGCTGAAGGGGAATGAAGATGTCGATCCTGTCCGACCGCTGGATTCGCGAAGCCGCGCAGACCCAAGGGATGATCGAACCCTTTGTCGAGAGCCAGCGCCGCGACGGCTGCATCAGCTATGGCCTGTCGTCCTATGGCTATGACGCGCGGGTGGCGGACGAGTTCAAGATCTTCACCAATGTCGACAGCGCGGTCGTCGACCCGAAGGATTTCGCGTCGAACAGCTTCGTCGACCGCAAGACCGATGTCTGCATCATCCCCCCCAACAGCTTCGCGCTGGCGCGCACGGTCGAATATTTCCGGGTGCCGCGCGACGTGCTGGTCATCTGCCTGGGCAAGTCGACCTACGCGCGGTGCGGGATCATCGTGAACGTCACGCCGCTCGAGCCCGGCTGGGAGGGGCATGTGACGCTGGAGTTTTCCAATACCACGCCGCTGCCCGCCAAGATCTATGCCAATGAAGGCGCCTGCCAGTTCCTGTTCCTGAAGGGCAACGAGCCCTGCGAGACCAGCTATGCCGACCGGGCGGGCAAATATATGGGGCAGCGCGGGGTCACTTTGCCGCGGCTCTGATCCGCGACATCACCTGTCGACCTGGCCAGTTCGCCCGGCGTCGAAGGCACATCCCAATCCATGGGTTGGCGCGGCGATAGGGAGCCGCGCCGGACCCATTGGGCAAGTCCAGACGTCGATTCGCCTGGACCTGCCCTGGTCTAACTACCGGTCCGAATCAGCGGGCGGCGATCGCCTGAGGCAGATGACGCAGCCCGGTGCGGGCGACGGTGTGCGACGACAGGATCGCGCCCGACGGCATGTCCAGAGCGACGGCCTTTTCCTCGAGCACCGCATCATAGAGCGCGCGGGCATCTGCCGCGCGGCCGGTCTTTGCGTAGACGGCGGCCAGATTCAGCATCAGCTCGGGACTGCGCGGATCGGCGCGGCGCTCGTCGAGCAATGTTCGTTCGGCGGTGGCGAAATCGCCCGCCAGGATTTGCTGAAACCCCGTGCGCTGCGGCCACGAGTCCTGGGCCATGGCCGGGGTCGCCATGCCCGCCGCCGCCACAAGAATAACCGAAACGACTCCACGCATAACCCGTCTCCTTTGTTTCAGTTTTGTGACTTTATGGTGTCACTTTTGTGAAACGGGCGCAAGTCAGGAAGTCGCGCGATTTCGGGCCGCTTTTAGTGGGGCGGTGTATCGGCGGCGGGGGCGATTAAGGGGATTCCGACCGCCGTCAGCGCGGCGGGGCGGGGCGGGGCGGGATCATTAGTCGGCTCATATAACGGGAGTGGCCGGGAAGGACCGCTGTGCAAGTGTTTCACCGTGGCCTTCGACTTCGCTCAGGCTGAACGGGTGTGGGAGATAGGCCCATCAAAGCCGTGAAGGCGCGGCCGAGCATCGTAGACAAACCGCCGTTCAGCCTGAGCGAAGTCGAAGGCCACGGGTATCCCTATGTCACACCCCAATAGCCGCGCGTAACAGGCGCAGCCCGAAGACATAGCCGCCCTCTCCCCCGATCCCGCCAGCACAAAAAAAGGCGACCTCCGAAGAGGCCGCCTCATGTCGTCATCGACCTGATCGCTGGGATCAGAAGTCGTTGCGATACTGCTCGTTGCCGATGAAGCCCAGCTTCTTGACCGCCGAGCGCTTGATAAGCGCCAGGGTCTCGTCGACCTTGGCGTATTTGGCGTCGGGAGCCGGCTGGAAGTGCAGTTCCGGTTCCGGGTTCATCGCGGCGGTCTTGTCCAGATACTGGCGCAGCGTGACCTCGTCGACCGGTGCACCGTTCCAGGTCACGATACCGGCGGCGTCGATACCGATCTTGTTCTTCTCGGTGTTCACAATCGGCGCAGGATTGGGCGAGTTGACCGGCAGGTCGACCTTCACCGCGTGAGTCTGGATCGGGATGGTGATGATGAACATGATGAGGAGCACGAGCATGACGTCGATCAACGGCGTCGTGTTCATGTCCATCATCGGCTCGCCATCATCGGATCCGGCGCTCATTGCCATGGCGTGCTAACTCCTATTGTGTCCGCCCGGCCGATTAGGCGCGGGGGTTGCCGCCGGGGGGCGGCTCGGAGATGAAGCCGACGCGGGAGAAACCCGCCGACTGCATCGTATAGATGGTGCCGCCGATGCACCGGTAAGGCGTATTCACGTCACCGCGAATATGCGCCTCGGGAAGCTGGTCGGGCGTGATGTTCGGGCCAAGACGCTCGACTTCCGCCTTCAGCTTCTGAACCGCCTTGTCGCGCAGCTCGGTCGAGGTCACGGGGCTCAGGCCCCAATAGACCTTGCACTGGCCGTTCTCGCTGGTGACCGAGAGCGACACGTTTTCCGGCTTCGTCGTCGTCGGATCGAAGCGGACGTTCGGCAGCTTGAGCGGAACGGTCTGAATCACGACCGGAACCGCGATCAGGAAGATGATGAGGAGAACCAGCATGACGTCCACGAGGGGCGTCGTGTTGATCTCCGACATCGGTTTCTCGGCGGAGTCCCCGCCAACGCTCATCGCCATGAGAGAGCTATCCTATCCATGCATTCTATCGCCGCCCTGAATGGGGCGGCGGGGATGGCGGGGCCGTATCCCGAAGGACCGGTCCCCGCCCCCTTAGGCTCAGGCGCGGGTCTGAACGCCACCGGCCTGACCGGCCGTGGTGGTCGCGGCAGGCGCCTTGACGGCGGCCGGCTTGGCAGCACCGATGGCCGGACGGACCGCACCGTTCGAGGCCAGGAAGCCCAGCACGTCGTTCGAGAACGACGACAGGTCTTCGGCGATGCCCTTGTTGCGACGCTGCAGCCAGTTGAAGGCGAGCACGGCCGGAACCGCGACGACGAGACCCAGCGCGGTCATGATGAGCGCTTCACCGACCGGACCGGCGACCGCGTCGATCGACGCCTGGCCCGACGAGCCGATCTTGATGAGCGCGCGGTAGATGCCGATAACCGTACCGAACAGACCGATGAACGGCGCGGTCGCACCGACGGTCGCGAGGAAGGCGAGACCGCCACCCAGCTTCGAGTTGATCGCGGCTTCCGACCGCGCCAGCGAACCGTGCAGCCAGTCATGCGCTTCGACCGGATCGGTCAGCTTCGAATGCTGGTCCTGCGCGGCCAGACCGTCGTCGACGATCTGCTTATAGGCCGAGTTCTTCTCGAGCTTGGCCGAACCTTCGCGCAGCGAGTTCGACGACCAGAAGCCCTGACGAACGCGCTTCGCCTGGTTGATGATCTTCTGCTGCTCGAACAGCTTCGAGAACAGGATGTAGAAGGACACGATCGACATCAAGCAGAGGATGGTGAACACCGACTGCGAGATGAGGCCGCCTTCCTTCAGGGCCTGGCCGAGACCGTAGGGGTTTTCGGCACCGGCCGCGGCGCCGCCCGCGGCGAGGATGGTGGTGAGCATGGTTGGTTAGGTCCTCTGACTAAAGCGTTGGGTTGTTTCGGCTTTTAGCCGTTATTCCTGTGGCAGCTGCCAACGGATGTTAAGCGTGTAGGTCGATGCGATCGGGTTGCCACCCTGATCGAGCGCCGGGGAGAAGCGAACGCGCGCCTTCGAAATGCGGCACGTCGCGTCGTCCAGGGCCCGATTGCCGCTGCTCGACAGGATCGAACAGTCGGTGACACGCCCGTCGGTGCCGATCGACAGCTTGGCCGACACGCGACCTTCCGCGCCTTCGCGCTGGGCCGAGGGCGGATAGGCGTCGGGACCGAAGAACTGACCCGGATTACCCTTCAGACCGGCGGCCTTCGACACCACGGGTGCCGGCGGCGCAGGCGGAGCCGGCGGCGCAGGCGGAGCCGGCGGTGCGGTCGGCTGGCTCAGCGGGATGACGTTCGTCGTCGCCATCGTCGGTGCCTGGCTGGGCAACGGAACGATGGGCGGCGGCGTCACCACCGTGGTCGGCGGCGGCTCTTGCACGTCGAACGTGTTGAGCTTCTCGGTCGCCTTCTTCACGTACTGGTAAGCCAGCCCCGTGACGAAGGCATAGCCCAAGGCAGCATGGATGAGCACGACGATAACGATCGCG
>Ga0209816_1000052_pt1 | contig 89938 bp, 89 predicted proteins | sample CoawatmetaG01DNA_FD_187509 | JGI IMG/M metagenome (GOLD analysis project Ga0209816, IMG submission 187509) | Marine microbial communities from the West Antarctic Peninsula - Coastal water metaG017-DNA (SPAdes) (version 2) | ecosystem: Environmental > Aquatic > Marine > Coastal ...
TTCCTGGGTAGTCGCCCACCCCGACACCACCCGTCATTCCCGCGAAGGCGGGAATCCAGACGCGCTACCGTCCCGATTCCATCGCGAATGTCAGAGGTTATGGATTCCCGCCTACGCGGGAATGACGGCCCCCAGGGCACGCGGAGCCCCCTCCCGCTCCACCCGTCGCATCCCGCCCTCCATCAGCCGCGACTCTATTGCCTATAGGAATAGTAGGATTACCTTGCCTGTCGGGAAGCATGACCGTACGGCGTGTCCCGATACGCCGGCCGGCCCCGCTGTCCCCCACTGGAGGGAGATGCAGCATGACCGGATTTTCCCATTACGACGCGACCTTGCCGACCATCCTGACCGTGCCCGGCCTCGGCGGCTCCGGGCCTTCGCACTGGCAGACCTTGTGGGAGGAGGCGCGGCCCGACACCGTCCGTGTCGAACTCGGCATGTGGCATACGCCGCACCGCAACGCTTGGGTGACGAAGCTCGACCAGGCGATCGCCCGCGCCGAAGCCCCCGTGATCCTCGCCGCGCACAGCCTCGGCTGCCTTGCGGTGGCGTGGTGGGCGGAACTGTCGCCGCAACCCTATGGCTGGCCGGTGGCCGGCGCGCTGCTCGTCGCGCCTGCGGACGTCGACCGCCCGAACGCGCCCGACGAATTGCGCGGCTTCGCGCCGACACCGAAGACGCCCTTGCCCTTCCCGTCGATCGTCGTCGCGTCGAGCGACGATCCCTGGATCACCATCGACCGCGCGCACAGCCTCGCGGCGCAATGGGGCAGTCATTTCGTCGATGCCGGGCCCCAGGGTCACCTCAATGCCGCCAGCGGGGTCGGCTGGTGGCGCGAAGGACAGGAACTGCTCGACCGCGTGATCGCCGCCGGCACCGATGGGCACGGCCATGCCCGCTCCCCCGGCGATGCCCGCTCGATCCTGGCGATCAACGCGACCGACGCCGCGCAGACGCACTATCTCGGCCGATAGCTATCCCGCGACGGGCGCAAACGGATTCACGATCCGAACGCGCCCGTCGATGACGAGCCCGTCGTGCATATCCTCGGAATAGAGCGTATCGCACTCCGCCGTCAGCGCCGCCGCGGCGATCATCGCATCGTAGACCGACAGGCGATAGCGTTCGGCGAGGCGCAGGCCGAGGTGGTGGAGGTCGAGATCGAGGATTACCAAAGTGGAACACCGATCCGTGACCGTCTCGATTGCCTCACGGATCCGGGGCCATTCCCATTTGAGCTTCTTGCGTAGAACGTTGGCCAGTTCGTTCAACGACTGCGTACTGACGGCCCCGCCCTATTGTAGCAGCTTGTAAGACGTCGCCGTGCGGGGCTCATTACCGAAGGCATAAACGAGTATATTCGAGTCGAAGAACGCGACCATCAGCGCGCGTTGGCTTCGTCACGGTCAAATTTGTAATCGGGGGGCAAAGGCCTTGCCAGGGCCTTCATGCGATCGATCGCCGAATTACGATCCTCATCAGACACCTCCAAGGAGATGACGTTGGATTTGGCGACCTTTACCTGGTCGCCCTCATGCAACCCCAGCGCCGCGACGACATCGTCGGGCACCTGCACCACATAACCATCGGCGGTCTTCTCGAGCTTCATGGCACGTCGCATACCACGAAACCGGCCGCCGTGCGAGCGGCCGGCCGTGGGCCTCCGCCGTCAGCGCTTCGCGTCGAACGTCAGTAGCGATGGCTCCGCCGGCACCCCGTCCAGGCTCTTGAAGTTGCGATAGTGTGCGCTGTTGAAGCCCACCGCATAGGCCTGTCCGGCCACCGCGGTACATTGCATCGTAAAGCTGCGCCCATCCGCCGACCGGCGCGGCGTGCCGTCGCATTCGGGATAGGCGCCGCGGTCGGACGTCGCGAACGAAAGGTCCCCCGGCTGCATCGGTCGATCGAAGGTGACGCCGAGCGTGAACGGCCCCGGCGGGATCGTCGCGTGCATCGCCGGCGTCGTCGTCACTACATAGGGCACGTCGGCGGCGCGCCGGTAGAGATAGGCGACGAACGCAGCCCCCTGCCCCGTGTCGTCCCCACCCACCGAAAAGCTCGATTCGCTGGAAAATCCCAGCGTCCGCACGCCGAAAAGGGCGACCTGCTGCACCTCCAGCAACGCCGCATTGGCGGTGCCGCCCGGTGCGATCCGCCCGGCCACCTCGCACAGATCCGTCGCGCACAGGACGCGCAGGCTGTTGATCCCGTCGACCCTGCCGAACCGGTTCATCAGCCGCGTTTCCGCCGGCGCGGCCCAGCCGGCGTCACGCGCTTCCCGGCGCACCCGCGCATGCAACGCCGCCGCGTCATGGGGCTTGTCCACCACCAGAGAGCCGAGCAACGGATCGGGCGCCTGCCCCCGCTCCTGCTGCCAGCCGATGCCGCCCAGCAGCACTGCCGCCGCCATGCCGAGTCCCAATACCATCGGACGCACCCCTTTCCGTGTCGTGCCCGCCGCACGTTGCGGCAGGTCCGGCACGGCCTCTGGCCGCACGGCAACGGCGGGGGCCACCCCGATTTTTGCGTCACAATTTTCTTGGGCGACCAGCGCGCGGGCGAGATCGCGGCTGCTGCCCGCACCCGTCTTGCGCCGCGCCTCGCGCAGCCGCTCGTTAACCCCATGGACGCTGAGGCCCAGCGCCGCCGCGGCCGTCTTGGCGGTATGCCCCGCCGCCAGCAGCGCCAGAATCTGCCGCTCCGCCTCCGTCAATGAGGCGAAGCGGCCCGCCTCAGACACAGCGGTCCTCGCGCGGGTCCGCTTCCAGCGCCCGGCCCTTCGCCGTCGCCGCCTTCATCGCGCGGTACATGCGCACGTTGACCGCGATCAGCACCACGACCGCCAGGCCGATGATGATCGCGGCCTTCAGCGGTCCGCTCACGCGCGCGCGCCCTCATGCACGCCCGTGCTATTGTGGCGCAGCGCGGTCAGCACCGTGCTGACGATATGGTCGGCATCCAGCCCCGCCTCGGCATATTGCTTCTCGGGCTTGTCCTGATCCTGGAACGTGTCGGGCAGGCGCATCGTGCGCAGCTTCAGCCCGCCGTCGATCAGCCCCTCGTCGCTCGCCAGCGTCAGCACATGCGCGCCGAAGCCGCCGACCGCATTCTCCTCGATCGTCACCGCGACCTCGTGCGCGGTGAGCAGGCGGCGGATCAGCGCCTCGTCCAGCGGCTTGGCGAAGCGCAGGTCGGCGACCGTGGTCGACAGTCCCTTCGCCTCCAGCGTGTCGGCCGCCTTCAGCGCCTCCTCCAGCCGGGTGCCGAGCGACAGGATCGCGACCGTCTTGCCCTCGCGCACGACGCGGCCCTTGCCGATTTCCAGCCGCTCCGGCACTTGCGGAAGGTCGACGCCGACGCCGGCCCCACGCGGATAGCGCACCGCGATCGGCCCGCTGTCGTGCAGCGCCGCGGTGTGCGTCATATGCACCAGCTCCGCCTCGTCCGCTGCCGCCATCACGACGAAATTGGGCAAAGTCGCCAGATAGGTGACGTCGAACGATCCGGCATGTGTCGCGCCATCGGCACCGACCAGCCCCGCGCGATCGATCGCGAAGCGCACCGGCAAATTCTGGATCGCCACGTCATGCACCACCTGGTCGTAGGCGCGTTGCAGGAAGGTCGAATAGATCGCGCAGAACGGCCGCATCCCTTGCGCCGCGAGCCCCGCCGCGAAGGTAACGGCATGCTGTTCCGCGATCCCCACGTCGAACGCGCGATCCGGAAACGCTTTGGCGAAGCGATCGACGCCGGTGCCCGACGGCATCGCCGCGGTGATCGCGACGATCGTCGGATCGCGCTGCCCTTCCTTGACCAGCTGGTCGCCGAACACGTTCTGATATTGCGGCGGCCCGGGAGGCGCCTTGGCCTGCGCACCGGTGATGACGTCGAACTTCTGCACACCGTGATATTTGTCCGCCGCGGCCTCGGCGGGGGCATAGCCCTTGCCCTTCTTGGTCACGACATGGACCAGGATCGGCCCTTCCTCGGCATCGCGGACGTTCTCGAGCACCGGGATCAGATGGTCGAGGTTGTGCCCGTCGATCGGCCCGACGTAATAGAAGCCCAGCTCCTCGAACAGCGTGCCGCCCATCGTCATGCCGCGGGCGAATTCGTCGGTCTTGCGCGCCGCGTGATGGAACGGCCGCGGCAGGCGGCGGGCGAAGCGCTTCAGGATGTCGCGCACGCCTAAGAATTCGCGGCTCGACACGATGCGCGACAGATACGCCGACAGCCCGCCCACCGGCGGCGCGATCGACATGTCATTGTCGTTCAGGATCACGACCAGGCGGTTGCCCGCCTGTTCGGCGTTGTTCATCGCCTCATAGGCCATACCGGCGGACATCGACCCGTCGCCGATCACCGCGATGCCACGCCCGGGCGTGCCGGCGAGCTTGTTCGCCACCGCAAAGCCCAGCGCCGCCGAGATCGAGGTCGACGAATGCGCCGCGCCGAACGGATCGTATTCGCTCTCGCTCCGCTTGGTGAAGCCGCTGAGGCCGCCACCCTGGCGCAGCGTGCGGATGCGGTCGCGGCGCCCGGTCAGGATCTTGTGCGGATAGCATTGATGCCCGACGTCCCAGACCAGCCGGTCGCGCGGCGTATCGAAAACATAGTGGATCGCGGTGGTCAGCTCGACCACGCCCAGTCCGGAGCCGAGGTGGCCACCGGTCGTCCCGACGGCGGAGATCGTCTCCTGCCGCAGCTCGTCCGCCAGTTGGCGCAGCTGCTCGGGCTTCAATTTTCGCAGCTCTTCCGGGGTGTTGACGGTATCGAGCAGCGGAGTCTCAGGGAGTTCGGCCATCCCACCCGTCTACGCGCTTCGCCATCGGCTGTCGATTGGCAGCGCGAACCGGCGTCAGTCGCAGTCGGCGCAGCGCCCCCGCACCTCGATCACGGGACGAACCGGTGTGAATCCAGCAGCTTGCGCGGCAGATCGCACTCCGCGGGTGACGCTGTCATCGTCCAGATGCACGGTTCGTCCACAGGAATCGCACACCAGAAAGATGCAGTCGTGCAGGCAATCGGGATGCGCGTTGGCGACGTAAGCGTTGGAGCTTTCGACCTTTCGCGACAGGTTCGCGGCGACGAACACGTCGAGGATGCGATAGATGCTGTTGGCGGCCACCCGCCGCCCCTCACGCTGCGACAATGCATCGGCGATGTCATAGGCGCTGGCCGGCTTGTCGAACGCCGCCAGCGCCGCGAACACGCTGGCCCGCATCGGCGTCCATTGCTCGCCCGCTTTTTCCAGCGTCGTCTGCGCGGCCTTCATCAGGTCGTCGCCTTGCGGCTCGTGGTGATCGTGATGCGCGTGGCTGGCCATGCTGCTGAAATAAGGTGCGCTCGCCCCCGCGGCAAGCGGCGTCAGTGCCCGGCGCGGCGGTTCAGGTCGTGCCCGAAGGCGAGCAGGCCGACGCCGATCACGGTCCAGAGCGTTTCCGCGCCATGGCCGCCCTCATGCGGCAGGCTCATCGCGCCCGCCATGATCCCCAGACCGAACGATCCCATTGCGGCGGGCATGATATAGCCATGCTCCATCACCCCCCGCCCCAGCGCCACCGCGCCGAGCAGGATCGCGATGCTGAGACCGATCTCGTGGAACAGCGGGTTAAGCAGCAGCCCGCCCGCCGCGGACAGCATGGCGAGCAGCACCGCACTCGCGATGCAATGGACGACGCACAGCCCCGACAACGCGATCGCCGCGCGATCGAGCCCCGCCCAGCCGAAGCTGCGCACGACCGAGGTCGTATGGGAGTGAGTCCTATGGTCCATCCGAGCCGACCATCTAGGCGCAGCCGCGCTGCGTTACAACATTACATCTCCGAATTTTACGGCAACAGGCGACGCCGTCACTGCGGCGCGCCGGGCCGGGCGAGCCGGATCACGCTATCGGGCTGTACCGACTGGATTCCCGGAATATGCGCCAACCTTCGCCGCAACGCCGCGCCGTCCCGGGGGCGTCGGGCCGTCACCGCAAATCCGCCGATGGTCGCATAGGAATAGAGGATCCTGCCGCCCGCGCGCTCGATCCTGCGCTGCACCCTCGCCCGCTTCGCGGACGTCGCGCAGTCGCACGACACGATGAACGTCGACGGACCGGACGCGCCGTTCGCCAACGGCCGGGCCAATAGCGGCGCGGGCACGCATGCGGCCGCCATCAGCAGCGTCAAGGCCCACCCGCGTCCAACCGGAATCGTCATGCCATCGTCCTTCCCGTGATATGGCGCGATGCTATCCGCCCCGGCTGTACCGGCGATGAAGCCACACGGCGGCGTCACCCCGCCGCATAGGTAACGCAGGCCATCACGCCGATCCCCGCCATGCTCGCCAGCCCCGCGCCATAGCCACGCGCGCCGCCGCGGCTGCGCGGCAGCAATTCGGACGCGCCGATGTACAGAAAGCCACCGGCGAACAGCGCGAGCAGCAACGACAGGTGATGCGCGTCGATGCGGATCGCCTGCCCGATCGCGACGCCCGCCAGCGGCGCGGCGGCATTGGCGATCAGCCAGCGGTGCGCCCGCTCCGGCCGGCACGCGGTGGACGATATCCCGATCATATTGGCGCCGTCCGCCATGTCGTGCGCCAGCACGGCCGCCGCCACCAGCCAGCCGGTCGACTGCGATACCTGAAAGGCAAAGCCGATGCCCAAGCCATCCATCAGACTGTGCAGCGCCAGGCTGACGCGCCCGACCATCGCCCCTCCGGGCAATCGGTGGAGCAGGATATATAGCGCCATGCCGATCGCGACCGCGCCAAACACCCATTCGCTCGCACTCCCGCCGCCCTCCACCGCTTCGGGCAACAGGTCGAGCAACGCCAGCCCCACCACCATCCCGCCGGTCAGCCCGAACAACAAGTCCCGCCGCCGCCCGAACTGCATGGCGAGCCGCCCGCCGGCATAGGTCGATCCGGCGGCGGCGATCCCCAGTAGATACGGGACCAGCATCACCGTGCCGCCCCCGTCGTCCCGAACGCCAGCGCGCCCGGCACTTGCACGTCGTCGTGCATCGTCACCTCCATGATATAATATATCATCCGCTAGGCGCGGTTGGAGGCATTGTCCAGTCGGCGGTGGGGCGCGGGTCATCGAACCCGCGCAAACGACACGCGATGCCGTCCTTCATTCCTCCCCCGCCAGGGGGAGGTGGCATGCCGCAGGCATGACGGAGGGGGAGGTCAGGGTGGCGCCCAGTTGGCGGAGACGTTCCTATCCGCCCCCTCCGTCACCGCCTTCGGCGGCGCCACCTCCCCCTGGCGGGGGAGGAATTATAGTACCGCTCCTACGCCGATCAGCACGTGCCGATCGATCCGCGCGTCATGACCCGTGTCAGCCCCCCGCCCCCGTCCCACCTATGCCGCAACCGGTTGCGACGACACGTCACCCTCTTCCGCAAACAGCCAGGCCCGCGCCTCGTCCTTGTCGGTGAAGAACCGGAACTCCGGGCGGTTGCGCGTCGCGCGGACCGCCTGCATCCGCGGCATGACGTCACCCGTGTACATGGCGACCCGCCGCGATCGGACGATCGGGTTCTCCATGATCTTGGTCAACGCCGCGATGACCTCCTGGCTCTGCGTCATCGCACCGGTGTAATCGCACAGGCTAATCGGCGCCCGCCCGGTCGCCTGGATACGGCGCCCCGCCTCGGTGACTGCGCGATGGAAGTCGCTGATGGTCTCGAGCGTCCAAAAGCCGAAGATTGTACTTTCGAAACAGCCGCGTTCGATGTCTACCGTCACGTTAAACATCGAAAACTCCCGCCCAATCCTGGACATGGTCTATCGCGATTTGGTTACGGGAAGGTGCATGCTCTATATGGACGCAAAATATCGCTGTCCTATTTGGGCAAAAGCGTGAACAGTCGGCATATGACTGATTCGGTCCGGCGCGATTCGTTGCCGGCATCCTGTTCCGTCGTAGGACGTCCCTCGCCGCTCCGGTCGATCCGCCCCGTCGCATGGGAGGGCTTCGGGACACACCGTATCGTCCACTTCGTCCACTTCCACGCTCGTTTTGGCGGTTTCGACGCCGCTGGTCGGCGGTCGGGAACAGGCGTATGAGCCTCGACATGCTTCAACCCAGCGCCGCTTTCCTTTCCCGTGCCCGCCCTCGCAGCGTGGCGCGATGGCTGTTCGTCGTCGCCGGCCTGATCGTCGCGATGGTCGTGATCGGCGGCATCACCCGCCTGACCGAATCCGGCCTGTCCATCACGCAATGGAAACCGATCAGCGGCACCATCCCGCCGCTGAACCAGGCGCAGTGGCAGGCCGAATTCGACAATTACAAACGCATCCCGGAATATCAGGCGTTCAACCGTGATATGACGCTCGCCGGGTTCAAGCACATCTTCTTCTGGGAATATCTGCACCGTCTGTGGGGCCGGCTGATCGGCATGGCCTTCGCGCTGCCGCTGCTGTGGTTCGCGGTGCGGCGCCAGATTCCGGCAGGCTATGGCTGGCGCCTCGGCGCGCTGCTGGCGCTCGGTGGTTTCCAGGGGGCTATCGGCTGGTGGATGGTCGCCTCGGGCCTGTCGGTCCGTACCGACGTCAGCCATATCCGCCTCGCCGTCCATCTGCTCACCGCGCTGACCATCCTCGCCGGCATCGTCTGGACCGCGCTCGACCTGATGGCGCTGCACCGCGATCCCTCGGCCCCGCCCGCGCGACTGACGCGCACCGCGGTGCTCGCGCTGGCGGCGCTGGTCGTCCAGCTCGTCTATGGCGCGTTCACCGCCGGCCTCGATGCCGGCTATGCCTTCGCCAGCTGGCCGCTGATGGGCGACGCGCTGTTCCCCGCGGGCGTGCCCATGGTCGATCCCGCGTGGCGCAATGCGGTCGACAATCCCGTCGTCGTCCAGTTCTTCCACCGCTGGTGGGCGTTCGCCACCGCCGCCGCGCTTGTCTGGCTCGCGATCCGTGCGACGCGCAGCGGCTCGAAGGCGGGGCTGTGGGTCGTGCTGCTCGTGACGCTGCAGATCGTACTCGGCATCGCCACACTGATGAGCGGCGTGCAGATCGACATCGCCGTCGCGCATCAGGGCAATGCCGCGCTGCTGCTGATCGCCACCGTCTTTGCCGCGCATGCAATCGGGGGCCGCGACCGCCGCTTCGCCTGACCAACGTCGGCCTGTGGTATTATTTTACCCGTCAGCAAACCCGCTGTTTGCTTGACTTTCGCGGGACCCTCCCGCATTGGCACGCTCAACCACGCCGCTTGGAAACAGGCGGCGTGTCTCGTTTCAAACCGAAAGGTCTCGCCCATGAAGGCGCTCATGAAGACCACCAAGTCGGCCAAGCCGCATGAGGTGGAAAAGAAGTGGCACATCATCGACGCCACCGACCTCGTCGTCGGCCGCACCGCGTCGATCATCGCCAACATCCTGCGCGGCAAGCACAAGACGTCGTTCACCCCGCACGTCGACTGCGGTGACAATGTGATCGTCATCAACGCCGACAAGATCCGCTTCACGTCGAACAAGGCGGCGAAGAAGGTCTATTACAAGCACACCGGCTATGCCGGCGGCATCAAGGGCATCACCGCCGCCAAGGTTCTCGAAGGCCGCTTCCCGGAGCGCGTTCTCGAAAAGGCCGTCGAGCGTATGATCCCGCGTGGTCCGCTCGGCCGCGAGCAGATGCGCAACCTGCGCATCTTCAAGGGTTCGGAGCATCCGCACGAAGCCCAGAACCCTGAGGTTCTCGATATCGCGGGCATGAACCGCAAGAACAAGGTGGGCGCGTAATGACCGACAATCGCCAGTCCCTTTCCGACCTCGCCTCGCTGACCCAGCAGGCGGCCCAGGCTCCCGCCGCCGCTCCGGCGACCAACGGTGCCGCCAATGGTGCCGAGGGCGAAACCGCCGCGCCGGTGCAGACCCAGCCGACCACGCCTCTGCGTCAGCAGGAACTCGACAAGTTCGGCCGCGCCTATGCGACCGGCCGTCGTAAGGACGCCGTTGCACGCGTCTGGCTGAAGCCGGGTTCGGGCAAGATCACGATCAACGGTCGTGACCAGGAAGTCTATTTCGCGCGTCCGACGCTGCGCCTCGTCATCAACCAGGTGTTCGGCATCACCGAGCGCGAAGGTCAGTATGACGTCGTCTGCACCGTCAAGGGCGGTGGCCTCTCGGGCCAGGCCGGTGCGGTCAAGCACGGCATCAGCCAGGCGCTGACCAAGTACGAGCCGATCCTGCGCTCGCCGGTCAAGGCCGCTGGCTTCCTGACCCGCGACAGCCGTACGGTCGAGCGTAAGAAGTACGGCCGCGCCAAGGCGCGTCGCAGCTTCCAGTTCTCGAAGCGTTAATCCGCGGGCGGCTTTGGATTGTTTCGGCAATCCAAAGACTCGCCACGGCGGCCAGCGAAGGCGGCATCGCTGCCTTCGTCTGACGTCACGGACTTGCTCCGTGACGGCACGGCCCGAAGCCAAAAACGAAAAGGCGGCCCGGCATCGGACCGCCTTTTTCGTTGCCGTCAGAATAACTTACGCACCGACAGCTTCGCGATCCGCCCATACCAGTCCAGAAACGACGGCTGGAAGGCATAGGGCGTCGCCCCGCTACGGTCCCGAACCTGCACCCGGTTGTTGAACAGGTTCTGCACCGTGAATTGCAGCGTCATCCGCTTCGTCCAATCGGCCTTCGGCGCCAGCTTGGCGGCATCGAACGTCGAATAGAGCGAAAAGAACATCCTCGGCGAAAAGCGCAGGTCGGCGCTCGGAATATCGCTGCGGATCCGGGTCGTCGACTTCCACAGGCCGAAGATGCCGCCCTGCACCGCCCCCACCGAACCGCCGATTGCCCCCTGTGCCTCGAACCGCGACCGCTCCTGCACGCTGCTCACCCCATCGCCGTCCAGCGCGTCGAACACCGGCTGCCCCGGCCGCAACCTCACCTGATCGTCCAGCCGCAGAGTCGCGGTAACGAAGCTGTACAGCGACGGCCGTTGCCGTTGCGGCGGCGGCGGGGCGGTGCTGCCGGCCGGCGCGGCAGGCGGCTTGGGCGCAGCGCCCAGCGGCGTCCACAGGTTGATCCGCCCCTCCAGCTTGCGCTCCCGTTCGAAGGCGACGTTGATCGGCCGCAGGTCCGCCGTCAGCAACTGGCCATCGGCATCGCGGCGAAACCGCTCCGGAAACGCCGCGAGCAGCGCGGGGCTTCCCCGGACGATGTTGACCGTCTGATCGTCGATCCGCGTCTCGATATAATTCAGCGCCAGCCGTAACTCGCGAGCCTTCATCGGCTTCCACGTTGCCCCCACTGTGCTGACGCGCCGCCGCTCCGGCGCCAGATCGGCATTGCCGCCACTCGTCAGGGTGACGAGCGCATTGGTGCCCGTCGCGAAGTCGAAGAAGGCGACGTTGGTGATCGTGACGACCGGCTGGGTCAATTGCGCAATGTCCGGCGCGTTCTGCGTCACGTTCAGCGACGCGGTGACCTGCACCGGCGAAACGGGGGTCCAGGTCAGCCCCAGATAGCGCGACAGCAGGCTCCCGTAATCCGACACCGACGATACGCCCAGCGTCGCATTGGCCGACAGCGTGCCGATCGCGCCCAGCACGCCCCGCTCCCGCGATGCGATCGGCAGATCGACGTTGGCGCTCGCGCTCCGCACCGACCGCGTCAGGCTCCGTGCGGTCCCGTCGCTCCCAGCCAGGGTGCCGTTGCTACCGGTGCGGGCATAGTCCGCGATCAGCGTCATCCGCGCCTCCCCCGCCGGCAGTCGCGCCACGGGTCCCGTCGCCGTCGCGTTGCTCGACAGCGTCTCCGCGACGGATCGGCTGCGGCTGGTCAACCGGGTCGCGACGTCCTGCACCGCAAAGCCGCGAAACGGATCGGCGCCGGCCGTGATCGCCGCCTGGACGCGTGTCAGATCCACGCCCTGGTCGAGCATGAAGCGGGTCAGCGCCCGGTCGTAATTGCCGGTGACGGTCCACAGCCAACGCTTCACGCTCCCCTGCACCGTACCACCCGCGTGCAATTGCAGGCCCCCGCCCGACTGGCGCAGGACGCCGGCCTCCGGCAGATTGCGATACAGCAGCACGTCGGTGCCGAAGGGCGAATACGGGTTGCTACCCGGCACGCGCAGCACCGCGGTGGCGAGGCCACCCGGTCGCGACCCGCCCTTGGCGTCCATCGACAGATTGAGCGATGCCGTCACCGTCTTGCCGATCGGTACGGCCTGCGTCGCGTTGATCTTGACCTCGTCGTTCGATTGCAGCGCTCCATACGGCGCCATGTCGAACCGGCGCGGCACGTTCGCCGCCACGGCATAGGCCGACAATAGGCCACGCCGGGCCGGATCGAGCGGCACGGGCGCCGCCATCACGCGTTGCCCCGCCAGCGCGTCGAGCGTCGGCGACAGGCTGGCCCCGCCGATCCCGGTGACGTTGCCGGTCGGATCGAACAGGCTGTCGGGATCGGCGAAGGTCGGCCGCCGCGCATAGGGCAACGCGTCCTGGTGTAGATATTCGATCGTCGCGACGAAACGCCGGTCGCGATCGATCCGCGTCGGACTGAGCGACAGCGTCGCGGCGCTGCCACCACCATCGGTCGTGGTCGACGCGCTCTGCTCCACGGCCAGCGCCCGGAAATGCGGCTTCGTGACGAAATTGACCAGCCTTACGGTCGGCGGAAAGCCGAAGCGCGACGCCTCCGTTTCGGGCAGCACTTCGGTCCGCTCGATCGCCTCGGGCGGCAGCGTCTGCACCTCCTGATAGCCGGAGATGCGGCGCCCGTTGAGCAGGAACACGGGATCCGCGCCGCTTGCCGACGTGGTCAACGGCTTCAACTGACGCAGGATATCGTCGATATTGGTGCCGAGCGTCCGCAATTGCCCGGCGTCGAGGACAGCAACCGGCTCCACATCGCCGATCGCCGACCCACGTGGTCGCTTGCCGGTGATGACGATGTCGCCCGTCTTCCCCTCGTCCGCCTGCGCTGCGGCGACACCCGGAGCCAACATCGCAACGCCAGCGAGCACACGCAGACAGCCAAGACGCGAGTCGTGCATGACCGCTTCTCCCCCCAAAGCCCGGCCGCAATGCTCCAGACCGCCCCAATGTCTGGCAGGCAATTGCGGTGAAAGATTGGTCAGAAGCGGACGATACGTGTGCCCAGCCGCTCCGCTTCGTCGGGGTCGTGCGTCACCATCAGGATCGGCAGGCGAACCTCGTCGCGGACGCGCAGGATCGCGTCCATGATCTCGCCCCGCCGCGCCCGGTCGAGCGACGACAAGGGTTCGTCGAGTAGCAGGAAGGCGGGATCGCTGAGCAGGGCCCGCCCGATCGCCACCCGCCGCGCCTCGCCGCCCGACAACGTGCCCGGCCAGCGTCCCAGCAGATGGCCGATGCCCAGCATCGCGACAGTAGCGTCGAGGGCGCTCTCGTCCTTCGCCCCGTACAGCAGGTTCGCGCGCACCCGGCGGTGCGGGAACAACCGCGGGTCCTGAAAGACATAGCCCGCCCGCCGCCGCTCGGGCGGCAGGTCGATGCCGGCCACCGCGTCGAACACCACCGTGTCGCCGACCACGATCCGGCCTGCATCGGGGCGCAGCAGGCCGGCGACCATGTTGAGCACGCTGGTCTTGCCGATGCCCGAGGGGCCGAACAGCACCGTCAGCCCTTCGCCTACCGCCAGATCGATCGCGACGCGCGTGTCGCCCAGCGTCTTGGTGACGCGCACTTCAAAGGACATGCAGCCCCCGTCGCACGCGCCGGGTGAGCAATTCGGACGCCAGCAGCGCGATCAGGCTCAGCGCCACCGCGATCCCCGACAGCCGCCACACGCTCGGCTCCGCCCCCGGTTGCTGGAGTGCCGAATAGATGGCGAGCGGCAGGGTCTGCGTCTGCCCCGGCACGTTGGAGACGAAGGTGATCGTCGCGCCGAACTCCCCGATCGAGCGCGCGAAACCCAGCACCGCGCCCGCCAGAACGCCAGGCAGGCTGAGCGGCAGCGTCAGCGTCCAGAACACGCGGGTAGGCCCCGCCCCCAGCGTGCGCGCCGCGCTTTCCAGCCGCGGGTCGACCGCCTCGATCGACAGCCGCATCGCGCGCACCATCAGCGGCATCGCCATCACCCCCGCCGCGATCGCCGCCCCGGTCCAGCGAAACAGCACGCTGACCCCAAACCAATGTTCGAGCAGCGCGCCGGCGGGGCCGTTCGGACCGAAGGCAATAAGCAGCAGCCACCCCGTCACCACCGGCGGCACCACCAGCGGCAGGTGGACGATCGCGTCGAGCAGCAATTTGCCCGGAAACCGCCCGCGCGCCAAAGCCCACGCCAGCGCGAAGGCGACCGGCAGCATCGCCGCCACCGCCACCCCGCCGACGCGCAGGCTCAGCCCGACGATCCCCCATTCTTCCGCCGAGAGCATCAGCGGGGCAGGAACCCGTAACGGCGGAAGATCGCCTTGCCCGGCGCGCTGATCAGGAAGCGGCGGAACCGCTCGCCTTCCGGGTTCGTCGATCGGGCGAGGCGCGCGATCGGATAGGTGACGGGCGGATGGCTAGTCGCCGGAAACACGCCCGCGATCCGCACCTTTGCCGACGCCTTGGCATCGGTGGCATAGACGATCCCGAGCGGCGCTGCGCCGCGTTCGACCAATGTCAGCGCCGCGCGGACGCTGTCGCCGCGCACCACCTTGGGCGCGACCGCACTCCACACGCCGAGCGATTTCAACGCCGCCTCGCCATATTGGCCCGCCGGGACCGGTGCATCCGCCATGGCGAGCGGCCCCGCACCCAATACCCGCGCCAGCGCGGCGGGTGGGCGCACCGGGATGCGCACCGGATTGTCCTTCGCGGCGATGACCACCAGCTGGTTGCCGAGGAAGGTGACGCGGCTTGCCGGCACGATCAGTCGCTTCGCGGCGAGCGCGTCCATCCATTGCAGGTCCGCCGACACGAAGAGGTCAGCGTCGCCCCCCGCCTCTACCTGCCGCGCCAGAGCGGACGATGCGGCGAAGGAGATGACGGGCCGCGGATGGCCCCGCTTCGCCCAGGCGTCGGCGGCGGCGGTCATCGATTCCTGCAGACTAGCCGCCGCCAGCACCAGTGGCGGCTTGGCCTGCGCGATCGCCGGAGCGGCAGCGAACAGCGACGCCAAAAACAGCAACGGACGGATCATGCAGGCTCCCTAAACGCGTGCAACCGTTCGTAAACCTAGCGCGCCGGGAAGGCGATGCCATTCTGCCGACGTTTACCGGCTCACGGCACGACAGCCTATCGAGACATCGCCATGTCAGCCGCGCGCACGGCATGCATGAACGCGTCGAGCTTGGCAGCGTCGAGATGACCGTCCGTCCGCACGCCGGAGCACAGGTCGAGCCCATATGGCCTCACCTGGCGGATCGCCTCGCCCACGTTGCTAGCGGACAGGCCGCCGGCCAGAAAGACCGGACGCGTGCTCGCGCGGACGAACTCGGCGCTGATCGTCCAGTCATGCGCCCTGCCCGTGCCGCCCAATTCGGCAATCGCCGCATTCGGCCGGCCGGAATCGAGAAGGAATGCGTGGACATACGGCGAATACAGGGAGATCATGTCGAGCGCCTCGCGCCCCTCGACGTGGATCACCTGTACCCGACGGACGTGGGGAAGCCGCTCCGCAAGCTCACGGGACTCCGCGGCATCGATGTGCGATACGATTTGCACCGTCGTCGGCTGCGTTCGTAAAACATGCTCCGCGATCGCCTCAGCCGTGGTTTCCGACGTCAGCAGGAACGTGGCGACGGGCGGCAGGGCGGCCGCGGTGATGTCGGCGATCCGGTCATCGGGGATCGGCCCGGGGCCTGATGGCATCCGCGCCACCAGGCCCAATGCATCCGCCCCGGCGGCGGTCGCCATGTCCGCTTCGGCACGTGACGCGATGCAACACACCTTTACGCGTGTTCGGAACACGGCGCGCGCTCCCTCACCCCGCCTGCACGCGGCCGGTGCGTTGCAGCTTGCCCCAGCCGACCATCGGTCCGCGCATCGCCTGCGTGATCGCCTTCAGCACGACGTAATACATGATCTGGCGATAGCCGACGCGCTGCGGGATCAGCAGCCACAACAGGCTCCACTTCTCGCGCCGTTCCAATGCGAAGGCGACCGTTGCCGCCAACAGGTCGATCGTCGTGAACACCGCCCAGAAGGTCAGCATCGTGTAGACGTCGTGGCTCGTCTGCGCCCAGCCGTGCGCCTGCACGTCGAGATAGGTGACGACGAAGCTGACCAGCAGCGCCAGGTCGATGATCGGGCTGATCGCGGCGAGCAGGATCTGGAACACGATCGCCTGGGGCAGACCGACCCAGCCGAGCCCCCGCGGATGGCTGCTGCCGATCGCCGAGCGATGCTTCCACAGGCATTGCAGCGTGCCGAACGCCCAGCGGAATCGCTGCTTGGCGAGCGCGCGGAACGTCTCGGGCGCCTCGGTCCACGCCACTGCATATTGATCGTAGCGGACGGCCCAGCCCGCGCGCTGGATCGCGATGGTGAGGTCCTGGTCCTCGGCCAGCGTATCGTGCGGATAGCCGCCGACCTGCTGGATCGCGGCCAGCCGCCATGCGCCGACCGCGCCCGGCACCACGGTGATCGCATTGAGGCGCGCGAACGCCCGACGTTCCAGGTTCTGCGCAGTGATATACTCCAGCGCCTGCCACTTGGTGACGAGGTTCACACGGTTGCCCACTTTGGCATTGCCCGCGACCGCGCCCAGCTTCGGATCGTCGAACCAGCGAGCGAGGCGCGCGATCGTCGTCGGTTCGAACTGCGTGTCGGCGTCGAGCGCGATGACGATCTCGCCCTTCGCCTGCGCCAGTGCGGTGTTGAGCGCACGCGCCTTGCCGCCATTCTCCAGCGTCAGCAGGCGGACGCGCGGATCGTCGCCGAACGCCTCCGCCACGACGGCGGAGGTGCGGTCCTTCGACCCGTCGTCGATCACGATCACCTCGATCGCGACATCGGTGGAGGCGAGCACGCCGCGGACAGCGCGTTCGATCACGCGTTCTTCGTTGTACGCAGGGATCATCACCGTCACGAAGCGCGTCGGGTCGATCGCGGGGAACACCTCACGTCCCTCGCGCCGCGCCTGGATCAGCGCCAGGGCCGACAGCGCGAGCGCGCGCAGGATGCCGACGGTGATCGCGATCGCGAACATCCAGTGCAGCGCGACGACGATGAAGCCCAAGGCGCTGAACAGCCCGAGGTCGACACGCGCAGCGAGCTGATCGCTGGCGCTGATCGGCGGCATCGACGCATTGCGCGACAGGCCGGCGAGCGTCGAGACGGGCACGAAGTGATAGCCCATCGCCCGCAGCCGATCGATGATCACCGGCAGCGCCGCGACCGTCTCGGCACGATTGCCGCCGGCATCGTGCAGCAGGATCACATTGCGGCTGCAATCGACGGGCGAATCGTTGGTGCAATTGGCGGGACCATCCGTGACGCGCGCGATCGTGCGGTCGATGATCGCCTGCACGCCCGGCCGCTTCCAGTCGTCCGGATCGACGTGCAGACCGACCGAGACATAGCCACGGTTCTGCGCCTGGAGCACCGGCCCCAATTCGTCCGCGGTGCTTGGCTCAGCATCACCGAAATAGGGCGCGCGGAACAGGCGCAGCGATCGGCCGGTGAAGGCCTGGAACAGGCGCTGGTTGGCATTCAGCTCGAACAGCACCTGCCCCGGCGACGAGGTCGCGAGATTGGGGTGGGTATAGGTGTGGCTGCCGATCTCATGGCCTTCCATGATCATCCGCTGCAACAACGGCCGCTGCGTCAGCGCATTCTCCCCGACGATGAAGAAGGTGCCCGGGGCATGTTCGCGCTTCAGCACGTCGAGGATCTGCGGCGTCCACTTGGGGTCCGGTCCATCGTCGAAGGTCAGCGCGAGCAGCTTCTTGCGATAGCCGGTACGGTCCACCTCCAGCGGCGCCGGCAGGCGATCGAAGCGCACGTCGGTAATCGCGCCATTGGGGCCGGTGACGACCGACCGCTGGCCGGTGACGGGCGTGCCGGCCACCTTTAGGATTTCGCCCGGTCCTTCGATGTCGACGTCGGTGCCCGCGGGGATCGTATCGATGACACTGGCCGGCGGCAGCGTGCGATGATCGCGGCCGAACAGCTTCCACACGCTGGGGTCTTCGGCACCCAGGCGCCACAGCGCGATGCTGCCGATGCCCGCGCGCTGCAGGAAGGTCATCTCGTTATAGGCGGACGCCGCATCGAGCAGCCAGACGACATGGCTCTCGTCGCCTTCCTTATAGGCGAAGCTGCTGTTGCCGCTGACCGGATCGAAGGTCGGGACCGTGCCCGAATCGCGTGCGGCCTGCCACGCTTCCTCGACGCTCATCGCGTCGTTGCCGGCGGGCGACCAATTGTAGGCGTAGGAGCCGATCGCCACGACCAGCTTCTGCGGCGGGATCCCGCGCGAGGCATTGGCGACCTGTTCGACGAACCAATGCTGCGACGCGATCGGCCCCGGCTCGCCCGAGGTTTCATGCTCGTCATACGCCATCAGGAAAATCTTGTCGGTGACCTTGGCGTAGGCGGGCAGGTTCCATTCCGGATTGCCGACCGGCGCCGCGATCGCGACCACCCAGCCGCGCGGGGCGAAGCGGCGCTGCGCATCGGCCAGGAAGGCGCGGTAATTGGCCTGCGCACTGGCGGGCAGATTTTCGAAGTCGAAGAAGGCGCCACCCGCGCGATTGTTCGCGAGCCAGGGCACGAGCTTGTCCAGGAAGGCCGCGCGCGCCTTCGGATCGGCCATCAGCGCGGCGGTGCCCTTGCCGTCCCAATTGCCGTTCAGCGCATTCTGGATCATCGGCAACACCACCGGACGGTGGATCGCCTTGTTCAGGATGGTGCGGCCGGCGGTGTCGCGGAACACGGTGATCTGGTGGTTGGCTCCCGTCACCGACACCCAGCCGGGGATTACCCAGTCGAGCTGTTCGACATGGCGGCGAAGGCTCGCGGCGCTCGACGGGTCCCAGGGCGTGTGGAAGGCGATGGCCAGCGTCGGATTGCCCGATGCCGCGGGCTTGCGCGCCGCGGTGCCGAACAGCTTGTTCTCGTAATAAGCGATGCTGCGCCGCGCGCGCCGCAACACGCCGTGCGGCGCCGCCATCCGCTGCAACGGCGGCCGTTCGACCTCCACGGGCAGCAGCGGCGCGACCGGGACCGCGCCGATCGACACCGCGAACATCGCGACCGACAGCACGAGCAACAGGACGAACGCGACGACCGCCAGCGTAAACCGCCGTTTACGCCGACCGCTGGCATCGTAGAAAACCGAATTCTGGGACATTGGCGACACTCCGGCGCCCGCCATGCCCGACGATCGATGGCACGATCAAGACGTCAGAATGACAAACCGTTCATGCTGACGACGCCTATTGCTTCGCCTATCCGATTGCGTGCGACCATTACCCGGCCTTTACAGCACGATGCCGTCGAACGACTTGCGCCACCCCGACAGGGTGACTGCCCCTTTTCTCTGCGCTCCGCGATCCGGTGCCTCAAACGGTCAGGATCGTGCTGCCCCGCGTCTCGCCCGCTTCCAGCGCCCGGTGCGCGTCCGCCGCGTCCTCCAGCGCAAAGGTCTGACCGATCTCTGGCCGGATCGCGCCCGATCGCAGCATCGCATAGAGCCGCTCGATCCCCGCCTGCCGTTCCTCAGGCGTGACATAATAGTCGAACAGCGTCGGACGGGTGACGAACAGCGACCCCTTGGCCGCCAGCATGCCCAGGTTGACGCCCGTCACCGCGCCACCGGCATTGCCGTAACTGACGATCAGGCCGCGGCGCGCGGTCACGGCCAGCGTCCGCTCCCAGCTCGCCATGCCGACGCCGTCGAACACCACCGCGACGCCCGCGCCATCAGTCATGTCCTTGACGCGCGCCACGACATCCTCGTCGCGGTGGAGCAGGACGTGATCCGCACCTGCCGCCCGCGCATGCTCCGCCTTCGCCTGCGTGCCGGCCGTACCGATCACCGTCGCGCCGATCGCCTTCAGCCAGCCGGTCATCAGCTGCCCGACACCGCCCGCAGCCGCCCACACCAGCACCGTCTGCCCCGGCTGCACACGGGCGCAGCGGTCGACCAGCGCCTCGACCGTACAGCCCTTCAGCAGCATCGCGGCGGCGGTGCGGTCGTCGACATCGTCGGGCAGTCGGAAAAGCTGCTTCGCCGCGACGTTGCGTGCCGTGGCATAGGCGCCGCGCGACGGCCCGAACGTGCCGACCCGGTCGCCCACCGACAGGCCGTCGACGCCCTCACCCACCGCCTCGACCACACCCGCCGCCTCGCTGCCGAGCCCCGCCGGCAGGTCGACCGGATAGACGCCGCTGCGATGATAGGTGTCGATATAGTTCAGGCCGACCGCATGGTGGCGCATCCGCACATCGCCCGGCCCGGGCGGCGGCAGGTCGACGTCGACCCATTCGATCACCTCCGGCCCGCCGGTGCGGGTGATGCGTGCGACGCGTTCGCTCATATGCCGTCCGTCCTTCTCGTGCCCCGCCCCAACCCGCGATACGCGTTTCGGGTTGCAACCGATCCCGGCGCATCGCACTATCGATGCAAATCCGATGGAGAGCGATGCGATGACTGATCCCCTCACCTTCTACATCGACGGCGCCTGGGTGGCGAGCGAGGGTGGCCGCCCCTATGACGTCATCGATCCGTCGACCGAACAGGCAGTGACGACGATCACGCTCGGCACGCAGGCCGACGTCGACAAGGCGGTCGCCGCCGCGACCCGCGCGTTCGAGACATTCTCGCAGACCACGCCGGAGGAACGCGCCGACCTGCTCGACCGCGTGATCGAGGTGTACAAGAGCCGCATCCCCGATCTCGCCAAGGCGGTCAGCCAGGAAATGGGCGCGCCGGTCGGCTTCGCGCAGGCGGCACAAGCGCCCGCGGGCCTCGGTTACCTGATGGGCACGGTGAAGGCCTTGCGCGAATTCACCTTCTCCGAACAGGTCGGCAAGGCGCGCGTCGTCCACGAACCGATCGGCGTCGTCGCGATGATCACGCCGTGGAACTGGCCGCTCAACCAGATTTGCGCCAAGGTCGCGCCCGCGCTCGCCGCCGGCAATACGATGATTCTCAAGCCGTCCGAGGAAGCGCCGAGCTGTGCGATGATCCTCGCCGAAATCCTGCACGAGGCGGGCGTACCCGCGGGTGTCTTCAACCTCGTCAACGGCGACGGCCCCACAGTCGGCGCGGCGCTGTCGACTCACCCCGGCGTCGACATGGTGAGCTTTACCGGATCGACGCGCGCCGGCATCGCGGTGGCACAGGCTGCGGCGGCGACCGTCAAGCGCGTGCATCAGGAATTGGGCGGCAAGGCCCCCAATCTGGTGCTGGAGGGCGCGGACCTCGCCAGCGTCTTGCCGCCGACGCTACAGGGTGTGCTCGCCAATTCGGGGCAAAGCTGCATCGCGCCCACCCGCCTGCTCGTCCACGACAGCCAGGCGGAGGAAGCGGCGCAGGTCGCCAAGGCGATCTTCGAATCCGTGCCCGTGGGCGATCCTGCCGAGATGGGCGCGCATATCGGCCCGGTCGTCAACAAGGCGCAGTTCGACAAGATCCAGGCGCTGATCCAGTCGGCGATCGACGAAGGCGCGACGCTCGTCACCGGCGGCCCGGGTCGTCCCGATGGTCGCAACGCCGGCTATTATGTCCGCCCGACCGTCTTCGCCGACGTGACGCCCGACATGCGCATCGCGCGCGAGGAAACGTTCGGCCCAGTCGCGACGATCACGCGCTACACGGACCGCGACGAGGCCGTGCGCCTGGCCAATGCCACGGAATATGGCCTGTCGGCGGCGATCTCCGGCGATCCGGCGGAAGCGGCCAAGGTCGCGCCGCGCCTGCGCGCCGGCCTCGTCACGATCAACGGCTGGAGCGGCCCGGTCGGCACGCCGTTCGGCGGCTTCAAGCAATCGGGCAACGGCCGCGAAGGCGGCAAATACGGCATCGCCGACTTCATGGAGCTGAAGACGATCGTCGGCGAGCCGGCGTAACGGCCCACATCATCACCGTCATTCCCGCGCAGGCGGGAATCCAGAATCGCTGACGTCGCGAGTCGGCCCGAACCGGTGGCGTGTCTGGATCCCCGCCTTCGCGGGGATGACGGGCCTTGGGGCAGCCCTACCGCTTCCGCGCGAACCAGATCGTATGCATCGCGCCCTTGCCGTTGCTGCGCGCGCGGACGCTCCCTTCGTCCACCTCGAACCCGGCGTCGCGCAGCCGTTTGGTGAACGCCGCGTCCTTCCCCGCAGACCACACCGCCAATATGCCCCCCGGCGCCAGCGCGACCCGCGCCGCCGCCAGCCCGCGGTTCGAATAGAGCCGGTTGTTCTCGGCGCGCACTAGCCCGTCAGGCCCGTTGTCGACGTCGAGCAGGATCGCATCATACGTCGCCGCCCCGATCGCGTCGGCGACGTCACCCATCCGCACCGTCACGCGGGGATCGTCCAGCCCGCCCGCGGTCAGGTCCGCCATCGGCCCACGCGCCCAGGCGATAATCTCCGGCACCAGCTCGGCCACGGTCACACGTGCATCCCGCCCCAATGCCGCCAAGGCCGCGCGCAATGTAAATCCCATGCCGTATCCGCCGATGAGCAGATGCGGGGTGTGAGACGCCAGCCGTTCGATCGTCATGACGGCGAGCGCCTCTTCCGACCCGCTCATCCGGCTGTTCATCAGCTCGTTGCGTTCCAGCACGATCATGAAATCGCCACCGCGGCGGAACAGGCGCAGCGGCTCGCCGCCCGGCACCTCGGCGGTTCCCAATAGCTCGCGCGGAGTCATCGATCGCGTCCTTCGTTGCGGCGAAAGGCGCCGCCCTACACGCTCGCCCGCCGCACCGCGAGCCGGTTCCACACGCAGCGTTTTGGAGAATGCGACGTTTTGCTGTAACGGCACGCCGCCGAGGTCGCATCGTCGACCCGTCAGTCCGACAATAAGGAATACCGTTCACCACATGGCCGCCTACAAACCCCAGACGTTCCAGGAGCGCGCCGCGCTGTCCGCCAAGGCCAAGGAGGCCGCACTCGAGAAGCTGCGCAACCGTCCGCAGGTCGACGAAGCGGTCCTCGCCGAGCGTATCGCCGCCGCTGAAGCCAAGGAAGCTGCGCGCGCCAAGGCGAGCGCCGAAAAGAAGGCCGCCCGCGAACAGGCGATCGCCGAGAAGAAGGCCGCGGCCGAAGCCGCGCGCATCGCTGCCGAAGAAGCGGCCGCCAAGGCCAAGCCCCGCATCCCGACGGAAGCGGAGATGAAGGCTGCCCGCGACGCCCGCTACGCCGCCCGCAAGGCCCGCGTCGGCAAGCGCTGATCCCGCGTGAGTGACGGCGCGGCACATCACCGCTCAGGCGAGTCGCCCGTCACACCCACCGAAACCCCACCGTCATTGCGTCCCGTAGGTCGCGGTGACGGAGCTAGGGACCCCTCGTCCGCTAAGCGCCCAAACACCCAAGATATTAGTGTGTTGAACAAATAATACACTACTGATAGCCTCCCCCGATCGGCAACTTGGGGAAGGATCGCCATGTATAGCGAAAGCGACATCGATGGCGCGGTGGCGGCGGGGGCGATCTCCGCCGACGCCGCGGCGGCGCTGCGCGCGCACATCGCCGCGGCGCACGCAGCACCGGCGGTGGACGAAGAGCATTTCCGTCTGCTCACCGGCTTCAACGACATCTTCGTTTCGATCGCGATCGTGCTGCTGCTCGTCGCGGTGGGGCAGATCGGCACCTCGCTTGCCCGTCCGCTCGGTGGCGTGTTCGTCGCGGGCACGGCATGGGTGCTCGCGGAATATTTCACCGCCAAACGTCGGATGGCGCTGCCCAGCATCCTGCTGTTGATCGCCTTCGTCGGCGGTGTCGCTGGCGGTCTGTTCGAGGGCGTGCAGGCTATCGTGCCAAACCTGAGTGATCGCGTGGGGGCGCTGGCGATCGCGGGCATTGGCCTGGCCACCGCCGGCGCAGCGTGGCTGCACTGGCGCCGCTTCATGGTGCCGATCACCGTCGCCGCCGGGGCGGCCGCATTGGTCGCAACCGCGATCGGCCTGATCCTCGCCGCCATCCCCGACGTGAAGGATGCGGTGTGGCCACTGCTGCTGGTCGGCGGCCTTGGCGTCTTCGCCGCGGCGATGCGTTGGGACATGAGCGATACCGAACGCAAGACGCGTCGGTCGGACGTCGCCTTCTGGCTACACCTCGCCGCTGCACCGATGATCGCACATTCGATCTTCCAGATGCTGGGCGTGTTCCGGGGCGATATCGGCGCAGGGATGGCCGTGGTGGTGCTGGCGCTCTACGTCTGCTTCGCCGCCATCGCGCTGGCGGTCGACCGGCGTGCGCTCTTGGTGTCGGGCCTCGCCTATGTGCTGGCCGCGCTCTACGCGCTGTTCCGCAGCGCCGGCGCCATCGAACTGGGCGCGGCGCTCACCGCCTTCGTCATCGGATCGGCGCTGCTATGCCTGTCGGCCTTCTGGCAGCCGATGCGCCGTGCCGTGGTGACCGCGCTGTCGCAATCGCTCCGCCGCCGACTGCCACCGGTGCAATACGCTTGAGGGAGCCGGGGGAGGCGCCGCCTTCCCCGTCATCCTCTGATCCGAGCGGCGGTCACCCCAGCGACGGCTGGGGTGTATCGCGGCTCCTGCTGCCCACTATAACAAGGATATCCGAACCATCGCTGCGATGACGATCGATAGGCGAGCCCTCGCCCCTCGGTCAGTCGACCAGCTTCATCAACCGCCGCTCGATCGGCGCCAGTACCGGACCAAGCTCCTGGCCGCGCTTCAGGACCATGCCCTGCTCGCCGATCAGCGCCCACATGCCCTGCCGCGCACGCAGCGCGGGGCGTTTCTCGATACGGAATTCGGGACGTTCGGCGGTCCGGCGAAAGGCGGCGAAGACCGCGGCATCCTTGCCCAGTTCCATCGCATAGTCTTTCCAATGCCCCGCCGCGACCATGCGGCCGTACAGGTCGAGAATGCGGTTCAGCTCCACGCGTTCGAACCCGACCTGTCCCGGCTCGCGTCCCAGCGGAAACGGCGTGACGATCCCCATCAGGCCCCGCCCATCACGCTCTGTCACGCTCCGCCTGCGGCGCGACGTCGTCCGCCCGTTCGGCAAGCAGCGCGTCCAGCCGCTTGCGCATCGATTCCAGCTCGCAGCGCATCATCTCGATCTTCTGCGTCGCCGGGTCGAACATCTCTCTGCACGGCGTGCCATAGGGCACGAAGCGCGACGGCGCTTCGGCCGCACCGCCCTCCACCATCGTCGGCCGCGCCGGGATGCCCACCATCACCGCGCCGGCCGGCACGTCGCGCGTCACCACCGCATTAGCGCCGACGCGCGCGCGCGGACCGACCAAGATGGGTCCCAGCACCTGCGCGCCCGATCCGATGATGACGCCATCGGCCAGCGTCGGGTGGCGCTTCCCTGCGACGCCATTGTCGGGGCTGGTCCCGCCCAGCGTCACGCACTGATAGATGGTGACGTCGTCGCCGATCTCCGCCGTCTCGCCGATCACGACGAAACCATGGTCGATGAAGAAGTTGCGACCGATCGTCGCGCCCGGATGGATGTCGATCGCGGTCCATGCCCGCGCGAAGTGATTGACCGCCCGCGCCAGGAAGAACAGCCGCCGCCGGTACAACGCGTGCGCGACGCGGTGCAGGCCCAGCGCCCAAACGCCCGGATACAGCAGGATCTCGGCGCGCGAATGCGGCGCCGGATCACGCGCCCGGATTGAATCGAGATAGGCGGCCAGCCGTCCGAACATCCGTTACTTCCCCTTGCCCTTCCGGCTCGTCATTCGCTGCATGTAACGCTTCGGCGGCGTAATTTCCATGGTTCCGCCGCAGAGCCGTCGGCAGAGACCCCGCGGCTTGGGGGCGGCAAAGCCCAGCTTTGTTGTGGGAATTGGCCATAGCGGGCACGATGCGACCAATGCGTCTTTGCCGGGCGCCGGGAGTTACCGCCTGCGATGCCTGATTTTCTGACTGCGATCGACTGGTCCCAGGTGCTGCCGTTCATCGCGATCGGCTTTGCGGCGCAGGTCATCGACGGCGCGCTCGGCATGGCGTTCGGCGTCATCAACTCGACCCTGTTGGTGACGGTGATGGGCGTGCCGCCCGCGGTCGCCTCCGCCAGCGTCCATGCGGTCGAAACCTTCACCACCGCCGCGTCGGGCGTCAGCCACGTCGTACACCGCAACGTCGACTGGAAGCTGTTCCGCCGGCTCGTCATCCCCGGCATGATCGGCGCGGTGGCCGGCGCGACGTTGCTCAGCACGATCGACGCCTCGGTCGCCAAGCCGTTCGTCATGGCCTATCTCGCGTGCATCGGCCTGTACCTGCTGTTCCGCGCGGTCGGGGGCGAGATCAAGCCGCGCAAACCTCGCGTCGTCGCGCCGCTCGGTTTGGTCGGCGGCTTCCTCGATGCCGCGGGCGGCGGCGGCTGGGGACCTGTCGTCACCTCCAACCTGCTGATTCAGGGCGCGACGCCGCGCCACACGATCGGCACGGTCAACACGGCGGAGTTTTTCCTCACCGCCACCGCCTCGGCCACCTTTTTCTCCGTGCTCGGCTGGTCCGCCTTCACCTTGCACACGCTCGGCATCCTCATCGGGGGTATCGTCGCGGCGCCGTTCGGCGGCATTCTTGCCAAGCGCGTCCCCACCCGCCACCTGATGGCGCTGGTCGGCGGGTTGCTGACCCTCACCAGCGCATGGTCAATTTATTCCGCACTTGCAAAGTGATACACTCGCGCTTGCAGTAGAAAAATGCCAGCGCTCTCGTACTAATCGATCACATCGATCATGCGGCGCAAACAGATCAATTTTGCATTGCAGCATGATCGCCTATATCGGCTCCACACCATTCAACGGAGACGACCCATGGCCCTCATCGGCAGCAAGCTGAAGCCCTTCACCACGCAAGCCTACAAGGAAGGCAAGTTCGTGTCGGTCAGCGACACCGACGTGCTCGGCAATTGGGCGGTGTTCTTCTTCTATCCGGCCGACTTCACGTTCGTCTGCCCGACCGAGCTGGAAGACCTCGCCGACGTATATCCCACGCTCCAGAAGATGGGCGTCGAGGTGTACAGCGTGTCGACCGACACCCACTTCAGCCACAAGGCGTGGCATGACAGCTCGCCCGCGATCGGCAAGATCAACTATTACATGCTGGGCGACCAGAATCACGCGATCAGCAACAACTTCGAAATCCTGCGCGAAGGCCAGGGCCTCGCCGATCGCGGCACGTTCGTGATCGATCCCGAGGGCGTGATCCAGCTGATCGAAGTCACGTCGGAAGGCGTCGGCCGCAACGCCGCCGAACTGCTGCGCAAGATCAAGGCCGCGCAGTACATCGCCGCGCATCCGGGCGAAGTCTGCCCGGCGAAGTGGGAAGAGGGTGAAGAAACGCTCGCCCCCAGCCTGGACCTCGTCGGCAAGATCTAACTCGTCTGAGGGGGGCGACACCTACGTCCCCCAACCTCCGTCACCCCGGACTTGATCCGGGGTCCCGCTTCGTCTCGCCATCGTCGAAGCAGCGGGACCCCGGCTCTCCGGCCGGGGTGACGACGAAGGTCATGGCGGAATTAAGGACGTGAGGCGTCCCGCCATCCTCCATCACAATCCACGGAAAATGCCATGCTCGACGCCAATCTGACGCAGCAGCTCAAAGCCTATCTGGTCCACGTCCGCTTCCCCGTGGAGCTGGTCGCGAGCCTGGGGCAGGACGCCAAGTCGCACCAGATGCGCGAGCTGCTCGACGAGATCGCCGGCCTGTCGGACAAGGTCAGCGTCACCACCGGCGATGACGACCGCACCCCCAGCTTCCTGATCCGACGCGCCGGCACGGACATCGGCGTCCGCTTCGCCGGCCTGCCGATGGGCCACGAATTCACCTCGCTGGTGCTCGCGCTGCTCCAGGTCGGTGGCCACCCGTCGAAGGCGGCGCAGGACCTGATCGAGCAGGTCGTGGCGCTCGACGGCGACTATCATTTCGAAACCTATTTCTCGCTGTCCTGCGCCAATTGCCCCGACGTCGTGCAGGCGCTGAACCTGATGGCGGTCCTCAACCCGCGCGTGACGCACACCGCGATCGACGGCGCGCTGTTTCAGGACGAGGTCGCCAACCGCAAGGTGATGGCGGTGCCGACCGTATTCCTGAACGGCGAACCCTTCGGCCAGGGCCGGATGGAGCTGGAACAGATCGTCGCGAAGCTCGACACCGGCGCCTCCGCGCGCGCGGCCGAAAAGATCGGGGCGAAGGACCCGTTCGATGTCCTCGTCGTCGGTGGCGGCCCCGCTGGTGCCGCCGCGGCGATCTATACCGCGCGCAAGGGCATCCGCACCGGCATCGCGGCGGAACGCTTCGGCGGGCAGGTGCTCGACACGATGGGGATCGAGAATTTCATCTCGGTGCCGCACACCGAAGGTCCGAAGCTCGCCGCGGAGCTGGAACGCCACGTGCGCGACTATGACGTCGACATCATGAACCTGCAGCGCGCGGAAAAGCTGGTGCCGGCGGGCGCCGATGGCCTGCACGAAGTCGTGCTGGAAAACGGCGCGTCGCTCAAGGCGCGCACCGTCATCCTGTCGACCGGCGCGCGCTGGCGTACGATGAACGTGCCGGGCGAGGCGGAATACCGCAACAAGGGTGTCGCTTATTGCCCGCATTGCGACGGCCCGCTCTTCAAGGGCAAGCGCGTGGCGGTGATCGGCGGCGGCAATTCGGGCGTCGAAGCGGCGATCGACCTCGCCGGCATCGTCGCCCACGTCACGCTGATCGAATATGACAGCGAATTGCGCGCCGACGCGGTGTTGCAGCGCAAGCTGCGCAGCCTCGCCAACGTCACCGTCCTCACCTCTGCGCTGACGACCGAAGTCCATGGCGATGGCGACAAGGTCGTCGCTCTGTCCTACCGCGACCGGAATAGCGAGGCGGTACATCGGGTCGATCTCGCCGGTATCTTCGTTCAGATCGGCCTCGTCCCCAACACCGAGTGGCTGGCGGGAACCATCGCGCTGTCGCCGCGCGGCGAGATCGAGATCGACCACCGCGGCCACACTTCGCAGTCCGGCATTTTCGCGGCGGGCGACGTGACGACCGTGCCGTACAAGCAGATCGTGATCGCAATGGGCGAAGGGTCGAAGGCGGCGCTGTCGGCATTCGACCACCTGATCCGCATTCCAGCGGAAGAAACCCGCGACTGGGAAGAAGCGGCGGAGTAATCCCGGAGCGAAACGATCGCCTAGCACTACCCGTCACCCCGGACTCGTTCCGGGGTCCACGGAGCCGCGGGGGAGGGCTGGAGCCTCTTGCCATCCCCTTGCCGCCCGGTGGACCCCGGAACGAGTCCGGGGTGACGGTTGGTGTTGGGCAGCCGCCGCGCCAATCATCCCGCCAGACTTAGGACTGGCATCCCCCTGCCCCACCCCCTATCTCGCCAGCCCATGGCGGCGACCTACCTCCCCACGCTCAAACAGCTGCAATATCTCGTCGCGCTGAAGGACCATGGCCATTTCGGCCGCGCGGCCGAAGCGTGCTTCGTCACCCAGTCCACGCTGTCGGCGGGTCTGCGCGAGCTCGAAACGCTGATCGGCGTCACCCTCGTCGAACGCACCCGCCGCGTCGTCCGCTTTACACCGCTGGGCGACCGGATCGCGGACAAGGCGCGCCGCGTGCTGCGCGAGGCGGAGGAATTGGGGGACATCGCCCGCGCCGCCGGCCGGCCGCTGTCGGGCGAGATGCGGATGAGCGTGATCCCGACGATCGCGCCCTTCATGCTGCCCCACATCCTGCCCCGCCTGCGTCGCGACTATCCCGACCTCAAGCTGTTCCTGCGCGAAGAGCCTTCGGGCGCGGCGTGCGAAGGCTTGCATAACGGCCGCACCGATTGCGTGCTGCTTGCCCTGCCCTTTGCCTGCGGCGACGTCGCCAGCCAGCCTTTGTTCGACGATCGGTTGTTCGTCGCCTATCAGCCGCAGGACATGCCGTCGGACCCGCCCGCCGTGCCTGCCGCGCTGATCGACGAGACGCGGCTGCTGCTGCTCGAGGACGGGCATTGCCTGAAGGACCATGCGCTCTCGGCGTGCAATCGCCCGGAATTGCGCGCGGAAGCGACGATGCTCGGCACCTCGCTGCACACGATCGTCCAGATGGTCGATAACGGTCTGGGCATGACGATGCTGCCCGAGATGGCGCTGAAGGCGGGCATCCTCGATCACACCAATATCGTCGCCAAACCGCTGGACGCCGACAATGCGGTGCGGCGTATCGCATTGGTCTGGCGCCGCGCGTCGCCACGCGAAAAGGATTTCCAGCTGCTTGCCGAGGCGCTGGCCGAAGCCCGGTGAGGGCCGAAAAACACAGGAGTGCGCGTGACCCGACCCTACGCCCGATCGATCCGCCGGCTCGGCCCGTCCGTCCTGCTCGCCAGCCTTGCCGGCTGCGTGCCGCCCGCCACCGCGCCGGTGGTCGCGCCACCGCCCGTCGTCTCCGCGCCGGCACCGGTGGCGGTCGATCCCAGCCGGATGGAGTCGGAAGCGACGATCGCCCAGTCGGTCGCGACGACGCCCGGCCTCACCACGCTCGCGCGGGAGCTGCGGGTCGCCGAACTCGATCCGCTTCTGGCGGGCAACGGCCCCTATACGCTGTTCGCGCCGACCGACATGGCCTTCACCCGCCTGGCGCCGGGCATCGCAGGCGATCTGCTCGCGCCGGAGAACCGGCCGACGCTGGTCGCACTCCTGCGCTACCATATCGTCCCCGGCACCATGACCACCGAGCAGCTGGAGGCGCGCATTGCAGCAGGCGGCGGCCGCGCGACGCTGACGACGCTCGGCGGCCAGCCGCTGACCGCGACGATGACCGGCGACGTCATCACGCTGACCAGCGCCAGCGGCAATCGCAGCTATGTCGAGGCGGCGGATGTCGCGCAGGCGAACGGCGTGATCCACGTCGTCAACGGCGTGCTGGTGCCGCGGCTGCCGTAAATCTCCGGCGCCCACCCACTCCGTCATTCCCACGAAGGCGGGAATCCAGACGCGCTACCGTCACGACTCAAGACGAAACGTCGGAGCTGATGGATCCCCGCCCCCGCGGGAATGACGGAGCGGCTCTAACGCTCGCTCCACCGCGCCGCCGCGTCGGCGTCACTCTCGCGAGCCTCCACCCAGCGCGCCTCGCCACCGCGGGTCTCGCGCTTCCAGAACGGCGCATCGGTCTTCAGCCGGTCGATCAGATAGGCGCACGCCTCCAGCGCAGCCCCCCGGTGCGCCGCGGCCGCCGCCACGAACACGATCCGCTCGCCCGGCGCCATCGGCCCGACGCGGTGGACGATCGTCGCCGCCCCCAGCGCCCAGCGCGCCGTCGCCTCCTCCGCCAGCCGCGTCAGCGCAGCCTCGGTCGCGCCGGGATAATGTTCTAGCTCCAGCGTCCCCACGCCATCGTCGCTCCGCACGAGGCCGGTGAAGGTCGCGACCGCCCCGGCACCATCCGCGCGTTCGACTCCGGCCATCTCCGCCGCCAGATCGATCGGCGTGGGCGAGACGTGGACACGGATCATCCGCCCGTCACCGGAGGGAACAGCGCCACCTCGCGCGCGCCGGCGATCGGCGCGTCGACCGTCACGAACGCCTGATCCACCGCCGCCCGCAACCGCGCGCGATCGGTCAGCGCCGCGGCGGACGCATCGTCGCGCGCCGCCAGCCAATCGACCAGATCGGCGACGCTCGCCAGCGTGTCCGGTGCGTCCACCGTCTCGCTCGCCCGGCCCATGCCCTCCCGGACCCAGGCGAAATACAGCATCTCAATCCGCATCGCGCTCAGTCCATGTGCTTCAGGCCGACGCGCAGGTAATCCCAACCCGTCACCAGCGTCAGCGCCGCCGCGCCCCACAAACAGCCGAGACCGGCGACCTTGATCCACACCTGCGCCGGCAAAGCCCCCGCCAGGATCAGCGCGCCGAAGGCGACGAGTTGCAGCGTCGTCTTCCACTTGGCGAGCTTCGACACCGGCAGCGACACCTGCAGCCCGGCTAGAAACTCCCGTAGCCCGGATACGGCGATCTCGCGCAGCAGGATGATCAGCGCCGCAATCAGATGCACGCCGGTGATCAGCGCGCTGTCGTCGTGCCGCGTGCCCACCAGCATCAGGATGACCGCGGCGACCATGATCTTGTCCGCGATCGGATCGAGGAAGACGCCCAGCTTCGACACCGCGCCTTGCGCGCGCGCAAGGTAGCCGTCGAAATAGTCTGTGATCCCCATCAGGCAGTAGAGCGTGAAGGCGATGGCGAACCCCGCCTCCCACCGCGGCCACCACAGAAAGGCGACGAGCAACGGCACCGCGACGATCCGCGACAGCGTCAGAAGATTGGGCAAGGTCAGCATCGTGGGTCTCTCCTAACCCGCTGCGGCGGCGGAGGTAAGCCCACGCAATGGTTCATGAGGATAATGCGTCCGCATCCTCCACAGCCCGTCACCCCGGACTTGGTCCGGGGTCCACTCTGCGGCCAGGCAGACGGCAAGAGGCTCCAGTCTCGCCCTTGCGGCCCGGTGGACCCCGGACCAAGTCCGGGGTGACGGACCACACAAGGCACTCACCCGCCCACCCAACCCCGGTTGGCGTCGCGCCGCCACTGGGCTATGCCCGCCGCAATCCTGCCACGATCGAAGGCCGTGTTCCGCATGATCAATGCTTTGGGGTTGCTGAAGCAGCGCCGCTTCCTGCCCCTCTTCACGACGCAGTTCCTGGGCGCCTTCAACGACAATCTGTTCAAGACGTCGATGGTGCTGTTCGCGACCTATGCGATCTTCAACGATCCGAAGGTGGAAACGATCTTCAACGCGGTCGCCACCGGCATCGCGATCCTGCCCTTCTTCCTGCTGTCCGCGCTGGCGGGTCAGCTCGCCGACAGCCACGACAAGGCGCGCATCATCCGCATCGTGAAGACCGCGGAAATCGGCATCATGCTGCTCGGCGCGGGCGGCCTGATGGTGGCCCGCGCGGGCTATCCGCACGTCGGCATCGGGCTGATGCTGGGCGCGGTGCTGTTCCTGGGCGTCCATTCGACCTTCTTCGGCCCGATCAAATACGCCATCCTGCCGCAACATCTGAAGGCGCACGACGTCCTCGGCGGCACCGGCCTCGTCGAAGCGGGCACGTATCTCGCCATCCTGATGGGCACGATCATGGCGGGCTGGGTGCCGATCGAGGGCGCGGCGATCCTCGTCCTCGTCATTGCCGGCATCGGCTGGATTACCGCCCGCGCGGTGCCGCCCGCGCCGCGCGAAGGGCCGCGACTGAAGCTCAACTACAACCCCTTCACCGCCTCGTTCCGCCTGATCCGCACGACGATGCACATCCCGCGGCTGTTCCTGGCGATCTGCGCGATCAGCTTCTTCTGGACGATCGGGTCGGTGCTCATCATCATCTTCCCGCCACTGGTGAAGAACGTGCTGACCGCCGACGAGCGCGTGGCGAGCGGTGCGATCGCGATCTTCTCGGTTGGCGTCGCGATCGGCTCCGTGGTCATCAACACGATGCTGAAGGGGCGGATCAGCGCGCGCTATTCGCCGGTATCGGTGATCGCGATGGGCGCGTTCGTCGTCCTGTTCTCGTTCCTGTGCCGCGGCTGGACGCCTGCGGAGCCGGGCCATTTCTACGACTGGGCGCAATTCGTCGCCCAACCGCGCGCCATCCCGATCATGCTGACCCTGCTCGCGATCGCGACCACGGGCGGAATGTTCGTCGTGCCGCTCTACGCCTTCCTGACGACGACCGTGGAGAAGGACCAGACCGCGCGCACCGTGGCGGCGAACAACGTCGTCAACTCGGGCGCGATGACGCTGGGTTCGATCGCCGCGATCGGGATCAACGTCGCGGGCGTTCAGGCGGTCGACATGCTGTTCCTTGTCGCCGCCATGTGCCTCGTCTCCGCATGGATCGCGCAGAGGCTGCATCTCGCCTGCGACTGAGGCAGGCGCGCGGCGTTCAGAACAGGAACGTATAGAAGCAGGTGAAGAAGGCGGCGAAGCTGAGCAGGAACAGCTTCCAGTCGCTGTCGTCGCTCTTGCGGGGATCGACCACCTTCGGCGGCGGTAACGCGCGACGGAAAGGATGCCGGGCGGATTCGTTGGTGAGGACGAGGCGTCTGGTCATAGCAAAGGCGTTAACGCCGCGTTTACGATTTGGACCAGCGGCAAAGGTGGTTAAGCCCCGCCTGTCCGATGGTGGGACAGTGATGGAGAGGATGAGATGAGCGTCGCCTTCCGCCGCGAGAGCGACGAAGAGCATCTGGAACCCAAGTTCGAACGTCCCCTGCCAGCCGGCCCCAATTGGGTGACGGCAGCAGGCAAGGCATTGATCGAGCGTCAGATAACCGACCTGGACGCCAGACTGGCCGACGCCGATACCGAACAGGCGGAGGCGATCCGGCGTGATTTGCGCTATTGGCAGACGCGGCGCACGACCGCGATCGAGACGCCAGCGCCCGCGGACGGAAGCGCCGGCTTTGGCACGATCGTAACGATCCGGATGGGCGGTCGCACGCGCGAGATCGGCATCGTTGGCGATGACGAATCGGAACCGCAAGCCGACCGGCTGTCGTTCCAGTCACCGCTCGCGCGCGCACTCATGGGAGCCGAGCCCGGCGACGTCCTGCCCTTCGGCGGCCGCGACGACGCGATCGAGGTGCTGTCGGTCCGCGCAATCGACTGACGGCGCCGCATTTCACGCTTTCGCAAAAACATCGTCGCCCCAGCGCAAGCTGGGGCCCCGCCGGCCTTTGCCAAGCGCCGCCACCGGGAAGTTAAGCCCTCGCTGTGACGACGGCCGCTTCAACCGCCTGCCCCAAAACGCAAAACGCGCGCCGGCCAGAAGCCGACGCGCGCTCGCATACCCTGTAAGGCAACGTCGATCAGTCGAGACGGCGTGCCAGTTCCTTGTTGAGGCCCAGCGCCACCAGCGTGCCGATCGCCCCTGACAGCAGATAGCCACCCGCGGCGATCAGCCCGAACTCGCTGGCCAGCACCAGCGCGGCGAGCGGCGCGAAGCCCGCACCGAACAGCCACGCCAGGTCCGACGTCAGCGCCGCACCCGTATAGCGCGCGCCCTTGGGGAAGTTGTTGGTCACTGCGCCCGACGACTGGCCGAACGCGAGGCCGAGCAGGATGAAGCCGCCGATCATGAACGCGAGCTCACCCGAGCTGCCCGCACCGAGCAGCTGCGGCGCGAAACCGCTGAACACCGCGATCGCCGCCGCGGTATAGCCCAGCACCGAACGCCGCCCGATCCGATCGGCAAGCAGGCCCGAGATGACGACCGCGCCCAGACCGAAGAAGGCGCCGACGATCTCGATCCCCAGGAAGCGCGCGATGTCTTCCTTGGTGAACAGCGCGACCCAGGACAGCGGGAAGACCGTCACCATGTGGAACAGCGCGAAGCTGGCGAGCGGTGCGAAGGCACCGATGATGATGTTGCGCCACTGCGCCTTCACCGTCGCGGTCACGCGGCTGGGGGTCAGCTCGCGCGTCTTGAACAGCTGGGTATATTCCGGCGTCACGACGATGCGCAGCCGCGCGAACAGCGCGACGACGTTCAGCGCGAAGGCGACGAAGAACGGATAGCGCCAGCCCCATGACAGGAAATCGCCCATATCCATGTTGGACAGGAAGAAGGCGAACAGCGCACTGGCGACGATCAGGCCGAGCGGCGCACCGAGCTGCGGCACCATCGCGTACCAGCCGCGCTTTTCGGCCGGCGCATTGAGCGCGAGCAGCGAGGCAAGGCCGTCCCACGCGCCGCCCAGCGCGAGGCCCTGGCCGATGCGGAACAGCGACAGCAGGATCGCCGACCAGATGCCGACTTCTTCATAACCGGGCAGGAAAGCCAGCGACACGGTGGACGTGCCGAGCAGGAACAAGGCGATCGTCAGCTTCGTGCCGCGACCGTAGGTGCGATCGACCCACATGAAGATCTGCGTGCCGATCGGTCGTGCTATGAACGCCAGCGGGAAGAGCGCGAACGACCAGAGCGTGCCGGTCAACCGGTCGACATAGGGGAACACCAGCGCCGGAAAGACGATGACCGAAGCGATGGCATAACAGAAGAAGTCGAAGAATTCGGACGTGCGGCCGATGATAACGCCGATCGCGATCTCGCCCGGACGGACCTCATGGTCGCCCCGCGTGTTGACGGCACGGGCATCGCGTTCAAGCGGTGCGGAATGGGCGGAAGCCACTGACATGTATCGCAGTCCTGTCGTCTCACGGCCTTTCGGCCACCGGTCGTCAACGCACGTCGTGTCCTTTCGGACGCAGCGCGCGCACGACCTTCTAGCGCGCGAACGGCGGGGACGGGATAGGACAAAATGTCCTATTTTGCGGTGCAGCGAACGGGATTAGCGCGAATGACGATGCGAACCCTTCCGTCTTTCCGCGCGGCGCGCATGCGCACCGCCGCCCTCGCGCTCCTCGCGCCGGCCCTTTTGGGTGGGTGCGATCTGGTGGTGATGAACCCGGCCGGCGATGTCGCGCGGCAACAGGCCCATCTGATCCTGTGGTCGACCGGCCTGATGCTGCTGATCATCGTGCCCGTGATCGCGCTGACCGTCCTGTTCGCGTGGAAATACCGCCACACGAACGAAGACGCCGAATATCGCCCGAACTGGGACCATTCGACCGGGCTCGAGCTGATCATCTGGTCGGCGCCGCTGCTGATCGTCATTGCGCTGGGCGCGCTGACCTGGATCAGCACGCACAGCCTCGACCCCTATCGCCCGCTCGCGCGCATCGCGCCCGGCCAGCCGGTGGCGAAGAACGCGAAGCCGTTGGAAATCCAGGTCGTCTCGCTCGACTGGAAGTGGCTGTTCATCTACCCCGAACAGGGCATTGCGACCGTCAACGAGCTGGTTCTGCCGGTGAACCGCCAGGTCGTGTTCCGGATGACCTCGTCGTCGGTGATGAACACCTTCTACGTCCCCACCATGGCCGGCATGATCTATACGATGCCCGGCATGGAGACGCAGTTGCACGCCGTGCTGAACAAGCCCGGCCGGTTCGAAGGCATTTCGGCGAACTATAGCGGCGCCGGCTTCTCCGACATGCGCTTCACCGTCGACGGCTTCGACGATGCCGGCTTCGCCAAGTGGGTGTCGGAGACGCGCAGCGCGCAGGGCAAGCTCGACAATGCGACCTACCTGAAGCTGGAACGCCCGAGCGAAAAGGTCCCCGCGATCCGCTACGCCGGCTTCGCGCCCGGCCTGTTCGACCGCATCCTGGGCATGTGCACCAAACCCGGCGAAACCTGCATGCAGGCGACGATGATGAAGGACGGTGGGATGGACATGGGCCATGCCCCTCCCGTCAACGACACCGGCCACATGCGCGGCAGCGACTCGAAGGGGGCGCTGCAGAAGGAGCCGGAGGAAAAGGGCAGCAGCCCGCACCGTAACGCCCCCCGCCAGCAAGCCCCCGGCAGCAGCCAGCCGGGCAGCGAAGCCAACCGCAGCATGACCGCGATCGATCCGCTGCCCCTTCCCGGCGTTACCGCCGTGGCCCGTTCGTAGGACCGACATGATGTCCGATAGCTTTCTCAAGACCATCTTCGGGCGCCTGACGCTCGACAGCTTCCCGATCCACGAGCCGATCCTGGTCGCGACCTTCATCATGGTCGCGATCGGCGGTGCGGCGGTGCTGGGCGCCCTCACCTACTTCAAGGTGTGGGGCTACCTCTGGAAGGAATGGTTCACCAGCGTCGATCACAAGAAGATCGGCGTGATGTACATGGTGCTCGGCATCATCATGCTGCTGCGCGGCTTTGCCGACGCACTGATGATGCGCGCCCAGCAGGCGATGGCGTTCGGCGCCAACGAAGGCTTCCTGCCCGCGCACCATTACGACCAGGTGTTCACCGCGCACGGCGTCATCATGATCTTCTTCGTGGCGATGCCCTTCGTCACCGGTCTGATGAACTATGTCGTGCCGCTGCAGATCGGCGCGCGCGACGTGTCGTTCCCGTTCCTCAACAACTTCAGCTTCTGGATGACCGCGGCGGGTGCGGCGATCGTCATGGTCAGCCTGTTCGTGGGTGAGTTCGCCCGCACCGGCTGGCTGGCGATGGCACCCTTGTCGGGCCTCGATTATTCGCCCGACGTCGGCGTGGATTATTACATCTGGGGGTTGCAGGTCGCCGGCGTCGGCACCCTGCTATCCGGCGTCAACCTGCTCGCGACCATCGTCAAGATGCGCGCGCCGGGCATGTCGCTGATGAAGATGCCGATCTTCACCTGGTCGGCGCTCGCCACCAACACGCTGATCGTCGCCGCCTTCCCGATCCTGACCGCGGTGCTCGCGCTGCTCAGCCTCGATCGCTATCTCGGCACGCATTTCTTCACCAACACCATGGGCGGCAACCCCATGATGTACGTGAACATGATCTGGATCTGGGGTCACCCGGAAGTGTACATCCTGATCCTGCCGGCGTTCGGCGTGTTCAGCGAAGTCACCAGCGCATTCTGCGGCAAGCGCCTCTTCGGCTATACGTCGATGGTCTACGCGCTGCTGGTCATCACCATCCTGGCGTACCTCGTCTGGCTGCACCACTTCTTCACCATGGGGTCGGGGGCGAGCGTCAATTCGTTCTTCGGCATCACCACGATGATCATCTCGATCCCGACGGGCGCGAAGATCTTCAACTGGCTGTTCACCATGTACAAGGGGCGCATCCGCTTCGAACTGCCGATGATGTGGACGGTCGCGTTCATGATCACCTTCGTGATCGGCGGCATGACAGGCGTGCTGCTCGCGGTGCCGCCGGCCGACTTCGTGCTGCACAATTCGCTGTTCCTGATCGCGCACTTCCACAACGTGATCATCGGCGGCGTGCTGTTCGGCATGTTCGCCGGCATCAACTTCTGGTTCCCGAAGGCGTTCGGCTTCAAGCTCGACAAGTTCTGGGGCACGATCAGCTTCTGGTTCTGGGTCGTCGGCTTCTACGTCGCGTTCATGCCGCTCTACGTGCTCGGTCTGATGGGCGTGACGCGCCGCCTGCGCCACTTCGAGGATCCGTCGTTGCAGATCTGGTTCATCGTCGCGGCGATCGGCGCGCTGCTGATCGCGGTGGGGATCGGCGCCTTCCTGATGCAGATCTTCGTCAGCATCAAGAATCGCGACAGCCTGCGCGACGAGACTGGCGACCCGTGGCAGGGCCGCAGCCTGGAGTGGGCGACCTCGTCGCCGCCGCCGGCCTATAACTTCGCGTTCACGCCCGTCGTCCGCGACGTCGACGCCTGGTACGACATGAAGGCGAACAACGCCGTGCGCCCGACAACCGGCTTCCGCGACATCCACATGCCGCGCAACACCGGCACAGGCGTGATCCTGGCGGGCCTGGCGGTGGTCTTCGGCCTCGCGATGATCTGGTACATGTGGTGGCTCGCCATCCTGTCCTTCGTCGGGATCGTCGCGGTCAGCATAGGCCACACCTTCAACTACGACCGCGATTATTACATCCCCGCCGAGGAAGTGACGGCGTGCGAGGACCTGCGCACGCAGCAACTCGCCGCCCGCGCGGCCCAGCCTGCCCAAACCCCGGCAATGGGGGCCTGAGGAGCCATGAGCGAAGCGACCATCCCCCCGGGCACCCAGGCCCCGGTCTTCTACGAGACCGACGAACATCATCACGACGCCGGCGGCAGCACCATGCTGGGCTTCTGGCTGTACCTGATGAGCGACTGCCTGATCTTCGCCATGCTGTTCGCAGCCTATGGCGTGTTCGGCAGCAGCTATGCCGGTGGCCCGCAGCCGCACGAGATTTTCGAGCTGCCGCTGGTGGCGCTCAACACCTCGATGCTGCTGCTGTCGTCGATCACTTATGGCTTTGCGATGCTGTCGATGAACGACGGCAACGTGAAGGGCACGCAAGGGTGGCTGGCGATCACCGGCCTGTTCGGCCTCGCCTTCCTGGGCATCGAACTCTACGAATTTTCGAACCTGATCGCCGAGGGCGCCGGCCCGCAGCGCAGCGCGTTCCTGTCGTCGTTCTTCACGCTCGTCGGCACGCACGGCCTGCACGTCACCTTCGGCATCATCTGGCTGGTGACGCTGATGGTACAGGTCGGTCGCAAGGGCCTGATCCCCGCCAACCAGCGTCGCCTGCAGTGCCTGTCGCTATTCTGGCACTTCCTCGACGTGATCTGGATCGGCGTCTTCACCTTCGTCTACCTGCTGGGAGTGCTGCGATGAGCGCGCACAACGCACACGATCATGCGCACGATCACGGCCATGGCCATGACCACGGCCATTCCTCGGGCGAGGCGCACGGCACCCGCCGCGATTATGTGATCGGCTTCGTCCTGTCGGTCATTCTCACCGCCATTCCGTTCGGACTGGTGATGAGCGGCGTCATCGCCGACCCGCGGATCACGGCGGGCATCTGCATGGCGTTCGCGCTGGTGCAGATCGTCGTCCACATGATCTACTTCCTCCACATGAACTCCAAGTCGGAGAATGGGTGGACGCTGATGGCGCTGATCTTCACGGTTATCATCGTGGCGATCTGCCTCGCCGGTTCGATGTGGGTCATGTATCACATGAACGCCAACATGATGCCGGGCATGAGCGGCGGCGACATGGGGGCGATGTAGCCCCATGAATCGTGCGCGCGCGATCACGACCGGCCTGCTGCTGATCGTGATCGCCGCGCTGATCGGACTGGGCGTCTGGCAGCTCGAACGCCGGACGTGGAAACTGGCGCTGATCGCGCATACCGAGGCCATGCTGGCGCAGCCGCCGGTGCCCGCCCCCGGACCCGATCGCTGGCCCGCCATCGGCAAGGACGACGTCTACCGCCCCGTCGTCGTGCGTGGGCACTATCGCACCGGCGCCGACACGCTGGTGCAGGCGGTGACGGAGCTCGGCGGCGGCTTTTGGGTGATGACGCCCTTCGATACCGACCGCGGCTTCACCCTATTGGTCAACCGCGGCTTCGTCCCCGCCGACCGGCGGACCGGCATCGCCCCCTCCCCCGCCATGCAATCCATTCGTGGCCTGTTGCGGCTGAGCGAACCGGGTGGCGCGTTCCTGCGCACCAACGATCCGGCGGCAGACCGCTGGTATTCGCGCGACATCGCCGCGATCGCGGCGCGGCGGGAATTGGGCCGGGTCGCCCCTTACTTCATCGATGCGAGCGACCCCAGGAGCGGGTGGCCGCGTGGCGGGCTGACCGTGGTGCGGTTCCGCAACAGCCACCTGGTGTATGCGCTGACCTGGTTCGGACTGGCCGCGCTGGTCGCGGCGATGGCGTGGCGGGTGCGGCGGCGGGTGTGAGCCGTTAGAGCGCAGCACCTGCCCTCACCCTTCCGGCGCCTTCGGCGGCTCTTCCCTCTCCCGATAGGAGAGGGAGGGAGGCGCGAAGCGCCGGAAGGGTGAGGATGGGCGCGATGCCCTATTCCTCAATCCTCCAGTTTCGCCCCATCCAGCGTCCGCTCGATCCGCGCCGCCTCGGCGTCTGCGGCCTCACGCTCCGCCTTGGTCCGCCCGAACTTCGCGCGGTTCGCATCGGCGACCCTGCCCGCCGCAGCCCGGTCCCGTGCCTTGCGGGCGCGGCGGAAGTTGACCACCTCGCCCATCAGGCCCCCGCCCGCTCTTCTGCGGCGCGCTTCACCAGCCCCCAACGACGCCATTCGTCGCGCGCGTCGGCCAGCGCCCGGTGCGCCGGCACATCATGATCGCGCACCTCGCCCAGCACCACGGCATCGGCCACCGCCCGCCCCAGTTCGACATCCGGCACCACCCCGCGCAGGATCGCGGTCGCCGTCTCGCGCTGCGCCTCCTCGCTGTCGCGCAACCGCAGCGCATGACGCGGCTGTTTCGCCGCGCGCAGCAGCGCGCTCAGCCATTTGCCGTCCCACGACGGCGCGCTCGCGAACAGGGCATGGCCGCTGAGCACGGCGATCATCCGTTGCGCGACCACGTCATGCGGCGTGCCGTTCGCCTCGATCTCGGCGCGCGTGATGTGATGGATCGCCTCCGCCTCGTCGTCCCAGTCCGACCATTGCAGCGGCGGGCGGATCAGGTGGCTTTCCTCGGTGCCGTCCTCGAACACCCAGGCGACCTCGATCGGATAGCTTTTCTTGGCGAGCGACGAGGCTTCGAAATCGAGGAAGACGAACATGATGCCTCAACGCCTACGCGCTGGGGCCGGGTTCCGTCTACTGCCCCGATCGCCGCCATGCGCCCGCAGCGAGCCGTCCAACCAGCGCAGGCATGCCCGGACGCACGAGAACCCAGTCGCGGATCGCCGGCCCCCGATCGGCGCCGATCACCTGCTTGTACCCGCTGTCGCCCGCCCCCCAGTCGACCCGCGTGATCCCCCGCGTCTGTGCCTGCACGAGATTGCGGTAATAGAGCAGCTTGCCCGGCGAATGCTTGGCATAGGCGGGGTCGTAGCTGTTCGCGATCGCGTAGGTCAGCGCTCCCGCGTCCAGATCGAACGAAAAGGCCGCAGGCGTGCCGTCGATGGTCAGCAAGGCCGCGCGCATCCTCTGCGCCAGCACCGGGTCCTGCGCCGCCGCGCGCCAGAAGGCGCCATGGCCAGGCCGTGTGAACTTGGCATCGCGGCCGTCGGTGCGCGATGCGATCCAGCTCGCCTGCTCCACCGCCGCCAGATCGTCGAATGCCGCCGGCCAGTCCGCCCCCGACAGGAAGCGCCAGTCGGGCACGCCATGGCTCGCGAGATGCTTTTCGTGGAAGCGGTTCTTGCGCAGCGTCGACCCGCGCGGCCACGCCCCCTCCTGCTGCCGCGCCGCCATGTCGAGCAGCCAGCTGTCCGCGACGAACCGGTCGAGCACCGCCCACCCCTGCGCCCGCGCCGCGGCGATCAGCGGCATCACCGCAGCATCGTCGTCATAGACCGGCCCGATCCGCAGCAGTGTGACGGCGCACGCCAGCGTCGCCAGCGCCACCCGCAGTACCGCCTCCCCCGCGTCGGCGGCGAGCGGAAAGCTGCGAAACGGCCAATAGCTGCCCGGCACCGCCGCCGCGCGCGCGAACCCCGGCCCGATACCGACGAATGGCAGCGCCAGCGCGGGCCGCCCCTCCTCCTCGACCACTAATGTCCGGGCCCTGCCGCCATAGGCGTCCAGCGCGGCGGCATACCACCCATAGCGCAGGAAGCCGTGCGTCGACGGCGCCCGCGTCGCCACCGCGTCGATCGCCACGGACAGGCCATCGTCGATCCGCGCGCGCGCAGCGGGAGGCAGACGTTCGAACGTCGAGAGGCGCATCGGCGACCGCACGTCCGCGGGTCTATCGCTCGATCGGCGGCGGGCAACGAAAATCCGCCGAGCGCGCCCCTCCGATCGACAAACTGCCCGCCCGGCACGGATCGGCCCTTTCACGCGGCGCCGTCCCGGATATGATGGCGCCATGCCCACGTTGCTCCAGGTGTCCACGATCGCGCAGACGATCCAGCTGTCGCTCGCCCCCGTCTTCATGCTGGCGGCGATCGGCCAGATCCTGAACGTGCTCGCCGGCCGCCTCGCCCGCGTCATCGATCGCGCCCGCGTGCTGGAAGAACGGGTGATCGCCGAAAGCGGCCGCGATCAGCAACGCGACATCTGGGAATTGAAACTGCTCGACGAACGCATGTCGATCATCAACGCGGCGCTGTTCCTCGCAGTGTTGAGCGCGGTGATGGCGTGCATTGTCATTGCGATGCTGTTCGTCGCCAATATTGCGCGGCTGCACATCGGCACCGGCATCGCCTTCTGCTTCATCGTCGCGGTGACGCTGCTCACCTGTTGCCTCGCCGCCTTCATGTGGGAGGTGCGTGTGTCGCTCCGCGCGATCCACGTGCGAAAGGAAATCCTGTCGTGAGCCCCGCGGTGGAGCGCCGTGCGCTACAAATCGTGGTGGCGCTCGCCTGCCTCGTGCCGCTGTCGGTCGGCGGCTGGAGCGTGGCGCGGGGGCCCGGCTTTCTCGGCCATCCCCCGGTGATCCCGACCGATCTCGACAGCCATTTCCGCTACATCTCCGGCATCTTCTTCGCCGTCGGTATCGCGTTCGCGACGTGCATCCCCGGCATCGAGCGCAAGGGCCCCCGCTTCCGCCTGCTGGGTGCGCTGGTGGTGGCGGGCGGTCTCAGCCGGATCGTATCGCTGCTCGCGGTCGGCGCACCGTCCGCGGGGCATGTGTTCGGCTTCGCGATGGAGCTTGGCGCGGTGCCGCTGCTGATGCTGTGGCAGTGGCGTCTGGAAAAGCGGTTTCGCGCCTAATCCACCTTACCCGCGGGGTAGGGTGGGTGCGGGACCTCAGCGACTCCCCTCCAGCCCCGCCCCCACATCCGCCTGCGCGAGATACCGCGGTGCCACACGCGCCTTCGCCCGCTGCTCATAGGCATAGCCAGCGCCCAGCACCGTCGCCTCGCCGTTCTTCGTCGCGATGAACGACAAGCCCACCGGCAGCCCCCTCACCAGCCCCATCGGCACGGTGAGATTGGGATAACCGGCGATGGCCGGCAGCTCTGACGACGACGGTCCGTTATACTGGTCGCCATACACGGGATCGCTCAGCCACGCCTCGGCATAGGTCGGCTCGACCAGTATCTGTGCGCCCGCCGCCGCCAGCATACCGTCGATCGCCCCGCTCGCCGCCTTCAGCGATTTCGCCCGCGCGGCTACGTAGTCGGGATCGCGCAGGCCTTTGGTCTGCGCCGCCATCTCGAAAATCTCCTGCCCGAAGAACGGCATTTCCTGCGTCGCATGATCGCGATTGAAGGCGATCAGCTGGTCTAGGTCGCGTGCCGTCACCGCCGCCGGCGTCGTCGCGAGGTACGCGTTCAGATCGGCCTTCAGTTCGGTCTTCAGCACCATGAACTCGGCATCGCCCACCCCATCGAGCTTGGGTGGCGTCACCGGCACCAGCACCGCGCCCGCCGCGGTCAGCACGGCCAGCGCTGCGTCGTAGCGCGCGGCGAGGTCCGCCGGCATGTCCTTCGGCCGAATGACACCCACGCGCATCCCCGACAGCGCGCTGACCGACAGCCCCGCCGCATAATCGCGCGGAACCGCGCCCGCCGTCACCGGATCGGCGGGATCGGGCCCGACCATCGCCGAAAACAGCACCGCGACGTCGCGCACGCTGCGCGCCATCGGCCCGGGCGTGTCCTGCGAATGGCTGATCGGCACCACATGCGTGCGACTGACGAGGCCGATCGACGGCTTCAACCCGACAAGGCCATTGATCGACGACGGGCACACGACCGACCCGTCGGTTTCCGTCCCCACCGCCGCCGCGGCGAAGCTCGCGGCCACCGCCGCGCCCGAACCGGACGACGATCCGCACGCGGTACGATCCAGCGCATAGGGGTTCTTCACCAACCCGCCGACCGCGCTCCACCCGCTCATCGCGTGCGTCGATCGGATGTTCGCCCATTCGCTGAGGTTCGTCTTGCCGAGGATCACCGCGCCCGCCGCGCGCAGCCGCGCCACCACCGGCGCGTCGCGCCCGGTAACATTGTCCTTCAGCGCCAGGCTACCCGCGGTCGTCGCCATCCGATCGGCGGTTTCGACATTGTCCTTGATCAGCACCGGCACGCCATGCAGCGGCCCCCGGATACGCCCCGCCTTGCGTTCGGCATCCAGCGCCTTCGCCTGCGCCAGCGCGTCGGGATTGATCGCGATGACGCTGCGCAATGCCGGCCCCTTGCGATCCAGCGCGGCGATCCGGTCGAGATAGGCGCGCGTCACCTCGACGCTCGTCGCCTTGCCCGCGGTCATCAGCGCCTGCACCTGCTCCAGCGGCACCTCTTCGACCGTCACCCGACGCGCGACAGCCGGCGTTGCAAGCACCGCGCTCGCCAGCAGAAAACCCAACGCGATCCGACGCATATCCATCCCCTTTGCGGCGGGATGCTAGCCGAGCGCGCGGCCCGCACAAGTCCCCTCCCCATGCCCACCCGCGATTGACGCGCCATTGAACCCACGGCACCTCCGCGGCGTTCACCCGCATCAATCTCCAAAGGGGCTGCCGTGGCGCTGGCACTGAAGATCATCGGCGGCATCGTGTTGGCGCTCGTCATCGCATTCGGCCTCACCGTGACGATCGTCCCGCGCTTCCTCGACCGCATCTATTACGAAGGCGACGAAAGCGACCATTACGACGGGCAGCGCTTCTTCAATCCGGATGGCGATCAGGACACGATGCGCATGCCCACGGGCGGCAGCCGCACCGGCTTCTTCTGGCGTTATTTGACCGGAAACGACGGGCGTCCCGAATGGCCGAAGAGCGTGACGGTCACACCGTCCCGCCCCGCCGCGCGGATCGACGGCGATCGCATGGTCGTGACGTGGATCGGCCACGCCAGCGTCCTCATCCAGACGCACGGCCTCAACATCCTCACCGACCCCATCTATGCGGAGCGCGCCGGCCCGTTCGGCTTCGGTCCGCAGCGCGTGGCAGCACCCGGCATCCGGTTCGACGATCTGCCCAAGATCGATCTCGTGCTGGTCAGCCACAATCATTACGATCACCTCGATCAGGCGACGCTGAAGCGGCTGTGGGAGCGCGATCACCCCGCGATCGTCACCAGCCTGGGCAACGACAGAGTCATCGGCCAGACCGGCGCGGAGGCGACGGCACTCGACTGGGGCGGCAACGCGACGCTCACCGCCGCCGGGATTCAGGACACCAGCAGCGACATCCGCTGTGACCCGGACAGCTGGTGCCCCGGCGACCGCGCCCGCGTCTTCGTGACGCGCAACCACCATTGGGGCAGCCGCTGGTTCACCGATCGCAACCGCGCGCTCTGGTCCAGCTTCGTCGTCGCGTTGCCCAGCGGCGGCAACATCTTCTTCGCGGGCGACACCGGCTTCGGCGATGGCCTGTGGCCGGCGGAGGCCGCGACCTACGGCCCGATCCGCTTTGCGATGATCCCGATCGGCGCCTTCCGCTTCGCGCCCGGTCAAATGTCGTCGGGCAGCCATGTCGGCCCTGCGGAGGCGGCGCTCATCCACCAGCGCCTGGGCGCGGCGCGATCGATGGCGATCCACTGGGGCACGTTCCGCCTGTCCTACGAAGGCTATGACACGCCGCCCAAAATGCTGGCGGCGGCGATGCGCTGCACGGGTGGCAGCGGCTTTACCGCGGAAGGGCTCGGCAAGCCGTTCGACGTGCCCGTCTACACCGCGCCGCAGACCGGCCGCGCGATGCAGTCCGCCGACATGATGCGCTGCCTCGACACGCCCGAGGTGCGCGCGCTGCGCTAAACCGAACACACCCCGTCATTCCCGCAAAGGCGGGAATCCATAACTTCTAACCTCAGCGACAGAAGCGAAACGGTAGCGCATCTGGATTCCCGCCTTCGCGGGAATGACGAGGAGGGGCTGGTGGTCGCGCGCCTCACCGAAACGTCTGCGACAACCCGTGATACAGCTTCTCGCGGCACACCAGCTGGCTCGCCCAGTCGGCGATGAACGCGGTGGCGAACATCGGCAGCAACAGCCCGCGGCTGACCGTCGTTTCGGACAGGATGATCACCGCGGTCAGCGGCGCGCGCACGACGCCCGCGAAATAGGCGACCATGCCGAGGATCACGACCGCGCCCGCCGGATCGTTCGGGAACACCGCATGCAGCAGATTGCCGACGCCCGCCCCTACCGCCAGGCTGGGTGCGAAGATGCCGCCGGGCAGCCCGGCGACCGCGGTCGCCGTCGTCGCCAGCGCCTTCGCCGGCCCGAACCACAAGGGTGCATCGACGCCGATAATCATCGCCCGCGCCGCGGAATAGCCAGTGCCCCAGGTCAGCCCGGCCGAGAACACGCCCAGCACCGCGACGACGACGCCGCAAATGCCGGCGAACAACACCGGGTTCGCCTTCGTCCAGCGCGTCACGCGACCCGGCCCGCTGGCGAGCCCCAGCAGCACGCGCGAGAACAGCCCGCCGGCCAGTCCGCCGAAGACGCCCGCGACCGGCACGACGATCAGCGCGCTCGCAGTCGGCATATGCGCGCCGATCGCCCCGAAATAGATATAGTCGCCCGCCAGGCTCTGCGCGACGAGGCCGGCGATGACGATCGCCGACAGCACCAGCAGCGTCACCTTCTGCTCATAGGCGGCGGCCAGTTCCTCGATCGCGAACATCACGCCCGCCAGCGGCGTGTTGAACGCCGCCGCGACGCCCGCCGCGCCGCCCGCGATCACCACCGCGCCCTTCAACGGCACGCGCAGCACGCGGTGACTGATCCCCATCACCGCCGCGGCGATCTGCACCGTCGGCCCTTCGCGCCCGACGCTCGCGCCGCACAGGATCGCCGCCATCGTCAGCACGACCTTGCCCAGCACCGTCTTCACCGCGATCAGCCCGCCCATCGCGGCGGTCGGGTCGGTCTGCGCCGCCATCACCTGCGGAATGCCCGAACCGCGCGCCAGCGGCACGAACCGCCGCGTCAGCCAGACGAGCGCCATGAAGCCCAGCGGCGTCGTGACGAGCGGCAGCCAGTGCCAGGTGCGCGCATAGGCGCTGAACACCAGTCCCGTATAATCGGCCGCTTCGGCGAACAGCACCGCGACGATGCCGATCAGGATCGCCCCGGTGATCACCGCGATCCGCCGCCGGAAGCGCACGCTGGTCGGCCCGCGCGATCGCAGCAGCGCGCGCAGGCGGTAAAGCGTCCAGCGGCGGGAACGCGGCGACGGGGCAGATGCGTCGGACATGGACAGGCCCTAGCCGACGATGGCGCTCAGCGGAACCGCTGGCGGCGGGTTAATAATCCTTCGACACGCGCACGTTCGCGCTTTGCCGGCCCAAGGTGGAGATGCTGGACAGCAGCGAGAGCCAGCGCGTGACCTGATATTCCAGCCGCGTCGCCGAATAGCCCTGCCCGTCGGTGACGATTTCCGCATACAGCCGCCGCGTCACGAACTTGCCCGCGGCGATCGACGTGCCCTGACCCGTCTGCGGATCGGCGGGCAGGATGCGCAACCGGTCGAGCCCCGCCGCACGCCGTACCGCGTTGATCGGGTTGAGGCCATTGCCGCCGTCCTGCAACGCCGCCACTGCCGCGGCGAGCTGCAAGGCCTCGGGCGCGGACAGCTTGGTGATCGATGTGCCGAACAGCAGGCGGGACAGCAATTCGTCCTGCGGCAGCGCCGGCACGCTGGTAAAGCTGATCTCGGGCTTCAGCGCGGTGCCGGTGACGCGGATCGAGGCGCTCAGGCCCGTGCTGTCGGCATTCGCCTCGATATCCAGCGCGGGATTGGCCGGCACCTCGCCGCCGAAGCGGATGATGCCGCGACGCAGCTCGAACTTGCGGCCGGCGAATTCGTAGTCACCGCGGACCAGCGTCGCCTGGCCGGTGATCGCCGGATTGCCCGGCTCGCCCGCGATCGACAGATCGGCGGACCATTCGCTCGACAGGCCCAGGCCGCTGACGATCATCTTGTCGGGCGCCTTCGCCTTGATCGCCAGCGTCCAGGGCGATGGCGGCGCCTCGTCCTCCTCGCCGCCGTCGGGCAGGTTGATCTCGCGGATGTTGAGCCGCGGTACGGCGGTGGCGGCACTCGCCTGGCCCAGGCGGTAGCGGCTGCGATCGAGCAGGACGTTACCCGCGATCTGACCGCCGACGCCCTTGGACAAGAAGGTCAGCGGCCCGGTGACGGTCGCACCGAAATCGTCGCGGTTGATCATCACCGCACGATCCGCCTGCAAGCGCACGTCGACCCCCACGCCGCGCGCCGCGCCGAAATCGAACGTGCCGACACCCGTCACGCGCCCGCCCTTGCCCGCATCGGCGGCGAAGCGGTCGATCTGCAATTGCGATCCCCCGAACTTGCCGCTGGCGACGACGTTGGTCAGCACGGTGCCGGTCGCGGCGCTTTCGATCCGCGCGCCATTGGCCTGCAACACGCCCCGGATCACCGGCGCGCCGATCCGCCCGCTGACGTCCGCGCCGATCGCGACGGGGCCGGACAGGTCGAACAGCTCGACGCCGGTCAGCCGCCACAGGGTATCCGCCGGCCCCTGATAGCGCAGCTGCGCGATCAGCGGCGCGGCGGCGATACGGCTGGCAAGGTCGCCCGCCCCCAGCGGCTTGAGCAGCGCCTGCGCCCGCCCGATCGTCCGCCCGCCCGACGCCATCACCGCGCGCACGCCCAGCCGGTCGGCGGACAGCACGCCCGCCAGCCCCACGTCGATCGGTCGCGAGGCGAGGACGAGGCCCGCACGGCTCAGCCCGCGCAGCGTCAGGTCGATCCGTCCCGTCGGTGCCTCGCCCGCCCGGCTGGCATAGACGATCCGCCCCGACGCGGTGCCGCCCAGCCCCAGCCGCGGGAAACCGATGTCGAGGATCGCGAGCGGCATGCGCGTCAGGCTGGCATCCACCGCCAGCGCGTTGTCGGCGAACCGCCCCGCCAGGCTGCCCTCGCCACCCGCGAAGGCGAGCTTGGTCGGCGCCAGCTGCCACCCGTCGCCATCGCGCGTGACGATCGCGGGTTCGAGCAATTTCAGCGGCCGGCGATCGAGCGTACCCTGCGCCGACACGGTATACCGATCCGGCGCCACCGCGATCACGGTCTGTACGTCGAACGCGCGCCCCCGCGATCCGGCGATCGACGCACGAATTTCGCCCGTGCCGCCACGCAGCTTGGCGTTCCCCGCAAAGCGCGCGAGGCTCAGCCGCCCCTGTCGCAGCCCCTGCCCCGATGCGGTCGCGTCGATCGACGCGCCCGCCGGATCGAGCAGCAGCGTCGCCTCCAGATGCCCACGCCGCAGCGTCGCACCCGACAGCTGCGCATTAGCCGCATCCAGGCTCATCATGATCTGCTGCACCGTGCCCACCGGGTGGAAGCGCAGCGCACCCGACAGGCCGCCGCCCGCCACCGCCAGCGTGCCCTCGAACCCGCCCGGCGGCATCGCGAGCCGACCCGATGCAACCGTGCCGCTCACCGCCAGCCGGTCGACGAACAGCACGTCGTCGACGCCCGGCGGCAACAGCAGGATGCGCCCCGTCCCCGCGAACGGCCCCAGCCGCGATCCGCCCTGCGCCTGGACGTTGAAGCCGGTCGGCGTCGGGTCGAGGTGCAGTCGCACCTGGCTCAGCCCCATCGTCGCATTGGGCGCGGCGAAGACGATATCGAGCGTCGGCCGATCGATCTTCCCGTCCAGCCGCAGCATCGTCACCGGGCCGTAGCGCGCATGCCGCCCGGTCGCGTCGATATGGAACGTCTCGTCGTTGCGGCGATAACCGCTGCCCCGCAACGTCAGCAGCGGCGACGTCAGCACCAGATCGGCAAAGCGGATCGTCCCGTCGGGCGCGCGCTCCAGCGACGCGACGACGCGCGGCAAACCGCCGGTCAGCGTGCGCAGGAAGCCGTTGTCGAGCCGCACGACCTGCGCGATCCCACGCCCGACGATGCGCGTGCCCTTGCCGCCCGGCTCCGGCACGACGCGCAGATCGGATCGGACGTCCACGACGCCCAGCCCCTTGATGTACAGCCGCCCGAGCGTCCCGTTCAGCCCCGCCTCGTATCGCCCGGTCGCCAGATTCAGCGACACCATGATCCGCCCGTCGAGCTTGTCCGATCGCAGCCGCAGCGCATCCGCGGTCAGCAGCGATCCCGTCAGCCGCACCGGCCCGTCGAGGCTGAGATTGCGCAGGATGCCGCCCGCGACGTCGCCCACACCCGTCACCTCCGCCGCGACGAAGCGCGTCGGCATCGTCAGCACACGGCCGCCCAGTCGTCCGCTGCCCGCCAGCCGCACCCCGCGCATGCCGGTCCGGTCGATCGCCAGCTGGTCGGCGCGCAGGCGATAGTCGAACTGCGCGGTGCGGAACCCGCCATCCAGCACCGCGCGCAGCACGACGCCGCTGCCGCTCATCGTCGGGATCACTGCGGCGGGGCGCAGAAGCCGCGCCTCGATCCGCACGTTGCGCCAGGCCGATGTGCCGAGATCGATCACCCCGGTCGTCGTCATCGCCAGCGCCGTGCTGCGCAGCGACAGCGTGCCGTCGAGCCGCCGGTCGGCGAAGGTCGCCGAGCCTGCGATCCGCACGCGTGGGCTGGTCAGCCGCTGGACGACCGCGCTGGTCCATCCCGCCGTCGCCACCTCGCCCCCCAGCGTATAGCGGCCGGCATCCGCCGCCAGCGTGAGGTCGACCGCCCGTGCCGTACCGATACGTCCGACGGCGCGCCCACGCCAATGCGTCCAGCTGCCCTTGCCGTCGACGTCCAGCCGCACCGCCCGCCGCACGCCGAGGCTGCGCGCGAGCACACCGGTCGCAGCGCCGGCTGCGCGCACGTCGATATCGAACCGGTCACGATCCGGCGCGGCATCGATCCGCACCGCCAGCCGATCGGTCCCCGCGACCACCGCGCCGAGCCGCACGAGGGCACGTCCGTCACGAATATCCGCCCGCCCCGCGATCCGCCCGACCCGCGGCGTGCCGAGCACCGGCTTCGCGAGCACCAGTCGATCGACACGCAGATCGTCGATCGCGATATCAAAATCGGGCAAGATCGGTCCGCGCTGCGGGTTTGCCCGCGTATGCGGCGCGTGGAACAGCATCGCCTGCCCCACCGCCAGCCGCCGGATCACCAGCCGATGCCGCACCCACGCCCAGGGCCGCCAATCGAGATCGACCGATGGCGCCTGCAGCAACAGTCCATCGAGATCGTAGACTCGCACATCGGTCAGCCGCGCCCGGCCATACAGCGACCCGTCGATCCGCCCGATCGCGAAGCGCAGCCCGTTCGCGGTGCGCACCGTCGCAATCCGCTCCGTGACCCAGCGATGGCCGATGCCGGTGTCGACCAGCGCCAGCGCGGCGACGAACACCGCCACCAGCGCGGCGATGCCCAGCCCCAGCCAGCGCAAGGCGCGCCTCAAAACGCCTGCCCCAGCGATACGTAGACGGCGATGCGGCTATCGCCCGGCTTGGGGTTCAGCGGCGTGCCGACGTCGAGGCGGATCGGCCCGAAGTTCGAATAATAGCGCACGCCGACGCCTGCGCCGTATTGGAAATCGCCCAACCCCGGGAAGGCGGTGGTGTAGACCGTACCGCCGTCGAGGAACGGCACGATGCCGAAATTCCCGAACGTCTTGACCCGCGTCTCGATCGAAAATTCGGCCAGGCTGCGCCCGCCGATCGGATCGTTGTTGACGTCGCGCGGGCCGATCGCCTGGAAGCCGTATCCGCGCACCGACGCGCCGCCGCCCGCATAGAAGCGCCGCGACGGCGCGATCTGGTCGCGCGGCGCGCCCAGGATCGACCCCAGCCGGATGCGCTCCGCCAGCACCACGCCGCTACGGACGGGCTGGTAGGCGCTGGCATCCAGCTGCATCCGCGCATAGCCGAAGACATTGCCCTGCAACGACACTTCCGGGCTGAACCGCCCGCCGATGCGAAAGCCGCGTGTCGGATTAAGCAGGTCGTCCGACCCGTCGTAATTCAGGCTGGTCGGCACCGCGCCGATGAAGAAGGTGCGCCGCCGCGGCTCGCCCGTCGCCGCGATCACGTCGCGCTCGTCCGACGCGATGAGTTCGCCGCCCAGCGACCAGGTCCACGCCTTCTGGAAGAAGATCGTCGTCTGCCGCTCCAGGCTGCCGGCCAGCGTGAACGTCTTCGCGTCATAGGCGTCACGCACCGTATGGGCGGCGGCGGCCTGCAGCGTCAGCACCCGGTCGCGCCCGCCGACATTGCTGCGGCGGAAGACGATGTTGCCCAATTGCTCCTGCGTGCCCAGCACGCTGCGCAGCGTCAGCGCGCCCTCGGGCGGGAACAGGTTGCGGTGCGTCCAGCTGATTTCGGCGCGCGCGCCTTCGCCCGTGCCATAACCCAGCTCGCCCGCGATCGTGCGCGGCGGCGCCGGCTCCATCTTGACGCCGATATCCACCGTGCCCGGATCGGCGTCCGCGATCGGCTTCACCTCGACGGAGGACACGAGGCCCGTCTGGATCAGCGCGCGCTTCAGATCATCGAGCGACGCGGCATTATACGCATCCCCGGGCTGGAAGCGCGCGATCTCCTGCACATGGTCCGCGTCGAACACCCGATTGCCGGGCAGTGCGACGATCCGCCCGAACCGCCGCGCGTTGCCGGTCGCGACGGCAAGGTCGAGCGTCGCGGTCTTGGTCGCATGATCCACCACGATCTGCGGCTCGCCGATGTCGGCGAAGGGGAAGCCCGCCTGCCCCGCCTTCGCGCGCAGCTGCGTCGTGCCCGCAACGATCGCGTCGGCGTTGACCGGGTCGTCCGCTTTCACCCCGAAGGCCTTGTCGAGCACCGGCGCCTTGTCCCCCGCCGCGCCGACGCCGCCCAGTGTCACCGCGGTGAAGCGATACAGCGTCCCGGGCTCGGCTGCGAGCACCACCTGCGGCTTGGCGCCCGGTTCGATCCGCGTCGTGACGCGCGCATCGTAATAGCCCTCGCCGCGCAGCAACGTGCGCAGCAGGTCGCCGTCTTCGCGCGCACGCCGGTCGAGCTGCGCGGCATTGGCGGCGCTGCCGTCATTCTCCGCCAGTGTCGACAATTCCTCGAACCGGCGGCGCAGCAGCGGCGTCGCGGCGCTATCGATCCCCTCGATCCGCCAGCCATAGCGCCGCTCGCCCGCCGCATCGGTCGCCTGCGTCGCGGCCGCCTCGGTCGCGTCGGGTTTCAGCTCGGGCCAGGCGACCCCGATATCGGGCAATGCCGCGAGCGGGGCATTGGGATCGAGCGACACGCCATCCGTGGTCGGCGGGGTCTGCGGACGCGTGGTATCCCCCGCGGGCGAGGTCTGCGCCGCAGCCGATCCGGCAACAAGGAACGCGGCAGTCGCGCCTAGCCCGAACCACCCCCAACGCGACACCATGCGCCTGTCCTAGCGCGCGGCGCCCCGGCGCAAAAGTCCCACACCGGCGCGAATCCCGATCGACCCGACGCGGCGAGGAACCGGCCGGACGCATGCAGACGCCGAAGCCCAGAGTCGCGCATCCCATGTGTCGACGTTTTGCCCGGGCTTGTGCTCCTGCGTTCGCACGTACCCCGCCCACACGCCGGCGATGCTATTTGGCGGTTACGGGCCAGCGCTGGCGTACCAGCCGATAGACATCGAGCACAATCGACGGCGCTGTCACGGCCGCCAACAGGATAAGGTCATGTCGCTTGATGAGGCAGACGTTATTGAACGCCAGCCGCGCGATGGCGAAACCCACGGCGGCGCTCCCCAAGCTCAACGGCGTCCGCCACCTGTCCTTGCGCTGCTCCATCTGCGGAGGATCGCAGCGCCCACATGACAAAACACTGTCGGGCGGATGACGTCATGCGCCGGCATCCCGAATCCTGCGCGCGCGGCTCAGTGGACCGTACCGACCACCTCGTCCGACGCCAGCAGCTCCACCAGTCGCTCGGTCTGACGCCAGCGGCAGAAATGCACGTGGTTGCCGATGTCGCGCATATGGCCTGCGCGGATCGCGGCCTCGACCGGGGCATGATCGCCGAACGTCGCGATCAGCTCGGCCGCCTCGGCGACCTGTTGCGCATCGGCGACATACAAAGCGACCATAAGCGAAAAACTCCTCAAGCGAACGCGGCACCAGTCGTATCTACAATCGCCGTGCCAATGTCGGCGGATCGGCGCGCGCCTGCCGCGTCCGATGGTAAATGCCTGTGCGGCCTGCCGTCCCGCGCGTCCCAAGCGGGGACGCTGGCGTCCCGGCGCGGGACGTGGCAGGGCTCGACCATGGCCGACACTCCTCCTTCCGCCGCGGGCGGCATTCTGATCGCCCTCTGCTCGATCGGCGGCACTGCCATCGGGCTGATGCAGGGACAGGTAACGATCGGCTTCCTGGCAGGGCTGGCGATCGGCGCCGCCGGTGCCGTCGCGGTCTGGCTGCGCGACCGACAGCGCTAACGCGGCGCGCGCATCAGCCAGACGACGCGGCCGATCACCTCGACCGTCCCCTCGGGCACCGGCGGCGCGGACGGATTGTCGCTGCTGATCGTCAGCCCGTCCCGCCCGCGCGCCACGCGCTTCACCATCACCGCATCGTCGACGCGCAGCACGAACACCGCGCCCGTCGTATCCGGTGACCGCCGCGCCCGGTCGACCACGATCAGGTCGCCGTCGATCAGCCCCGGCTCCATCGAATCGCCACGCACCCGCACGATTCCCGTCAGCCCTTCGCGCAAGCCAAGTCGCGCGGCGAGCGCCGGATCGAGCGCCTCGGCCCCCAACACGATCTCGCTATCGACCAGCGCACCCGGCCCCGCCGACGCCGCCACGTCCAGCCGCGGCACCGTGAACGCCCGCCGCTGTTGCGGCCCGCCCAAGGCCGCCTCGTCGACCCCGAAATAGTCCGCCAGCCGCCGCCGGTCGTCCTCCGCCAGCCGTCGCGGCGAACCGCGCATCACGAATTGCTGCAGATAGGCCGCGTTGCGCCCAATCATCGCCGACAGCGCCGCCAGGCTGTCGCCTCGCGCATCGGCCAGGGCCTTCAGCCGCCCCCTTGGATCGTCCTGCTCCACAGGCCCGACCTTAGCGTAGGATTTTTCCTAGACAAGCCGGAACGATGAGAACATATGAGGAACATGATTCGCGGACTCGGGAGGGAGATGCATGTGCCTGCTGTTGAAGATCGATCGCTATCTGCGCGTGACCAAGATGTCGCGCAGCGAGTTCGGGCGGCGGACGGTCAACGATCCCCGGCTCGTGACCGACATGATGCGCGGCCGGATCGTCGGCCGGGATCTGGAACATCGCATCGAACGCTTCATGGCGGAGCGGCGCGCATGAGCCGTGGCCACGACCCGCATGCCAGGCTGTTGAAATCCTTGGAACGCAGTGCGCGAAACTATGGCGTCGGTGCGACTTTTAGTGACTTTTCGGAAACGCCCTGGTCCAGCGCCACCTTCCTTGGCTATCGCCTGACCATGGCGGTGACGGTCGATGGCGACGCCACCGTCTGGTTCGCGGCCTTGCCGGAGGAAGAGCTGTCTGCGCCCGGTCGCCTCGTTGCCGACCTCGCGCTGCGACGCGACGCGGACGCCATGCGGCTCGAACTGCTGGTGCTACTGGAAGCCTGAATCAGGCCACGCTACGCTGTCGCCATGACGATCACCTACCGCAGCTATCTGCGCCTGCCCGAACTGCTCGACGTGCAGAGCCCGTTGAGCGGCGTCCACGACGAACTGCTGTTCATCACCATCCACCAAGCGTCCGAACTCTGGATGAAATTGTGCCTGCACGAATTGGGCGAGGCGCGGCGGCGGATCGCTGCGGATGACGTCGCACCGGCGCTCAAGATGATGGCACGGGTCAGCCGAATCCAGGCGCAGCTGATCCAGTCGTGGGAGGTGCTGGCGACGATGACCCCCGCCGATTACGCCGCGATGCGGGGCAAATTGGGGTCGAGCTCGGGATTCCAGTCCGACCAGTATCGCAGCCTGGAATTCGTGATGGGCAATCGCAATCCGGCGATGGTCGACGTGTTCGACGAGGGCGACGTCCGCGCCCGCCTGTCCGACGAACTCGCCCGCCCCAGCCTGTATGACGAGGCGTTGCGCCTGCTCGCGCGCCGCGGCCTGCCGATCCCCGCCGACCGGCTGGAGCGGGACTTCGCGCAAAGCGTCCCCCCGTCGCCCGACGTCGAAGCCTGCTGGGCGACGATCTACGGCCATCCCAACGACCATTGGGATCTGTACGCGCTCGCCGAAAAGCTGGTGGACCTCGAATATCACGTGCAATTGTGGCGGTTCGGCCATTTGAAGACGGTGGAGCGCGTCATCGGCTTCAAGACCGGCACCGGCGGCACCGCGGGGGTCCCGTATCTGGCGCGTGTGGTCGAACAGCGCTTCTTCCCCGAACTGCTCAACGTCCGCACCAGCCTGTAGCATCGGGGCCACAGTGCTGACGTAACCGCGCCGTCACACCGATTTCATCTTGATATAACGTATCACGTCGCACAGACGCCTCGCACTTGCACAAGGCCCGGGTCCGGGCCTGTTCTTACGCGGAGTATTCATGCGCACCTTCCTGCTCGCCGGCGCCAGCCTGCTCGCCAGTCCCGCCTTCGCCCAGACCGGCGCCCCCGAAGCCGCACCGCAGGGCAAGGACATCATCGTCACTGCCGCCGTACCGCAGAGCGAGCGCGACGTATTGCAGGGCACCACCGTCCTGTCGGGCGAGCAGCTGACCCGCGAATTGCGCCCGACGATCGGTGAAACGCTCGCCCGCCAGCCCGGCGTATCCGCGACCTCGTTCGGCCCCAGCGCCTCGCGCCCCATCCTGCGCGGCTTCCAGGGCGACCGTATCCGCGTGCTAACCGACGGTATCGGCGCGATCGACGTCAGCAACACCAGCGTCGACCATGCCGTCATCATCGATCCGCTGCTCGCCGAGCGGGTCGAGGTGCTGCGCGGCCCGTCCGCCTTGCTGTTCGGATCGTCCGCGGTCGGCGGCGTCGTCAACGTCATCGACACGCGCATTCCGCGCACCGTGCCCGAAAACGGCTATCGTCTGAACGGGATCGCCGCGTACGGCTCGGCGGCGACCGAGCGGTCGGGCGGTGCTGCGGGTGACGTCGCGGTCACCAAGAACATCGTGCTGCACGCCGACGGATCGTACCTCAAGTCGAACGACCTGCGCACCGGCCGCGGCTACATCCTCTCCCCCGCCGCCCGTGCCGCCGCGCTCAGCCAGGTCGGCCTGCCACAGGATACCGACGAACCCATCGACTTCGCCGCCTCGGCCGCGCTGCGGAACCGCCTGCCCAATTCGGCGTCGGAGACGTGGACTGCGGGTGCCGGCGCATCGATCATCACCGACACCGGCAATCTGGGCGTGTCGTACAGCCATTATGACAGCCTGTACGGCGTCCCCATCCGCTACGCGACCGCGGTGGGCCAAGAACAGGAAGCGCCGCGCCTCTCCGTCGTCCAGAACCGCGTCGACCTGCGCGGCGAGGTGCAGACCGGCGGCAGCGTCCTCGAGAAGATTCGCATCCGCGCCGGCCAGGCGAACTACCGCCACTTCGAACTCGAAGAGGACGGCAGCGTCGGCACCGCCTTCTACAACAAGGGCCTCGAAGGGCGTCTCGAGCTGGTCCAGGCCAATCGCGGTGGTTGGCAGGGCGCCAGCGGCGTTCAATATTTCAACCGCATCTTCAACGTCGTCGGCGACGAAGCCTTCCTGCCCAAGAACGAAACCAACCAGACCGGCTTCTTCACGCTGCAACAATATGCCAACGGCCCGTTCCGCGCCGAGGGTGGCCTGCGCTACGAGTTGACCGACGTCGCCGGCCGCGTGCCGGTGGGCAACGACCGCTTCTTCGGGGGCAAGCGCCATTTCGAGGCGCTGTCCGGCTCGATCGGCGCCTCTTATGCGATCGCCAACGGAGTGCGCATCGGCCTCAACGGCTCGCGTACCGAGCGTGCGCCCTCGGCGGAGGAGTTGCTGGCCAACGGCCCACACGCTGGCACCCAGGCCTATGAGCTCGGCAACCCGAACTTCAGCCTGGAAAAGAGCTGGGGCCTCGAGGCGACGCTGCACGCGCATGGCGACGGCTTCAGCCTCGATGCCTCGGCCTATTACAACTGGTTCACCAACTACATTTCGGAAAACCGCGTCGACCCCGCCGTCTGCCTCGCCCGCACCGACGACCTGTCGGGCCTGCCTTGCTTCCAGTATCAGCAGGGCGACGCGCGCTATTACGGGTTCGAGGCCGACGCCTCGGTCCGCCTCGCCCGCATCGGAAAATACACGATCAACGCCGACCTGCTCGGCGATTACGTCCACGCCAATATCGTCGACGTCGGCCCCGTGCCCCGCATCCCGCCGGCCCGTGTCCTCGGCGGGCTGGAAGCGCAGGGCGACCGGCTGGGTGGCCGGATCGAGGCGGAGCATGTGTTCGCGCAAAATCGCCTCGCCGCCTTCGAAACGCGCACGCCAGGCTATACGATGGTCAACGCCAGCGCCTCGATCCGTCCGTTCGGGCAGGACAGCAAGACCAGCCTGCTGCTGTCGGCGAACAACATCTTCGATGTCGTGGCGCGCCGCCATTCGAGCTTCCTCAAGGACTTCGCGCCGCTCGCCGGCCGCGACATCCGCGTGACGCTGCGCTTCGGCCTGTAACCGCCGCCCGGCACATGCCCCTCGTCACCCCGGACGTGTTCCGGGGTGACGGGATGGATGGGCTGCCCCCTTGCCCCCTCCCCCATCCTCCCGTACCGGCTCTTCAAAAGGAGACGATGCGATGGCCGGCATGGGCAAGTTCGACTGGGCGGATCCCTTCCTGCTCGACGAACAGTTGAGCGAAGACGAGCGGATGATCCGCGACACCGCGCGCGCCTATGCGCAGGATCGCCTCGCCCCGCGCATCGTCGAGGCGTTCCAGCACGAACATACCGACCCCGCGATCTTCCGAGAGATGGGCGAACTGGGGCTGCTCGGCCCGACCGTCCCGGAAGAATATGGCGGCGTCGGCGCCAGCTACGTCGCCTATGGCCTCGTCGCCCGCGAGGTCGAGCGGATCGACTCCGGCTACCGCTCGATGATGAGCGTCCAGTCGAGCCTCGTGATGTACCCGATCTACGCCTACGGTTCGGAGGAACAGCGCCACGCCTTCCTGCCCAAGCTCGCCAGCGGCGAATATATCGGCTGCTTCGGCCTGACCGAACCCGATGCCGGCTCCGACCCCGGCGGCATGACGACGCGGGCGCGCAAGGTGGACGGCGGCTATGTCCTCAACGGCGCCAAGACCTGGATTTCAAACAGCCCGATCGCCGACGTCTTCGTCGTCTGGGCGAAGAGCGACGCACACGGCGGCGCAATCCGCGGCTTCATCCTCACCAAGGGACTGAAGGGCCTGTCCGCGCCGAAGATCGAGGGCAAGCTCTCCTTACGCGCCTCGATCACCGGCGGCATCGTGATGGAGGATGTCGAGGTCGGCGACAACGCGCTGCTGCCCAATGTCGAGGGGCTGAAGGGTCCGTTCGGCTGCCTCAATCGCGCGCGTTACGGCATCAGCTGGGGCGCATTAGGCGCGGCCGAATTCTGCTTCCACGCCGCGCGCCAATACGGCCTCGACCGCAAGCAGTTCGGCACGCCGCTTGCCGGCCGCCAGCTCTACCAGAAGAAGCTCGCCGACATGGAGACCGAGATCGCGCTTGGCCTGCAAGCCTCGCTGCGCGTCGGTCGCCTGATGGACGAGGGGCGGTTCGCGCCCGAGATGGTCTCGATCGTCAAGCGCAACAACGTCGGCAAGGCGCTCGATATCGCCCGGATGGCGCGCGACATGCACGGCGGCAACGGCATCAGCGGCGAATATCAGGTGATGCGCCATGCGATGAACCTGGAAACGGTCAACACCTACGAAGGCGCGCACGACGTCCACGCGCTGATCCTAGGCCGCGCAATCACCGGCATCGCGGCGTTCTGAGGACGTCGCGCGGGGGCGCCAAGGCCGTTCGCCCGTCCGTCTCCGCGGTAACGGCGACGAAGGCTCGATTGTGACGCAGCGATCCGTCACATATCTCGTCACCCCGGCCTTGAGCCGGGGTCCCGCTTCTTGGGCAGCAGCCGAGTAGCGGGACCCCGGATTAAGTCCGGGGTGACGGAAGTGGGGCATTGCCCGGGCTAAGACGTCGCGCACATGGCATAACATTTGTTGTGCTCGCTCGTCGCGCCGCTTACCCTCCCCCGAAACAGAGGGAGAGAACCCATGGCGCCACCGCCGCTCACCGGGCTGCGTATCGTCGAGATGGCGGGGATCGGTCCCGGCCCGTTCTGCGGCATGATGCTCGCCGACCATGGCGCGGAGGTGATCCGTATCGATCGCGGCCCCCAGCCGGGGTTCAGCGATCCGACCAAGGACCCGCTGCTGCGCTCGCGTCGCTCCATCGCGATCGACCTCAAGACTCCGCAGGGCATCGCCGCGGTCCGCCGTATCGTCGCGAGCGCCGATGGCCTGATCGAAGGCTACCGCCCCGGCGTGATGGAGCGGTTGGGCCTCGGCCCCGACGTGCTGCTCAACGACAATCCGCGCCTCGTGTACGGTCGCATGACCGGCTGGGGACAGACCGGCCCCCTTGCCGCCGACCCTGGCCACGACATCGACTATATCGCCATCTCCGGCGCGCTCCACGCCTTCGGGCGCGCCGGCGACAAGCCGACGGCGCCGATCAACATGGTCGGCGATTTCGGCGGCGGCGGCATGATGCTGGCGTTTGGTATGCTCGCTGCGCTGCTCCACGCGCAACGCAGCGGCGAAGGACAGGTCGTCGACGCCGCGATGACCGACGGATCGGCACTGTTGATGAGCATGATCTGGGGCTTCCGCGGCATGGGCCGGTGGAGCGACACGCGCGGCACCAACCTGCTCGACGGCGGCGCCCCCTTCTACGACACGTACGAAACGCAGGATGGCAAATGGATCGCGGTCGGCGCGATCGAGCCAGCCTTCTACGCCGCGCTGCGCCGGGTTCTCGGCCTCAGCGATCCGCTGTGGGACCGCCAGCTCGATCCCTCCGCGTGGCCGGCGATGCGCGACGGTCTGGCGGCCGTCTTCCGGACCAAGTCGCGCGATGCCTGGGTCGCAGCGTTTGCGGGCAGCGAGGCGTGCGTGGCCCCTGTCCTCGACTTCGACGAAGCCACCGCCCATCCGCATAATGTCGCGCGGGGGACGCTGGTCGAGGCGGGCGGCGTGGTCCAGCCCGCCCCCGCCCCGCGCTACTCGGCAAGCGCCACTGTGTCCCCCGCGCTGGCGAGCGAGCGGACCGATGCCGCCACACTCGCCGATCTGGGCTTCACACCCGCGGAGATCGCGAGCCTCGGCCTATAGCTCAGGCCGCCACCGCCGAACGGCGCGCATACAGGCCATAGGCGAGGATGATCGCGTAGCAGATCGCCGGCAGCGTCAGCGAAAACTGCATCGATCCGGTGACGTCGGCGATCTTGCCGGTCAGCGGCGGGATGATCGCGCCGCCGACGATCGCGGTGGCGATGACGCCCGATCCTTCCGCGGCGCGCTTGCCCAGGCCTTCGCTGGCAAGGCTGAAGATCGTCGGGAACATGATCGAATTCATCAGGCCGATCGCCAGCAGCGCATAGCCCGACAGCGCGCCGGTGGTGTTCGCCGAAATCAGGATCAGCGCGATCGCGCCCGTCGCCACGGCGGCGAGCACCTTGCCCGGTGCAACCCGCGTCAGCACCCACGAACCGATGAACCGGCCGACCAGCGCCCCACCCCAATAATAAGGCACGTAATTGCCCGCGGCCTGATCCCCGATACCGAACACAGACGCCTGCATCAGATACAGCACGATGACCGACCCGATCGCGACTTCCGCACCGACGTACAGGAAGATGCACGCCGCCCCCATCGCGAAGCGCGGGCGCTTCAGCAGGGTGAAGGCGTGGAAGATGCTGCCCGTCTGGTCCTGTTCTTCCTTCAGGCGGTTGCGACGCGTCCATACGACGGCGGCGATCACCAGCAGTGCGACGGCGAGGCCCAGATAGGTGTGGACGATCGCCTGCGACGCTTCCTGACGGTACGTTACCAGTGCCGCGCCGCTCAGCGACGCCGCGCTGACGCTGGCGAGCCCGCCGAGGATCAGCGACGAGCCGACGCGCGGGAAGATCGTGGTGCCCAGCGAGTTGAACGCCTGCGCGAAGGTCAGGCGGCTCGACGCCGTTTCTGGCTTGCCGAGCAGCGAAATGAGCGGGTTGGCGACGACCTGCACGATCGTGATGCCCGCGCCCAGCACGAACAGCGCTACCAGGAACATCGCGAAGGTCGCGCTCTGCGCGGCCGGGATGAAGAGCAGGCAGCCGACCATCATCGTGACGAGGCCGATCGATGCGGTGCGCATATAGCCCGCCTTGCGCACGATCGCCGCCGCTGGCAGCGAGAACAGCGCATAGGCCAGGAAGAAGGCCGACTGGACCAGCATCGACGTCGCATGGTCGAGCGTGAACAGCTCCTTCAGCTTCGGGATGATGATGTCGTTGAGGCTGGTGATACCGCCAAAGATGAAGAACAGCGCGATGACGAAGATGCGCAGGTCGGGCGCGTCATAGCCGTGCGCGGCATCGCCGCGGGCCGCGGCTTGGGTTGTGTCGACATGCATGGCCATGGACTGGCAGCCTCTCCTGGGGAAGATTATGATCCCCAGCGCATAGGCGCCCGCCGCCATCGCTGGCAAGCGGCACCACCGACCCCCGGCATACCCGTCACCCGAATCGAAACCCCGACACCGCCCAGCCCATCACCACGTCGCGATAATCACAGAGCGCCGCATCGTCGGCGCCCGCCCCCAGCGCGACCATCAGCGGCAGCAGATGCTCCGCCTCGGGGTGCGCGAAGCGCGCGTACGGCAGCGTCTCCCACGCTGCCACCCTTGCCGCGCGCCGCGCCGGATCGGGATCGGTCACGGCGGCGACCAGCGCATCGTCCCATTCGCGCGCGACCGGCGTCACCTCGGGCCCCCGCGCGCGCAGATTGTGGAAGCTCATCCCCGATCCGACGATCAGCACCCCCGCATCGCGCAGCGGCGCCAGTACCCGCCCGATCGCGATATGCGCGGCGGGGTCCAGATCGGCCCGCAGCGACAGCTGGGCGAGCGGGATGTCTGCGTCCGGGTTGGCGACCATCATCGGGATGAAGACGCCATGGTCCCAGCCGCGCACCGCCTCTTCGCCGACGGCATGCCCTGCCGCGCGCAACAGGTCTGCCGCCGCCCGTGCCACATCGACCGCCCCGGGGGCATCCCAACGCAGGCGATAAGTGTGCTCGGGAAAGCCGTAATAGTCGAACAGCAGCTCGGGTCGCTCGCCGACATGCACGGTCAGATCGGGCGTCTCCCAATGACCGGATACCATCAGGATCGCACGCGGCCGTTCGGGCAGCGACGCGATGAGCCCGGCAAGATACGCCTGCATCGGCCGCCACATTGGGTCGGGCGGGCCGCCATGCGGATCCATGAAGAAGCACGGGCCGCCGCCATGCGGCACGAAAAGCGTCGGAAGCGTCATACCGCCAAGATCGCCGCACGCCGTCGCGTCCGCAATCGCTGTGGATCGAAACGCCGCGTTTCGCTTATGGGGCTTTCATGTCGCGCCTCACGGTCAACAACCAGCCGGTCGAATATCGGCTCGACCCCGCAACGCCGCTGCTGTGGGCGCTGCGCGACGCATCGAACCTGACCGGCACCAAATATGGCTGCGGCACCGGCGATTGCGGTGCCTGCACCGTCGATATTGACGGTCGCGCCGTCTTGTCCTGCCGCGTTCCCATCGGGTCGATCGAGGGCAGCTACGTCACGACGATCGAGGGGCTGTCGCGCGAACGCAACCATCCGCTGCAACTCGCCTTCATCGCCGCCAACGTGCCGCAATGTGGCTTCTGCATTCCCGGCATCATCATGGCGGCGTCGGTACTGCTGAAGCGCGACACCGACCCCGACGAAGCGGCGATCAAGGCAGCGATCCGCAACCTGTGCCGCTGCGGCATCTATCCGCGGCTGGTCGAGGCGATCCAGCGCGCCGCCCGCGCCGCGCGGGGTGAGGAAACCATCCCCGCCGGCGCCCGTCCCGGCATCGATCCCGCCGACGCCGCCCGCGTCGTTCCCGCGCTGGTGCCGCCGCCCGCGCGGTAGGCGAAAACGGGTCCGCCACGGGCCCAAGCTTTCGCAACGCTGACGAACCAATTCAGCTTCGGCACAGCGCCGGTGTGTCATTCCGACGTCATCATCGGGGCCGGCTCGTGCGCCGGCAGTGGAAGGACGAACGTTCGTCATGAAGAGCGTGATCAAGGCGTTGCTGGCTGCATCGATGCTGATGCCGGTTGCGGTGCAGGCGCAGGAGGTGGGCGAGCGCGGCCCTGGCGGTCCCGGCCGTCGTGGCGACTGGCAGGCGCCGGGTGGCCCGCGCCCCGACGGTGGTCGTCCGCCGCTGTCGGCCGAGGTCGGCGTGGATGCCCAGATTCGTACCGAGCGCCCGCAATGGCGCGGCGAGCGCCCCGGCGGCCCCGATGGCGGTCAGTGGCGCCGCGACCGGCCCGGCGGCCCGGACGGCCAAGGCCCCGCGCCCGGCCCGGATCGGCGCCCCGGCCCCGATGGGCAACGCCCCGACTGGCAGCGCCCCGATCGGCCGGATCGCCCCGATCCCGGCATGGAGCGCCGCCCCGACTGGCAGCGTCCGGGCCGGCCCGGACCGGGCATCGACCCGGGTCCCCGCCCCGACTGGAATCGCCCCGGACCGGATCGTGCCGATCAGGATCGCCGCGACCGCGAACGCCAGGACTGGCAGCGCCGTGACCGCGAACAGCGCGACTGGCAGCGGCGTCAGGACATCGACCGGCGCTGGACCGAACAGCGCGGCTGGGATCAGGGCTGGAACCAGCGCGGCCGCTTCGACCGCCGCAACGACTGGGGCCGCAACGACTGGGGCCGTAACAATTGGGATCGGGGCTGGCGCAACGACCGGCGCTATGACTGGGCGCGTGAGCGCGCGGCCAACCGCGGTGTCTTCCGCCTGCCGCGCTATTACGCGCCGTCGGGCTGGGGCTATGGCTACCGCCGCTTCTCGATCGGCATCTCGCTGGCGCCGCTGCTCTTCTCGCAGAGCTACTGGATCGACGATCCCTTCGTCTATCGCCTGCCCGAAGCCTACGGCCCGTATCGCTGGGTGCGCTATTACGACGACGCCTTGCTCGTCGACGTCCGCAGCGGGCTGGTGGTCGATGCGGTCTACGGCATCTTCTACTGATCGATCGGCAGGATGACGGGAGGCCCGGTGGCGACATCGGGCCTCTTGTCTTGTCCCTATCCCGACGGCATTTTCCCCGCGCCATGTTCTTCCGCAAGAAAGCCGCCGCCCCCTCGCCCGCACGCCGCGACACGGGTCGCGCGGTCGCCACCCGCCTTGCAGCCAATCCGCAGATGACGGCGGCCGAGGTGTCGGGCGTCGAGCTGTTCTACCACCTCGATTTTCTCGATGCCGCGCAATGCGACACGCTGATCGCGATGATCGACGCGGACCGCCGGCCGTCGTCGCTGCTATCCGACCGCCCTGAATCGGATTTTCGTACCAGCGAAAGCTGCGACATGAACCGCTATGCGCCAGAGGTGCAGCCGATCGACGAATCGATCGCCGACCTGCTCGGCCTGCCCCATGAGAAGGGCGAGACGATGCAGGGCCAGCGCTACGCGCCCGGCCAGCACTTCCGCGCGCACCACGATTACTTCCACGACACCGAAAGCTATTGGCCGCAGATCCAGGCGTCGGGCGGGCAGCGAACGTGGACCGCGATGATCTACCTCAATGACGTCGCCGAAGGCGGCGAAACCTGGTTCCCGCAGGCCGGCTTCAAGATCGCCCCGCGTCGCGGGCTACTGCTCGCCTGGAACAACATGAACCCGGACGGCACGCCCAACACGCTGACGCTACACGAAGGCATGGATGTGGTGGAGGGCACGAAATATATCGTGACCAAGTGGTTCCGCGAAGGATCGTGGCTCAAACGGGGATAAGGCTCGGGCCGTTCGGTCACCTAGCCCCATGTACACCGTCACCCCGGACTTGATCCGGGGTCCCGCTTCTTTTGCGCACACATATCAGCAGAGCGAGCCGCAGAGGATGCCGCGACCGAAGGCTCAATAAACAAAAAAACGGATCATGGCGAAGCCATGACGTCGGACAGTGCTCAGCACCGCCGGCCGCGCAGCATGCCTGGCATGCTGCGGTGGGAGCCGGGACGACCCGCGGCGAAATCGTTGCGGCTGCTTCCTTCCGGACCTGACCGGGTTGGCGACGACCACGTCCGCCCGACTCCCGCGGCGCATATGGCGGGGTCGGGCGGCAGGATCAAGTGGTCAGATCAGCGCCATACGCGGAAGCAGCGCCGCACCGGCCCATAATAACCCGGCTGCAACCGGCAGACGACGCGGCTGCGGCCGTAGCCATAACCGGGGCGACCCCAGCCCGGCCCCCGATCCCAGCCGGGACCACGATCCCACCCGCGGTGGCGACCCGGCCCACGATCCCAACCCGGACCGCGATCCCATCCGGGTCCGCGATCCCAGCCCGGTCCGCCACGCGGGCCATGCCAGCCGTGCGGCCCCGGAGCGGCCTCGGCCGGGGCGGCGGCGACGACGGTGCCCGCGGCGAGCGCGGCGGCACCGAATAGAGCGACAAGCTTCATGATCGAACACTCCCTCTCATGAACCCGCCAAAGCGGGCATGAGCGTACAATCGCCGATCCGCGATGCACGATCCCTGAACCCGTCGTTGTCCAACCGTCAGGAAAGACGGGAGCATTTTGGTGGGAGCAACGATGAGATTCGCAGCGCTCCCTTATCCGTCACCCCTACCCCGGCACCCGCACCGTCAGCCCGTCGAGCGCCGCACTCAACCGGATCTGACACGCCAGCCGGCTGGTCCGCGTGGCCTGCGGCACCATATCGAGCAGGTCTTCCTCCTCCTCCCGTGGCGGCGGCAGGCGGGCCGCATCCTCGGCCGCGACGATCACGTGGCACGTCGCGCAGGCCATATCGCCATCGCACGTCCCCTCCAGCGGCTGCCCGTCCGCCTGCGCCACATCGAGCAGCCGCGCGCCCTGGACGCCCTTCGCCTCGCGCACGCTGCCGTCCGCCCCGATGAACCGCACCCGGATCACGCCACCCCCTGCGCCCGCGCCGCCGCAGCGATCGCATCCAACGCCTGCGTCAATTCGTCCTCGGTCGTATAGCGTCCCCAGCCCAGCCGAATGCTCGACCGCGCCTGCGTTTCGCTCAGCCCCAAAGCGCGCAGCACATGGCTCGACCGCCCCGATCCGCTCGCGCACGCAGACCCCGCCGAAAAGGCGATGTCGCGGCAATCGGACATCAGTCGCGCCACATCCAGCCCGTCGCACCGCACGTTGAGATTGCCGCGATAGCGCGACTGGACCGCGCCGTTGATCGTCCACCCGCGCAGCCGCTCGATCGCTCGGGCCCACAATCGCTCGACATGCGCTGCGTCTGCGTCCCACCGGTCCGCCATCAGTCGCGCCGCCACCCCGAAGCCGGCACAGAGCGCCGGCGACAGCGTACCCGATCGCCCGCCCTCCTGGTCGCCACCATGCAGCAACGGCGCCAGCGTGACGCCATCGCGCACCCACAGCGCGCCGATCCCCTTCGGTCCGTAGATCTTGTGCGCCGACACCGCGACCAGATCGACATGTTCCGGAATCGCCACGCGACCATAGCCCTGCACCGCGTCGCACAGCATCAGCGCAGACCCGGCATGCGCCCGCGCGGCGAGCTCGGCGATCGGTTGCACCACCCCGATCTCATTGTTGACGAGCATCGCCGCGACCAGCCCACCCTCGGCCGACACGTCCGTCGCTGCGACCAGTCCGTCCTCACCGACGCCCAACACGGAGGCCGACCGCCCCGACGCCCGCACCGTATCGAGCACCGCGGCATGTTCCGTCGCCAGCGTGACGATCGCCCCCTGCGTTCCCTTGATCGCCCAGTTGAGCGCCTCGGTCGCACCGCTGGTGAACACCACGCGCCCGCCCGGCGGCAGCAGCGCCGCGACCTGCGCGCGCGCCACCTCGACCGCCGCCTTGGCGGCCCGGCCGGGACGGTGCGGCGAATGCGGGTTCGCGTGCTGATCCGCCAGCCACGGCAGCATCGCCGCGAGCGCTTCCGGCGCGAGCGGCGTCGTCGCCTGATAATCGACGTAGATCACGGCGCCCGCCGCATCTGCTTCGCCATGGCGCGCCAGGCGGCGATGAACGCGTCCACCTCCGCCTCGGTCGTCGTGCGGCCGAAGCTCACCCGGATCACCTCGCGCCCCGCGTCCGCGCTCCAGCCCATCGCGGCGAGCACATGGCTCGGCTTCATGCTCCCGCTCGAACAGGCACTGCCCGCCGAGACTGCAAAGCCGGCGCTGTCGAGCAGGATCAATTGCGCCGCCGCCGCGGATCCGCGCAACCGATACGAACCGATCGCCGGATGCCGCAGCGCGCCTTCCGCGACCACCTCACCGCCCGAGCGCCGGATCGCATCGTCCAGCTTCGCCCGCAGCGCGCCATGATCCGGCTCCGGCTCGGCCAGCGCGGCGGCATAGCCCAGCACCGCCAGCAGATTCTCGGTGCCCGGCCGGTAGCCGCGCTCCTGCCCCCCGCTTGGATGTAGCAGTGTCAGATCGCGCACCAGCAGCGCACCTACGCCCGGCGGCCCGCCGCGCTTGTGCGCCGACAGCGCGACCATGTCGGCAAGGTCGGCCAATTCCACCGAAGCGGGCATCTGCGCCGCATCGACCAGCAACCATCCCCCCGCCGCATGCACGCGCTCGGCGATCGCGGCCAGCGGCTGGCGCACCCCCGTCTCGCTGTTCGCCCATTGCACGCAGACCAGTGCCGGCCCCGCCGCCAGCATCGCCTCCAGCGCAGCGAGGTCGACCAGCCCGTCGCTGTCCACCGGCACTACGCCCGCATCGCCGCCAGCGCGCAACGCCGCGTCATGCTCCACCGCGGTCATCAATCGCCGCGGCGCCGTCGTCCGCCCCAGGGCGATGCCGAGCGACTCGCTCGCCCCGCTGGTCAGGATCGTCTCCCCCCGCCAGCCATGCGCCGCCGCGATCGCGCGCCGCGCCTCTTCCAGCGCCGCACGCGCCGCGCGCCCTTCGCGATGCGGCGACGACGGATTGGCCCACAGATCGAACCCCTTCGCCACAGCCGCCCGCGCCGCGGCGGTCATCGGCGTCGTCGCGGCATGATCCAGGTAGAGACGGTCGGGCAGGATTCGTTCCAATTGCGAAAACGGGTGTGCGGCCTATATAGCGCGCAACATTCTGCGCATACCCGCGCGCCCCTTATCTGTGGCGAGACCCATGCCCGAAGTCATCTTTCCCGGCCCCGAAGGCCGCCTCGAAGGGCGTTTCGCCCCCGCTCCCCGTCCCCGCGCACCGGTCGCGATGATCCTGCACCCGCACCCCAGCGCGGGCGGCACGATGAACAACCGGCTGGTGCAGGAGCTCTACAAGACGTTCCAGCGCCGCGGCTTCGCGACGCTGCGCTTCAACTTCCGCGGCGTCGGCAAGAGCCAGGGCACGTTCGACAATGGCGTCGGCGAACTCAGCGACGCGGCGAGCGCGCTCGACTGGGTGCAGAGCTTCCACCCAGAGGCCTCGACCACCTGGATCGCGGGCGTCAGCTTCGGCGCGTGGATCGGCATGCAGCTGCTGATGCGCCGCCCCGAAATTCGCGGCTTCATCTCGATCGCGCCGCCGGCGAACATGTACGATTTCAGCTTCCTCGCCCCCTGCCCCTCGTCGGGCATCATCATCCAGGGCGAAGCCGACGAAGTCGCGACCCCCGGCGCGACGCAGAAGCTGGTCGACAAGCTGCGCACCCAGAAGCACATCACGATCCATCACGACACGATCCCGAAGGCGAACCACTTCTTCGAGAATGAGACGCCCGAACTGATGCGCTCGGTCGACAATTATCTGGATATGCGGCTAGACCCGAACTCGCCGATCCGGTGAGGCTGGCGTAGCGGAATAGCCCCGCTATTCCGCGACCATCGCCAGCCCGGCCAGCGGGGCGCAGCCCCGACTGACGGCATGGGCTTCGCCTATGCCTAACTGCCACTGAAATTCCTCCCCCGCCAGGGGGAGGTGGCACGCCAAAGGCGTGACGGAGGGGGAGGACACGACGCCCCTATCCGTTGCCGCGGCACCGGGCGTACCGCCGCCTGACGCTCTAAAATCCCGGGCAGGCCGCGTCCGCGGAAACGCCCCCTCCACCATTCGCTACGCGAACGGTCCCCCTCCCCCGCTAAAGCGAGGGAGGACCTACAACATCACATCTGCCAGATCAGAACATTCCCCAGCAGCACGGCAGACATCACCAGCAACAGCACCGCCTTCTTCCGATCGCCGCCCCGCGCCAGCAGCGCGCCGCCGCCGATCAGGCAGGCGAAACACCCCAGCATCGCGATCGCCGGTGCGGCACGCGCGACCGATCCCAGCGGACCGTCCATCAGAACGGCAGCTTGAAGCCCGGCGGCAACGGCAGGCCGCTCGTCATCTTCGACATTTCGGCGCCCGACGCCGCATCGGCCTTGGCCCGCGCATCGTTGAAGGCGGCGGCGAGCAGGTCTTCCAGCATCTGCTTCTCGCTCACCTCGATCAGCGAATCGTCGATCGCGATGCCGATGATCCGGCCCTTGGCGGTCGCCTTCACCTTCACCAGGCCGCCGCCCGACACACCCTCGACCTCGATCGTGTCGAGCTGGTCCTGCGCCTTTTGCAGTTCGCTCTGGACGTTCTGCGCCATTGCGAGGATTTCATCGAGGTTCTTCATGCCACACTCCGTTTACCCGGCCAGGTTTCCAGCTCCGCGTCGGGAAACGCCGCCAACGCCGCCTGTACCAGCGGGGTCGCCAGGATCGCCTGCCGCGTCGCCTCTTCCTCGGCCTTGTCCTTCTCGCGCAAGGTAGGCGCGCCGGGCGCATCCTCCAAGACTATCTTCCACACCTGCCCGGTCGCGCGCTTCAGCGCATCAGCGGCATCGCGCAGCGTATCCGCCGACATCGGCCGCGATCCGCTGAGGATCAGCTCGGGCGGTTCGTACCGCACGACGCGCGCGCCGTAGCCCAATTGGGCGGCGACGGCGTGATGCCCCTTGTCCTCCAGCATCGCGACCAGCGCCTCGAAATCCGCCGGCATGGCTGGCTTTTCATCGATGGCCGCAACCGGCGCGGGCGCCGGGGCCGCCGCCGGGGCGGACGCGGGCGGAGCACCACCGATCTTGCCGCTCGCGATTTGCTTCGCCAACTCGCCCGGATCGGGCAGGCTGGACGCATGGATGACGCGCAGCAGCGCCATCTCGGCCGCCTCGATCGGCAACACCGCCTTGGCGACCTCGTCATGCCCCTTCAGCATTAGCTGCCACAGGCGATGCAGCGCCGGGAAGGAGAGGCTCGCCGCCCATTCGCCCCGCGCGTGCCGCTCTTCGACCGGCTGCGCCGGGTCCTCCGCCGTGCCGACTTTGGCGAGCGTGATGCCGTGTACCGTCTCCAGCAACGCACGCAGCACCGATTGCGGATCGACGCCATAGTCATATTGCCGCCGCAGGCTGGCGAGCGCGCCCGCCGCATCGCCGGCCAGCAGCAACGCCATCAGGTCACGCACCGCGCCACGATCGGACAGGCCCAACATCTGCCGCACCGCCGCGGCGCTGACCCCGCCGCCCTCCAGCCCGGCATGCGCAATCGCCTGGTCCAGAATCGACAGGCCATCGCGCGCCGACCCCTCCGCCGCGCGCGCAATCAGCATCAGCGCTTCGGGCTCCGCCTCCACCCCCTCCTCACGGCAAACGAAGGCGAAGTGCTCCGCCAATTGCTCCGCCGAAATGCGCCGCAGATCAAACCGCTGACAGCGGGACAGCACCGTGATCGGCACCTTGTTCACCTCGGTCGTGGCGAACAGGAATTTGACGTGCGCAGGCGGCTCTTCCAGCGTCTTCAACAGCGCGTTGAACGCATTTTTCGACAGCATGTGGACTTCGTCCACGATGTAGATCTTGTAGCGCGCGCTGACCGCCGCATAGCGCGCCGCGTCGATGATCTCACGCACGTCGTCGACGCCGGTGTGGCTAGCGGCGTCCATCTCGATCACGTCGATATGGCGCCCTTCGGCGATGGCACGGCACGGCTCGCACACCCCGCACGGATTGATCGTCGGCCCACCCTGCCCATCCGGTCCGACGCAGTTCAGCGCCTTGGCGATCAGCCGCGCGGTCGACGTCTTGCCGACCCCGCGCACCCCGGTCATCAGAAACGCATGCGCCAGCCGGTCGCGCTTGATCGCGTTGCCCAGCGTCGTCACCATCGCATCCTGCCCGATCAGCTCGGAAAAGGTCTGCGGACGATATTTGCGCGCGAGCACGCGGTAGGGATTCGCCTTCGCAGGCTGGGGCGGTTCGCCAAGGTCAAAGGAATCGGCCATCACCTTCCTCTATAGGAGCGCAAGGGGTTGGTGTCGAAGGGCGGACGCTGGTGCAGACGCCTGCCGCCGCGTAGACTGGCACGATGCCACTCGCTGCCCATCTGCTCAACGCCTTCGCGTCCACGTTGCTCATCGCGCTCGTCACCAGGCTAGTACTCGGCCGGTTGGCCCCGCGCCTGCCCGCGGCATTCGGCGGCTTCATGCTCGCGTTCGGCTACGCGATCGCGCGCTACACGGGCAATGCGCCGTTCGGGGGCGAGACGGATGCGCTGGTGATGCGCGGCATCGGCACGCTCGCCGGGTTTACCGTCCTGTGGCTCTGGTGGTTCCGCAGGCGCCCCGCCACCGCCTGATGTTTGCGGCCGCTCTCGGTCTGCCCTAAGGGAGACGTCGCGCGCGGCCCGGCGCGCCCTTCGGAAAATCCTGCTCCCATGTCCCCCGTTCTCGGCGTTACCCACTCGATTCTCGGCCAGCCCTGGCATTGGCGCAGTCTTGCCGCCGACGGGCGAGACGGCTTCGGCACCGACGATCTCGTCACACAGTTGCTGCTCGCCCGCGGTGCCCCGCGCGAGGCGCTGGAGCAGCATCGCGCGCCCTCGATCCGCGCATTCATGCCCGACCCCTCGGTCTTCCGCGACATGGACCGCGCCGCCGTCCGCCTCGCCGACGCGGTCGAAGCCCGTGAGAGCATCGCCGTCTTCGGCGATTACGACGTCGACGGCGCCACCTCCGCCGCCCTTCTCATCCTCGTTCTGCGCGACCTCGGCATCGAGGCCCGCCCCTATATCCCCGACCGCCTGCTCGAAGGCTATGGCCCGTCGGGCGACGCGCTCGTCCGCCTGGCGCAGGAAGGCGCCTCGCTGATCGTCACCGTCGATTGCGGCGCGCAGGCGTTCGATGCGCTCGACATGGCGCACGCCCACCCGGTGGACGTCGTCGTCGTCGACCACCACAAATGCGCCGCCGCCCTCCCCCGCGCCCATGCTCTGGTCAATCCCAACCGGCTCGACGAGGACGAAGGCGCCGCGCATGGCCACCTCGCCGCGGTCGGCGTTTGCTTCCTGCTCGCCGCCGCGCTGATCCGCGAGCTGCGCCGCCGCGGTGTCTTCGCCAGCCGCGCCGAACCCAGGCTGATCGACCATCTCGACATCGTCGCGCTCGGCACCGTCGCCGACGTCGCGCAATTGCGCGGCCTCAACCGCGCGTTCGTCGCGCAGGGGCTGAAGGTGATGGCGCAGCGCCGCAACATCGGCGTCGACGCGCTGATCCAGGCGTCGCGCCTCACCCGCGCGCCGACGTGCAGCGACCTCGGCTTCGCATTGGGCCCCCGCATCAACGCGGGTGGCCGCGTCGGCCGGGCCGACCTCGGCGTACGCCTGCTCACCACGCAAGACCCCGCCGAAGCCCGCTCGATCGCCGAGGAGCTCGACCGCCTCAACGACGAGCGCCGCCTGATCGAAAGCGGCGTACAGGAAGCCGCCGATGCGATGATCGCGAGCGACCGCGCGGTCGCCGTCGTCGCGGGCGAGGGCTGGCACCCCGGCGTCATCGGCATCGTCGCCGGGCGATTGAAGGAAAAGCTCGGCCGCCCCGCGATCGTCATCGCGATCGACGAACACGGCGTCGGCAAGGGATCGGGCCGGTCGATCGCCGGCGTCGACTTGGGCGCTGCGGTACTCGCCGCCAAGGAACACGGCCTGCTCGTCGCCGGCGGTGGCCATGCGATGGCCGCAGGCCTCACCATCGCCGCCGATCAGGTCGCCGCTTTCACCGACTTTCTAGAAGAGCGCCTCGCCGCCGCCGTCACCCGTGCGATCGGCGAGCGTGCGCTGCTGGTCGACGCCGTGCTCGCCCCCGGCGGCGTCAATCCGGCACTGGTCGATTCGCTCGATGTCGGCGGCCCCTATGGCATGGGCTGGCCCGCGCCGCGCATTGCCGCTGGCCCGGTCCGCATCATCAAGGCCGACGTGGTCGGCAACGGCCATGTCCGCGCCATCGTCGCGGGCGACGACGGCCGCAGTTTCAAGGCGGTCGCCTTCCGCGCCGCCGACAGCGCGCTGGGGCAGGCGCTGCTCGCCGCCGCCCCGCACCGTCGCCTGTGGCTCGCCGGCCGCGCCAAGATCGACGATTGGGGCAGCCGCCCCGCCGCCGAACTGCATCTGGAAGACGCCGCCTGGGCCGATTGACGAAAAGAGGCTTGACCGACGGCGCCGCCTCCCCTAACCGCCCCCAACGCCTTCACGGCCCCTTCGTCTAGCGGTTAGGACGCGGCCCTTTCACGGCTGAAACACGGGTTCGATTCCCGTAGGGGTCACCAGCGCTCGCCAGAATGGCGGATGTGCGCGGTTCAGGCCGTCTTCCTGGACGCTCTACCTATCCTTGGGTACAAAGGATGCGGACAAAGTGGTCCGTATGACCACCCCTTAAAAATATACTCGCACCGGCATTTTCTTCGTTCGATGCGTCGTCCCCGCTGCGCCGCATCGCCCCGACCCTCTGCATCGATCCCGCGCGGGGCCGCATCCTACCACCCTCCGTCCTCGTTTCGGGCTCTGGGGGGCCTTTCCCCGCGCTCTCCCAACCTTCGAACGAACCATAGTCCAGCCAAGACGGTGCCGACCGTCACCCAAGTCTATAAAAACTAGGCAAGATGCAAGACGCGCGAAACAAACCGCGACGACGATGCGGCGGCCGCGATCGGCCGGCTCAGCCCGGCCGGTTGGCGAGAACCACGTCGAGCAGGCCCGGGAAACGCCGGTCGAACTCGTCCCGGCGCAGCGTGTTGATCATCTCTCGCCCGGCCTGCGTCGTCTCGATCAGCCCGGCCGCACGCAGCAACTTCAAATGGTTGGACAGCGTGCTTTTCGGGATCGTATCGCACGGCGCGGCATCGGTGCAGCTCAGCCGCTCGGTCGCGGCCAGGCGCGCCACCATGGCCAGCCGATTGGGATCGGCGAGCGCGTGCAGCGCCAGATCGAGCGGAACGTCCTCCAGCCTGGGGTGCGTGAAGCGGGCCATGCCAGCGATATAGGACGTCGCAGCGAATTTAATAGTTCGGCATTATTGAACTGTTGAAACGTCACCCCATTTCTCGCCTGCCGACAGCGCACGATGCCGTGATCGCGGGCCAGCATTTTTGGAGATTTTATATGTCGATTCAGGGCAGGACAGCGCTCGTCACCGGTGGATCGCGCGGCATCGGCTCGGCCATCGCCAAGCGGCTGGCAGCGGAGGGCGCGACCGTGGCGATCACCTATGCGGGCAATAAGGCAGCCGCCGACGCCACGGTGGCGGCGATCGAGCGTGCGGGCGGCACCGCCTTCGCCTTCCTGGCCGATGCCGCCGATCCGGCGTCGCAGCGCGCCGGCGTCGAACAAGCCGCCGCGGCTTTGGGTGGGATCGACATCCTGGTCCACAATGCCGGGGTCGCCGAGTTCGCGTCCATCACCGAGGACACCGACGAGACCTACGACCGTCAGTTCGCCGTCAACGTGAAGGGCCTGCACGTCGGCACCCGCGCGGCCCTGCCGCACCTGCGCAACGGTGGCCGGATCATCCTGATCGGCAGCATCTCGGGCGAAATGGCCTTCCCCGCGACCACGGTCTACAGCGCGACCAAGGCGGCGGTGGCGGCGCTGGCACGCGGCTGGGCCAAGGACCTCGCTCCCCGCAACATTCTGGTCAACACCGTGCAGCCGGGGCCGATCGACACCGACATGAACCCCGCCGACAGCGACTTCGCCGCACAGCTGCTGCAATCCATACCACTCGGCCGCTATGGCAAGGTCGAGGAGATTGCGGGGGCGGTCGCCTTCCTCGCCGGCCCGGATGCCAGCTACATCACCGGCACCACGCTCAGCATCGATGGCGGTGCAACGGCCTGAGGGCCAGCATGAACGTGCCGGCCACAAAAGCCGGCACGTCCAAGCCCTCTTATGTCCGCCGCGGTCGGGCGGACGCCCCCTCGTCGATCTCCACGCCGTCGGGCCGGCAGGATTTACCGGAAGGAGATGCCCGCGGTCAGCAGGAAGGAGCGCGGCGGCAAATAATTGAACTGGTCGAGCTGGCCATAGCCAGACTGGTACGATTTGCCGTTGATGGTCGTCGTCGGGGCGCCGGTGCTGCTGGTCGCGATCTGCGTCACGGCGCGGCTGTTGAAGACGTTGTTAACCGTCACGCCCAGCTTCAATCCGCCCTCGAATGTCTGGCTGATCGCGAATTGGCCGATGCTGTAGGGGCGGATGCGATACAGGCGGAACCCGGGGCTGCCGTTGTAATCATTGGCATATTGCGGGCCGGTATATTTCTGGTCGAACGACACGCGGAAGCCGTCCTTGCGGAAGATGAAGCCCGCCGCCGCGGTGGCGAAGGGCGCCTTGCCGATCTGCGCATCAGTCTGCACGCTGCGCGCCTGGTTGTAGCTGGCATTGCCGAACAGGGTCAGGCCGTGGATCGGCATGACGCTGAGCTGCCCCTCGACGCCCTTGTAGCGGACCTGCCCCTGGTTCACGAGCAGCGTCGTGTCGCAGCCGGTGGTCGTGCAATTGCCGATCTTGTTGTCGACGTTGATGATATAGCCGTCGACGTCGAGCGAGATGCTGTGGCCGTGCCAGACGGTGCCGATCTGGTAGTTCGTCGTCGTCTGTGGCTTCAGCTGATCGAGCGCGGTGACGAGCTGGCCCGAGGCGGAATAGAAGCTCGACAGGTCGGGCACGTACATGCCCTGCGCATATTGGCCATAGAAGGACCAGTTGTTCGTCACCAGCCAATTGGCGGTCAGGAACGGCAGCGTCTTGGTCCAGGTCGCGCTGAGGTCGAGCGGCGTGCGGGTCTTCTGTTGCAGGACCGCATCCACGCCGCGCGTGAAGTGGACGTATTTGACGCCCGGCGTGATCGACACGCCGTCGATCGGGCGGAGTTCGACCTCGCCGAACAGCTGATACTGGTGCCAGGTCGAATGCTGCGCGAAGTTGATGTTCGCCTGGGAAATGGGCGGCAGCGTGCTGGTCGCGGCCGTGCCGCTGTTGAACTTCTCGTTGTAGCTTGGCTGGTTGGTGGTGCGGTCGAGATCGAAATTGTGGCGATCGGTGACGGCATATTCATACCAGCCGCCGAGCCGCAGCTTGCCAAAGCCGAAGTCGTAATCCGCCTGGCCGATATAGCCGAAGACGCGATATTTGTTGAGCTTGTCATAGCCCAGCACGTCGTTGCCACCCGACACCGCGACATAAGGCGAGGCTGCGGTCCCCGCGCCGGTGAAGCCGGTGACGACACCGTTCGACTTGACGATGAACACCGGCAGCGTGCCGCCCTTGGGCACGCCGAAGGACGAGCTGCCATTCCCCGACAGCGTATTGTTCGTATAGCCATACATGTACGCGCGATTGTCGAGCGTCAGCCCGCCGCCAAGGTTGCTCTGTAGACGCAGGTACGAAAAGTCCGTCGTCTTGTCGGTACGGTTATATTCCCAATAATCGTGCTGAGTCGGATTGTTGCCGAGCCCGTAATTGAAGCCATATTGCCCGACCTGCGACGTCGCGCCGCAGCCGCGCCCGCTCAGCTGGGTCAGCGGCTGGCCGTCGGCGCCCAGCGCGGTGGTGATCGTCGCCGTCGGATTGGCGGCGTTATAGGCGTCGGTCGCTGCGCTGCCGCAGGTCGCGCCCTTCAGCACGTCGGACTGATAATAGAAATTGCGGTTCCAGCTACTCATCACCGTCAGCGTGCTGGCGCTGCCGATCGGCACCACGGCCTTGCCGAACAGGTTCTTCGATCCGACCGGCGAATAGCTGAGCGCGCCGTCCGACTGGAGATACTGGCCGGTCAGCACGATGCGCGTGCCGCCAAGCTTGTCGATGCTGCCGCTTTCGAACAGCGCGCGGCCGATGAAGGTGTTCCAATTGCCGACGATCGCCTCGCCGCGCAGCTCCGCATCCGCCGTCGCGGCGCGCGAATACATGTTGATGTTGCCGCCATAGCTCGCTTGGCCGAGCTGGCTGGCATTGCCGGGGCCGCGATCGACGACGATCGTCTCGATCGTGTTCGACGGGAAGAAGGCGGTCGAATGGTGCGTCGGGTTGTTGGTGTCGGCAAAGGGAATCGAGTCGTAGGTGACGTTATATTCGCCGTCCTGGAAGCCGCGGATCGTCGCCTTGGTTTCCGACAGGCCATAGCCGTTGCCCGCGCCGGAGATCGACACGCCCGGCGTCAACGCGATCAGCTCGTTCACGTCCGCGGTGGCGGCGCTATTTTCGATGAAGTCGCGGCTGACCGCCGATTGCGGCTGCGTCGTGGTCAGCGAGGCGGTGAGCGGCGCCGCCTGCGCGGTGCGCGATCCCGTGACGATGATGTCGGACGTGGTCAGCGATTGCTTGTCATTGGCCTGCCCCGCCTGATCGGCGCTGGTCGATTGCGGCACGGCCGTCGCCGTCGGCTCGCTCACCGGCACGGCGACCGGGCCCGCGACGGGATCGGCATGCGCCAAAGTCGGCAACGCGAGCGTGGTGGCCGCCAGCAGAGCGGCGCGGAACGGAACATGGGTCATCATCGGGTCCTCGGACGAAAGGGGAAGTGCGGTCAGCGGCGGGCGAGTTCGGCGCGGGCGGCCGCGACCTGATCGGCCAGGCGGGAATCGTGGAGCAGCCGGTCGGCGACCAGCTGGCCGACCGCGTGGCCCGCCTCGACATCGGAGGGGTAGTGGACCGCGCAGATCTCGCGCCCCTCGGCATAGTCGCGCGACCGGTCGAGGATGGCGGCGGCACGGTCCGGCATCAGCTGCGCCAGCGTCCAGCCGGTCGACCAGGCGAAGGCCGAATGGCCGCTGGGATAGCTGTCGTCGACGCCCTTGCCCTTGCCGCAGTGCGGCAGCGTCGGGTCGGTGCGATAGGGGCGAGTGCGGCGGAAGTGATCCTTGGCGCGATCGACCACCGCGTCGGTTTCCGCATCAACGCGCGCGAGCAGCGCGGCGGTAGCCGGCAGCGCGGTCAGGTCGCGCCCCGTCACCGCGTTAAAGGCATGCGGCCCCTTGTCATGCCCATCGGCATCGGCGCGCGCGATCCGCTCCGCCGGCGCCGCCTGATGCAGCGCGCGCAGATAGGCGAGTTCCTGCCGCGCCACGACCGAGCCCTGCGCGGGCGGCGGCGCGATGATCGCGGTGGGCGCGAAGGCTGCCGGATCGAGCAGCGACGCCGCGGGCCGTCCGTCATGCTTGGCGACCGCAGCGGTTGCGAGCAGGCCGAGCGCGAGCGCGACCGGCATCCCGTATCGGATGTGCATCATGGTATCCCCCGACCGGTCGGCGGCCCCCTCCCGCCGGGGCACGACCATGTCGAGCGGCGCGCTAGGTGCGCTGTATGACCGATCCGTGACAATCGGGCGCCGGGGCGGGCAAAGCGTGCCTACATTGCAAACTTAGAATGAAAGCATCGCCGGCCTGTCACATTGCGGGTGTCAGGGCGACGCCACCTGCCCACATGATGGATATGCGTCGATGCGCCGTTGGCACCGCCTGCTCGCCCCCTGGTTCGCGCTCCTGCTGTTGCTGCTCGCCGCGACCGGGCTGGCGACGCAGGCGACCGACCTGCTCGATCGCGCGCCGGCCAAGACGGTATCCGCCGATGCTCCGGCGGCGCCTAGCGCGATGAAAAGCTGGAACCGGTGGTTCAAGCATATCCATTCGGGCGAGACATTGGGCCCGGTGGGTATCGCCCTCAACATCGGCGGCGGCGTCGCGCTGCTGTTCTTCGCGGGCTCCGGCTTCTGGATGTATCTGACCATGTGGCTCACCCGGCGGCGGAACCGGCGCAAGCGTCAGGCGGCATAAGCGGCAGCGCGATCCGGACGGCGAGACCCGGCCGGGCATCGTCCAGCCGCAGCGTACCGCCGTGGAAGCGAACGATCGCCTGGACGATCGCCAGCCCTAGCCCGCTGCCGCGCGTTTCCGCCTGGGCCGCGCGCTCGAACGCCTGCACTACGCGCGCCCGGTCGGCCTCGGCCAGCCCCGGGCCATCGTCCGCCACCGTGATCCGCGCAAATCCGCCGTCCGACGCCAGCGATAGGCGCGCGTGGGTGCCGCGCGGCGTATGCGTCACGACATTGTCGAGTACGTTGACCAGCATCTGCCCCAGCAGATCGGCGTCCCCCGCCACCATCGGCAGCGCCCCCGCCTCCAGCGTCAGCGTGCCATCGTGGTCGGCCAGCACCGGCTCCATCGTCTCGGCGACATCCTCGATCAACGCGCCGAGATCGAGCGGGGCGAGCGCCGCCGGATGCCGCCCGCCCTCGATCTCCGCCAGCCGCAGCAGCGCGTCGAAGATGCGGATGATCGCCGCGCATTCGCGCTCCGCTCGCTCCAGCACGGCGGGATCCTCCGCGCCGTTGCGCAGGATGCCGCGCAGCCGGGTGAGCGGCGTGCGCAGGTCATGCGCCAGGTTGCTCGCGAACAACCGCTGGCTGCGGACCAGATCGTCCATCCGGTCGAGCATGCGATTGAGGCTGTCGGCCTGCCCCGCGAACACGCCGTCCAGCCCCTGCGTCGGCACGCGTCGGCTGAGGTCGCCGCCCGCGATCGCGTCTGCCGTCTCCTGCGTCGCGGCGAGGCGCACCGCGATCAGCCGCGCGAACACCAACGTCACTGCGACGCCGGTCACTGCGGCGGCCAGGGACAGCGCGACGACGACCCAGGGCAGGAGTTCGTGCAGCGATTCCCCCGCCTCGCTATGCTGGACGATGACGAGCAGGCTGCCGCTCGGTAGCCGTGTCGCCAGCGCGCGCCCCTTTTGCGTGCCGCGCCCACCCGCATGGAAGCGGACGTTGGAATAGCCGAGCCGCGGCGGCGCGATGTCGAGCCGCCCGGCGATCCGCCTGCCGTCCGCGCCGAACAGGACATAGGTGCGCTGGCTCAGCACCTTGCGCCGCTGCCAGTCGACGATCTTCGCGGCGACCACGGCATCGGTCACCGGCTGGCCATGGCCCAGCCCAAGATATTTGGCGGCATGCGCGCGCAGCGACGTGTCGACCCGGCGCGCGATCCACGCATCGGCGACGCTGAACCCGATCACCCCGACCAGCGCCATCATCACGGTAAAGGTCAACCCGACCTGGATCGGCAGCCGCCCCAGGCCATGCGGACGCCCCCGCCCTCCCCAACCGGCGAGCCGCATGATCAGGCGCATCGTTCGGAGCGCAGGGTGTAGCCCGCACCCCGCTGCGTCTCGATCGGGTCGCAGTCGATGCCGATCAGAGCGGTACGCAGCCGGCTGAGATTGCTTTCGACGATATTGGCGGTCGGCGCAAAGGCATAGCCCCACACCGCCTCCAGCAGCATCGATCGCGTCACCAGCCGGTCGGCATGGCGCATCAGATGCGCGAGCAGCGAATATTGCCGCCGGTTGAGCGTCACCGCCTGGTTCCGGAACCAGGCCTGATGGCCGCTGGGATCGAGCCGCAGCCGGCCCACCTCCAGCCGCGCGCTGTCACCCGCCGGGGTGCCGCGCCGCGCGATCGCTGCGATGCGCGCGGCGAGTTCGTCCATGTCGAACGGCTTGGCGAGATAATCGTCCGCGCCGCTTGCCAGCCCCTCGATCCGGTCCTTCACCGATCCGAGCGCGCTCAGCATCAGGATCGGCGTGGACAGGCCGTCACGGCGGATCTGGTCGATCACCGACAGGCCATTGAGGTCGGGCAGCATCCGGTCGAGCACGATCGCGTCGCAATCGTCCTGCCGCAACGCCAGCAGCGCCGCCGCCCCCGTCGTCGCCACGCGCAGCTGATGCCCCACGGCGTGCAGGCTGCGGGCGATCTGATCGGCGATGACGGGATCGTCCTCGACGATCAGCAGGCGCATGGGATATCTACGGTCTTCCTGATCCGACGATGCCACGCGGATGTGACAGGTGTGTGGCACGTGCGCAGTGCCCGGCGGGCGGGCGATCGCCCCCGAGCGCAGGACAGCCGATAGTCACTTTATCAACGACTTGCCGCTATCATGGCCCGCGCTGGAGGACCGCGCATGTACAAGATCGTCGTCGACCGCAGCCATGCTCTCCTCAGGCTGGACATGCACGGCATGCTCTCCCGCGCCGACGCCGACCAGCTGGTCGCCGACCTGATCGCCCAGATCACCGCCGCCCGCCTGCCCAGCTACGTAATGATCATCGACGTCTCACGCTGTCCGGTGCAGGCGCAGGACATGATCGCCGCGATGGGCGATCACCTAACCAAGATGAAAAATGCGCGCGCCCTCGCCATCGTCACCGGCACCACGCTGGTCCGCCTGCAAGTCCGCCGCATCTTCAACCAGCCCTTCACCCGCTTCACCACGTCCTACGACGACGCGCTCGCATGGGTCGTGTCGGGGATCGAACCAGACGGCGCGACCACGGCATAAGGACGAAGCGAGGGCGTTTACCCTCCGCGATCGGGCGACGGCGAACCGTCCGCGGGCGGGGTCGCAAGACGCCATAGCTACCATCGCGACGAACGCCTCTGTCCAGGCGCTCCGTCGCGATGCTGTGCTAATCCATGTTTTCGGCCGTCCAATCAGCGCGCAGGAGCCGTCCGTGTCATCGGCGGCACCGGGCGTCCGCCATTGAGATCTGCCCCGGTATTGGGGTCCGTCGGCGTCGGCTGGATCATGGCGCGCATCTGCCACTGATATTTGTCGATGGCATGTTGCACCTCCTGCAACAGGTTCGAGGTGGTCGGATCGCCGTCCTCGCTGGCCTTGATACCCTGACCGATCTCGTCGCTGACCACGCGATAATTGGCCGCGAACCAGGTGATGACCTGCGCGTCGTCGATGAAGCCGCCCGGCATCTCGGGCACGCGGCTGGTACGGACGATGGTGTTGGCACGGCCGTCCGCCGACGCACCGATCGCGAGCAATCGCTCGGCCACCTCGTCGGCATATTTGGCGACGCCGTCATGGTGATCCTGCAGCAATTCGTGCAGCGGATAGAAGAGCGTGCCCGACACGTTCCAATGGGCCTGTTTGGTCTGAAGCTGGAGCTGTTGCAGCTCGATCAGCGCCTGCTGCAGTGCCGCGATCGACGCGCGCTGCGCCTCGCCTTGCGGACCGCCATGGACCTGGCTGGACAGGCTGTTCTGGGGAAACCCCTTGTCGGACCGGGTATCGGTGATCTGGGCGAACGCGGGCGTGGCAAAAAGGCACGCGACCGCGGCGAGCGAAGCGAAGCGCATCATTCGTATTCCTTTGGCGATTGCCTCAGCCAGGGTGGTTCGGCTCAGGCTGTTGACAGGCGAAGGATGAACGCCACCACCGGCTTAGAGTTGTCTAAATTTGTGTTTATGTTTCGAGGCGGGAACAACCACTTACCCGTAGAGAATAGCTCCATTGGTCCCGCGCCCTGATAGGGCGGAAGCATCCTTACCACCGTCTCGACGACGCAAAGCCGGCCAGTCGCCGACGTGCGCTACCTTCCAGTTTCTGCCGTTCATCCCTGTTGTTTTCGACGCGATGAAGGACTGTCGTTGCGGCGTGAATGACAAGACGTCACATTCCAGTCTTATGGTCACCGATCTCGGAGATCACCATGCGCCCATATCTATCCGCCTTCGCGATCCTGTTGTCCGCCCCCTGCGCTGCGCAGGACCGGGCGGGGCAACCCTTGCCGACCGGCCAGCGCCTCACCCCTACCGCAGCGCCGGGCGCGCGGTTCGAGCCGCTGGTCGCGCGCACCGGTCCTGACCCCACCTATGTCGTCGATGGTGCGGCGGCGATCGCGCGCCGTCCGGACGGGCGCGAAATGCTGGTGCTGACCAGCGGCTTCAACCGCTTCAACGGGCCCGACGGGAAGGTCGTCGCGTCGCAGTCCGTTCAATACATTTTCCGCTACGCGATCGATGGGCATGGCAGCCGGCGGGTACAGACGCTGACCGTCCCCAACAGCTATGGCGGCATCGCATGGCGCCCGGATGGACGCGGGTTCATCGTCGGTGGCGGCGTCGACGACAACGTCCATGTGTTCGGATGGTCAGGCGGGCGGTATGTCGAAACCGCGACGATCAGGCTCGGCCACACCGCCGGCCTCGGTGCCGGGGTCAAGCCGCAGGCGGCGGGCGTCGCGGTCAGCCCGGATGGGCATTACGGACTCGTCGCCAACTATTACAATGACTCGGTGAGCTTGCTCGACCTGGATCGCGGTACGGTCATCGCCGAGCAGGACCTGCGTCCCGGAAAGATCGACCCGGCGCAGAGCGGCATTCCGGGCGGCGAGTATCCCTTTGCGATCGCATGGACCGATGCCGGCCATGCCTGGGTGTCGTCGCCCCGCGATCGGCAGATTGTCGCGCTGACGCCGACGCGGTCGGGAATCCGGATCACCGGCCGGATCGCGACGATCGGCGAGCCCACCGCCCTGCTGGCCGATGCCCGCAATCACCGATTGTTCGCCACCGAGGACAATGGCGACCGGCTTGCAGTGATCGATACTGTCCAGGCGCGCTTGGTTGCGGAGCCGCGCCTGACTTTGCCGGACGCGCTGGCCGCGCCCGCGATCGGCAAGGGACTCAACCCCAACGGCCTTGCCCAGCTACGCGACGGGCGATTGCTCGTGACACTGGGCGGGATCAATGCCGTCGCCATCGTCGCCCCGAGCGCCACCGGCGGGACCGTCACGGGGCTTGTGCCGACCGGCTGGTATCCCAGCGCGGTGGCGACATCGGCCGATGGCAAGCGCGTCTTCGTCGTCAACCGCAAGAGCCCGCCCGGCCCCAACCCGCAGGGCTGCGCGCCAAAACTCGCCATCTATCGCGGTCAGCCCAATGCCTGCGGCGCGGCGAACCAATATATCTACCAGCTGGAAAAAGCGGGGATGCTGGAATTCCCGCTGCCGGACGACAAGGCGCTGGCCACGACGACGCTTCAGGTCGCCGACAATATCGGCCTCCCCGGGGCCGCCGCCCGCGCGGCCGCCGAGGCGAACATGGCGGCGATCCGGGCGCGTGTCAGCCACGTCGTCTTCATCATCAAGGAAAACCGCACCTACGACCAGGTGCTGGGCGACTTGGAGGTCGGCAACGGCGATCCGCATCTCGCCATCCTCGGCCGGGCGCTGTCGCCCAACCACCACCGCCTCGCGCGCCAGTTCGCGACGCTCGACAATTTCTACGATTCGGGAGAGCAGTCGAGCACCGGCTGGACCTGGTCGACCGCGGCGCGCACGCCCGACCTGCTCGAAAAGACGGCACCCGTGAACTATGCGCAGCGCGGCCTCGCCTATGAAGCGGAGGAGGCAGACCGCTTCGTCTACGCGCAGCAGACCCCGGCCGAGCGTCAGGCGACGAACCCGGCGCTGTCGAAGGATCCCGATCTGCTCGCCGGCTCTGCCCTGTTAACCGCGCCCGATGGCGATGACGACGATGACAGGAACCAGGGCTTCCTGTGGGATCAGGCGATCCGCGCGGGCCTTTCGGTGCGCAACTACGGCTTTTCCGACGCCTCGGTCTACGATGCCGGCGCGCCCGGCGCGATACCGGTGATCCGCGAACCGTGGAAGACGGGCACGCGCATCTACACGCCCGGCGACCGGCTGCTGGCGAAGCGCAGCGATCCCTATTTCCGCGGCTTCGACCAAAAACTCCCCGATTATTGGCGCATGCTGGAATGGCGGCGCGAGTTCGACGCCGCCGATGCGGCCGGCAAGGTCCCTGCCCTGACGCTGCTGCGCCTCAGCCACGATCACTTCGGCGACTTCAAGGAGGCGATCGACGGGGTGAACACCGTCGAAACGGAAATGGCCGACAATGATTACGCGCTCGGCATGGTCGTCGAGGCGATCGCCAACAGCCGCGTCGCCGGCTCGACTTTGGTGTTCGTCATTGAGGACGATGCCCAGAACGGTGCCGACCATGTCGATGCGCGCCGATCGTTCGCGTTCGTGGCCGGGCCCTACGTCCGGCAGGGCGCGGTCGTCTCGACCCGCTATACGACGGTCAACGTCCTGCGCACGATCGAGGCGGTGCTGGGGCTGAAGCCGCTGGGGCTCAACGACGGGCTGGCGGCGCCGATGGCCGACCTGTTCGACCCCGCCCAAACGCTCTGGACGTATCGCGCCGACGCGGCCGACGTGCTGCGTACGACGCAGCTTCCGATCCCCGCCGATCGCTTCGCTCCCCGGATCGCGGCAACGACCGGTCGGTGCGACCACCCCAGCTCAGCTTGGTGGGCAGAGGCGATGCGCGGGCAGGATTTCCGCACCGAGGATCATCTCGACACCGTGGCCTTCAACGCGGCGCTGTGGCGGGGACTGGGCTCCGGCGTCCAGCCGACCGAGCGTGACGGGCGGGATTTGCGAACGGCTCGATCGGAGTTGATCGAGAAGGCTGGCGCCGGCTGCCCGCGCTAATCCACATTCGGACACTCCGGTGCCGCTTTTGGAGTTCCGACGACCGTCGGAGCGGCGGTCGATCTTCGACCACCCGCGCCTACGGCCGCCACACCTTAGCCTCGTTCACCCACGGCATGTACCCAATCCTACGACGGGGTCCTAGGCACGGCTGGCTCAGCCGCGATCCGGGTTTCCGCGCATTGTCGGCCAGTCCGAATAGCCGACCGATCCGCCGCCGTACCAATAGTCCTTTGGCGCCTCCGCAAGCGGCGCGCCCGTGCGCAGGCGATCGATGAGGTCGGGGTTGGCGATGAACGGCCGCCCCATGCTGAACAGGTCGGCATCGCCGCGCGCGAGAACTTCCTCGGCCAGCTCCAGCGTATACTGGTTGTTCGCGATGTACGCCCCCTCGAAGCGCTTGCGCAAAGCGGCGAAATCGACGCCGTCCGCGTCCCGGGTCTGCTGCGTCACGCCCTCGATATCGTGGATATACAGCAGGCCGCGCTGCGACAGCGCATCAACATAGATGCCGAAGGTTTCCATCACCGTGCTGTCGAGCGGGGTTTCGCCGGGCATCGTCGTCGCCGGCGACAAGCGGATGCCGACACGACCCGCGCCCCAAACGCCGACGACCGCGTCGACGACCTCAAGCGGGAAGCGCAAACGGTTCTCGATCGACCCGCCATAGCGGTCGGTTCGCTGGTTAGTGCTATCGCGGACGAACTGTTCGAGCAGATAATTGTTCGCCGAATGGACTTCGACCCCGTCGAAGCCGGCCGCCTTGGCGTTGGCGGCGGCGCGGCGATAATCCTCGACGATGCCGGGGATCTCATCCGTTTCGAGCGCGCGCGGCGTGACGTGGTCCTTCATCCCGTCCTTGGTGAACGCCTGTCCGACCGGCTTGATGGCCGATGGCGCCACCGGCGGCTCTCCGCCCTGTAGGTCGGGGTGCGAGATGCGGCCCGTATGCCACAACTGCAGAAACATGACGCCGCCCCGATCATGGACAGCCTGCACGATCGGGCGCCATGCCTCGATCTGCTGGTCGTTCCAGATGCCCGGCGTCAGCGCATAGCCGACTGCCTGAGGGGAGACGTTGGTCGCCTCGCTTATGATGATCCCCGCGTCAGCGCGCTGCGCGTAATAGTCGGCGGCGAAGTCGGGCGGAATCCCGTCGTCGTTCGAACGGCTCCGCGTCAACGGCGCCATGACAATGCGGTTGCGAAGCGACAGGTCCCCGATCTGGACGGGCTGCAATATGGGCGATGCGGAATGGTCGGGCATGGTCGGCGATATCCATCAAGCAGTGCAACGTCAGGAGCGCTGAACGGACAAGCTGCCATTACGGTCCGGCACGCGGCCGCGATTTCAGTCGGTTGAACCGATCGGGACGATGCCGATGGCGCGCTGACGACCGCAACGGGCCCGTATGCGACCGAGACCCGGCGGTCATTCCGCGCGGTATCGTCGCTGTCCAAACCCGGGCGGAAGCAGGTAGCGTCCGCGGTCGTGGTGTAATTTCCCGGTGTAGATGACGGTGTATGCCGGGGTGGGGCCGAGGCCCCACCCCGGCGTCGGCGTCTCGGTGGCCACCGGGCTCATCGGTTAAGGTGGAAGTGT